>WNGB01010183.1_pt1 | contig 17296 bp, 12 predicted proteins | sample 5400681 | NCBI WGS metagenome assembly WNGB01 (sample SAMN13153367, study PRJNA577476) | soil metagenome | isolation source: 115 cm soil or saprolite under grassland replicate 2 | place: USA:California | collected 2016-06-15 | reverse complement strand
CGGCGAAATGTTCGATCGAAGAAGCTTAGACGAAGTGCTGTTTCACCATGCCGGGCATAAGCACCGCCCGGACATTCAGTATTCCGGATCGACAAGGCTGTAAGATGTGCTCTCGTGCCTCCTGACGCGCGGCCAAGCCTCCAAGCTCAAGCGCCGCGCGGGAAGGAAACACGTCCCTTCCAAGCTCCTTGGTCGCAAAATTGCATCGACACAATGCAAGCCGCGCTAATCGAGGTGCTTCGTGGCAAAGCTCAGAAGCCAATGCCAAACCAAAACGTAGTCCCAGTAAGCTAATTAAACTTCAATCTATCTAGTCAGTTGCGCTGGATTACGTGATCTCGTCGAGGTATTCCGACGCTTGTAAGATATTCCGACGACATTTAGGGTCGGAAACGCTGTCGCGGTAGCTGTTGGCGTCGGGGTGGGAGAAGGCGATTGAGAGTACTTGATCGTGGTATAATCACGGTGCTATCGGCCTCTCTCGATTGATCGGATCAGAGTTACGTTGGCTCGCTCGTATTGATTCATGTTATTGAAAACGCGATCCTGATTGTCATCTGCACCGCGATAATAATTGCCCAGCGTTTGGGCAAAGGCGATTCCCCTCGGACGCGAGAATTTGTAGCCCTTCCGGGCAAATATTTCGTTTCGGGCTCGCCATAAATCAGCAGAGCTAAGGCTCGAAAGGTCAGTCGCACTCAGATAGCGAGAGCTTGAATCCGGGAAGAGCCATGGTCCCCGCGCGGGCGCAATCGATGGCTGAGCAATGGTCGGTGAGTTACTCACATGAAACCCTTCCTTTGCCCCGACTTCTTGCTGCGGTTGCTGGGCACGCGCGACATCTTCCGTGGGCAACACCGTCGGATCTTTGGCGGCCGTGCGTTGCGGTTGTGTTGCAATCGGTTCGGGCTGTTTGCTGGCCGCTTCATCTTCCGTCGGGTTAACAATTGGGATCTGTCTTTCAACCTGGGTGGATGATCCGCTCAACTTCTCAGGTGCTACCTCTCTTTTGTGTCCCAAATACCATCCCGCGCCGCCGACAATCATTAAGACCGCGATTGCGACAGCGATGAGAGTTAATTTACGCGAAGATGGTGGGGAAATTTGCGCCGTTGCCATCGGACTCTCTCTCTCGATCTGAGCTGGCACGGGGAGGATTAGGGGACCTGCTAGTGAGGACGACATCTGTTTCATCAATGTTTGCAACGTTCCGCAAAAAACCGCTACGACGGAACCGAATTGAATTTTGTCGCCATCCTTCAACTCAGCGTCAGTAATAGAAATGCCATTGACCTGTGTCCCGTTTGTTGAATGCAAATCTTTCAGTCGATAGGAGTCGGCAACTCTTGCGAGTATCGCGTGCTGCGCTGATACCGCTGGATCGTCAATAACTATGTGGTTCAACGGAGCACTGCCAATCGTGACAATGTCGCGAGTCAACTCATGCGTTACGAGATCAGCTTCCTCGCGGTTCACAACCAAGCGAGCCATCTTACCCTCCTATGAATTCACCCCCCGGGGACCCCCGTCGTAGGGGCCTTTCGTGCTTCCTGACGCGCGACAAAAGCCTCCAAGCTCGAAGCGCCGCGCGCCAAGGAAACACGTCCCTTCCAAGTTTATTCTACGGAAACAACGGAACAAAGTTCCCGAAACGGCTGAACGGGCGATTCGTCGCAGACGATTTGAGACGATCCGTACTGGCTGGCTTAAAGCCGTTCACTGCGGGAAAGAGAAACGCTACGACATCGAAGACGTGGACGAGCCAGCAATACTCCCTGACGGTCGCGTCTGAGAACTTCGCGGCCCTACGGACGCGACCCCAAAGCGGACCCTCGCATTTAACAGTGAAACTTTTCGGCGGATTCTGTTCTTCTGTCTTTTTCAATGCAGCCGCTTTGGCTGGGTTTCGTGCGAGTGCAAGAAATTTCCGATGGTCGATTGTGTGACTGAAATGTGACTCAAATTTGAATCAATTTGTTAGGCACTCGACCAATTTGCTGGGCCCTAGCTAGGTCGAAATCCTAGACATGCATAAGAAAAGCCTTGAGCTAGGCCGAATTTGAAGCCTTTCCCGCAACCCCGGACGGCGACCGTTGTTTTAAACGAGGCAGGTTAGGCAGCGACTGCGGGCCCCACGCGGCGCGGAGAGGCGGAGATGGGAGCTTGAGGTTCCGTGCTGATCATAAACACCAGGCCGGGATAGTCCCCGTTTGATTCCTGGCACCCGCAGTCAGCTGCCAGACCCTAGCGAGGCATTAAAAAACGAGACGCACGAGCACACAGGCGATTTCAAAGAACCGTGAATTTTACTCGCATCGCGTCGCAGTTCCCATTAAGAATTTCCCATAAGCTGCTTAGGCCGGAAAACCCGTAACTAAAGGCGGGATTCGGCCCGAATTATAGTTGTTGTTCCAATGTGCATATTGACACCAAAAACACTAAATATTTGTGGGTTGATTTTGTCGTTCATCGGTGCCGTGATACTGATTATTAGATTTTTGGCGCATCTCGTCAGGGCTTCAGGGCGGCCTATCTGGCATTCGTGGTGCGTGCGTTGGTGCGGTGGCCTTGGAATCGCGCTGATCACTATTGGTTTCCTTCTCCAGCTTGTCGCTAAATTTTCCAAGTAGAATTTAGCTAATTAGTTGCGAATCGGGTGATATGGTTCGGGCTCTAAGCACGTCATTTCTCGAAGAGCAGTTCCCCGGCGCGGAGTGTAGCTTTGACGACTGCCTTGATGAGCGTGACACGCAGCTTCCCTTCTTCGAGTTCGAGGATACCGTCAATCGTGCAGCCCGCCGGCGTCGTTACCGCGTCTTTCAGCAGCGCTGGATGGTCTCCCGTCTCCAGCACCACGCTCGCTGAGCCCTTCATCGTCTGCGCGGCCAGCAACGTGGCCACGTCTCGCGGCAGGCCGACTTTGACTCCCGCCTCTGCCAACGATTCCAAAATGATGTACGCGAACGCCGGACCGCTCGCCGAGAGTCCGGTAACCGCGTCCATGTGCTTCTCGTCGACCACCACCGTGCGGCCCACCGCGTCGAACATGGCGCGGGCCATCTCCAGATGCTCAGCTGCCGCGTGTGCGCCCCGGCAAATCCCCGTCATTCCGCAGCCCACCGCCGAACACGTGTTAGGCATCGCCCGCACAACGGGAACCTTCGGGCCTAGGTGCTGCTCGATGTAGCTGGTGGGCACTGAAGCCGCCACCGAAATCACCAGCGCTTTCTCACCGACGTGCGGCCGGATCTCCTCGAGCACTTCACGGATCACCTGCGGCTTCATGCAGAGCAGCACAATGTCGGCGTCCGCAACAGCTTTGCGATTGTCGGACGTCACCCCGACGCCAAGATCCTTACTGAGAGTGGCCGCTTTCTCGCCGTGCAGTACCGTGGCGCTCACGCGCTTTGGCGAAAACAGTTTTTGCTTAAGATACGCGCGAAGAAGAATGCCACCGAGTTTCCCGGCGCCGAGGACGGCTAGTTTCTGGCCCGATAGTTTGCGTGTCATGGTCCCAGCATTGTTGACGACAATGCTTCGAGGGTCAAAAGGCGCCAGATGATCCTTGGTCTCGAGCACACGACTGTCTGTCTGACACAAGATAAGACCACCAATTACGCGCAGAACCGTGCGAGTTTTCTAATCACCGCCTGTTCTCAGGTCGACGTTCGATTCAGTGGTGGTTATCCGCGCGCGAATCGAAAGTTACGGGCGGCTGTGTTGCCGCAGTGCAAAGAAGCGCAATCGCGGCAATGAATCCGCGCGCGATGAGGCGGTTCGATGGGTGAGCCTGATGGATGCTGGTCAGTATCGGCAGGCGTACGAAGAACAATCGCCACGCGTCAAAGCCGCTAGTGCGGGCCGAGATTATTTCGTCAGATGGATGCAAACACGACGCGTTCCGCTTGGTCGAGTCCGCGCGCGATCATTTTACAATCGTCGCTATTATCACAACGCGATTGGGTCGCCGGACGGCAATTATGTGCAAATTTATTTCAAAACGTCTTTCGAGCGCAAGGCTGTCGGATGGGAAAGGATCATTTTAACTAAAGAAACTGGTCGTTGGCAGCCCGCGAAATATAATATCTGGTAGGTCATCGAAATGGCAGCGCATCTGAGATGAGATCAAAGCCGCGTTGATCTTTGCGCGGGCGTACTTCGTTGTGAACCAGAAAGAAGCGCTCGCATTTGTTGAACGGCACGGAATCGTCCTCCAAGCCGCACGGGGCCCTGTTCCAAATCTCGCGGAGGAGATTGCTGGTGGTCCCATCCGGGGAAGCTGGTGGGGCCATCCAAAAGGGAAAGAGATTTTTCGCGCTTCGAAGGCGATTTGCGAGAGTCCCAACGTCCTGGTTTGTAAGCTGATTGGAGGCAAGATTACCTACGTGCATCGCCGTCTCTGGCCAGCATTTATCAAGCTCGCCTCACGATTCCGCGAGGAACAGCTCGCAAAAGTATGGAACGAGCACACTGCCAGCGGAGCACACCAGTCGAAACGAGAGCGTTTTCCAACGTGGGTACCGTCTGATGTCGTGAAGGAGGCTAAGGCATTGTCTATTGCCGAGGCGGAAAGGATTCTCTCGCAGTGGCTAGAATTGGCTAGGAGCCATGAGCAAGATGCGCTAAGGCCCGCCTAAACATGCGATGCAGCGAACCACGAGATAGCGTACGATCCACTTGATTAGTGCTTGCCCATCCGCGTTGCGGCTGCGTTGAAAGCACGATTACCGAAATCCGGGCCGCGTAAAGATAAACGCGGCTTCGATCTAATCAGCGATGTGCTCTTTTGAGGTCACGCCTCCTCTTACGCGCGCGTGGAATGAGCCGCGACTGATTCAGTCTGCCCTTGGAGGACTGCTTGTCATTATCTATCCGGGCCACGGCTTCTTGAAGGGCCATACGCTGCCGTTTGCTCGCATTAGCTAGGTTCGCGGCATAGCGCCGATCACTGACGCGGGCTAGATCGCGAATTTGGTCCAGTTCGGCCACCTTCTCTAGCACTTGGGTCAAATCCGAGGCCGCTGGGAAGGTTCGCCAACCGGACGCCGGTGTCCAAAGTTTGCATCCGGGGTCTAGCATGAAGCCCTCAAACTCCTCCACGTACTGGGGCAGCTTGCCCTTCTGGCGCGCAAACCGAACGTCCACGGTTCCGTTAGCCACGTCACAAGCCATCACCGACAAGCGAAGCGGGCCTGCTCCAAAGAGATAGATGTTGTCCGGCCCGCCGAAGGACACCGTTGTCCCTAGCACCACCGGAAATGATGCTACTTCCAAGGTGGTAATAGGTCCATCAAGCGGAGTGCGATTTACCACCAGCCAACCGTTGGCCGAGGGAGGTAATCCAGCATCCCATCGGGATTTCGGAACGCGATACTCGACCAGATACCGATCTCCATCATCCACAAAACAGCACACCGGCAACCCACCGTCCCCTTGAGGGGCACCATCAAGGGCGCGAATTTGAACGGTGCTGCCTGTTAATCCAGTAGTAAACCCCTTCACTTCGACGCCATGCTTGGCCAGATCCAGCCACTTGGTCGCGAGTAGCGTCGGGACACACATTCCAGGGCCACAATCGGTGTGGCCTGCGTCAGCACCGTCCTGCGGTGACGCTAGGCTCATGTCACGGAATGAATACTTGCTGCCCTCTCTCCCCATAATGCAGAACAGCGCGTTATACCTCATGGGGCCAGTGGGAGTGTCCAGAAATGTATCGTCAGCACCATAAACATGGGTCAACTCATGAGCCAGGATGGCCGGGTCAAAATCCTGCGCAGCAATCCTGGTTTCATTGTTTTCGGTCACCCCACTGTGAGCAGGACTCTCATCAATGATGTAGATGAACCGGTCGCAGCCGGACAACTTGGTTTTCTTTTGCGGCTTCTTGGTGACGAATTGTTGGTTCACCGTGTCACTGACGTTTCCGCCTAAGTCCATCCATTGCTGGTGGGTCAGCGACACAGGGAACCAGTCAAACACTTTGAAATCCGGACTCTGGCGCCCACCGGATTGGTCCTCGATGTAGCGTTTGACGGAGGCGCACACCCGCTCAATCCAAGCTCGGGTCAGGGTCGTGACACGTGGTTGGTCCGAGACAAAAACTGGCAGAACAGCGAATTTCATGACGCCAACAGTAGGGACTCGCTGACACGCTTGTCGATAGGACTTTAGTCGTACCTAAGGCGACGACTTCTGAAAAGAACTGGGTTAATCCTACTCCAGTGGTAGCGGCGTTGTGAAATGCATAAGTTGTGTTTTCAACGCTCATTGTTTTTCCTTTCTTGTAACTGCTCTGGTTCGGGAACCGCCCGAAGCTGCCTGATCTGCTCTAGCTGCTCCTGGGTGATGCACAGCTGATTAAACTGCACCGCAGGACCGCTAAGCGGCTTATCCCAGCCGAATATCCGGGCAGCGGAAGCGGCCAGGTCCCGCAAATGCGACGTGCTGGCGACATCTATTGGCTTTTCGGCCTTAGCTGGCGCTTCTGCCGCTCTGACTGTGGCCTGCGCCAGTCCGCTCTTTGTGCGTTCTTCTAACTCTTTATGTGTCGCAACCAATGCATCCGCAATCGGATTCAAACTGGATGCGCTTTCGATTTTTCATAACATGATCCTTTTCTTGTTTTTTTGGTTGAGGTTGGATTGTTTAACTGCAATCCAGTTCTGCGCGGAACCAGGAACCTTCCTCAAGAGACGCGTTCAACAGCGGCCTCGTTTCGGCTGACTCGGGGCACCAGTTGGATCTGGAGATCGCGCTAAACGGTGTCTCAGCGAGGATTCAGCCCTTGCGGCTTACAGCCGTGCCAAAGATAAGTTGAAACTGTCGGATGACGTAATCAAACATACGTTTATCAGCATTCCCGACAGCCGCATATAGGACTTTGGTCCAATCGGTTTGGGAGCCGCAAAGACGTCAAGCTGGCTTCCGAGCGTTCTAGCGGCTTTCTACACGACGTTCCGAATTTATTGCGCTTCCTAAATGCCGAATAATTCGGCACAGCCTTGAGAGAGCTTATGCCTTCGCTCGTGTATGTTTTGCCGTTGCTACTTTGTTGCTACTTTTCGACTCCTCATCATCGCGGAACGAAAAATATGGGCGCTTTTACGCTCATAAGCGTTGCCCCCCGTGAATCTGTAGCTTTCAGCTTTAAGGTATCGAATCTTTCGCTTAAATCTTTTGCGCTGCTTTTCTCTGTTTTCTAAGTTTCGCTTCCGTCGGTGCAGCTCGCAAAACAAGGTGCCACTGGCTGCCGGACGACTACAGTCACAACACAACCCGGCACGCTTGTGGCGCAACTGGTATTTCCGCTGCCGTGACATCGCGTGGAGTAAACGCTGGGTCATCTCCGGCGTGGCGGTTTCCCTTTTTTGTTTCGGCCTCGCGTGACTTCTCGTCATTGAGAACTCATTCGCGGCCTTTTACTGTGTACTACGTGAAATCCGGCTTGAGGTTTCCCAGTATTTCATGCGGCGGGAGTGTGCCTTTTTTTGCTCCGGGGCTCCCCGACAAATTGTCGAAATACCGTAGAATCGTCGGAATACCTTACCGTTTCGCACCGGAGGCAGGACAAACTCGCAAGTTATATCATCGCATTAACTCAGCAGTCCTTCGTTGCTTGCAACATTTCTTGCACAACCTTTTGGCTTTTGGCACTGCGATTGCTCACTTTTACTTTCAACATGATAAAATTGCCAATGCCCGTTGCACTGGCTCGCATTAAACTAAAGTCTAATAAGACTAAGGTCTTATCGACAGCACGGCCCGCCTATCGCTACTCTTGCCGTTCTGATGCCGGAACCACACTCAGGATTTCTGCAATCTGTCGGGAGATTTCCTCAATCCTGAGCCAGCAAATTTCCCAGAACAATCAATGAAAATCCCTCTTAATATAAAAAAACTACTTCTTCTACCGTTGTTCGTCGTCGTTTGTCTCGTGGACACCAGTGTCCGTGTGATCGCCACGACTGCAACTACCGTTACTGAACCGACGCTCACTAATATCAGCACGCGCGCCTTCGTTCAGACAGGCGACAACGTGGTGATCGGCGGTTTCATCGTGGAAGGAGCGCAACCAAAGAGCGTCCTTATTCGGGCGATTGGCCCAGAGCTTACTCAGTATGGCGTTCCCAATGCATTGGCTAATCCGACATTGGACCTGCATGACGGCACTGGGGCGTTGATTGCCTCTAATAACAACTGGGCGACGACGGTCATCGGTGGGATTATCACCGCTAGCCAAGTCCACGAGATTCAAGCCAGCGGCTACGCTCCGAGCGACCCCTTTGAGTCAGCGATCATCGCGGATCTGCCAGCAGGCAGCTACACTGCGATCGTCCGAGGTGTAAACAACCTTACTGGAGTTGGCCTCGTGGAAGTCTACGATCTTAGCCCGGAAACTAGTTCAATTCTAGGCGACCTCAGTACTCGCGGTTATGTCCAGACTGGTGACAACGTGATGATTGGCGGTTTCACTATTCCAGGGACTAAACCAAAGGGGGTAATTCTGCGCGCCATTGGTCCGGAGCTCAGTAAATATGGTATTCCCAATACACTGGCCGATCCGACGCTGGAACTATATGACAGCATGGGAGCTTTGATTGCTTCTAATGATAACTGGCAGCATACGGCGATCGGCGGGATTATTGCCGCCGACCAGGTCCGCGATATCCTCAACAGCGGGTTAGCTCCTGGGGATCGAAACGAGTCCGTGATTAATGCGACCCTGCCACCTGGTAACTACACCGCGATCGTACGCGGTGTAAACAATACCACCGGCGTTGCTCTCCTGGAGGGTCATCGGACAAGTCCCACCTATACCTGGACAGGTGCAGTCGACAGCCACTGGGAGAATCCCGCGAATTGGAAACCCAACGGTGTCCCTGGAAGGGGTGACACTGCTGCCATTCCATCAGGCACTTCGAACTCACCGACAATTTCGAACCAGAACATCAAAGACGTACAAATCGCGCTTGGGAGCGCCGACGGCGGCTCAGTTACTCTGGGCGCCGCGTTAGTTAAGTTCATCGAAGGGGGCCTAACCGTCACGGGCGGGGCTCCGGGCGCATCTACGGTTAACGCCACGCTGTCCTGCCAGGGCAACGTATCCTTTGCGCTTGCTGGGCAAAAAGAGGAGCACAAGGGGGTGAATGGGACCATCACGGTTGAGGCGGGCAGCGCCCTAACAATCGATGCAGGAGACGGTACATTCACTCTCACTGTTTCCGGCGCGAAAACGGATATCGACTCAACCGACGAGTTTGGAACCGTAGCGTCTTCAAGTGAAACTGCGACTTCAATGCCGACGGCAACAGCCACGCATAAACCGACTACTAAGGGCGCGGTCAAGGCATTGGTCACCCAGGAAAGCTCTTTGTTTCTCAAGGGGCGAAAAATTGTTACAGAAAGAGTTTACATCTACAATCGGCGCGGGGAAATCGAAGAGATTATCATTCCTATCATTGAGATCGAAGGGGCTGCTGACATAGCCGAAGGCGTGACTCTTGGAGGAAGCGGTATTCTTAGCCTCGAGTCTGGTGGCTACCTCTCCATCAAAGGGGCCGTCGAGTCCGGCGAACCCGGCGAACGAATCGATTTCGCCGACGGCACGGGCCGGATTTCGATCGACAATCCCACAGCATTTCATGGAACAGTTGGGTTTACCCCGGTGGCAGGTGCCCGAATTGATTTCCCGGGGATCCAAGCTCAATCCGTGGGCGTACACCTTTCGGATAAAGATAAAGTGTACTTACTCACGCTTTATGCGGAACCAAATCGGACGGGCCCCCTTGCTCAGATTCATGTTCAGACCATTCTTGATGGGAGCACAGGCCTGTCCCCATCCCACCTGCCGCTAACGCGAAATGATTTTGCTCTCAGCAGCGACGGGAAAGGGGGCACGCGCGTCACCTACTTACCCGGGGGCACAACTAAATTAGAGCAGTCAATGCCTGTACCGCTGATCGCGCCCACAGGAACCAAGGTGTCGCTGCAAACCATATTTTCCCAGTCGTTCGGTACTTCGACTCCTGGGTTTTATAGCATCACGCTACTGTCTCCTAAACCGCAGACAAACACACCAAATGACTACAAATACTGGCTGAACAAGGCCCCTCCCCCTGCGTGGAAGGGTTTGTCCTTTACCCCTGCGTGGTTCGTAAACGATAAGCAGATACCTCCGAAGGAGCAGTATATTGTCAAAGACAATGACAAAGTTGAGCTGCTGGTCGGAAATAACATCAATAATCCGGCTCAATTCAACGCTCAAGTCACGCGAGGTAGCATTGGTCGAGAGTCAGAAATCGTCACCTATAGCGTATGGACTGTTGATCCTGCCGTAGCTCAAGGTGTCGGATCGACACCAGGCAAACCCACACCGGCTGATATCGTTGCCGCAGCTCACAGCTTAGAAAATACCTTTCCAGATGTTCCCAACACAAACCTTTGCAATTGGATAGCTGACAACGTGGCTGCTGCCGCCGGAGCGTCCCAGCCCCTACCGAACTTTTATCCCGATCCAACGGACAACGTGGAGGGAGGCTTCTGGCGAATGGCGTATACGGGCGTCGGACCCAACCCCGTCAAGAACTGGTTTAGGTTACTGATGCCCGGCGATATTGTTCGAATGCAACACTTATGGGGCGAGGGTCATACCACGACTGCGTTGAGTCGCCAGCATCCTGACGGCACAGTAACTGTGTACAGCAACGGAGGCGGCCCCCCCGATATAAGCATTCACCTTTCGACTGCCGAGAAGGGCACAAACCCCGCTAGTATCACGATTTATCGGCTTGACCCGAATCAGCAATATCTGATTCTGGGCACTAACCTGGGAGAGGTGATCCAGGGCAGCGTCTATAACAATCTTATTAAACCTGGTGGTGGAGCGGATGTTGTCATAGCCGGTCCAAACAATAATGAAATTCAAGACATAATTGCTAATCTGGACGGTATTGGGGTCAGAAATTTTCACTCCGGCGATATATTGAACTTCACAAATCTAGATTCGAATGGAACAACCGCGCAATATGATGCTACTACCGGGGTGCTAAGTGTCTTCAGATATAGCCACCAAGTAGCTACAATTATATTGCCGGGGCTAAATGCTAATACCCAGTTCTTGGTCACACCCAACGGCAGCGGCTCGAACATTTCTTTTTAGGCTGATCCTGCCGGAACGCCGAGACAAGGTGTGATTTCACCTGGCGTTCCGCCGTTTCGCGATAACCTGTGCAGTTCTTGCAGATCACCGTCTTCCAGGACTGTCACGTCAAATAGGGATCAGCCAGGACGCGGTGCGACAACGCTCCAAACGCGAAGGCTGAATGGCTTACCCTAAAGCGGTCGTCGCGGGTTCGATTCCCGCCCCCGCCTCTTTTCGTAAATGTCGTCGGGGAAATAGCACCACCGCTTCAGCGATTTCTCCATCAACGTTCGCTGTCGACTCGATATGGCCTGTGCGCGCAGCAGCTTTCCGTAAAAAACCAAGCCTGCGATGAGCAGAACCACAGAGAGCAGCATTGACCAGAAGTGGATAAGCAATGCTCCTGAGTTGGGAAGTGACAGGACGCCAATTGAACTTAAGGCGACGTGGATGGCGAGCAATGTGATGTAAGTCCAAAAGATAAATCCGCGGAAATCGAGTGTGATCCAATTGCCTCCGCCTCCTCCGGTCGACGCCAAATCAAGGAAGTAGATGGGAACCGCCAGCAGTCCAAGAAGCAGACAAATGATTAGATGTTTGCGCCAGATAGCCGTCATAAAGCCTCCGTCTACCAAAATGACAAGGTTGTCGCAGCAAACAATTGCTGGCGATGTAGCAATTTCGCTGCCGCCTAACCCCTGCACCATGTGTTCGAAACACACGAACAGAATTGGTGATTCAAAAAGCCGTGAGCGTTACGCGTGAAACAAAAAGGCGCCGCGCGATGAAGCGTGACGGTTCATTGCTTCGGTTGGTTGACAGCTTTACTGATTATTCAGGACGGTGTGGGTTGCCGGTTTGCTCACTTCAAGCTGCGCGCTCACTTTTTGTAGACCTGCATTAAGCGCTTCAATTTGTTTCTCCAGTTGCTCGACTTTGCGATGTTCTTTCAAAAATTCATTGAGCAACATCGCGTTCACCGCCTCGTAGCGGACGGTGTATGGTTTTCCTTCTTTATCGGGCAGCACCAAGGCGGGATTCACCTTTGCGACTTCTTCAGCGACCAAGCCAAATTGCGCTGTTGCCTTCCCGTCGCTCCTATAATGGAACGTGACCGGTCTAAGAGACAGGATTGCTTCACTGACTTTTTCCATGGAAGCGATGTCCTTCTTGAACCGCTCGGAAGAGGCGACTGTACCGAGCTGGCCAGTGTCAGACACAACCACTGGCGCGGTGGTGCCGCTCTGCGTAGTCACGCCAAAGACGTTACCGATCCAAGTAGTATCGCTCACGTCTGCAGCGGTGTGACCGATAGCGATAACATTAGAAGCCGCGGTGACCTGGTTCCCCGCGTCAATGCCCAAGGCGAGGTTAGACACGCCTGTGGTACTGTTGGCGAGCGCCCCGCGCCCAACCGCAACATTGCTTTCGCCGGTGGTGTTGTTAAGGAGCGCCTCCCGTCCGACAGCGGTGTTGTTGTTGCCTGTGGCGTTGCTAGAGAGCGCATCAAGGCCGACGGCCGTGTTGCTACCACCAGTGGTGTCGCTGGAAAGAGCGTTACTTCCGACAGCTGTGTTGTTGTTGCCTATAGTGTTGTTAGCCAGTGCAAACGACCCATTTGCGGTGTTGCGGAACCCGCTGGAGTTGCTCAAAAGTGCCCCAGCACCAGTAGCGGTATTTTCGTTTGCGGTATTGAACACAAGCGTTCCAGCGCCGACACCGGTGTTCAAGTCGCCGGTGCTCACGTAAATGCCGCTCGTTAGGCTAAAAAGGGCTTCCTGTCCTTCTGCGGTGTTGCCCCCGGGATAATCGCCATCCGGTGGTGGACTGACCGCCTCAACCTTTGCCAAAGGCCCGGCGCAGACGAGGCAAATTACGATGAGAACTGGTGCTGTTGTTATCTTCATGGACGTGGAGTTTCGGACAAATCTCGTACATCTGTCGAGATCAAACTGAGAGGCAACTCCAGTTAAGAGGCGAAACGAGCTTGCGCTGCCCTGGTTTACTCGTGCAACCGAATTGGTAGCGACGTGAGATCGAGTTTGCCCGATGACATCACTCGCTCGATGAAGCCGGTGTCGTAATTTCCAGCCCGGAATTCTCCGTTGCGCATGATGGCTGCGTGAAACGGCACAGTGGTTTTGATGCCGGTGATGTAATATTCGTCGAGTGCACGCCGCATCCGCTCGATGGCATTGATCCGAGTCGCGCCCACCGTGATGATTTTTGCGATCAACGAATCGTAATAGGGTGGCACGGAGTAACCGGTGTAAACATGCGAATCGATTCGAACGCCACGGCCACCAGGCGCATAATAAAAATCGATTCGCCCCGGCGTCGGCTGAAAATCCTTTGCCGGGTCTTCCGCGTTAATGCGGCACTCAATCGCATGAAGTCGGGGCGTTGCATGCGCGACGTGCTCTGAAAGCGGTTCGCCCGCGGCGATGCGGATTTGTTCCTTTACCAAATCGCATCCGTAAACCTCCTCCGTAATCGTGTGTTCGACCTGGATGCGAGTATTCATCTCCATAAAATAAAAATGCCTATCCTGATCGACCAGAAACTCGATAGTGCCTGCATTTTCATAGCCGACAGACTTGGCCAGCTTTATAGCGGCGTGTCCCATTTTCTTACGAAGTCCCGGAGTCATCAGCGGTGATGGGCATTCCTCAATCACCTTCTGGTTGCGCCGTTGAATGGAACAATCGCGTTCGCCCAAATGGATAATGTGGCCGTGGCTGTCGGCAACAATCTGAAATTCGACGTGATGTGGATTGACGATGAGTTTTTCGAGGTAAACCTGATCGTTTCCGAAAGCTTTTTCGGCTTCGTGACGCGCACTGTGAAAGGCTGATTGCAGGCTCGGTTCGTTGTGCGCCATGCGCATTCCGCGTCCGCCACCGCCAGCCGCTGCTTTGATCATTACAGGGTAACCGATCTTTTTTGCGATTTTGATTGCGTCACTCTCTGTCTCGACAATTCCATCGCTCCCCGGCGTCACTGGCACACCGGCTTTTCGCGCTGTAGCGCGCGCGGCATTCTTATCGCCCATCGCCTGCATGGCCTGTGACGAAGGTCCGATGAACTTGATATTGCAGCTTTCGCAGACCTCTGCGAAATGCGGGTTCTCGGCGAGAAATCCGTAGCCAGGATGGATCGCGTCGACATCGCCAATCTCGGCGGCGCTCATGATTCGATCGATTTTGAGGTAACTTTCCGTGCTGGGCGCCGCGCCGATGCAGATGGATTCGTCTGCAAGCTGCACATGCAATGAATCGACATCAGCTTCCGAATAAATCGCGAGAGTTCGAACGCCCAGCTCCTTGCAGGCGCGAATCACCCGCAGCGCGATTTCACCGCGATTAGCGACCAGGACTTTTTCGAACATGAATTGGAAAGAGTGGCAAGCGCTCCGCGTTGCCCAGTTCAGCAACGCGCTCTAGCAAGCGATGCGCCTGCTCTACAATCAAAATTCGCACGATGCATCAGCGGACTTTGAAAAGCACCTGGCCAAACTGGACCGGCTTGCCGTTTTCAGCCACGACTTCGGCGATGACACCGCTGATTTCTGCTTTGATTTCATTCATCACTTTCATCGCCTCGATAATACAAACCACTGTTTCCTCCGTAATCGTTTTTCCAACATCAACAAAGGGCGAGGCGTCCGGCGACCCAGCGCGATAGAATGTGCCCACCATGGGCGAGACGATTTCCCTTAGCGGAACGCTTTCGATCGCCTTGGGGGAGACAGGCGCGGCTTCGGAGGCCGTTGTCGCCGCCTTGGGCGGAACCGCCATTGGAAGCGGTGCAACCCCGGCTGCCTGACCCGAAGGACCTCTTTGAAGCTTTAAGCGGAACCCCTCCTTCTCGATCTCGAAGACCGAAAGATCGTTCTTCTTCATCAAATCGATGATTGTTTTGATTTCTTTAATGTCCTTGGGATCCACCACGTGCTCCTGTCAAAAGTAAAGAGGCTAGGTAAAACAGTTTTGGGAATGAGGTCAAGGCAATCATGCCTATTGTTGCCATTGAATGATTGAGTCGCCGCCGTTACTCGATTTCAAAATCATTGATGAAACCGACGACTACGCTGTTGTCGATAAACCGCCGTTTCTACTGATTCATCCCACGAAACCGGATGGGACGCGAACTTTGTGGCGGGAATTGCGCGGAGTCTTCGCGTTCGAAATTGCCGCGGGCGGTCAGGTATCAATCGTAAACCGGCTCGATCGCGAGACCAGTGGCCTGGTCTTGGTAGCGAAGAAAGCTGATGTCGCGCGCCGATTTGGACTGCTGATGCAACGGCGCCGACTAAAGAAGGAATATCTGGCCATTGTCTGGGGTTGGCCCGAGTGGGAAAGGATAGTCGTAGATGCCGCCCTGGATAGACAAGGTAAGCGTCAACACTCCGCGATCTGGCTTAAACAAATGATTCATTCATCAGGCGCTCCGGCACAGACTGAACTTCATGTTGAGCGCCGTTTTGTGCGATCGCTTGGTCGGACGCGACCGCCGGGCGCGCCGCTCGAGAGTGCGTGCGGGGCCGAAAAGTTTACCTTGATCCGTGCAATTCCACACACAGGACGAACCCACCAAATTCGAGTGCATCTCGCGTCACTTGGTCATCCCATTGTGGGCGACAAGATTTACGGACCTGACGAACAGCTTTACTTGCGGTTCATCGAGAGTGGATGGACTTCTGAGTTGGAACGCCAGCTGCTTCTGCCGCGACATGCTTTGCACTCAGCGAAACTCGCAATCGAAGGCGAGCATGAATGGACTAGTCCGTTGGCGTCCGATCTCATGGAATTTATCAGGTAGGGCCGCCGCGCTGCGGCGTCCCGAAAGCGCAGCGCGTTGTCCCTATCAATTGCAATCCGATCAAGCCTCCTTATCGTAGCCGCGCCGAATGAAACCGCTTCGCGCTTTCGCTGCTTGTGCGATTGTTCTCGCTTACTCGCAAACATTCGGCGGCACGGAACAGCCACGCGACGCGGCGATAACCGAAGAACTGAACCCGCAACGATTCGAATTGGCAGTCGAGTCAGGATATTTGTTTGGCGCGATCAACCCGCCACAGGATTACCAAGTCGGCGCGGAATTCCTAACCGCGCGCGTTCGGTGGGGAGTTGTGCAGCGTGACATCTGGCTGCGCGGCTACAACCAATTTTATATTAGCGCGATCGCGGAACCGATTTTTCGGGGAATTGAGAACCATTATTTCGGACTTAACCTCGGAATGCGTTACAACTTTGTTCGACCGGGCAGCCGGTTCGTTCCTTACTTTTCGGGCGGGCTCGGTTTGGGATGGATCGACAGTCATCCGGAAGTTCCTGGTGGCCAGGGACAGGATTTTACATTCAACATTTTATCGGCCGCCGGGATTTCCTATCTCGTGGACGACCATTGGAAGGTAAGTGTGGGAGCGCTTTATCAACATCTCTCGAATGGTGGGCAAACCGATCCCAATCCCAGCTTGAACCTTTTCGGCCCTCAGGTGGGCATGAGCTATTCATTCTAACGCGCTCTAGTCCTTCCGAGCGAAGCGAAGAATCCCTGAAGATGAACGCGCCTATGGAAAACGTCTTGGTGATCAGGCGCAGCTTGTTCGATGAGCTCGGTAGTTTCCAGGGATTAAATTTCGAGTCAGAAAAATATTTGAAGCCGATACTGTCGCGCGGAAGCAATTTCTTCATTCCGCGCCCCGAAGCTGAGAACGATCCCGCCTACAAGCAAATCATCCCTTATGCACTGATCTCCTTTGGAAAGACGGTACTTCACTACGTGCGCGGGAAAAAGGCAGGCGAACAGCGGCTGGTGGCGAAAGGGTCGATCGGCATTGGCGGTCACATGAATGAAACCGACGAATCGCTCTTTGCATTGGATGAGCAGGCTTACCGTGCGGGCGTCGAGCGCGAAGTGAACGAGGAAATCAAGATCGACACTCCGTTTGAAGATCGAATCGTTGCGCTCTTAAATGACGACTCAACCGAAGTTGGACGTGTTCACCTGGGGATTGTGCACATCTTCAAATTGAAAGAGCCCAACGTGCAGAAACGTGAGGCAATGATCACAGGCCTTACATTTCTGACAAAGGAGGAATTGATCGCCCGCCGCGAATCGCTGGAGAGCTGGTCGCAAATCTGCGTGGACGCG
>WNGB01019536.1_pt1 | contig 17297 bp, 14 predicted proteins | sample 5400681 | NCBI WGS metagenome assembly WNGB01 (sample SAMN13153367, study PRJNA577476) | soil metagenome | isolation source: 115 cm soil or saprolite under grassland replicate 2 | place: USA:California | collected 2016-06-15 | reverse complement strand
TCCCCGAGGATCCGCTCGAAGTCATCGGCGCCTGTTCGGCGGCTCCGCGGCGTGGCGGCGCGTCGTATTGGCCGGAGCTCCTCGCTCTCTTCGGGCTCTGTTGGATGCGACGCCGAGGGGTATAATCGCGCCCCGCATGGGGCTACTCGTTCGAACGATGACGGGCGAGAGGTGCGTTCTCGAGACGGAGCACCTCGTCGGGCGCTCATCGCGGGCGGCGCTGCAGCTCGAAGATGCGTTCGTCTCCTCGCAGCATGCATTGATCCGGTGGGTAGGCGACGGATGGGGGCTCAAGGAGTTGGGTAGCCGCAACGGCACCGCCATCGATGGAACGCCCGTGCCACCCGGCCAGCTGATCCGATTGCGCGCGGGCATGACGATCTCGTTCGGCAATTCCGAGCAAACATGGAGCCTCGTCGATGATTCGCCCCCTCGCGCGAGCGTCATTGCTGTCGACGGGCAGGGCGAGCCGGTCTTCCTCGAGGGGGACGTTCTCGCGCTTCCTTCCCAGGACGATGTCCAAGCGACCGTGATCCGCGCGCTCCCGGGTTCGTGGAAGCTCGAAATGCAGGACGTCACGCTGCCGCTCGCATCGGGTCAAGTCTTCGAAGTGGGCGGGCGGCGCTTTCGGTTCTCGATCCCTGACGTGGTCTCCGAGACATCGAGCGTCGTGTGTCGCGAGCAGGCGATCAACACGTTCCGGCTCGAGCAAGTCGCGCTGGAGTTTCGTGTGTCGCGAGACGAGGAGCACGTTCAAATTCACGTGGAGCTAGGCGCGGAAACGATCGACCTCGGCAGCCGGAGTCACAACTACCTGCTGCTCCTCTTGGCGCGGGAGCGGCTCGCCGAAGCCGCCCAGGGGGTCGCGGCGGCGGCGTGTGGATGGGTGGATCAAGAGCAATTGTTGCGCGACCTGCGAATGCGAGCGGACCGGCTCAACATCGATGTGTTCCGGATTCGGAAGCAGTTCGGCGCTGCCGGCGTCCTCGATGCCGCCCATATCGTGGAACGCAGGCCCGCTTCGAGGCAGCTTCGAATCGGAGTCGCGAAAATCGCGATTCACGGGGTCTGAGCTACCCAAAAAAAAAGAATGAAAATCCGGCTCGTCTCAGGACATAGGGGCGGTGGCCACATGCTGACGCGCGGGATTCTCGGCTCCTTTTATGACTCGGCGCGGGCCTTCGGCCCCGCCTGCGGGCTTTTGGGGTTGGTCGCGGTTTCCGGTTGCTCGAACCCTCCCGATGGACCGGATTATTCCAACCCCGGGGCCGGCGGGGCGGAGGGTGTGACGAGCGCTGGACCGGGCACCGGCAGCGTGATGACCGGCAGCGACGTCGGAGCGGGGGGCGCGTCGGGGGGAAGCGATTCAGCCACGACCGGGCAAGGCACCGTCACGAGCACGACGAGCGGCACCGGAGGAACCGGGGGTTCGGGATCCGGTGGTCAGGGGGGAAGCACGTCGACGCCGGACGGAGGCAAGAGCGACGCGGGTCAGGACCTGAGCGGCGTGCGCGGGCATCCCGATCCCAACATGGTTTATCCGAAGCGCGACGGGTTCACACTCTACCTGGTGGAAGAGTTCAACCAGGCCATCGATTTACGGGCTGATCCGATTTGGACCTACTCCGATGGCGGACTGCCCGAAGGCAACGTGCGCTTCGTCGCCGGCAACATCTCGTTTTCGGGCGGCAAGCTCGTCATCACGGCGACCAAGCAAACGGTGGCCGGGTCGTTCTCGTACGCCGAAAACGGCATGGTTTTCACCAAGCCGCTCGCAAGCGGCGAGTTTCGAACGAAGTTCAATAACTTTCGTTATGGCCGCTACGAAGCGCGCCTCAAAGCACCCAATCAGAACGGCAATTTCATCAACACGATGTTCGCGTTCCGTACGCCCAAGTACCAAGATTGGCGCGAAATCGACGTCGAAGTGACCGGAGACAAGCCGGGCTCGCTCACCACCAACGTCATCTGGGGCAACAACCAGCAGGCGTGGTCACCGGGCATCGAAGAGCCGGCCAACCAATATCCGAGCGGCGCGGGGGCCATGCCGCTGCCTGCAGGGTTCAACAATCGGACGGCCTTTCACACCTATGCGTTCGAATGGACCGCCGGCGTCGTCCGCTGGTACATCGATGATGTGCTCGTTCGCGTGAAGATGAACGGCGTCGGTCCCAACAGCCTTCCGGTGCCGGAAAAATCGGCGAAAATCATGATGAACCTATGGATCTTCCCGAGCAACGGCTTCGGGGGGGACCCGTCGCTGAATACCTACCCGATGACCACCGAATACGAGTGGTTTCGCTTTTACAAGTGGAACAATGATCAGCAGTACCCTTGTCCGAATCCGCCGACCTGCTTGCCGGCCGATGACAAGGACGTGAGCAAGAACAATCCCGACGACGGGCTTTGATGCATCGGATGTGCGAGCTTTGCACGGGATAGGTGGGAACTCGCTCGCCTGCGGCTCGCGAATTTCCGCCACAACCGTGATCACGAGACGCCGCGGCGACATTTAGGGTGGAGTGTGTCAGCTGCTCACCCAACATCGGAGGTCGTCGTGTCGGTTCGCCATCATGGTTCTTACTCGGCGCTGCCTTCGGCCCGCCTGCGCTTCTGTTACTCGGCGCAGCCTTCGGCCCGCCTGCGCTTCTGTTACTCGGCGCAGCCTTCGGCCCGCCTGCGGCGGGATTTTTCGCTCCCCCCCCTGACGATCGCCGCCGTCTTGCTGGCGTCGAGCGGTTGTGCGCCCAAAGCGGGTCAACCGAAGCCGCCCCCCGAGGGTCCGTTCGCGGTGTCCGAATATTATGCGCCGAGCGGGGCGATGGGCGACGGCGCCACGCCGGGCAACCTGGTGATCAACCAGGGCACCGATTGCAAGGCGCGCCCGGACGGCGCACGGGGCAACTGCTTCAGCTTTCAATACGTCAATAACGCCCCTTACACCACACCCGTCAGCAAGAGCACCGGCGTCTGCAATTGGGCCGGGCTTTTTTGGCAATATCCCACCAACAATTGGGGTACGGAGACCGGCTTGCCGATCCCGGTCAGCAAGCTGACGAAGGTGACTTTCCAGGTGGCCGTCGCCTCGGGGTCGGAGCTGATGACGTTCCAGCTCGGAGGCATCGGCACCCCTCCCTTGCCCGATGGCGCGCCCGCGCCTCCTTCGACAACGGCTTGCCCGCCGCCCGACAGCCCGTCGCCTACGAATTACGACCTCTTGCTTGGTTCACTGATGCAGACGGTCGGCACCGATTGGCAGAAGCTCGAAATCCCGATCGGGGCGCGCGATCCGGCGAGTCCGCTGCCGTCCACCACTTTGCTCATCGGAGCTTTTGCCTGGTCGGTGGCCGGCAATACTTCGCCGCTCCCGAAGACGGTCTATATCGATGATCTTTTCTACGAGTGATCGTCGCCGCGCTCTTCGTGTGCACGTTCGTCCGTTTCTCTTCGCGCTCCTGACGTGGGCGACTCTGCTCGGGTGGCCGTCGCTCGCGCGCGCCGCCCCGGTGGACGGCCCCGAGATCAATCCGTTCGCATGCCAGGGGCAGGCGGAGGCCATGGAGGCAGACCGCTCGATCGGGCAGATCCGCCAGGAGCTCGAGAAGAAGCTGGATCCGCTTTTTCTCCCCACCGATCCGCCGACCGTTCGCGCCATCAAGCTCTGTGTCGTCGGCGAGATGATGAAGCGCGTGGGCGATGCCGACGCCATCGCCTATTACGAGCGGGCCATTGCGACGAACCCCGGCGAGCCGGGATTCGAGATGTTCGCCGGCAAGTACTACGGCGGAGCGCGCGGGGCCAAGGGGCCGGTCGTGGAGATGGCGGAAAAGCACTACTACCGTGCGCTCGAAAAACTCGAGAAGCTCCAGGCGGAAGGGCGCTACCGCGCCTACCACGACGTGGTGGCCGATCACGTACGCAAGGGCCTCCTCCTTCTTTATCAACAAGACGGGCTCCCGCTGCTGCCGTGGAAAGCGTATCCGCAACATCCGAGCGGCTACCCTGCCCCGGGACTCTCGATCGCCTCGCAGGACATGGTTTCGATGGACACCCGCGATGGGCCGGGCGCCAACGAAGCCGGCGGTTTTACGGCCGAAGCGGGGCTGTTCGTCATTCGCAAACGGCAAGGGTTGGTTCCCGAGTCGGCCATCGAGGACCAATTGAGGTTCGCCCGGTTCGCCATTGCGCGCAATCCGCTGCGCCTTCGGAGCGACAACCAGCTCCGGCTCCGGCACACGTATTTGGGTGCCATCGATCTCACGTACGGCATCCTGCATGCGAAAAACGCAGCGCTCGGCCAGGACCAAGGCTTCGGCTACCCCGAGCTCAAGCACGACGTCGACGTGCGGGAACTCGGTGCCGTCTACGAGCGCGTCCTTCCGCTCTATCCTCTTTTCGACCTCCGGCTGAACGGTGGAATCAAGCGTGTGCACCGCGTCGGGGTCGTGGAGTACCTTCCGACCTGCGCGCAAGATTTCAATGTCTACGAGGCGAAGCCGAGCCTTTCTCGTTTCGTCACCTCGGACAAGCTCACGATCGGCGGAGTGTACGCCTTCATGGACATCCCACCCATCGATTGCCCGCGCGGTCCCCCCGTCGACGATCCTCTGAACGTCCGCGGCCGTCGGATCGCCGCCGTGAATTTCGAGTACGCGTTCTACTCTCCCGTCCTTCTCCCGTCCCTCGAGTTGGGGTCCCTTCGCCCTTTTCGTACGCCGACGCGCGGTTGGTACGTTTATGGCGGTTACGTGAATGACAATGAAGTGTTCGGCGACCACCGGACCATCAACGAAACGTTCTACGGCGGGTCGCGCTTGGAGGGTCCGGGGCCTTTCGACATCGGGGTGACCGAGTCGTTTTATATGAACAGCGGCAGCATCGTTCACCCCGACGGAAGTGTGACGGCCGACAGCAACCTCTCGGCGAAGATGCTCCGCTCCAGCGTGGTCGTGGCTCGCCATCTCGTGAATCCGGACGAGACGCCGGGCGTTCCCCGTTCATGGGCCGGGTTCGGTGCCCATTCGCTCAATTGGGTGTTTCCCGCGAGCTTCGACAAGGTGCTCTCAGGTCGCACCGACTTCGAAAACTTTCGGGTCGGCACCCAGCTTTGGTGGCAAATGTTCGGCACCGGCATTTGGGGCCCCGCCGTCCTGGTGACCGCCGGTTACGATTACCAATATTTCTATCATTTCAAAAAGCACATGCACAACGTGAGTCTCACGTTTCGCGTGGGGTGGAGGGATCTCTGATGCGAGCGAGCCGCGGCGGCCGCCTGCGTTTGTGTGACTCGGCGCGGCCTCCGGCCCGCCTGCGTTTGTGTGACTCGGCGCGGCCTCCGGCCCGCCTGCGTTTGTGTGACTCGGCGCGGCCTCCGGCCCGCCTGCGTTTGTGTGACTCGGCGCGGCCTCCGGCCGGCCTGCGTTTGTGTGACTCGGCGCGGCCTCCGGCCGGCCTGCGCTTGTGTCTTGGCACTCGTATTCGCGGCGCTCGCGTGTGCGCCCGGACGACTGTCGCCGCGCGCGACGCCTGCTGCTCCTTCGCCCGAGGTCGCGCAGAAGATCGGCGACGGCTTTTACCTCACCCAACCCCCGAACGATCTCGAGCGGCCGGGCAACAGCGCGAAAAAGCCGGTCGTGCCGAAGGTGACCGACGACTTCAAAGGCGTGCCTACCAGCAACGATTGGTGGTCGTCGCTCATTTGGCAGAACGATACACGAGGCAACAACCCCTACTCCGAATTGATGTACGCGCACCCCCTCACGCTGCGGGCGCAAGCCGAGGGGCTCGGCTTCGGTTATCCGACGCGCCCCGAAGTGAGCCAGTACCAATACATGTATTGGTACACGAAGGACGTGCTGGTGGGATTGGCCGGTCTGGTTGCGCCGGACACGCGCGTCGCCGGATACTCGGATTGGGCGGTCACCGCTTCGTGGAAAGGGGCGGCCGGTGAGCTCAGGGCAACCTTCGGTCACGGCCTTCCGTTCGTCTATTTCGTGCGCAAAGGCAAGGCGCCCGCCAAAATCTCTCCCCAGCGGCAGACGGCGAAACACGAGAAGCTCGATGTCAAAATCTGGCACGAGGGGGGGGAGTGGCTCGGCTTCAGCGTTGCCGATCGGACGTATGCCGCGTTCGGTCCCACCGGGTCGGCCTGGCGAGCGGATGGCGAAGCGTTCGTCTCCGATCTGGCGGGCAAAGACTACTTCTCGGTCGCGGCGCTGCCCGATCAGGACGCGGCCACCGTGGAGCTCTTTCGAACGCATGCGTATGCGTTCGTCACCGACACCAAGGTGAGCTGGGCGTACGACGCGCCATCGGCGACGCTGCGCTCGACGTTCGACGTTGCCACCGAGCTCAAGGACGAAGGGCGCGGCCACCTGAACGAGCCGCTCCTCGCCCTCTATCGCCATCAGTGGCTGAACACGAAGGCGCCGCTCTTGGGCAAGTCGTATGTCTCGCCGCGCGGCGAGATGAAGCTCATCAAGGGCTCACGATTCGTGACCGACATGAAGTTCAACGGGGTGCTGCCTATCTTGCCGAACGTCGGCGATAACGACAAAGGCGATCTCGAATTTTACGTCAAGCAGGTTTATTGGCAAAAAGACCTCTTCCCTCCAGGTCTCGGCGACAACCCCCAGCGCGACTCCTATTGGGACGGCAAGTCCATGTTGCGGCTGGCCAACGTGCTCCAGATCGCCGATCAGATTGGCTACCTGGACGCTCGCGATCACCTCTTGCAAGCCTTGAAAAACGAGCTGGAGGATTGGTTCGATGGCCGTTTGCCGCGGGCGTTCTATTACGACAAGACGTGGCACAGCCTGATCGGCGCGCCATCCGGCTTTTACTCCAGCCTGCAGCTGAACGATCATCATTTTCATTACGGATATTTTGCGTTCACCGCCGCCATCATTGCCAAATACGATCCGAAATGGGCCGCGCATTGGGCGCCGTACGTCAACTGGCTCATCAAGGACGCCGCCAACTGGGAGCGCAGCGATGGGCGCTTCCCGTTCTTGCGCAACATGGATCCCTATGCCGGCCATTCTTGGGCCAACGGACCGGCCCAATTCGACGAGGGCAACAACGAAGAATCATCGTCGGAAGACGTGAATTTTTCGGCGGGGGCGATCCTCTGGGGAGCCATGACCGGCAATCAAGCGGTGCGCGACCTCGGCATTTTCCTCTACACGCAGCAGGTGGCCGCGATCGAGCAATACTGGTGGGACATCGATCAAAAAGTCTTTCCCAAGGGATTCGATCATACGGCGGTGGCCATGGTGTGGGGCGCCGGCGGGCGTTACGACACCTGGTGGGACCCCAATCCGATTTTCGTACACGGCATCAACGTCGTGCCGGCGAGCGGCGGCGCGCTCTACATGGGACGGCACTCGGACTACGTCGTCAGGAATTACGACGAGGTCGTGCGCCGCAACAAGGGCGACCCGCTGACCTGGCGCGATCTGATGTGGATGTATCTGGCGTTGGCCAAACCGGATCGAGCGCTGCAGCTGTTCGACAACGACCGCTACTTCACTCCCGAATTCGGCAACTCGGTCGCCATGACCTATCACTGGATTTCCAACCTCGCGTCACTCGGCCGAGTGGACCCGCAAATCACCGCGGACACGCCCACCTACGCCGTTTTCGACCGAGGGGGGCGGCGAACGCACGTGGCGTTCAATCCGACCGCCAGGCCGCTCAAGGTCACGTTTTCCGACGGGGTCGCCATCGATGTTGCGCCGCGGCAACTGGCGCGTGCGGGGTCGGGCAGGTAATCCTTCCATCATGAGCCGTTGCGGAAGATTCTTCGCCCTTGCCGTCCTGGTGATGGCGGCATGCAACGAGGATCCTCGCGAAGCGAGCGACGACTGGGCTCCCGAGGGCACGTGGATCGAAACATGGCGCGACGATTTCGAGGGACCTTCGGCCTCGGCGCCGAACCCCGCCAACTGGTTCATCGAAACGAATCCCTCACCGCCCAATGGGGAGCTCGAGTACTACACCGACCGCCGTGAAAATTCGTTTGTCGACGGCGAGGGTCACCTCATCCTTCGCGCCTTGAAGGAGAGCTACCTCGGCAAATCGTACACGTCGGGCCGAGTGAACACCGGGGGACGCGTGATGATGACCTATGGCCGCATCGAAGCCCGCATCAAGCTTCCCGCGGGCAAAGGACTGTGGCCGGCTTTCTGGATGCTCGGCGTGAACGGCAACTGGCCCGCGTGCGGAGAGATCGACATCATGGAATTGGCGGGAAGCCGGCCGAGCGTGGTGCAGGGCAGCTTACATGGCCCCGATTTCTTCGGCACCTCGTCCCTGTCCAGGTTCTACGGACTGGAGTCCGGCACGTTTGCCGACGATTTCCACATTTTCGCCGTGGAGTGGGCACCGGACGGCATTCGCTGGCTGGTCGACGAGAGTGTTTACCAAGTCCGTACGCGAGACAGCATCGTCGGCGCGGGAAAACAATGGGTTTTCAATCTACCCTTTTTCATCATCGTCAATCTCGCGATCGGCGGAAACTACGATGGTTCGCCGGATGCCTCGACGATCTTTCCGAGGCAAGTCGCCGTCGACTACGTCAAGGTTTCGCGACTCGAGCCGCCGTGAGCTCGGGTCTCGAGACTGCATGGCCGTTACGTTGAGCGCATCCGCCGGCACCGAGCACCCCGTCGCGGTACAGCGGTACTCAGGATACGCGAAGAGTGATTCGTGTCCCGCTGCGTCGACGGCCGCGATCGAAATGTAGAACGCCGCAGCCCCGGCAAGCCCGACGTCCGCGGCACCCACCGACTGCATGGTTTGATTCGCGGGCACCGCCCGGCGCGTGCGATAGAAGTTTTCAGTCGTCGGACGCGCAGCGATGGCGTAATGGTCGACGACCGGACCGGAAACCGGTGCACCCCAGGTGAGGGTCCATGGTCCCGCGCCGCTCCCGGTCACCCGCGCAAGCTGAGGAGGCATGGGCGCCCGTGCAAGGCCTGCGCCGACCGCGACGACGACTTGGGCGATGCGGGTCACGTACGACGGCGTGATGTTCGTCGGCAAGTCGTCGGCCGTGTGCTGGTGACTGCCCGGCATACCCGTGTTCGGCGATTCGACCGTTTCGATGAAATGCACGCCGGGATAGCCCTGGTTGAGAAACGACTGGTGATCGCTTCCTCGCCCGGGGCGATCCTCGCGTAGCACGGGCGTCATCGAGATCGTGGAAACGTACTGGCTTCCCCAATAGCCGATGTAGCGCATGATTCCGCGCGACGGAGATTCGTCGTCCGTCACGCCCATCGGGATCATGATTTCCCGTGGCGTGCCCGGTGAGAAGAGGCGAAAGTGCGAAAGAGCGTCGGCATCGTTGGCCGAGCGATCTCCACCAACGATGTCCAGATCGAGCATCGCCTCGATCCTGGCGGTGGGAGTCACGTATTGCCGGTAGTCCTTGACGAACTGCGCCGATCCGAAGAGCCCCTGCTCCTCGCCCGCGAACGCCGCGAAAACGAGGCTAGCATCGAACTTGAGCGCGGCCATGACCCGCGCCGCTTCCAGGACAACGGCGGTCTGCGACCCCGAGTCGTTGGCGCCCGGTGCAGGGTTGACGGGGTCGAATGGATCGATCGTACGCGAGTCGTAGTGTCCGCCGATGACGATGACTCGATCCGGGTGTGCTCCGAGCTTCACCGCGACGACGTTCTGATCGGTGACCGAAGCGGTGAAGTTCGCGCAGGCCAGAGCGCTGAAAGAATGGAGCGACACCGTGAGCCCGCCTATGGCCTGCATTTGGCCTCTGATCCAGTCGCGAGCGGCGCCAATGGCATTGCCCGTCGTGCCGTTGTTGGAGCAGGTGTTGCGCGTCGTGAAGCCCGCCAAGCGATCGACGGCCGACAGGATGCGTGTCGAGCTGATCGCCCCGACGATTCCGGTGATTTCGGGATCGAGACCCTTCGTGTCTGCATCGGGGTGACCGGCGTCGGTGGGAGGCGGACGGCCGGAATCAATGGTAGCGCCGCCCATCGTGCCGGCGGAGCCGCCCCCGTCCGCCGACGGAGATGCTCCGCCCGTCCCATCGTGCCCACTTGGCCCCGAGTCGTTTGGCGCGCCGCCCGTGGTGCCGGTGCCTCCCGACGTGACCGTGCCGGGAGTTGTTCCGCCGCCGCCGGTTGTCGCACCTGTGCTCTCCTCTCCGTTCGCGCCCCCGGCGTCCGATGCGTCAGAGCAACCGACCGCGATGAACAGGAGCGCACTCGACGCTCGGAGGATCGTGCGCGGCTCGAGGTGTGTTCGCCATTTCGGACGCTTCACATTTTCTCCTCTCCCGGTAAGAAGGAAGTCGCGAATGCAAGCGGAGTATCACGCTTTTTCCGCGGCTGCTACTACGGGTCCAGCCCGAACGAGGTCGGATTCGACTGAGGGTGCGCAACGCCTCCCGTCGGAAGCGTGAACCCCTCTTGTGCCGAAGCGATTCGCACCTAATGGGCTGCCTTTCCTGGAGCACAACGCCCGCTTGCCCACACTCACCGAAACGTTGCAGACGTCACGCTACGGTGTTTCCGAGCAAGCGGCGTACAGGCTTCCGGTTGCGTTCTTGCTCGCGGGCGATTCCGGTTCGACGAGACGCCAACTTGCGGCCGAGGTCGATAAGCTAGCCGATCGAACCGATGCTGCAGCGAATGTTTGCGGCGATCGGGATGTTGGAGCGGTGGGACTTATTTTCCCGCTGGACGCGTGAGTCATCGTCCCCGGCGGCGAAGCGCGCGTCCGGGAAGCGCACCGGTGTGGCCGCCGTTGTCGATGACCACCGCTCCGTTCACCAAGACGTACGGGATGCCTTCTGGATAGCTGCGCGGAGTTTCGTAGGTGGCGGTGTCACGTACGGTCGTCGGATCGAAGCACACGATGTCCGCGGCCATGCCCGCGCGCAAACGACCGCGATCGGAAAGGCCGAGTCGAGCTGCCGCCGAGGAGGTGAGCCTGCGAACCATTTCTTCCCAGGAGACGAGCCCGAGCTCGCGCACGTACATCGCGAAATAGCGCGCGAACGCCCCCCAGCCGCGCGGATGGGGTCGGGCGCCGACCAGGATGCCGTCGCTGCCTCCCATCTGCGCGGGATGGGAGAGCATCGTGCGCACGTTCTCTTCAATCCCAATGTGGAGCAGCGCCGATACGCCGAGGTCCTCAGAAGCCAAGAGCTCGCACACGAAATCGATGGGGCGGCGCTCGGCCGCTCGGGCAGCGTCGGCGATGTTCATCCCCACCCAGCGTTGATGGTCCGGGCGCCTCACGCCCGAGATCACGATCGAGGTCCAGTCCACCGTCAGATCGTGGAATCCATCCGATCCAGTTTCCTCGAGGGCGACCCGCAGCCGCTCGCGCTGGGCGACGTCCGCGAGCCGCTCGAGCGTCGCCCGGTGTCCGCCCTCGCTCATCCAGCCGGGGAGGATGCCGGAAAGGTACGTCGCCGCGGCCGTGTACGGATAGGCGTCGAAACTCACGTCGATCCCCGCGCCGCGCGCACGATCGATCATCGAAAGGAGCTCGCTCGCTCGACCGCGGTTGCAAGGAAAGCTGACGTGGGCGTGCGCGAGATGGAGCGGGACATCCGCACGTCGGGCTATCTCGATGCACTCCGCGTACGACTCGATCGCGCGCAGCCCGTAGTTGCGATGGTGCGGGCAGTAGTAGCCGCCGTACGGTCGCATCGCCCGGCAGAGCTCGACGAGCTCGTCGTCGCTGGCGAACATTCCCGGCGCGTACATGAGCCCGGAAGAGAGCCCGACCGCGCCTTGCTCCATTCCCTCGGCAACGAGCCGTCGCATGACCTCGAGCTCCGCCTCGGTTGCCGGACGATCGTCGAGCCCCACCGCGATCATGCGCAAGGTTCCGTGCGGCACGAGGTACGCGACATTCACCGCGACCCGATCGTCGAACCGGCGCAAGAATTCATCGATGTCACGGAACTCCCAATCGAGTCCCGGCGGGTCGTCGTTCCACCCGACCAGCTGCCGGCGAAGTTGCGCGATGACCTCCGGGGTCGAAGGAGCGTAGCTCAGCCCATCCTGCCCCAACACCTCGAGCGTCACTCCTTGGCGCACTTTGCAGTCGTGCTCGGGGTGCACCAAAAGTTGAACGTCGGAGTGGGTGTGCATATCGATGAAGCCAGGGCACACGAAAAGATCGCCGGCCTCGATCGTCCGCCTGGCCGCGTGTCCGCCGAGCGATCCGATTTCGGCGATGCGATCCCCGCGCACGCCGACGTCCGCACGAAAGGCGGGAGCACCGGTGCCATCGATGACCTGACCGCCACGGATGAGAAGATCCAGCACGTCGGGCATCCTAGCATTGGGCAAGCGAACGGCCTTTCGGAATCTTGCTAGTATCCAAGGCCGTGAACCTCGATTCTGTGTTGGCCGAGCCGATCGATTGGAGGTTTCGAGCGTTCCCCAACGTTCGCGGACGCGTTCGCATCGGCGACGTCGCCGAGCAGAAGTGGACACTGTTCGAAAGCGGCTTCTTGTTTCCGGTCATGGTGCTCAAGCAGGGCGCGCTGGAGCACAACGTCAGCGCAATGGCGCAGTTTTGCCTGGATCGCGGCGTCTCGCTCGCGCCCCACGGCAAGACGAGCATGGCTCCCCAACTGTTCGCGCGCCAACTCTCCGCGGGAGCTTGGGGGATCACCGCCGCCACGGTGGAACACGCCCGGATCTACCGCGCGTTCGGCGTGCCGCGCATTCTTCTCGCGAATGAGCTCGTCGCGGCCGACGAAGCGCGCTGGGTCGCCTCCGAGAGGGCCGCCGATCCGAAGCTCGATTTCCTTTGCTATGTCGATTCGCTCGAAGGCGTGCGAGCCCTCGGAAAGGTGTTCTTCGATGCGACCCGGCCGCTCGCCGTTCTGGTCGAGCTCGGGGTGGAAGGCGGTCGCACCGGTTGCCGCTCGATCGAACAGGCCCTCTCGGTCGCCCGCGCCGTCGGCGAAACGCCGGGTCTCAGGCTCGGCGGTGTGGCCGGGTTCGAGGGCATCGCGGGCAGGGATCGCGACGAAGCTTCGCTCGCGCGGGTCGACACGTTTTGCGATCGACTGGTCGAGCTCACCCTCGAGCTTGGACAGCGGGGTGCCTTCCCGTGCGAGGAAATCATTCTCAGCGCCGGAGGGAGCGTGTACCCCGATCGGGTCGTCGATCGTCTGACTTTACCGCTCGATCTCCGCGTTCCGGTGCGGGTCGTGATCCGTGCCGGCTGCTACCTGACGCACGATGACGGGTTCTACGAGCAGGTTTCGCCATTCTCGAGCGGAAGCGGAGTGAAAGGCCTGCCCCGCCTCATCGCTTCCTTCGAGCTCTGGGCAGTGGTGTTGTCGCGGCCCGAGCGGGGGCTGGCCATCGTTGGTTTCGGAAAGCGAGATGCCCCATTCGACATCGGCCTGCCGGTTCCCCGCGCGGTGCGCGATCGTTCTGGTGCGATCCGCCCGGTGAAAGGCATGTCGATCGGCGCGCTGAACGATCAGCACGCGTATCTCGCTCTCGCAGAGGATGACCCGCTCGTTCCCGGCGACCTCTTGTGCTGCGGCATCTCGCACCCGTGTCTTGCCTTCGATAAGTGGGCGCTCCTACCGGTCGTCGACGATGCTTACGTCGTCGTTGACGCCATCCGCACTTTTTTTTGAGAACCGACGCGCCGAGCTCTTACGGAGACAGTCGAGAAAACAAGAAAATGGCAAGCATGAGGGGTATCGCCAAGGCAACGAGCAGGACGACCAGAGCGCCGAGAACCGCCATCCAGTCGCGCGTGGAGGATGGCCCGACGACGTGCCTTTCGAGCAAGAGATCGGCGTTTTTGCGGTGAGCCTTGTAGACGAAATCGAACAGGTCACCGATGACCGGAATCGCCCCGATAAAGAGATCGATGGCTAGGTTTCGGATCATTCGTGCCACGACGATGGCCGGCATGCGGTGCCGAATCGCCACGAACACCGGATAAAGCCCCACCGCCGCCATCGCCAGATCGCCGATCTCCGGCAGGATCAACCCGATCACCGGGTCGAGATAGCGATCGTCGAGCCAATGGGCGAGTCGGACGGCGAGTGCGACGTCGCGATCGCGAGAGCTGAGCTCGGTGGTCCGCGGAGAGCTTTCGGTCATAGGCCTAGCGTGCATCGGATCTTATACTCGCAACCGCCATCGAGCCGCTCATTCGAGCAGAAAGGAAAGCGCCGTGAACATCGTCCGAACTTCCGGAGCCCCGGCTCCCAAAGGTCCCTACTCCCAAGGTCGCAAGGGAGGCGGTTTGGTCTTCGTCGCTGGTCAGGGTCCCTTCGACGCCACAGGAAAAATGCTGGGATCGACAATCGAGGAGCAGACCCGCGCCACGCTCGAGAACGTGAAAGCCATCGTCGAAGCGGCGGGAGCGACGCTCGCCGACGTCGTGAAGGTGAACGTCTATCTTTCCGACCTTGCCCACTTTGCAGCGATGAACGAGGTGTACGCGTCGTTCTTCGCCGAGCCGTATCCGGCGCGGACGACGGTGCAGGCGGGTCTCCTCGGATTTCTCGTGGAGATCGACGCTATCGCTGCTTTACCCGAGTAGCGTCGTCCTCGGCGGACCAGCGCGAATCGAGACGTGCATCCAGATAGGGGTGCGCCGCCTTGGCCATCGCGGAACGATAAAACTTGTAAAGGTCCGGATAGCTCTTGGCGAGCTCGGCATCACCGAGATCCTGCGCGAGGACGGTACCGTCGTGTGCAGCCAAGGCGAAGCGCGGTCCTTCGGAGCTCGACAGGACGGTCAGGTCGACATCGCGAAACTGCAGCTTGAAGATCACGGCGCGATCCGGCGAGGTGGGCACCGCCGTTTTGACCTCGCTCGGCACCGTCACCGGTGAAGTGCAACCGCCCACGAGGGACAGCGCCGCAACTACGATGAGCCTCTCGCGCAACATGACCGCAGTGTACCACTTCGTCGCTGGTTCGTCCTTCTCCCATCCGACGAGCGGACCAGCGTCAGCTCGTCCACTCTTCGCTGCGGCGCCACAGCTCGGCAGCGAGCGCCGGATCGCGGGCCAGCCGCGATGGCTCGGTCACCCGACAGCGATCGTAGTAAAGCCCGCTCTGGTTCGCGACTTCCGGCGAAATGGCGCAGTAGAGCGTCGTCTTGGCGCCCTCTTCGTTGGAAATCATGAAGAGCTTCATGATGCTCCGAATCGGGAAAGGTACCCTGCGCCAGATGTCGCTCGCGACGACCCCCGGATGTAAGGCGTACGTTGTCACGCCGGTGCCCTCGAGGCGCCGCGCCGACTCGATGGAGAAGAGGAGGTTCGCCAGCTTCGAAACCTCGTATTCCGCCAGTCCCGTTCGAGTGCGGGTGGGACGGCGAACGGCCTCGAAATCGATGGTTTGGGGGCGATAGTGCGCGCGACTGGTCAAGTGGATGATGCGCGCCGGCGCCGATCGTTTGATCCTTTCGAGCAAGAGCTTGGTCAACAAAAAATGCCCGACATAATTCACGCCGAAGGTGAACTCGAACCCTGACTTGGTCAGGCCAGGCCTTCCCGCCAGACCGGCATTGTTGATGAGCAGTTGCAGCCCGAGGTTGCGCTCGAGGAACATTTGCGCGCAGTGGCGCACCGACTCGAGGTCCGATAAATCGAGAGGCAAAAATTCGGCTTCGCCACGCGGTGATGCCTGCTTGATTTCGTCGATGACCGGCTGCGTTTTCGCCTCGGACCGGCAAGCGAGAAACAGGTGCGCCCCTCTTTTTGCGAGCTCCCGCGCGGTCACGCGGCCAATGCCGGAATTGGCTCCCGTGATGAGGGCGACACTTCCCGCCAGGGAGGTGGTGGCTTCGTCGGGCATGGGCACCCGAGCTTAGCTCTACTGTGTCATAACCACACTACCAGATCGATGCTCCGCAAACATCGCATCGCGGCATCTCTATTCGTCGTCTACGCGTCGTTCTATTTGTGCCGAGCCAATGTCGATGCATCGTTTCCCCTGCTCTCGCGCGCGTACGGCTACGACAAGGAACAACTCGGGCGCCTTTCGTCGATCGCCATCCTGGCGTACGCGGCCGGCAAGGTGACGCTCGGACCGCTCGGCGACATCCTCGGCGGGCGGCGCCTGCTCGGCCTGGCCGTCGTCGGCTCGGTGGTCGCTTCGTTCGCGCTCGGGGCTTCGACTTCTTTGGGGGCTCTCACGATCTTTGCCGCCCAAAATCGTTGGTTTCAGGCGGGAGGTTGGGTCGGCCTGATTCACGTCGCCTCTCGCGAGTTCGCGCCGAGAGAACACGGGTCGGTCATGGGAGCCGTCTCCACGAGCTACGAGATTGGTAACGTGATTGCCTTGCTTCTCTGTGGCGCCCTCGTGGGGATGGGCTTCGGTTGGAGGGCGCTCTTCATCGTGAACCCGATCCTCTTCGGGCTGGTTGGTGTTGCCGTCGCCACCGTGCTCCGGCGGGAGCGCGGCGTGCCCGATGGCACGAGTATCGCTGCCGAGGCTAATCCAGTGGACGAACAGCGAGAGCGTCTGTGGCCGCGGCTGGGATGGCTTTCCCGCCTGCCGTCGTTTTGGACGGCGCTGGCTCTCTCCGTCTTGCTGACGTTCGTGCGCACCGGGTTTTTGACTTGGATTCCCACCTTCATGGCCGAGCTCGGCGCGCGCGAGGGGGGCGGCATCTCCGGCGCGATCGTGAAGAGCGCGATCTTTCCCGCCGCCGGAGTGGTGGGAGCGTTGTCGGCGGGGCGCGCGAGCGATCGATACGGCCCAGGTCGAAGGGCACCGGTCGTGGCTCTTTCCCTCGGGCTTCTTCTGATCGCGATCCTCGTTCTGGGACACGCCGGGATCGGCAACGTGGGGGCGATGTGCACCATCGGTGCATGCGGGCTTTTTCTTCTCGGACCCTACTCGCTGGTGGGCGGCGCCATCGCGCTCGACGTGGGAAAGACGCGCGCCGCGGCGACGGCTGTCGGTCTGCTCGACGCCGGCGGATATTTGGGCGCGAGCCTCGCCGGCGTTCTGCTCGGTGCGCTCGCCGAAAGACGTGGATGGTCGGCCGCGTTCGATGCCCTGGCTGTTGCCGTCTTCGCCGCGTGTATCGTCGCGGTCATCTGGGCGTTCTCGACGGCGGCCTGGTCACGAGGCAAGAAGGTTGCATGAACTTGCGCGTCACGGTCGTCGGCGCGGGCGTCATCGGTCTCACCACCGCCGTCGTGCTCGAGCGCGCCGGGCACGACGTCACCGTCGTCGCCAAAGACAAAGGCTTTGCGACCACCAGTGCAGCGGCGGGCGCGGTGTGGCTTCCCTATCGTGTCGGTCCCC
>WNGB01006407.1_pt1 | contig 17299 bp, 16 predicted proteins | sample 5400681 | NCBI WGS metagenome assembly WNGB01 (sample SAMN13153367, study PRJNA577476) | soil metagenome | isolation source: 115 cm soil or saprolite under grassland replicate 2 | place: USA:California | collected 2016-06-15 | reverse complement strand
GATCGCCTCGCAGGCGTTGAGACACAACGATCAGGGCCGGCCCGAGCAATCGGGCCGCCCGACGCCTTGCAATTCGCATATGGCCCAATTGCGCACAGTCGGTGAACGCATTGTTGGGCGCGTCGATCAATCAAGCGCTCACATACTCGCGCTTGATGGCATTGAGGAAGGCCGTCATCTCGGCTGCTGACCTCACGTGGTGAACCCGCTTCGAAGCTGCCACATCAGCGACCAGCTGCCGATACCTGGGCGTCAGTCGGCGATGGCAGAGCCAAAGCACCTTGTAGCTGCTCATCGTGCTGCGCCACATCGGACTGTTCTCCGGCCAGCCCTCCGGCGCTGCGAACAGACCTTTGATCAGGCGCTTTGTCACCCACCAGTGGTGCGTGATGAGCGGCAGATCGATGTAGACCAGCGTGTCGGCTTTCGAGAACCGCTCCCAGGCCGAAGCAACACAGCCAAAGCCGTCAATGATCCACTCGTCCTGGCGCAGCAGGTCCGCATGCGCCTTCAAGTACTCGTCGTGCGGAATTTTGCTGCCACCGGCCCGGTATTGGATCGTGTCCAGCGGGTACAACGGCAGCCGCGTCAAATCCGCCAAACGCTTGGCAAGGGTCGACTTTCCGCCGCCGGCGTTTCCGAAGACCGCGACTCTTTTCATGTGGCACGCTCGGTCGACGTGTTCCCCCCGATGCGCCCTCAGGGTCAAAATCGACAAGTCTCATGGGCGAGCATAATCCCAGAAGGCTGCAAGACCCTTCCACTGAGCGGGGTGCGCATTCCTAAATGTTCTTGCTTTGTTCCCGCATCTGTGCCAAGCTGCATCCGTCTCGTCCAGCGAGGGGCACCATCATGAGGTGTCGTGCGTGTGGGACGGGATGCGGCTCCTGCGGGCGTGGCCGACACAGCCATGTCCCCGGGCGGCTCCTGGAGCAAACCGAGTGCGGCGCACTATGGACGCCCGTCGAGTCCAGGACCCGTAGAAGGCAAATTGCCGTCGATGCCGCGGTGGCGCGCCGGTTGGCGAGACGCATTCCTGTACAGGTGCGTCGGACCCGTCGGCCACGGATCACCCCGGAGCGGAAACGCTTCGGGAGGACCTGAGAGTAATCCAGGTCACGCGTCATCTCGGCGCGCCATACCCCTCGCTTCGGGGGACGGAAAAAAGAGACGGGCCACCCCCGGCGCCCGCACCAAGCCCGGGGCCAGCATAGCGTTGGCTTCTCGCCTCCCGTCCCATCAACCGCTGTTTGACAACTGAATATGGAAACCGCCGTAGGGTGGGCAAAGGCGCGTGCCACATGCATGACCTCACCGCCAGTACAGCATAGCGCCGTGCCCACGCGGCTAGCATCGCAGCGAGTCGTACAAGAGACGGCGTGGGCACGGCGCTGCGATGTACCGGTGGCAAGATTCGTGTGCTCGGCCCGCGCCTTTGCCCACCCTACGATCTAGTGAGAGATCCGGACGACAGTTGCGCGAGCGTTGAGTAGAGTGAACGCAACAAGATCACGGGAGGATGCCATGACAGCACGCCGGCGCTATGCGATCGCATCGTTGTGGCTGCTCTCGGCAATCGTTGTGGCGCCCGCGCAAGCGCAGGACTTCCCCACCCGCCCGGTCAAGATCATCACCGACTCCGCGCCCGGTAGCGCGGTCGACGTGATCCTGCGCCTCATCGCCGACCGACTCTCCCACATCTGGGGCCAGCAAGTGCTGCCGGTCAATCAGCCGGGCGCCGGCGGCTCGATCGCGGTGCGCGCCGCCGCGAGCACGACGCCCGACGGCTACACGCTGTTCATTCCGGCGCTCTCGACCTTCGTCGCGTTGCCCGGCGCGGCACCCAACCTGCCGGTCGAAGTGCCGCGCGACTTCGCTCCGGTCGGTTTCCTCGGCGGCGCGCCGATGTTCATCAACGCCGCGCCCGCGCTCGGCGTGAAGACGCTGCCCGAGCTGATCGCGCTCGCCAAGGCGCGCCCCGGCGAGCTCGTCTACGGCACCAACGGGCGCGGCCGCCTCACCCACCTCACCGGCGAACTGCTGCAGAGCCGGACCGGTATCAAGCTCTTGATGGTCCCCTATTCCGGCGGCACCGCCCAGGTTCTCAACGACATCATGGGCGGCCGCGTGCCGCTGGTGATCGAGGCGCTGTCGGGCGTCGCCGGCGCGATCGAGGCCGGCACGATCAGGCCGCTCGCGGTCGCCTCCCCCGAGCGCATGCCCGACTTCCCCGGCCTGCCGACGGTTGCGGAAACCATCCCGGGCTTCGCGGCGTCCGGCTGGCAGGCGATGGTCGCGCCGGTTGGCACGCCCGAGGCGATCGTGCGCCGGGTGAGCGTCGACCTGCGCCAAGTGCTGACCGAGCTCCCGGTGGCGAAGCGGCTCGCGGCGCTCGGACGCTACAACCGTCCGATGACACCCGCCGAAGTCACCGCGTTCATCCATCGCGAGCAGGCGACCTGGAAGCCGATCCTCGAGCTGATCGGCAGTAACCCGTAGCGACGCGCAAACGTAATCACCATATTTGGCGCGGACAAATCAGCGAGGAAAACATGGACGCCAAGCAATATCCGGTCACCCGCACCGACGAGGAATGGCGCCGCCTGCTCAGCCCCGAGCAATACCGGGTGATGCGGGCACACGGCACCGAGGCGCCGGGCAGCTGCGCGCTCAACTACGAGAAGCGCCACGGCACCTTCACCTGCGCCGGCTGCGACCAGCCGCTGTTCGTGTCGAAGACGAAATTCGAAAGCGGTACCGGCTGGCCGAGCTTCAACGATCCGGTCGCGGGCTCGGTCGAGAGCACCACCGACCGCAGCTTCGGCATGACGCGCACCGAGGTGCACTGCAGCCGCTGCGGCAGCCATCTCGGCCACGTGTTCGAGGACGGCCCGCCGCCGACCCACCTGCGCTACTGCATCAACGGCGTCGCCATGAACTTCAAGCCGGAGTGATCATGGACATACCGGTGCGATCTGCGTCGGCCGGGCCACGAGCTCCGTTACCCTCTCCCCTTGCGGGAGAGGGTGGCGAAGTCGAGCGAAGCGAGACTGAGCCGGGTGAGGGATCCACTTCGCAGGAGTCACACGTAGACAACCCCTCACCCGCCTCGCTCACTGCGTTCGCTCGGCACCCTCTCCCGCAAGGGGAGAGGGTAAGAGCCTGCGGCACGCGCGTTCGCTTCCATCCCGGTCCGAAGATGCGGCGTCGCTCACGTCCACTTCAGCCGCGCCACGATCGCGCGGCCCATGACCAAGTCCTTGTCCTGCTCCGAGAGGAAGCTCAGCTCCTCGGTGAAATGGCTGATGCGCTGGCGATAGCTCGCCTTGGCGTAGGAATTGGTCAGGTCGGTGCCCCAGTAGCTGCGCTGCGGCCCATAAGCGTCGAACACGCGCTTGATGTGGTCGGCGACGTCACGGAACGGATAGGGCTGCCGCGACAGGCCGGGCGACGCCGACACCTTGACGCTGACGTTCGGATATTTGGCGAGCGAGGCGGTCGTGGCGATCGCTTCCGCCAACGTGTTGTCGCGCAGCATCGCCGCCGTCGCACCCATGTGATCGAGGATCAGTTGCAGACCGGGGTGGCGCTCCGCGACGGGGCCGAACGCCGCCGTGCGGCCGGGCGCAAAGCACATGACCGGAAGGCCGGCCTTCTCGGCCGCGGGCCAGAACCGGTCCGCGGTCCCGTCCGTCAGCCAGGGAATCGTCATGTCGTTGTTGAAGATCACGCGGACGCCGAGCATGCCCGGCTGGTCCCGCCATTTCGGCAGCAGGTCGAGCGCCTTCGGATCCTGGATCGGCACCTTGCCCATGACCCGGAAGCGGGTGGGATAACGCTTCACCGCCTCCAGCGCATAGTCGTTGCGGTCGCCAGGCCAGGACGGCGGCACGATGACGGCGCGGTCGACGCCGGCCTCGTCCATCATCGATATGGCGCGCTCGATCGTGAACGGTTCCGGCAACTGCGGCTGCAGGCCGGGAACCCATTTCCAGTCCGCCGACTCGGCCTTCCACAGATGAATCTGCGCATCGACGACCATACGCCGGTTGGCCTGGGCGACAGCCTGAAGCGGGCCTTGCGCCGCGAGCGCCGCGCCGGCGCCAAGCGTGCTGTTGAGGAAATTGCGTCGTGACAACATGGTACCATCCTCCCTGCTGTGACGGCGCTCATTCGTTGACGCCGTCTTTACGCGCGATTGTGCGCCCGAGGGGCCCCACTCGACAATGCCGGTGTGCACTAGTGCCCCGAACCCGACGTTCGCATGCCAGTGCCGCCAGTCCGATTGCGAACTTCGGGTTCAAAAGGGGCACTAGAATCATGGAGTTGCCAGTGTCCCTTCGATTCCGAAGTTCGCATCGAATTTGCCGCCGGTATTTGCGAACTTCGGAATCGGGACACTGGCCTGCACACCTCGCCGGAAGCCCATTAGCAGCCGCCCCGGAATCGGCTAGGCTGGGATCACGGGGGAACCTCCTTCGTGCCGCCGGGTTGGCTCCAATGCTGTCATCGGGAAGGCAACCATGACCCGCTTCATCCGCAGCGCAGTCGCCGTCGTCGCGTTGGTGTTGGTCGGACTCGCGCCGGTGCGCGCCCTCGAACCCGTCGACCTCCTGCTGGTGCTCTCCTCCGACGTCTCGCGCAGTGTCGACCATCCCAAGTTCCTGCTGCAGCGCGAGGGCTACGCTGCCGCCGTGTCGAACGCGCAGGTGCTCGACGCCATCAAGTCCGGCCCGAACGGCAAGATCGCGCTCTGCTTCATCGAGTGGTCGGGCTACGGCGCGCAGAAGCTGGTGATCGACTGGACTGCGATCGACGGCGCCGCGAGCGCGCGCAAGTTCGGCGACCAGCTCGCCGAGCTGCCGCGCTCCTTCGCCGACCGCACCTCGATCAGCGGCGGCATCGATTTCTCGGTCGGCCATCTCGCGAAGTCGCCGTTCGAGGCGCCCCGCCGCACCATCGACGTGTCCGGCGACGGCACCAACAATGCCGGCCGCGAGGTCAAGCTCGCGCGCGATGAGGCGCTGGCCAAGGGCATCATCATCAACGGGCTCGTGATCCTCAGCGACCGCCAGGTGCCGTGGAACGCCGAGCATACCAATCCGCCGGGCGGGCTCGAGAACTACTACCGCGAGAATGTCATCGGCGGACCGGGCGCGTTCGTGATGGTGGCGGAGGACTTCCAGTCGTTCGGACGCGCCATCATCAAGAAGATGATCGCCGAGATCGCCACCCTGCGTCCCTCGCCGCGCTTCGTCCTGCGCTGAGGCCGGCCGCGGCTGCCGGCGGCGTTCCGCCTGCGCGATCAAGCGGCTGCGCGACTGTTTCGAACGGCTCTAGACATCGCCGTGTCACTGGGCAGTCTGGAATCATTCCAAGCAATTGATTCTCAATGCAAATTCGATTGACCGCAGGCCGCGCGGCCTCCTAGTTGAGCCATGAAGGCCACTCGACAGGAGGATTTCATGACTGCGTCCCGGGATGTCGCCTGCCTCGCGCTCGCCGGCGCGGCGGTCGTCGCGCTCAGCGTGCCGGCGCTCGCCCAGTCGGGCGAGGTCAACGTCTACACCTATCGCGAACGCAATCTCATCCAGCCGCTGTTCGATGCCTTTACCAAGGATAGCGGCATCAAGGTCAACGTGATCTCGGCCAGCTCGGGGCTCGAGCAGCGCATCAAGACCGAAGGCACCAACAGCCCGGCCGACGTGCTGCTGACCGTCGACATCGGGCGCATCGAGGAGGCGGTGCGTGCCGGCATCACCCAGCCGATCAAGTCGGACGTGCTCGACAAGGTGGTGGCGCCGCAATACCGCGATCCGGAAGGCCACTGGTACGGCATCTCGATGCGCGCCCGCATCGTCTACGCCTCCAAAGAGCGCGTGAAGGACGCCGCGATCAGCTATGAGGAGCTGGCGGACCCGAAGTGGAAGGGCAAGATCTGCATCCGCTCCGGCCAGTACATCTACAACAACGCGCTGTTCGGAGCCTACATCGCCCATCATGGCGAGGCCGCGACCGAGACCTGGCTGCGCGGGCTCAAGGCCAACCTGGCGCAGAAGCCGTCCGGCGGCGACCGCGAGACCGCGCGCGACATCGCGGCCGGCAAGTGCGATCTCGGCATCGCCAACACCTATTACTGGGCGCTGATGCTCAATAAGGAAGCCGAGCGCAAGCCGTGGGCCGAGGCGACGCAGGTGATCCTGTCGACCTTCAAGGGCGGCGGCACCCACGTGAACCTGTCGGGCGTGGTGCTCCCCCGCTACGCGCCGAACAAGGCCAATGCCATGAAATTGATGGAGTGGCTGGTCGGCGAGAGCGCGCAGCACATGTATGCCGACATCAACTACGAATATCCGCTGCGGCCGGGCATCGCCATCAACCCGACGATCGCCGGCTACGGCCCGCTCAAGCCGGACACGATGCCGCTCTCCAAGATCGCCGACAACAGGAAGAAGGCGGCCGATCTGGTCGACAAGGTCGGCTTCGACAACTGATCCATGATCGCTGCCAAATCCGCGGGCTGGCCGTCGCTTCCACGATGGCCGGCCCGTTTTCACGGGCGTGCGGCACCGGCCGCGGTCGGCGCATTCGCGATCGCGGCCGCCGTGCTGGTGCTCGCGCCGCTTGCGAGCCTTGTGGTGCTGGCCTTCGCGAATACCGGCGACCTGTGGGCGCATCTCGCCCGCTATGTGATCCCGGTCGCGCTCATACAGACCGCGCTCCTGCTCGCGGGCGTCGCCGCGGTGACGATCGTAGTCGGGGTCGGCGCCGCCTGGGTGGTGACCACGTTCGACTTCCCCGGCCGCACCGCGTTCACCTGGCTCCTGCCGCTGCCGCTCGCGATCCCGACCTACATCGTGGCCTATGTCTATGCCGACCTGCTCGACGCGCTCGGGCCGGTGCAATCGATGCTGCGGGCGATCTTCGGCTGGCGCTCCGCCGCCGACTACTGGTTCCCCAACGTGCGCTCGCTCGGCGGCGCGATCTTCGTCATCGGCGTCGTGCTCTATCCCTATGTCTATCTCGCCGCACGCGCGATGTTCCAGACGCAGGGCGCGCAATATGCCGAGGCGGCGCGCGTGCTCGGCGCGCGGCCGTGGGCGCTGGCGCTACGCATCACGCTACCGCTGGCGCGGCCCGCGATCGCGGTCGGCCTTGCGCTCGCGTTGCTTGAGACGCTCAACGACATCGGCGCCAGCGAATATTTCGGCGTGCCGACGCTGACGCTCTCGATCTTCACCACTTGGCTCAATCGCGGCAGTCTCGCGGGCGCTGCGCAGATGGCCTGCTTCATGCTGGCGATCGTCGCGCTCCTGATCGCGCTCGAACGCTACGGCCGGCGCGGGCGGGTGTTTGCCGCGCTGACGCATCAGGGCGCGCGGCTGGCCTCGCGCATCCGCCTCGAAGGCGCCCCCCGCTTCATCGCTGCCTTGACGTGCTTCGCTCCGGTGTTCCTCGGCTTTTTGCTGCCGGCCGGCTATCTCCTGCGCGAGGTGATCGGGCGCGGCCTGCTGGTGGGCTTCGATCCGGGCCTGGTACGCCATGCCGCGATGACCGTGGCGCTGGCGTCGGCCGCAACCGCGATCGTGCTGGTGATCGGGTTCCTCGCCGTGGCGGCGCTGCGCTATCTGCGCGGCGCCACGATCGCGGCTTGCGTGAACGTTGCCGGCATCGGCTATGCGGTACCGGGCACGGTGCTGGCGCTCGGGCTCCTCTCGCCGCTGGTCCTGGTGGACGAGGCGATCAACGCGCTCACGCGCCTCATCGGCGGCACCGGCACCGGCCTCCTGCTTGCCGGCTCGGTGGCTGCGGTCGTGGTCGCCTACGTGATCCGCTTCCTCGCCATTGCGATCGGCTTCGCCCAGGCCGGGTTCGCCCGCATCGCGACCGAGTTCGACGACATCGCCCGCTTGCTCGGCGCCGGGCCCGGCACGCTCGCGCGCACCATCCATCTGCCGCTCGCGCGCCCCGCGATCTGGGGCGCCGCGCTGCTCGTCTTCGTCGACTGCCTCAAGGAACTGCCGGCGACGCTGCTGCTACGGCCGCTCAACGTCGAGACGCTCTCGACCTACATCTACCAGTTCGCCACCCGCGGCAGCTTCGAGGAAGGCTCGCTCGCCGCGCTCATCATCGTGGCGGCCGGAATCCTCCCGGTGATCTACATCACCCGCCACACCGATATCGCGGTGACGCTGGGCCGCACGGAGCCTACTCGGCCGTGATCTTTCCGGTCTCGATCACGCTCTTCCAGCGCGCGATCTCGGCCGCCAGGAACCGCGCGAACTCGGCGCCGGTGTTGCCGACGACGTCGAACCCGATCTGGTCGAACCGCGTCCTGACCTCCGGCGCGTGGATCGACGCGATCAGCTCGGCTTCGAGCTTTCTCTTAAGGTCGGCCGGCAGGCCCTTCGGCGCCGCGATCGCCTGCCAGGAATAGACTTCGAGGTTCGGCACGCCCGCTTCCGCGAGGGTCGGAACCTCGGGCAGCGCCGCGGCGCGCTTGTCGCCGGTGACGGCGAGTGCCTTCAGAGCTCCGGCTCTGACCTGCTGCGAGATGGCGCCGAGATTCTGGAACGACACGTTGGCATGGCCGCCGACGAGATCGTTGATCGCCGGCCCGCCGCCCCGATACGGCACATGAATGCCGGTGGTGCCGGTCTTCTGCCAGAACAACGCGGCGGTGAGGTGGTCGGACGAGCCCGATCCGGAGGACGCGAACGTCACCTTGTCGGGGTTCTTCTTGAGATGCTCGATCAACTCGCCAACGCTGTTGACCGGAAAGCCGGGATTCATCACCAGCACGTTCGGGGTGCGCACCGCGACGGTCAGCAGGTCGAAATCCTTCTGCGGATCGTATTTGAGGTCCTTGAACAGCGCCGGGTTGATGGCGAAGACGCCGATCGAGCCGACCAGAAGCGTATAGCCATCGGGCTTCGCCTGCTTCAGCGCAACGGCGCCGAGCGCGCCGTTGGCGCCGGCGCGGTTGTCGACCACAACCGTCTGGCCCACGCGCTCCGCGAGCTTGGCGGTCACGACCCGCGCGGTGGCATCGGAGGCGCCGCCGGGCGGGAACGGAACGATGACCGTGATGTTGCGCTCGGGGAACTCGGCGGCGTGCGCCGACGCGGCCAGGATGCCCGCCGCGACCAACGTCAGAACTTTGCAGGCCTGCATGCTCTCCTCCCGGCCAGGCTGTCTTGTGATCGTGCGCCTGGCATCACATGCGATCGAGCTTATCATGCACGATCCGGCCATCGCCACCGGCCGATTGCGGCGGCGGCAGCCGCGCGCTAGAGAACGTGCGGGGCCGGCGGCCGGGACCGGCGCCATCCCAAAGCATTTGCGGGTAATGGGCGGAGAATCTCAGTGAAAAAGGTCTATCCCGACGCCAAATCGGCGCTCGCGGGGCTCTTGAAGGACGGCATGATGATCCTAGCCGGCGGCTTCGGGCTGTGCGGCATCCCTGAGACGCTGATCCTGGCGATCCGCGACACCGGCGTGAAGAACCTCACCGTCGTCTCCAACAATGCCGGCATCGACGGCGCCGGCCTCGGCCTGCTGCTCGAGGCCCGGCAGATCAAGAAGATGATCTCGTCTTACGTCGGCGAGAACAAGATGTTCGCCGAGCAGTACCTCGCGGGCCAGCTCGAGATCGAGTTCAACCCGCAGGGAACGCTGGCCGAGCGCATCCGCGCCGGCGGCGCCGGCATCCCGGCCTTCTTCACCAAAACCGGGGCGGGCACCATGATCGCGGAGGGCAAGGAAGAGCGCAAATTCGATGGCGAGCGGTACATCATGGAGCGCGGGATCGTCGCCGATCTCGCGATCGTCCATGCCTGGAAGGGCGATATTGAGGGTAACCTCGTGTATCGGAAGACCGCGCGCAACTTCAATCCGATGATGGCGACCGCCGGCAAAGTGACCGTGGCCGAGGTCGAGCACCTGGTCGAGCCCGGCAAGATCGATCCCGACCACATCATCACCCCCGGCGTCTACGTGCAGCGCATCGTGCACGTGCCCAACGCCGTGAAGAAGATCGAGCAGCGCACCGTGCGCAAGCGCACCGATCCTGCTGTCCCCGCAGGAACGGGGGAGGAAATCTAATGCCCTGGACCCGCGAGCAGATGGCCGAACGCGCCGCCAAGGAATTGCGCGACGGCTTCTACGTCAATCTCGGCATCGGCATTCCGACGCTGGTGTCGAACTACATTCCGCCCGGCATGAGCGTGCAGCTGCAGAGCGAGAACGGCATGCTCGGGTTCGGCCCGTTCCCGTACGAGGGCGAGGAGGACCCCGACCTCATCAATGCCGGCAAGCAGACCGTCACCGAGCTGCCGACTACGAGCTACTTCTCCTCCGCCGACTCGTTCGCCATGATCCGCGGCGGTCACATCGATCTTTCGATCCTCGGCGCCATGCAGGTCGCCGAGAACGGTGACCTCGCCAACTGGATGATTCCGGGCAAGATGGTGAAAGGCATGGGCGGCGCCATGGACCTGGTGGCCGGCGTCAAGAAGGTCGTCGTGGTCATGGAACATTCGGCCAAGAACGACCCGAAGCTCCTACAGCGCTGCACGCTGCCGCTCACCGGAGCGGGGGTGGTCGACATGGTGGTCACCGACCTCGGCGTCTTCACCATCGACAAGAAGGGCCCGGGCGGCATGAAACTGGTCGAGCTGGCCCCCGGCGTGACGCCCGACGAGATCAAGGCGAAGACGCAGGCGCGCTACCGGTCATCCATCTGAGGACGCCAGCAGCCATAATCGAAGGTCGCGTGGTTGCGCCTTCGATTCCCGTGCTATAGTTCACCGCATCGAACATCGGAAAGACGCTTCGTGTCCGCGGCCACCGGCATCAAACGTCTTGGATTCGCCGTCGCAGCCGTCTTCGCTGTTGGGTTGGGCGTACTCCTGACGCTTCCCTTCCTGGTCTCTCCCGATACTGTCCGCGACCACGTGAAGGCGCAAATCCGCGCGGTCACCGGGCTCGATCCGGTGCTCAGCGGCGACGTCGCGGTATCGCTGTTCCCGACCGGCACTGTCCGCTTCAACGACGTGAGCCTGGGCGACCGTGCCGCCGGCACCTCCTCGCTCACCGCCGAGCAGCTCGTGGTCCGCCTTCGCTTCTTCCCGTTTCTGGTCGGGTATATCGAGATCGCCGACGTGACGCTGGTGCGTCCGACCATCACCATCGGCTTTTCGCAGAGCGGCAGCTCGAACTGGTCGGGTCATATCGACACGCTTGCCCGCGCCCTGCAGCCGAGCCCCGACCGGATCAAATCGTTCTCGGAGATCCGCATCTCCGACGGCACCGTGATGCTGCACGACGAGACCTACAAGATCATCGAGACGCTGACCAACGTGGAGTTTTCGCTGGCGTGGCCGTCGATCTCGAAGACCTTCGCCGCGACCGGGCGCTTCGTCTGGCATGACGAGCCGATCGACGCGACGTTGAGCCTCAGCGACTTCGTCGCTGCGCTGACCGGCGACCGGTCCGGCCTCAAGCTGCGCGCCGTCGGCTCGCCGCTGAAGTTCGCCTTCGACGGCTACATCAGCCACCGGCCCACGCTCAAGATGGAGGGCACGCTCGCCGCCGATAGCGCCTCGCTGCGGGACGCGCTGCGCTGGTCCGCCCATTGGGACTCGCCGGCGGGCGGCTTCGGCCGTTTCACCCTCAAGGCGCAGACCAACATCGTCGGCGGCACCATCTCGCTTTCCAGCGTCAACGTCGAGCTCGACGGCAATGTCGGCGAAGGCGTCCTCACCTTCGCGGGCGACGGGCGGCGGAGCCTGCAAGGCACGCTCGCCGCCGAGGCGCTCGACCTCACGCCCTACCTCTCGACCGTCCGCCTGCGCACCGGCGACGACTGGAGCCGCGAGCCGATCTCGCTCGGTGGACTCACCGGCGTCGATGTCGACCTGCGGCTGTCGGCCGCTCGCGTCACGCTCGGCACCGCCAAGTTCGGACGCACCGCGGTTGCCGCCAATCTGCGCGGCGGGGACCTCACCGTTGCGATTGGAGAATCCCAGGCCTTCGGCGGCGTAGCCGTCGGTTCCTTTGGACTCACTCAGTCGGAAGCCGGGGCGGCATTCCGCACGCAAATGCAATTCGCCGACATCGATCTCGATCAGGGGCTCGGCGAGCTTATCGGCATCCGCCGCGTCGAGGGCAAAGGAACGCTGGCCTTCAACCTCGACAGCACCGGCGGCAACGTCCACGAGCTCACGCAGGGGCTCAGTGGCAGCGCGAACCTGATGAGCAAGAAGGGAGCCATCACCGGCATCAACATCGAGCAGCTGCTTAGGCGGCTCGAGCGCAACCCGCTGGCTGGAGGCGGCGACTTCCGCAGCGGCAAGACGCCCTTCGATCAGTTCGCAGTCAACGTCAAGGTCACGCAGGGGACCGCGATGGTCGAAGACCTCAGGGTCGAGGCGCCGGCCATGCGGCTCGTGCTGACGGGCTCGGCGTCGGTCCCCGCACGCGACCTCGACCTCAAGGGCACCGCGAGCCTCTTGGCGGCACGCGACGCGCCCCCGACATTCGAACTGCCGTTCGTAGTCACCGGGCCGTGGGACAATCCGCTGTTCTGGCCGGACGCGCAGGCGCTGATCGACCGCGCCGGTGCCGCAGGGTCCCAGCTCGATGCGGTGCGCAACCGCTTCAAACGCCATCCGGTGCCGGCCGCCGGCAGCACGCCCGCCCCGGCCGAGCCCGTATCCACGCCCCGTTAGAGTGGCGCATGTCCTTGACGGAGAACCGGTATCCACTGCTCCGGAACATGCGCTAACGGCGCGATAACCGGCCGCTAACGGGTTGAACGGTATCTTGGGGCGGTGCGGGGCCCATCTTTCACGTATCGGCGACGAATGAGCGGCTGGCGGCCCCGCCGGCGAGGCCCCCATGATGCACGGTCTGGTGCGGACATTGGTCAAGGTCGCGGTCGCGTCCCTGATCGTCGGCACGATCATGGCCCATTTCGGCATCACGCCTGATTTGCTGATCAAGGAGGCCGGGCTGTCGCAGGAGCAGGTGATCGAGCTGGCACGGCGCGGCCTCAACTGGGCGCTGCCGAACCTGCTGCTCGGCTCGCTGGTCATCGTTCCGGTGTGGTTCCTGATCTATCTGTTCCGCCCGCCGCGCCCGCACAGCGACTGACCCTTACACCTGACGATCAGACCTCTTGAAGATCAGACCTGCGCGCCGATCGGCGCCGCGCCCTCGCGGCTGCCGGAGAGCTTGGTCACCAGCGACGCCGCGACGATGCCGATCGCGACCACCGCGATCACGATCGTGCACACCGCGTTGATCTCCGGCTTCACGCCAAGGCGCACCTCCGAGTAGATACGGATCGGCAGCGTGGTTGCGCCCGGACCGGTGGTGAAGCTCGCGATAATGAGGTCGTCGAGCGAGAGCGTGAAGGCCAGCACGAAGCCGGCGGCGATCGCCGGCGCGATCAGCGGCAGCGTCACGGTGAGGAAGGTCTTGACCGGCGGGCAGCCGAGATCCATCGCGGCCTCTTCCAGGCTGCGGTCGAAGTCGATGAGGCGCGCCTGCACCACCACGGTGACGAAGCACATGGTGAGCGTGGTGTGCCCAATGGTGATAGTCCAGAAACCGCGTTCGACGTCGGCGGCGACGAACAACAGGAGCAGCGAAAGCCCGGTGATGACCTCCGGCATGACCAGCGGCGCGTAGATTATCCCGCTGAACAGGAGCCGGCCACGGAACCGGCCGAAGCGCACCAGCGCGAGCGCCGCCAGCGTGCCGAGCACGGTCGCCGCGGTCGCCGACACCAAGGCGATGCGCAAGGTTGCCCAGGCGGCATCGAGCATGGGCTGGTCGTTGAGCAGCGCGGCGTACCAGCGCGTCGACCAGCCGCCCCAGACGTTGACGAGCCTTGAGGCATTGAACGAATAGATCACCAGGATCACGATCGGCAGATAGAGGAAGGCGAAGCCGAGCGCGAGCGAGGTGAGGTTGAACCAGGACGGACCCTTGCGCATCAGCGGCCTCGCTCGATCTCACGCATCTGCATGTGCTGGTAGATCACGATCGGCACGACCAGCAGGCACAGCAGCACGACCGCGACCGCCGAGGCCGCCGGCCAGTCCTTGTTGCCGAAGAACTCGGTCCACAGGGTCTGCCCGATCATCTGGGTCTCGGAGCCGCCGAGCAGATCGGGGATGACGAACTCACCCACGATCGGGATGAAGCACAGCAGCGCGCCCGCGATCACGCCCTTGCTCGCGATCGGCAGCGTCACCAGCCAGAACGCCTTCCACTGCGGGCACCCGAGATCGGCGGCGGCCTCGAGCAGGGTCTCGTCCATCTTCTCGAGCGTCGCGTAGATCGGCAGCACCATGAACGGCAGGTAGGAGTAGACGAGGCCGATATAGACTGCGGTTTCGGTGGCGAGCCAGCCGGGTGGCGTATCGACGACGCCGAGCGCAAGCAGCACCTGGTTGAGCAGACCTTCGCGCTGCAGGATGTTGATCCAGGCATAGACGCGGATCAGGAACGAGGTCCAGAACGGCAGCACCACCATCATGAACAGCACGCCCTGCACGCGGCGCGGCGCGCGCGCCATGCCGTAAGCAAGCGGAAAGCCGATCAAGAGCAGGATCAGGGTCGAGATCGCGGCGATCTCGAGACTCTTGAGGTAGGAGGACACGTAGATCCAGTCGGTGAAGAGGCGCGCGTAATTACCGAGCGACAGCGCGGCGAGAAATTCCTTGAGGCCCGCCAAGCCGGCTTCCGGGTCAAACACCGGAACATAGGGCGGCTGCGCAATTTCGGTCGTGGACAGGCTAATCTTGAGCACGATGAAGAACGGCAGCAGGAAGAACGCCGCGAGCCAGAGATAGGGCACGAGCACGACGAGCCGCCGTGCCCAGGTGCTTGCCCGGCTCGTGCTCGCAAGGCTCTTGCTGGCGGGGCCGTTCATCACGCCGTCCTCAGCGCGTCAGCACGACGCCGGCGTCGCGGGCCCAGGTGAGCCACACGCGGTCGTCCCAGGTGATCGGCCGCTCGATCAGGCGAGTGACGTTGGCGGCGGCAGCCTGCATCACGAATCCGCCGGCGAGCTCGACCTTGTAGATCGAGAAGTCGCCCAGGTAGGCGATGTCGCGGACGGTGCCGGCGACGCAATTCTCGCTCGCCGCCGAAGGCTGATCGAGCGCGAGGCGCACCTTCTCGGGCCGCAGCGCGACCCAGACCGTGTCGCCCGGCTTGGCGGGCGATGCCGCGCCCGCGCGCAGGCGCCCGGCGACTGGGCTCTCGATCACAGTCTCGGCTCCCGTCCCGACGATACGGCCCTCGATCAGGTTCACGTCGCCGATGAAGTCGGCGACCCAGCGCGAGCTTGGCTGCTCGTAGAGCTCCGACGGCGTCGCCACCTGCACCAGCCGGCCATGGTCCATCACGCCGATGCGGTCGGCAACCGTCATCGCCTCCTCCTGATCGTGCGTGACGATCACGAAGGTAAGCCCGAGCTGCTCCTTGAGATGCATCAGCTCGAACTGGGTCTCGCCGCGCAGCTTCTTGTCGAGCGCGGTGAGCGGCTCGTCGAGCAGGAGCACACGCGGCCGCTTCACCAGCGCGCGCGCGAGCGCAACGCGCTGGCGCTGGCCGCCGGAGAGCTGATGCGGCTTGCGCCCTCCGAAGCCGGCAAGCTTGACCAGCGCGAGCATGTCGCTGACGCGCTTGGCGATCTCGTCCTTGGGCAGACCGTCCTGCTTGAGCCCGAAGGCGACGTTGCCCTCGACCGAGAGGTGGGGAAACAGCGCGTAGCTCTGGAACATCATGTTGACCGGGCGCCGGTGCGGCGGCACGCCGGCGAGATCGGCGCCGTCGAGCAGGACGCGCCCGTCGTCAGGCGTCTCGAACCCGGCGAGCATGCGCAGTAGCGTGGTCTTGCCGCAGCCGGACGGTCCAAGCAGCGCGAAGAACTCGCCCGCGAAAATATCGAGCGAGAGCCCGTCGACCGCGGTTGTGCTGGTGAAACGCTTGCTGACGGCCTCGAACCGCACCAGCGGCCGCGCGGCCGGATCGGCCCAGGGCGCAAAGGTTCGGCGCGCGCGCTGGCGTCGGATCGGCGGGTTCAGGGAGTCAGCGTGGGCACTCGCCATGGCGGCACGCTAAAGCATTTTCAGGAAAAGTGGGAACCGGTTTTCGTTAGAAAATGCGCCGGCGTAAGTTCGGGCGGCGGACGGCTCAACAGGTGTTCGCTTGAGTTGAAATGCCCGGCGTCGGATCAATTCACTGGGGTGCCATCCGGCGCCAGCGCCGGCGGTGCGTCACGCATCGGCTCGGGCAGGCCGCGGCGCGGCTCCGGGCCGTAGTAGTCGCCGACCTGCACGGTGGCCCGCGGCTTGGCCAGGATCGAGATGAAGCGTTCGAGCAGATGCTGAGCCGACACTGGCTTGCACAGGTACTCGTTGACGCCGAGCCGCACCGCCTCGACCACGCGCCAACGCTCGGCGTGGGATGAGAGCATGATGATCGGGATATCCGGCACCGAAAAACCGCCGGGCGAGCGCACGATGCGGACGAACTCGGCGCCGTTGAGCAGCGGCAGCTCCCAATCGAGGATCACGATGTCAGGGCCGACGGTGCGGATCGCATCGAGGCCGGCGATGCCGTCGCTCGCCTCGTAGACCTCGCGCACGCCGATGTTCACCAGCAGGTTGCGCACGATCTTGCGCATGAACTGGTTGTCGTCGACGACCAGAACGCCGAGGCTATGGACGAGAAACTCCATATCGGCTTTGGACAGACCCGATCGCCGCATCGCGCGCAAGCCTTGTGACACCCCGGTGCGATCTGACCATGACGGCCTTACGGCACCGTAAAACGAATCGAGACGCGTGGGCGTTGTGCCGGCGCAATGCTGTGCATGATTAATGATGTGTTGATGGCGATCAGGCGCGCGTGCGGGTGCGGCCGACCGCGTCCTGCCAGCCCGCCCATTTGCGCGCGCGCGTCGGCGCGTCCATGCGCGGCGTGAAGCGGCGCTCGCATGTCCAGGTGGCGGCGAAGCCCGCGAGATCGGGACAGAGCCCAGCGGCGACGCCGGCCAAATAGGCGGCGCCAAGCGCGGTCGTCTCCATCACCGCCGGCCGGTCGACCGGTGCGTCAAGGATGTCGGCCAGAAACTGCATGGTGAAGTCGCTCGCGGTCATGCCGCCGTCGACCCGCAGCACCGTGTCGCCGGCGGCCGGCCAGTCGGCGCGCATTGCTTCAAGCAGATCGCGCGTCTGGTAACCGACCGCTTCGAGCGTGGCGCGCGCGAGCTCGGCGA
>WNGB01006405.1_pt1 | contig 17304 bp, 16 predicted proteins | sample 5400681 | NCBI WGS metagenome assembly WNGB01 (sample SAMN13153367, study PRJNA577476) | soil metagenome | isolation source: 115 cm soil or saprolite under grassland replicate 2 | place: USA:California | collected 2016-06-15 | reverse complement strand
GCGCGTCAGCATGACGTAGGCGGTGACGCCCAGCGCGTAGAGATCGCTGCGCGCATCGGTGCCGGCGCCATACTGCTCGATTGGCGCGAACGGCTCGGTGACGGCCCGCGCGATGCGCGCGGTGGCCTCGCCCGGCATGGCGAAGCGCGCGATGCCGAGATCCAGCAGCTTGACGCGCCCATCGGATGTCACGACGATGTTCAGCGGCTTGACATCGCGGTGGATGACTGGGCGCAGCTGGCCGGTAGCTGGGTCGCGGTAATCGTGCAGGTACTCCAGCGCCGAGCAGAGCTGGAGCAGCCAGCTGATCACATCCGAGACACTGTAACTGACGACCGACTGCTCAAGCTTGTGCTGGAGCGTCTCGCCCGACACATAATCCATCACTAGAAAGGCCGCGCCGGAGGGCTCGACGAAATAATCGCTGACCTGCACCAGCACCGGGTGATCGAGCCGCGCCATCAGCCGTGCCTCGGTCAGAAACTGCTCCAGCGAGGGCTGATCGTTCGCAAGCGACTCCTTCAGCGCGTGGGTGGTGCCGAGCAGCTCGTGCTGGGCCTCGTAGACCGCGCCGTTGCCGCCCATGTCGATCAGCCGGCGCAGCCGATAGCGCCCACCGACGCGCACTCCGGCCGGTCGCGGAGTGCGGGCGTTCCGGCCGGTTGGCGCCAGGCGCGCGCCGCAATCCACGCAATACAGCGCGCGCGGCGCGGCGCGGCTGCCGCAGGCATGACAGAATTGAATCGACCGCTGGATCATAAGCTATTGTTGTCGAACCGCTCGCATGTGCGTCTATTATAGCGCAGCGCGGCGTAAAGCGCATGATACTTCTCATTGCTGTTTTTTTGGGCTTAGGCGAAGCCTGATTTGGCCTTCGGCAGAGCGGTACTCCACCTTCCTTTTGTGGTTCGTTTTTCGCTCTACGAGCGAAAAAACGAACCACAGCTTATATAGAAAGTGGTGAAACATGAGTTACAGAGCTTGACATCTCCGCGTGAGAATGCTATATTACCGGCGCGGGCGATTAGCTCAGTTGGTTAGAGCGCCACGTTGACATCGTGGAGGTCACTGGTTCGAGTCCAGTATCGCCCACCACCCACTCCTCACCTTCTCCAACCCCACCGAGATCGGAGCGATCATGACGATTTTCGACGATTGGCGCGACGGCACGATCTCCGATGTCGAGGCGCTGCATGCGATCGCCTCGGATCTGGGCGAGATCGAGTCGCAGCTGGCGCCACTGGAGGCCGAGCGCCAAAATCTGCGCGACCAGCTGAGCCAGATCGTCAGCCGGCTGGGCGGTCGCGCCTCGGTCGCCGGCTTCGGCAAGATCGAGCTGACCGCACCATCGCTGGCCAGAAGCTACGATAAAAAGCGGCTCGACCAGCTGATTATTGACCTGGCCACCGACGCGCCCGAGCTGGCGCAGATGATTGCCGCATGCCGCACCGAGTCGCCGCGCGCCGGCAGCCTGCGGATCACGCGCGAGAAGCCGGCCGGATAACACGCTGCCTGTGCAGAGGAACCAATGTCCACCTTGCTCGGCATCATCAGTCTCGAACAGGAACAAAGCTTCTTCGCTGAGCGCTACTTTCGTGAGATCATCACGGTCGTGAGCCAGACGATCGCCGGCAATGATTGCTATGTCCGGATCATGCCGCCGCTGCCGGCCCTGGACGACTCCGCCGCGACTCACGCGCACCTGATCGCCCAGGGGATCGACGCCGCGCTGATCATCGCGCCGGATGAGGCGCTGCTCGGGCAGCTGGCGCAGACATTTCGCGCCTTGCCAAGCGTGATCATCAGCGCGCCGCGGCTGGATATCCCCTGGAATTATGTCAACTCGGATAACTACGGCGCGCTGCGCGAGGTGGTCACGCACCTGGCTGGCATGGGCCGGCGGCGCATTCGGCTGCTCCAGCCCCGGCAGCCCAGCGGCGATTTCCCAGAGCGCGCGCGTGGCTACTACGATGCTATCAGCGCGCTGGGTATGACGCCGGCGGTTAGCGATCTTGACTACCCGATCGACGATGCGGCGATCGATCGGCAGGTGCTGGTAGACGCGCCCGATGCGCTGATCGCCGCCGACGACCAGGATGCGCTGGCGCTGCTCAGCCGGCTCCAGCGGCGCGGCCTGCGCGTTCCCGAGGATATCGCGCTCGTGGGCTTCGATGACGAGGATTTTGCCGCCGAGACCTTCCCCTCACTCACGACCGTGAGCCAGCCGCTGGGCGAGATGGCCCGCCGCGCCGCACTATATTTGCTCGCTCGGCTGGCCGGCGTCGAGCGCGACGTTTACCAGCATGTGCTACCCAATCGACTGATTGTGCGCGAGTCCTCTGGCGCGCGGCATGGCTGAAAGATGCCAGGTGCGCACACTTGCGGTATCATACACGCATCGCATCCCGCAAGCAGGAGCGCGCCGTGGAAACAGATAGCCCAGCCAGCAGCGAGCCGAGCGCCAATCTGCCGGCGCTCCGCACGCGCCCGATCGATGTCTTCTTCACCCCCAAAGCTATCGCCGTGATCGGCGCGACCGAGACGCCCGGCAGCGTCGGACGCAATGTGATCTGGAACCTGGTCAGCAGCCCGTTTGGCGGCATGGTCTTCCCGGTCAACGCCAAGCGGCCGAGCGTGCTAGGCATCAAAGCCTACCCAAACCTCGCGGCCGTGCCGGCTCAGGTCGATCTGGCGATTGTGATCACGCCCGCGCCGACAGTACCGGATGTGATCGCCGAGTGCGCGGCGGCCGGCGTCAGCGGCGCGATTATCATCTCAGCCGGCTTCCGCGAGACAGGCACAGCCGGAGTCGAGCTGGAGCAGCGCGTGCTCGATCAGGCGCGCCGCGGCAATGTCCGTCTGCTTGGCCCGAACTGCCTGGGCGTGATGCGCCCGCATTGCGGGTTGAACGCCGCGCTGGCCAGCACCATTGCGCGCCCTGGCCCGATCGCGTTCATCAGCCAGAGCGGCGCGCTTGGCGCGGCGATCCTCGATTGGAGCCTGCGCGCGAATGTCGGCTTCAGCGCGTTTGTCTCGGTCGGCTCGATGCTCGATGTCGGCTGGGGCGAGCTGATCGACTATCTGGGCAACGATTCGCAAACCAAGAGCATCGTGGTCTATATGGAATCGATCGGCGACGCGCGATCGTTTCTCTCGGCCGCGCGCGAGGTGGCACTCAGCAAGCCGATCATTGTGCTGAAAGGTGGGCGCACCGATGCAGCCGCGCGCGCGGCCGCATCGCACACCGGCTCGCTGGTGGGCAGCGACGAGGCGCTGCACGCGGCCTTCCGGCGCTGTGGCGTGCTGCGGGTCGGCTCGATCGACGAGCTGTTTAATGTCTCCGATCTGCTGGCCAAGCAGCCGCGCCCGCGCGGCCCGCGCCTGACGATTCTGACCAACGCCGGCGGGCCGGGCGTGCTGGCCACCGACGAACTGATCACCAACGGCGGCGCGCTGGCACAGCTGCTGCCCGCGACACTAGCGGCGCTCGATCAAGTGCTGCCGCCACACTGGAGCCACAATAACCCGATCGACATCCTCGGCGACGCCGGGCCGGACCGCTACGCCAACGCCGCGCGGCTGGCCATGCAGAACCCCGACAGCGACGGGCTGCTGGTGATTCTCACGCCCCAGGCGATCACCGACCCGACCGCCACGGCCGAGCAGCTCCAGGCGATCGCCAAGGCCGGATCGAAGCCGCTGCTGGCGAGCTGGATGGGCGGCGAGAATGTCGCGGAGGGCGAAGCGATTCTGAATCGCGCCAATATCCCGACCTTCCGCTACCCCGACACCGCCGCCCGCGCATTTCATTCGACCTGGCGCTACAGCTACAACCTGCGCGGCCTATACGAAACGCCGATCTTGCCCACAGCATCCGACCAGATCTCGGCCCAGCGCGCCGCAGCCGAGCAGCACATGCGCCTGGCCCGCGCTAGAGGCCGCACGCTGCTGACCGAGGTTGAGTCGAAGCATCTACTGGCGGCCTACGGCATCCCCAGCGTCGAGGCGCAGGCCGCCGCCAGCGAGGACCAGGCGGCGCGGATCGCGCACGCGATCGGCTACCCGGTGGCGGTCAAGCTGCTTTCGGAGACGATCGCGCACAAAAGCGACGTGGGCGGCGTGCGGCTGCACCTGGCCGGCGCAGATGCCGTCAGGCGGGCCTACCGCGAGATCCGGACGGCGGTGACGAAAAGGGCCGGCGCGGAACACTTCCAAGGCGTGACGGTTCAGCAGATGGCAGGCGCCCACGCCGAGGATGGCATCGCCGACGGCTACGAGCTGATCCTCGGCAGCAGCCCCGACCCGCAGCTCGGCCCGGTGCTGCTGGTGGGCGCGGGCGGGCAGCTGGTCGAAGTGCTGCGCGATCATGCGCTGGGGCTGCCGCCGCTCACCACCACGCTGGCGCGGCGCATGATCGAGCGCACCCGCATATTCAGCGCGCTCCAGGGCCTGCGCGGCCAACCGCCTGTCGATCTCGCCGCGCTGGAGCAGCTGATGGTACGCTTCAGCCAGCTGGTGGTCGAGCAGCGCTGGATCAAGGAGATCGAGATCAACCCGCTGCTGGTTGGATCTCAGCAGCTGATCGCGCTGGACGCCCGCGTGGTGCTGTACGGGTTGGAGGTGACCGAAGAATCGCTGCCGCGCCCGGCTATCCGCCCGTACCCAACCCAGTACATCCAGCCCTACACGCTGCGCTCGGGCGCCGAGGTGATCATCCGGCCGATCCGCCCCGAGGACGAGCCGCTGATCGTCGCATTCCACAGCACGCTATCCGAGCAGAGCGTCTATCTGCGCTACTTCTACCCTATGTCGCTGGAGCAGCGCGTTGCACACGAGCGGCTGACACGGATCTGCTTCATCGATTACGATCGTGAGACGGTGCTGGTGGCCGAGCACGGCGACCTGAACAGCAGCCAGCGCGCGATCATCGGCGTCGGCCGGCTGATGAAGATTCGCGGCACCAACCACGCCGAGTTCGCCACCATGATCAGCGATGCATATCAGGGCCAGGGGCTAGGCAGCGAGCTGCTGCGCCGCCTGATCGCGATCGGTCGCGACGAGCGGCTCGAACGGGTGGTGGCCGACGTGCTGCCGGATAATCGCGACATGCAGCGCGTATTCAAGAAGCTCGGCTTCCGATTCCGCCGCATGCTGGGCGAGCCGGTTCGGGTCGAGCTCGATCTGTAATCTAGGCCTTTCAATCCTCGAAGATCGACCCGGTGAGATACAGAATGCTGGTCCACAGGCCACGCGCGTGGCGGTAGAACAGGAGCCCAACCGCCACTGTGAACGCGCCAACCATCACGATCAGCAGCACGGCCGGAATATCGGTGAGCACCCCCAGCAGCCCGCCGCCCACCACTGCGATCAGCGATGTCAGCGTCATATTGATCGCCATGCCGCCGGTGACCTCGCCCGCATCGCGCTCGAAGATCACCCCGCAGACCGGGCAGCGCACGTTCATTACGAACCGCGATCTGAACATCCGCCCGCGCCGGCACGCCGGGCAGATCAAAAACAGACCAAGTGCCAGAATGTACAATATCCGTAGCATTGCTCGATCAGGTGTGTGGCGATTTGGGTGTAGAATGGGGCTGCGATTCACCAGTTAATAGCCAGTACGCAAAGTATAGCACGTTTGGTTTGCTTGTCATAATCGGCTTGCGCTTGCCGGTGGTTTTCAATTCCTTGTGTATCTTTTTCGCCCTGCGGTCGAAAAAGATACACAATAAAGTCCCATGCTGCCGCAGACTAAAAGCACCTCTTGGATACACCTAGAAAAGAGAGATCCATGCAATCACCCATCACAAGCAGCACAACGCTGCGCTACGCGATCATCGGCGGCGCGGCCGGCATCGCGCCCACGCATATTGGCGCGCTCCAACAGCTGCCGGGCGCACAAATCGTTGGTTTGTCCGATATCAATGCCGAGGGCGGGGCTACCCGCGCCGCCGAGGTAGGTTGCCCGTTCTTTGTGGATCACGTCGAGATGCTGGCCGGGCTGCGACCCGATGTCGCGGTGATCTGCGCGCCGCACCCCTTCCATCCACCGCTCGCGCTTGACGCCTTCGCGGCCGGCGCGCATGTGCTGGTCGAAAAGCCCATGGCTGTTTCAGTGGGTGAGGCCGATACGATGATCGATGCAGCCGACCGCGCGGGGCGCTTCCTGGTGGTGAGCTTCCAGCAGCGCTTCCGTCCGGCGGTCGAGTATATCCGTCGCTTGATCGACGAGGGCGAGCTTGGCGCGCTGGTGCGCGTGCTGTGCGTCGAGCCGTGGTATCGCCCGGCCGCCTACTACCGCTCGGCCTCCTGGCGTGGCACCTGGAAGGGCGAGGGCGGCGGGGTGCTGATGAACCAAGCGCCCCACACACTCGATCTGCTCTCCGCTTTCGTTGGACTGCCGCACAAGGTCTGGGGCTGGACACGTACGATCGCACATGCCATCGAGGTCGAGGATACGGCCCAGGCGATGCTGGAATACAGCAACGGCGCGCCCGGCTACCTCAATATCAACACAGTCGAGCACGGCCTGAAACAGCGGATCGAGATCATTGGCGACCGCGCTGCGCTGGAGTGGGTGGGCGACCAGCTGACGATTCACCGCTTCAAGCAATCGCTGAGCGACTTCCGCGCCAACACGACCGCCATGTATGCTGCGCCAGAGGTTGTTAGCGAGGACATAACCCTGCCTCCCGGCGACGGCGGCGGCCACCTGGCAGTTTACCGCGACCTCCAGGATGCCATTGCCACCGACCGCACGCCTCGCACCGACGGCCGAAGCGCCATTATGGCCCTGGAACTCGCCAATGCCATCACCCTGTCAAGCTACACTGATCGCGCCGTGACCCTGCCGGTTGACCGGGCGGCGTACAGCGCGCTGCTGGCCGAGCTGCGGGGGGAAGTGACAAGATGACAAGATGACAAGGTGATGTTTAGGGTCGAGAAACTCACCTTGTCACCCCCTCACCTTGTCACCTTGTCAGATGGAGAGCGACATGTCCGCTGAAGAAATCGGTTTCGCAATCATCGGCGCCGGCATGGTCGCGCGCTATCACGCGACAGCGATCGAGCGGACGCCCGGCGCGCGGCTGGTCGCGGTCGGCCGATCCGATCTGGCGCGCGCCGAGGAGACCGCGACGCAGTTCGGCGTGCCATGCCTGGCGGATTACACAGCGCTGCTGGCGCGCGACGATGTGGATGCCGTGTGCATCTGCACGCCCAGCGGCCTGCACGCCGAGCAGACGATCGCCGCCGCCCGCGCCGGCAAGCATGTGCTGGTCGAGAAGCCGATGGCGCTGACCCTGGCCGATGCCGACGCGATGATCGCGGCCTGCGCACAGGCCGGCGTGCGGATGGGCGTGGCGCTCCAGCGGCGCACCGAGCCGGAATTTCAACGCTTGCAGGCGGCAATCGCCGCCGGCGAGCTGGGCCGGCTTGTGCTTGGCAGCATCAGCATGCCCTACCTGCGCCGGCAGAGCTACTACGACAGTGCGGCATGGCGTGGCACCTGGGCGCTCGACGGCGGCGGCGCGCTGATGAACCAGGGCATCCATCTGGTCGACCTGCTGCTGTGGCTGGCCGGCGACGCCGCCGAGGTGCGCGCCACCGCCGCCACACTGGCGCATGCGATCGAGGTCGAGGACTGCCTGACGGCGACGCTGCGATTCGTGAACCGGGCGCTCGGTAGCATCATAGCCACCACGGCTGCCGCGCCCGGCTTCCCACACCGGGTCGAGATCTACGGTGAGCGCGGCGGCGTGCAGATCGAGGGCGAGCAAATAGTGCGGTGGGAAGGTAGCGGGGCGCGGGAGCCAAGAAGCCAAAATCAAGCGCCGATCGCTGCCGGCGCCGGCGCGAGCCCGACCGGCATTGGCGCGGCCGGACACACCCGCCTGCTGGGCGATTTTGTCGCCGCCATCCGCGATCGGCGCGAACCAGTGGCGCCAGGGCGCGAGGGCCGGCGCTCGCTCGCGCTGGTGCTGGCCGTATACGAGGCGGCGAGGACGGGGCAATCCGTTCAACCAGGGTAGGGGGATTTTGGATTTTGGGTTTTGGATTGGCGACGGGAGTCAAGCATCAAGCATCAAGCATCAGATGTCATTGGAAGCCTGAATGATTGCAGAGCTTGTCCACCTGTCATCTTGTCATAAATCAGGAGCAAACAATGCGTTTCGGCTGCTGTGTCGCCCCCGATCAGATCGATATCCTCGCCCGCGCCGGGTACGATTTCTGTGAGCTGCCCGCCGCCGCGGTGCAACCATTCGAGGACGACGCGGCGGCATTGCCGGCCCTGCGCGCGCTCGACGACGCGCCGCTGCGCCCCGAGGCATTCAATGTGCTTGTGCCTGCCAAGCTACCCATGGTCGGGCCGCAGGTCGACCGCGACGCGCTGCGATCCTACCTACGGCGTACCTTTGGGCGCATGGTGCAGCTTGGTGGGGCCGTGGTCGTGCTCGGCAGCGGGGGCGCGCGGCGAATCCCCGAGGGCATGCCGCGTGAGCAGGCGCTCGACCAGCTCGCTGACTCGCTGGCGCTGGCGGCGGACGAAGCGGGACGCGCCGGAATTGAGCTGGTGCTTGAGCATCTTAATCGTGGCGAGTGCAATGTCTTCATCAGCGTGGCCGAGTGCCAGTCGTTCATCGAGCAGCGCGGATTGACTGGCCTGCGCCTGCTCGCCGACCTGCACCACCTGGAGCTTGAGCACGAGCCACTGGACAACGTGATCGCCGCCGCGCCCTTGCTCGCCCACGTGCATGTCGCCGACGGCGGCAGGCGCGCACCAGGCGTGGGCGGTTACGATTACGCCGGTTTCATGCACGCGCTTCACAGTATCGGCTACGACCGTCGCATCTCCGCCGAGTGCTCGTGGGAGGATCTGGAGGCGCAGGCGGCGGGGGCATTGGCGTTTATGCGAAGCCAATGGGACCAACGACCAACGACCAACGACCAATGAGGTCCTCGTTATCCGCTATACTGTTCGTCTTCTGCGAAAGGAACAACTATGAAACTTGCTTTCACCACCCTGGCCTGCCCCGGCTGGAGCCTGGAGCAGGCGGTCGCGGCAGCGCGACAGTATGGCTACGAAGGGATCGAGCTGCGGCTGCTGGATGGCGAGCTGCTGCGCCCCGACCTGGATATCGAGGCGCGGCGGCGGGTGCGCGAGCTGTGTACCGACTCCGGCATACCGATCGTCTGTGTCGATACGTCGGTGCGAATCGCCCAGACCGACCCGGCCGCCCGCGCCGAGCAGATCCACGATGGCCTGGCCTTTCTAGAGCTGGCCGCCGGCTGGGATTCGCCGCTCATTCGCGTGTTCGGCGGGCCGCCCGAAGGTACCGACAAGGCATCAGCGCGCGACGCGGCGATCGAGTGCCTGGCGCCGCTGGCCGAGCGCGGCCGCGCACTGGGCGTGGCCGTGGCGCTGGAGACCCATGATGCCTTCTCCGGCAGCGCGATCGTGGCCGATGTGCTGGCTTCAACACCGGCGGATGGGGCCGGTGCGTTGTGGGATACCCTGCACCCATTCCGCGTCGGCGATACGCTCGATCAGACGATCGCGAACCTGCGCGGTCGGCTGCTGCACATCCACATCAAGGACGGCCGCCGCCCCGCCGACGGTGGCCCCAACTGGGATCTGACGCTGCTTGGCGAGGGCGATGTGCCGATCCGCGATATTCTGGCGGCGCTGCGCACGATCGGCTACGACGGCTGGCTCTCGGTTGAGTGGGAGAAGAAATGGCACCCCGATCTGGCTGAGCCAGAGCTGGCGCTGCCGCAGCATGCCACGCTTTTGCGGGAATATTTGGCGGGTCTGGCCGGCGTGTAATGATTATGATGCTCTTGGACCAGCCGGATAGCACAGCATGCTGAGTAGCGCGGAGCGCGTATCGAAGCGTGCGGGTCGCATAGCATAGCCTTTTGATGCAGCCAAAGCATACGATTATCGAGAGGTGTCGCCCTTTCCGCCGCACCCTTCGATACGTGCTTCAGCTCAGCTGCTGCGGCGCCTCAGCACTACTCAGGATGCTCACTTCTCGACTATGTTGCACTTGTAAATAGTAAGCTATCATTTCAACACGCGTTTGTGGATCAACTGCGCGATGAGATTCGGTAAAGGAACTCCAATGACACAACCATGGACTCTCTCGCCCGATCGCTGCTTCGCGCCTGACCCAGCCCGCCGCACGATCGCCCGCCATCTGTACGCGACGGTCGAGGATCTGCCGATCGTCAGCCCACACGGCCATGTCGCGCCTGCGCTGCTGGCCGATCCCAACGCCAGCTTTGGCTCGCCGGCCGACCTATTCATCATCCCCGATCATTATGTCACGCGCATGTTGTACAGCCAGGGTCTGCCTCTGGAGGCGCTAGGGGTTCCAACCCGCGATGGCGAGCCGGTCGAGACCGACCATCGCGCGATCTGGCAGCGCTTCGCCGATCGCTTCCATCTATTTCGCGGCACACCCACCGGCCTGTGGCTAACCGACGAGCTAATCAATGTGTTCGGCGTGACCGAGAAGCTGACCAGCGCCAGCGCCCAGCGGATCTACGATCACCTGGCCGAGCGGCTGGCGCAGCCGGAATACACGCCACGTGCGCTGTTCGAGCGCTTCAACATCACAGTGCTATGCACCACCGACGCCGCGACCGACCCGCTGCCGCATCACCAGGCGCTGCGCGAGCAGGGCTGGGGCGAGCGCATTCGTCCAACCTTTCGCCCCGACGCAGTGGTGAACCTCCAGGCTGCCGGCTGGCGCGATCAGATCGCGCGCCTGAGTGAAGTGTCCGGCGTCGCGATCGTCGATTTCGCATCCTACATTCGCGCGCTGGAAGCCCGGCGGGCGTTCTTCAAACACATGGGCGCGACAGCAACCGACCAGGCCGCGCTGACGCCATACACCACCCGGCTGGGACCGCACGAGATCGAGATGATCTTTGCGCGCGCCATGCACGGCCAGGCCACCAACGACGACGCGGAGCGCTTCATGGGCCACATGCTGCTGGAAATGGCGCGCATGAGCGCCGAGGATGGCCTGGTGATGCAGCTCCATGTCGGCAGCCTGCGCAACCACCACGAAGCGCTATTCGCGCGCTTCGGCCCCGACATCGGCGCCGACATTCCGATCCCGACCGAGTGGACGCGCAACCTGCGCCCGCTGCTGAACGCCTACGGCGCTGACCCGCGCTTCCGGCTGATCCTGTTCACGCTCGACGAGAGCGGCTATGGGCGCGAGCTGGCGCCGCTGGCCGGCCACTACCCGGCGCTACTGCTCGGGCCACCCTGGTGGTTCTTCGACAGCGTCAACGGCATGCGCCGCTACCTCGATCGGGTGGTCGAGACGGCTGGGCTGGCCAACACCGCCGGCTTCAACGACGACACCCGCGCCTTTGCCTCGATCCCTACTCGCCACGACATCTGGCGGCGCGTGAGCTGCGACTGGCTGGCCGGCATGGTCGCCGAGGGCTTGATCGACGAGGAAGACGCATCCGAAATGGCGCTGGACTGCGCAACGCGCCTGGCCCAGCGGGCGTACAAGCTGGCCTAGCGCGCTTTCAGCGCAGGGGATAGGGGATAGGGGTTGGGGATTGCAATGCGCTCCAATGTGCGCCCATGCCCTACGGCGTCGCTTGATTATGCACTAGGTAATTGCAGATTGCAGATTGTGCCGGTCGTGATCGATACTGCCGCACAACTAAATTACATCCCAAGCGTTCGTCGTTGTTTGGTTGCGCCCCGCCTGGCGCAACCAAACAACGACGAACATAAAAATAGGAAGTACCATGCTGCCGTACATCCTGAGCTTGACGAAGGGCAGGCTAAGAGCCGCCCTTTGCGAAATCCCTACGTCTGTGGTTTTTTCGCCCGGCCGGGCGAAAAAACCACAGATAAAAAAGAGCAAGAACCATGCTGCCGCAGGCTTCAACCCATCCTGATGTGAAACCGCATCAGAATGAGGACAAAGCATCTCGAAACGGAGTGAAACCATGATAGGCACAGGCACACCAACCAACACGCTAAGCGACGCTGATGTCGAGCGACTGCTGACCGAATCGCTTGACCCGCTGCCGCTGGATGGCAAGCGGCTGCTCGTGATCATCCCCGACGGCACACGCACCGCGCCGATCCCACTGCTGTTCCGGCTATTGTACGAGCGGCTTGGACACCGAGTGGAACAGCTCGATTACTTGATCGCGCTCGGCACGCACCCGGCCATGCCCGAGGATGCGATCGAGCGGCTGGTCGGTGTCTCAGCCGCCGAACGGGCCGCACGCTACCCGAACTCGCGGATCTTCAACCACCAATGGGATAACCCGGATGCGCTGACCACGATCGGCACGATCGGCGCACGCGAGGCGGCCGAGCTGACTGGCGGGCTGCTGAGCCGCGACGTGCCGGTGCGGCTGAACCGGCTGATCTTCGAGTATGATCAGATTGTGATCTGCGGGCCGGTCTTCCCACATGAGGTGGCCGGCTTCTCCGGCGGCGCCAAGTACCTATTCCCCGGTATCGCCGGCGCCGAGATCATCGATTTCAGCCACTGGCTGGGCGCGCTGGTCACCAGCATGCGCACGATCGGCATCAAGAATACACCCATCCGGCGCGTGATCCATCGCGCCGCCGCATTCGTGGATAGGCCGATCGTCTGCCTGGCGTTGGTGATGAAAGGCCACTACCTGCACGGGCTGTATATCGGCGCGCACGCCGAGGCCTGGAGCGCGGCGGCCGACCTTTCGGCGCAGCTGAATATCGTTCAGGTGGCGCGGCCGTTTCGCAGCGTGCTGGCGATTCCCGCGCTGATCTACGATGACCTATGGACTGCGGCGAAGGCGATGTACAAAACCGAGCCGGCGATCGCCGATGGCGGCGAGGTTATCATCTACGCGCCGCACATCACTGAGGTTTCCTACACCCACGGCAGCCTGATCGATCAGGTCGGCTACCATGTGCGCGACTACTTTACCAAGCAGCCCGGCCGCTTCGACACGATCCCCGGCAGCATTCTGGCGCATAGCAGCCACGTCAAAGGCTCCGGCGAATACGATCCGGCCAGCGCGATCGAGACGCCGCGCATCAGCGTCACGCTTGCCACCGGAATCCCGGAGGCGCGCTGCCGCCAGATCAACCTGGGCTACGCCGATTACCGAACGATCGATCCACAGCAGTGGGCCGGGCGCGAGGCCGAGGGGCTGCTGCTGGTGCCGCACGCGGGCGAGATGCTGTTTCGCGTTGCCGCGCAGGAATAGTGGTACTTTTCTTCTTTCGTCGGTCGTTTTTCGCCCGGCGCGGCGAAAAACGACCGACAAACAGTAAAACCCTCTTTGTATGTTCTTTTTCGCCCCGCAGGGTGAAAAAGAACATACAAAAAGTCCACCGGCGGAGCCGACCTCAATCCGGCCGATATGGCGCTTCGTCATCAAGATTGCCGACGAAATCAACCAGATCTGTATGCCCAAGCATCTGGCGTATCGCCATGTTCTCGCCCGTGTGATACCAGTAATGATAGATCACGCGCTGCACAAGGTTGCCAAAGCTGGTTGTCCAATCACCAGCAGGGCTGCTAAACATCTGCTGTAATCCGGCAGTCGTGACCGTGTCAAGCCATAGATCGGCTGCGCGCGTCACCGCCTGCCATACATGTTGCATCTCCTCCAGCGCGGGCGTGCTCGCGGGAGCGCCGTACGCGAATTGCTGGTTGATCTCAGGCAGTAGAATCTTGCCCTGCGCAAACGTAAGGAAGTAGCGCTGCTCTTGCCAGGCCAGATGGCCCACATTCCAGCTGATGCAGTTCATCGGCAAGATACGTTTGCGCGCGTCGTCGGGGTCCAGGCCTGTGAGCCCGCGTTGAAATTCACTGCGAGTGAACCGAAGTTGTGCGACAAGCGAATGTGGCATCATACGATTTGGCCGCCTTTCTGTTAAGAGCGTACGTATCCCCTTACCGGAGGAATCATGATCAGCACGGACGTGACAACGATCAAGCTGCATTACGACATGGCCGTGCCAATGACCGACAGCGATCCATTATATACCGGCGCGGCCAACCTTGCTGGTGCAAGTACACACCGATGCCGGCATCACCGGCCTGGGCGAAGCGGCCGCCTATGATGGAAACAAAGGCCGAAGAGATTCTGCGCAATCGGCGCGAGTAAGGCATGGCGCGGGCCGCGCTTCGCCTGCGTGATCAGCAGCCACGAGCTGGGAGGCTGCCGCATGGGCCAAGATCCGGCTGAGTCGGTGCTCAGCCCCGACCTGGCTATGCATGACACGCCCGGGCTGTACGTCTTCGGCACGGCCGCCTTCCCAACCGGCCACGGCGTCAACCCAACCTTGACGATGTGAGCGATCTGCTCCCGCGCGGCCGAGGCGCTGGCGGCGCGACTGCGAGGCGGCATAGAGGAACTGCATCCCGTCCTAATCGCAGTTCGGAACGCCGATCCAACAGGGATATTGATCAACCATGAAGCCGACCACAAGTGTGGTAATGAACAGGAGAATCACAACGACAAGTACCAGATTAATGGGGTGGACATGCAGGCTTCCTCCGGCTTGCATCGTCCGCACGATCGGCGCGTGGGCAATAAGGCATGCCACTATTGCGAGCAAGAAGGCGCCAAGCACGATGATGGTGCCGATGGCACTGCTCTGGTAAGGATCTGGGTTGTTAAGCAGGGGTTCGAGGGGTCCAAAGTTTGGCCTTATACCAAGCAAGAGCAGCGAAAGGATGGTCACGAATGGCAGGGCAAGGAGAAAGCCGATGATCGCTGTCGTCGAGGACGGTAGCTATGACATTGACTACGCTTGAGCAGGAAATCCTGTCCCACCTGCATACCCTCGCGCTCCCACAGCAGCGCGAAGTGTTAGCGTTTGTGCGCACCTTGGCTGCGACGCCGGTCGGCGTTCCGGGGAAGGAATTGCTTGCCTTTGCTGGCGCGATTGAACCGCACGATCTCGCCGCATTGCAGCACGCGATTGACGAGGGATGCGAGCAGGTGAACCTGGATGAGTGGTAGATTCCTGCTCGATACGAATATCGTCATTGCTCTGTGGGCGAATGACCCCACCGTCACCCACCAACTTGCGACGGCCAGTGAGGTCTTCGTCCCGGTTATCGTTTTGGGGGCACTCTACTAGGTAGGACAGCAGAATGCAACACTACGATTGGCCAACGTTTCTTCACGATTGGAACGAGACTCTTCTTACACACGCTCGTGATACCGCCGCTTTCGACGATCTTGCAGAGGATGAAGACAGCCCACCAGAGCAAGTATTCTCCGGTTGGCTCGGCTATCCGGGTGCCTCTGAACAACAAGTTTACGATCTTGAACAGCGGCTGCAAACCCGTTTACCTCCGTCGTACCACTCATTTCTATTAGCCTCCAATGGTTTCCGCCAGCCAGGTAATACTGTCCCTCGGCTTTACTCCACACGTCAAGTTGACTGGTATGGGAATACCAATCAGGCGACGATTGATTTATGGCTTAAGAGTTTCCAAGAATCACAGAAGCTGTACCCAAACGCGCCTGCACCTTTGGAGGACGCTTTTGAACCTGATCTGCCGTTCACGCTCCAAGTAAGTGCTGAAGAGGAGGCGGGTACTGCGGTTTATTTATTGAACCCGCAGAAAGTTTCTGAGGACGGGGAATGGGAAGCATGGTTGTTTGCGCATTGGGTCCCTGGTGTAAACCGATACGCTTCATTTTGGGAACTCATGCAAGCCGAGCGCGATTCTTTGGTGTATATTTTACGACGTAACCGTGGTGAACCAACTCCACATGTAGACCCCTCACTTGGTGTTGAGGCAACCGATCTCACCGGACTCCTCGCTATTCTTGCCCACGGTGACGAATATCAGCAAAAGCTGGCGATCGATGCGCTAGGAAATCTGCGTGATCTTCGGGCGTTCGAACCCATTGCGCACATCCTTGCCCATCCAGAAGCAGATTTGTTTGTGCGTGAGTATGCTGCACGAAGCATTGGCTTGCTTCGTGACCCACGTTCTGCGCGTTTGCTTATCGAAGTCTACCGGCAACCAATGAGTACGAACGAGATTACAACCAATATCATAAAAAGCGCTCAACCACCCTTTTCGGGCACAGCAATACCGTCTATGCCACTGAGCGAATTCCTCAGCCAAGCCAACAGTATGTTGAATATCAACCTCAATGTCACGGCAGTGAGTAATGGCATGAGTGACCATTTACGGCATGCCATTCGACAAGGTTTGTTTGAGTTAGGGACGGTCGCCATTCCAACACTCGAACAAGCCCGCTATGATTCGAACCCACAAATACGGGCATTAGCAGAGGAAGTACTGAACTACGTCGCTCGTTAGGGCAGCCCAACAGCGCGGTGCTCCGAACGGCCACCCAACAGGTGCTTGGTGATGACACGTCGCCTCTGCACACGAGATCGGATATGGTGGCGACGTGTCATCTGGTGGGGAGTCACGGCCCACCGTGATGGGTGGTTGCAGCTGACCGCTTCGCGCGCGAGATCGTCGCTTTTTGAACGTAATCCTGTGCAGCGCGCCTCGGCGGCAGCTGAACGCCAGACCGTTGGGCGGACTCAAGCTATCCTCCTTTCTATATAGCAATCCTATCTGAGTCGTAAACTGGAGTCGAGGCTTCAGCCGGAGCCAGTGCCAGCGAACCGCCTGAAGCCTCGACTCCGTTTTACAATTCACGCAGGATTGCTATATGTGCATGATCGGTTCACTACACCCTTGCCGCACTGTGGTATGCTCTGCTGAGCTACTCGTGTCTACATCCTCGATGATTGGAAGGAAACCACATGTCGCGCTTTCACCATCAGTTGCTTCCGAACTATTCAACGCTCCTGACGGGGCATACACCACCAGATACGGTAGGCTTCGCCTCCGAACGGCTTCAAATCTGGTATAACCAGACAAGCGAGGGATGGCACGACCCGATCCCGCATGCCCATACCGAAAGCGATGAGTGTTTTATCGTCCTGCGTGGTCGCTTGGTAGTGGAAGTCGATGGGCAACGGATCACGATTGGTCCACGCGAGTTCTGCTGCTTTCCACGCGGTGTGTTTCACGCGATTGTAGAGACGTATCCACCGATTGAGAGCCTGATGATTCGTGCGCCCTCGGTCAACGACAAGATCTACCTGGCCAACGAGAAGAGTAAAAACTCTTGACACATCCTGCATAGAATACACAGGTGAGCGATATATATTCGACAACAGAAGGAGATACCTGGTAAAAGAGCACATCTCAATTGTAAACCACTCCGAGGTTGCCGCCCACCGATAGGTTGCAAAGTCAAGAGGGAATCGAG
>WNGB01010205.1_pt1 | contig 17308 bp, 16 predicted proteins | sample 5400681 | NCBI WGS metagenome assembly WNGB01 (sample SAMN13153367, study PRJNA577476) | soil metagenome | isolation source: 115 cm soil or saprolite under grassland replicate 2 | place: USA:California | collected 2016-06-15 | reverse complement strand
GGGAGCGAGCCGAGTGTCCCCGGCGCGCGCTGGTAGACCGATTGAAACAGTGCCGCGCCCCAGGTGCCGTGGAACACCTGCTCTTTGCTGCTCAACAGGCGAGTCGCCCCGGGCCCATAGATCCGGCCGGACCACGTGAGGTGACCTGCCACGTTGTACTTATGCGGCCACTTCTGCTCCAGCAGCGCCTCGGCCTTGCCGTAGCCGCGCTGCTGCCGCCAGTACGCCCGGACCGAGTTGCGACGATGGTGCCAGACGACCGCCGCCGGGTGGTAGCCGATCGTCCAGCCACGCTGTTGTAACCCCCAGCAGATGTCGACGTCGTCGCCGGCGGTGCGGAACTGTGGGTCGAAGCCGCCGATCGCCACGAGATTGGCCTTACGGAACGCCATGTTGCAGCCAGGGATGTGCTCGGCCTCCTCGTCGGTCAGCAGGACGTGGCACGGGCCGCCCGGCGCGTTCGCGACACAGGCGGCGATCGGGCCGTCGGTGGGCGGCGCAATATTCGGCCCCCCAACGGCGGCGTGCGCGCTCGTCGCAAAGGCCGCGGCGAGATACGTGAGCCACTGCGGATCGGGGTAGGCGTCGTCGTCGATGTATGCCACGATCGTGCCGCAAGCGGCCTGCATGCCGAGATTGCGGGCGTTGCTCAGACCGCCCTGCGCGCTGCTGATCAGCCGCACGTCGTACTCGGCGGCGATCGCCGCCGTCGCGTCGGTCGAACCATCGTCTACGACGATGACGTCGTAGCGGGGGTAGCGCAGACGCGCGAGCCCGTCAAGACAGTCGCGGATCGTGGCGGCGCCGTTGTAGGTGCACACCACGACGGAGATCAACGGCCAGTGCAGGTCGCGCGGGAGCGGCGCAGCGTCGAACGCGCGGCGCACTGCGGCCAGCGCCGGCTTGGGCCGCCGGCGGCGATCGGTCAGACCGAAGTCCCAATCCTCGACGTCGAGGCCCCCGCGGTGCCACTCGTCTGTCCAGGCAAACACAAACGCCCCGGCGCACCCGGCGGCAAACGCGGTGGAGACCTGCCAATCGAGGGCCTCGGCCTGCGCCTGCTCGCCGTTGCGCTGGCTGTCCAGGCCGATCTCGGCCAATACCAGCGGCCGATCGCCGATGATATTTTGGAGCCGGGCGAGATACCCGGCCAGGCGTTCGGGCTGCTCCAGGTAGACGTTGAAGCAGACGAAGTCGACGAATGGAAGCTGGAGGTACTCGGTAGTTGGGAAATTCACATAGGTTACCAGGCTCTCGGGGTCCTCGCTTTTCACGGCGCGGTAGAGCCGCTCGAGAAACTTCGCAACCCGGCGCTGGCCATACCACCGCACGATCGAGGCGGGAATCTCGTTGCCGATGGCATAGCAGAGCACGGCCGGATGCTCCGCGCAAGCCCGCGCCCCGGACCGCACCCGCTCCTCGATCGAGGCCATCCTCGCGCGATCGTCCAGAAAGGCCACGTGCTGCTCCCACGGCAAGCCGACCATCACATACAGGCCGTGGCGTTGCGCGATATCCAGCAGCCAGCGGGGCGGGACGGTGTAGACGCGGACCGTATTGATGCCGTTCGCCGCCATTGCGGCGAAATCGCGCTCGACCACCTGCGGGCTGTGATACTCCTGGCCGTCCTGGTCGGGGCGGAAGGTGCCATAGGTCACACCGCGCAGGTAGAACACTTCCTCAGCGACGTAGAGAAACTTCCCACGAACGCCTGGGCGAGCGGTCGGCGTAGTCGGGATGAGCTCGGAGAACGGCTCCGCGACGGTCAGCGTTGGGGTGAGCGTGTGCGTCATTATCCACTCCGTTTAAGATTGTACGCAGTGGGCACGTCTGGCTCGGCGAACGAGTAGTCGTGCACTGTAATGAAATCACTGCGTTATTGCAGTGCGACCGTGATCTCGTCATTTAAATCGCCCTGCATATGATTCATCGCATGGGTGACATTATAATTAACACCGGGTTTTGAGAACTCATCATAAGATTAACATGTCATCACTAATTGATTTACTACCGTTCTGCGTTATTTCATATCTCAAAATTGTAATCTTGCGCGTTGATCGCGTCAGTTGTTGATAGTATTATCATATCATTTGTAGTTAATATATTCGCCGTATCCTCAGCAGTGCGTCTTCTAAGCTCACACACGCTTGATTTCGGCGTGACAATGGTTGTAATCACTGGATTATCGAGTTCCGCTGTGCTACAATCATGTCTCGATTTAAAGATGAGCGTGCGCTCAAACACCGCACGAAGATTGGGGTCGAGCGCGCTGGCAGTCCGGCGCGTCGGGCAGCTGGAGCGCCCCTGAAGGCAAGGTTATGTTCCCGCTTACAGTTTCTCCGGTGCGATTCCTTGGCGGCGCCGAGGCCGAGCAGACCGACTCACCGGTTCCATGCGCAACCTGGTATACTGCCCACGCTGTTGGCGACGGTCTCGAATACCGTTTTGATCGTGGCGCGCTCGCCGGCGCGCGCTTTCTTACGGCGGACATGCTGATGGACGGCCACGCGCTGGCCGTATTCGAACTGGTGCTGCGAGAGGGCGATGACGGTCCGGCGTTCAGCATGACGTTCGGGACGCTCAACCAGTGCAAGGCGCGCATCCGCATTCCCGTCGTGGCCGCCACACAAGGACGCTGGCGCTACGCTCGCGAAGGCGCGTGGCTCAAGCCAACCTGCGGTGGCCAGAGTGTGGATCTGCGCAAGGTCAACGGGATGTCGATCGCCGTGGCGCGCAAGAGCGAGCAGCCGGTGCGCTGGTGCCTCACCCCGATCACGGCGACCGTTGAGGAACCGCCACGGCTCGACCGGCCTTCCCTACCCGCCGGTGTGCTGATCGACGAGCTTGGCCAGAGCGCGATCCACGACTGGCCGTCGAAGAGTCGCGATACAGAAGAAGTGACGGAGCGGCTCCACGCCCAGCTTGCGGCTGCCACCGAGGTGTGGCCACCAGGATGCTCGCGCTGGGGCGGTTGCACGAAGAAACAGCTGCGAGCAACCGGGTATTTTCGCACCGCGCACGACCAGGATCGCTGGTGGCTGGTCGATCCCGACGGCTACATTTTCTGGTCGATCGGCCAGAACTGCGTTCGCGTCGACACCGACGCCGCCTATTCCGGACTGGAGTCGGCGCTCGCGTGGATGCCAGATCGCGACGGACCGTATGCGGCGTACCAGGCTCGCCACGAGTCGGTGCCAACGCTCAGCTACCTCGCTACGAACCTGATCCGTGCCTTCGGCGAAACGGTTTGGTACGAGCGCTGGGCTGCGATCACCGTGGCCGAGCTGCGCCGCACCGGCTTCAACACCATCGCGAACTGGTCGGATTGGGAGGTCGCGCGCGCTGCGCAATTCCCGTATGTTCGGACGCTCGACCTCGTGTTCGAGCGCACCCCATACATCTTCCGGGACTTTCCGGATGTCTTTCATCCAGCATTTCTCCAGGAGGCAGCGCGGCTGGCCGAGCCGCTGCGCGCGACCGCCGCCGACCCGGCGCTGATCGGCTATTTTCTGATGAACGAGCCCAGCTGGGGATTCGGCGGGATGACTCCGGCAGCGGGCATGCTGTTCGCGACGGAGGCGTGCGCAACCCGCAAGGTCTGGATGTGCGACGGTTGGCGCACGAAGACTTCGTCCGCCAGATACTCCCCCACGAAGCGGTGGCTGCCGGTGAACGCGCTGATGAAGCCGGCGTGATCGTGCCGGTCGCGCATTGCCAGTGCCGCCAGTTGCAAGCCCGCGATCCAGCCCTCGGTGCGCGTCTCCAGCGCCGCCACGTCCTCCGGCGCCAGCGGCACGCCCATGACCTCGGTGAGAAACGTGGCGGCTTCGGCGGGTGTGAAGCGCAGATCGGCCGCGCGCAGTTCGGTCAGGTCGCCCCGCACCCGCAGCCGAGGGAGCGGCAGCGGCGGATCAGCGCGGCTGGCGATGACCAGATGCAGGCGCGGCGGCAGCTGGTCCAGCAGGAAGGTCAGCGCCGCATGGATCGCCGGCGCTTCGATCACATGGTAGTCATCCAGCACCAGCACACAAGCGGCGTCGCGGGCGCTCACGGCATTGAGCAGGCTGGGCAGCAATGTCTCCGCCGCTGGCAGCCCATCGGCCACCAGCTCGGCGCTCGCGCGCGAGAGCAGGATCTGACCGCCATGGGCGGTGGCCAGCAGACGGGCGACGCGGTTGAGCGGTGGGCCGAGTAATCGCCCTCGCGCGCCTCGGCTGCGCCCGTGTGCAGCGCCATCCGCACGCGCAGGGGCTGCCCAGCTGGGAGCCCGGTTCGCGTCCCAGGCTTCGGCGACCAGCGCGCGCTGGCTGTCCAGGGCGGCGGCGAGTGCGTCGAGGGCGCTGGCAAAGGCGGCGCAGACCGCGTCTCCGACCGTTTTGAACACCACGCCGCGGTGCTCGGCGATCGCCTGGCGCAGCAGGATCTCATGCCGCTGCAGTGCGGCCGGCATGGCCTGCGGGTATTGCTCCCAGAGCTGTGTGCTCCCTTGGATGTCGGTAAAGAGAAACGTGGTCGTCCCGCCGGGCCACGCGACCGCCGGCGCGGGAGACATGGGCAGGTCCGACGCCAGCGTGCCGGCCACAGGTGGCTGGGCCGCCGGCCGATCCTTCGGTGCTGGAGCCGATGATGTTGCCGCTCTGGCCGAGGCCGTCGGCGAAGAATATCACCGACGCGCAGGGTGAGCTCGCGACCTGGGCGCTCCAGGTCGCCTGGGTCGCGGCCGAAGACCAGTCGCAGTTCGATGATGTCATCGCGAGCGCGCGATTCATCCTCACGCACCCGATCGATGATATTGACGAGGCGATCTTGCGGGACATTATCAGCGATTCGCTGCGGCTGGACCTCACGCTGAGCGCATAGCGACAGCGCCTGCGACGGGTATGCAATCGCCAGCACGGCCCATGGAAAACCGAGTGCGAGATCGCACGATGTGCTCGGTTCCTCGTGACAACGCCGCGCGCAGATCAGCGGCGATGGGCAGATACATCAATTCGCCCATCATCATCGGATGCTTCATCGACGACGTACGACCTTGCCGCGGCTCGGTTGCGCTCGGCCTGGGCCGCGAGCTGCGCGCGGGCCCCGTGTTCGGCGCGTGCCGCAGCATGCTTCCAGGTATCATAGAGGATTACCGCACCACAGGCATCGTCTGCGGCTCACCCACACCCGCGCGCATGCTTACCCGCACCTCGAGGATCTCCTGCGCGCCGCCCCGATGGACCCCGCGCACCGGCGCGGCGTCGGCGTAGTCGCGGCCGACCGCGACGCGGACGTAGCGCGGCCCGGTCGCACGATCGTGGGTCGGGTCGAGCCCCAGCCAGCCGCGGCCTGCCAGGAACACCTCGGCCCAGGCGTGGCTGGCCAGGATCGCGTCGGCGGGCTGGTCGGGGTCGTAGAGGTAGCCGCTGACGTAGCGCGCCGGCAGGCGCAGGCTGCGGCACAGCGCAATCAGCAGGTGCGCGAAGTCCTGGCAGACGCCGCGCCGCCCCGCCAGTACTGCCTCCGCAGTGGTCGCGATGTTGGTGCTGCCCGGCTCGTAGACGCAGCTCTGGTAGATCGCGCCCATCAGGGCCTGCGCCGTGGCCTCAGCGTCGCGATCGTCTGGCGCATGGGCACGCGCGAACGCCAGCAGATCGGCGGTGCATGGTACGTGCGGGCTGGCGGCGCTGAAGTCGTGCTGCTGGAACAGCGTCAGCGGCGGCGCGGCGCTCAACGGGCTAGCGCTGGTTTCCACCGCGCTCGTGGCGGTGATCACGAGGCGCTGATGCGCCGGCAGCACCGTGTAGCAGTGGATCGTGTTGCCAAAGCGATCGACAACGGTGTCAAACGACGCCGGCGGGTCCAGCGTCAGCTGGAAGCTGACGAGCCGCTGCCCGGCATCGTCGAGCGGGCGCAGTCGGGCCTCGCCGACCGCCTCGTGCGCCGGCTGGGAATAGGTGAAGGTCGTCGCGTGTTCGATCTGGAGTTTCATTCGGCGGTGCCTACGATTCGATTCGCGCTTGCGATCGCGACTTCCGGCTGCGCGATCAGCCGGCGGATGATGCGCGCGTGCGCGCGCACGATCAGCATGCCGAGCCGTGGCAAAACCGTGTGCTCGACTGTGCCTGGCTGATTCTTGTCACAGACGCGCCGGAGCAGCGCCTCGGGGTCGGATAGGTGCTGCCTGTCTGCGCCACTTTGCCGCAGTACCAGCACCGCCTCGACCCGTTCATCGTCTTCCGCCAAGGCGAGCTGCCGCTCCAGCGCGGGGTCCACATCGACAGCGATCGTGCGTACCCCGTCGCTATGCGGCTTCACCTCGGGCGTATGAGATGGGATCGTTCTCATGGAATCCTCCTCCTGGGTCATCGCTCGCCGGTTGTTCTCTCCGTCAGACGCGCGACCAGAGCGACTGATCGGCAATCGCGCGATCTGTTGCGGTCTCGCTGCACCTATCGATGCAGCACGTCGCCCTCCGCCGGTAGGACGCCGCACCACGCCGACCGGTCGGTCCGCCGCCGGGGATCAGCGCACTAGCCCCGCCAGCGCAGGCGCATGATCTCCTCTTCGCACCACGTCATCGCGGCACGCGGCCGCCCGAAATCGGTCTGATCGCGCTCATTGTAGGGTGGGTAGCGCCGCATGATTGCGGCCTGCCACGTACACTGCGTGCTCAGCGATTCAACGACCGCGCGCCAGCCCCCAAAGGTTGCTTCCCACCGTGTGGTGTGTCCGTTGTACGTCCAGTGCAAAGTCGCTGCTCCTCTCACGAGTGGGCCGCTTGTATGCGCGCCACTGGGGTGCGGCTATGCCGCGGCATGTGTGGCGAGCCACTGCTGCAGGGCATCACGCACCACCAGCGCGGTGCGTCCAGTGCATTGTGGAACCTGCGGATCCCCGTCGATCCGCCCGCGAAACTGTGTGCCACCCTGCCAGATAAACGCCGCATAGTCCGTCTCCTTGATCGAAAAGTGATAGATCCGCCCCTGCCGCAGGACGTGTCCTGGCTGATTTTTCATCGTGTTGATCTCCTCGTACTCGATCGGCAGCGCGCCGAATTCATGGTGCCTCGTTGCTCGTGCGCGTCACTAACGCATGCTCGCACCAGACTTTCGCGTCCTGAATATCGCCAAACAGCTGCTCGGCCCACTGTTGGCGGCCTTCACAGCTCACATAGGCCGAGTAGCCGCCCCCAGCGGAGCGCTGGCGCACCACCACTCCACGGGCGCCCCGCAGCGACATCTCGTAGCGTTCCACCAGGTCGGTTGAACGCTCGTGCCATTGGCCGCTTATTCGCCGCTCACCAGGAACGCGGCCCACCACCGCGTCTTTCGCCACCGCGTCGATCGTCGGCGCGCGCGTGTGCCTCATTCACGATCAGCGATCGTCCCAGCAGCTCCTTGCCCGTCAGACCAGCCATCGCGGCCTCGGCTTCCGCTTTGGTCGGCATCTCGACAAAGCCAAAGCCGCGCGACTCACCGCTGAACTTGTCCTTGATAATCGTGGCCGATGTGACCTGCCCGAAGGCTGCAAATGCCTGCTGCACATCCGCTTCGGTAGCCTGGTGCGATAGGTTGCCGATGTAGAGATTCATGGTGACCTCCGTGTTGTGTTTCTTTGACAGAGACAGTTCGATGAACAGGCGCGCGCTTCGCCCGCCCGAAGTGGGTAAGCTGAGCGGCGGTATGGCGGTCGGCTGTTCCAGAATGGTCGGGGGCGAGGAATCATCGTCGAAGACGAGAATATCGCCCATGCGCTGCATGGCGGTCCTTGCTATCGCGAACCGCTTGAGTGCTCATCAGGCGCCGGGCGATATAGTCGAGCGCGTCGCTCGGATATGTCGGGTGGGTGGACGGTTGGAGTGGTACTAGTCAGTATACCACGGATATCGTTCCGGTGCCGGCGCGGCGCGCCGTGGCGCATGTATGGTACAATAGGTGTCCTGGCTTACCGCATATCGTCCGGCACGCCGCTCGCCCGACGCCACACCGCCGGGCTCACGTTTCGTAGGTTAGGCAAGGTTTCGCGTCAAGCATTTCAGCTGTACCGTTTGTCGCATGGCGCATGGCGCACGATGATGCCACCTGCGACCTGTGACCTGCGACCTGGAACGCAAACAGTGGAACGTGCTCAAGAACCTTGTCTTAGGCAAATCATCTGCGTCTGCACCGCTGTGCTGCCGCGTATCGAACGCCACCGCGTTGCTTGCCTTCCCGGCCGGGTGGCCGGAGCGCGCTGCGGCCCACGCACCTGCGCGACAGGTGTCGCTATGACTCATTCGAACGGCGGGCCCCAGGCAGTCGGACCAGACGAGCCATCCGCGGAGCAGCAGGTGGGTGCACCGCCACAACACGGCTTTGTCGTCGGCATCGGCGCGTCGGCCGGTGGCCTGGCGGCGTTCACCACCTTCTTCACCCACATGCCGCCGGACAGCGGAGTGGCGTTTGTGCTCGTGCAGCATCTTGACCCCCAGCAGCCCAGCCTCCTGCCGGAATTGCTCGCGCCGCACACCTCCATGCCGGTGCATCCGGTTGTGGATCGCATGCCGGTCGCGCCAGACCACGTGTATCTCATCCCGCCCAACACGACGCTCACGATCGACCGGGGCGTCCTGTGTCTGGCGCCACCCGCCGAGGCGCATGGTCATCGCATGCCAATCGATCACTTCTTCCATTCCCTCGCCGCGGACCAGGGCGTCCACGCCGTCGGCGTCGTCCTCTCCGGCTCAGGAACTGACGGCACGCGTGGCCTCGTGGCGATCAAGGAGCAGGGCGGGATGACCATGGCGCAGGCGCCCGAGTCGGCCGGATACGACGCCATGCCGCAGAGCGCGATCGACCGGGGGGTGGTCGATCATGTCCTGCCCGTCGGGCAGATGCCCGTGACGCTGCTCGCGTATGTCCAGCATGGAATGCGCCACCCGCCGCTGACTCAATCTGGCGACCCGCGGGTGGCGCCTCCCGAGGCGCTACGCGCGATCAGCGCCATCCTGCGGCAATCAACCGGGCACGACTTCAGCCACTACAAGCCGGCCACGCTGCTCCGGCGTATCGCCCGCCGCATGCAGGTGGCGCACATCGACGGATTAGCTGACTACGTAGACCGGCTGCGCCAGGACCGGCGGGAAGTCGACCAGCTCTTTCAGGATCTCCTGATCAGCGTGACGCACTTCTTCCGCGATCCCGCCGCATTCGACGCCCTGGCCGGCGCCGTTATCCCGAATCTCTTCCGCGACAAAGGCGCCGATGCGCCGGTGCGCGTCTGGGTGCCCGGCTGCGCCTCGGGCGAAGAAGCCTACACGATCGCCATCCTGCTGCGCGAACAGATGGCCCGGCTTGCGCCGCCGCCGCCAGTGCAGGTGTTCGCGACCGACATCGACGAGCCGGCGCTGGATATCGCGCGGCAGGGCCGGTACGATGCGGGGATCGCCGCGCACGTCTCCGCCGAGCGGCTGGCGCGCTTCTTCGTCCCCGAGGGGCGCGTTTTCCAGGTCACCAAAGCGATCCGCGAGCTGTGCCTCTTTTCGGCGCACAATCTGATCAGCGATCCGCCCTTCGCGCGAATGGATCTGATCGCCTGCCGGAATCTGCTGATCTACTTCGACGCCGACTTGCAGCGGAGACTCATCCCCCTGTTGCACTACGCGCTTGCCCCCCAGGGCTATCTCTTCCTCGGCTCCGCCGAGAGCGTCGCGGCGCACCCGGAGCTGTTCCGCACAGTGGACAAGCAGCACCGCCTGTACCAACGCAACGACATGCTGGTCCGCCAGCATGTCGATTTTCCGCTCGCCGAGCCGGGGAGCGGGCGGGTCCGGCGCCATGGCTCGGTGCGGCGATCCGCGGCGATCGAATCGCCGGACATCGGTGCGACGCTCGAACGCATCTTGCTGCAGCACTACGCCCCACCCGCTGTGATCGTCGATGAACAGGGCGTGATCGTATCCTTCGCCAGCCGCACCGGCGCGTATCTCGAACCGTCGGCGGGCGCCCCCAACCTGGATATCCTGGCGATGGTCCACCCGCAGCTGCGGCTGGCCCTGCAAACGGCGATCCACGCGGCCCGGAAAGCGCGCGCGCCCACGATCCGCGAAAACCTGGCGATCGCGACCGCCGCCGGCGTGCAGCGGCTCCACCTGATCGTCCGGCCGCTGTCCGAGCTTGGGCCGGACTCCGGCCTGCTGCTGGTGATCTTTCAGGAGCTCGGCCCGCCCATCAGCGCGGCGCAGGCGCAGACGACGGGCACGTCCCCCCAGCCCGACGAGCCGATCGCCCGCCAGCTCGCACAGGAGCTCCAGACCACCCGCGAGGCGCTGGAAACGACGATCAACGAGCTGCAGGAGGCGAATACTGAGCTGACGTCGGCCAACGACGATTTGCTCTCGATCAACGAAGAGCTGCAATCGGCCAACGAGGAGCTGCAGACGTCGAAGGAAGAGATCCAGTCGATCAACGAAGAGCTCCAGACGGTCAACGCCGAGCTGAACCGGAAAGTCGAGGAGCTGGATCGCGTCAACGCCGACCTTGCGAATCTCTTCGCGAGCATCCAGATCCCGGCGATTTTTCTGTGTGCGGATGGGCGGATCGCGCGCTTCACGCCGGCAGCCACCGACGTCTTCCGGCTGATCGAGACCGATGTCGGCCGGCCGATGACCGATATCACGCCGCGCTTTCGCGATGGCGATCTGGCCGAAGCGGTTGCCACGGTACTGCGCACGCTCGCCCCCTACGACGCGCCAGTGCGCGGCCACAACAGCGATGCGTGGTGGATGATGCGCATCCGGCCGTACCGGACGCTCGCCAACGTCATCGACGGCGTCGTCATCACCTTCTCCGACATTACGGACCTGAAGCGGGCAGAGCTGGAACGGGAGCGGCTGCTCGCGGCGGTGCAGCAGGCCCGCAGCTATGCCGAGCGGATCGTGGAAACGGTGCGCGCGCCGCTGCTCATCCTCGACGCGAAGTTGCGCGTGCAGTTGGCCAACCGCGCCTTCTACCGGATGTTTCGGGTGGCGCCAGCGGAGACGGAACAGACCCTGCTCTACGAGCTGGGCGATGGGCAATGGGATACGCCCCAGCTGCGGGCGCTGCTAGGCGAGCGCCTGAACCAGAACACCGTTTTTGAGGACGTCGTGGTGACGCGGACGTTTCCGCACCTTGGCGCGCGGGCGATGCTGCTCACGGCCCGCCCGCTCGAGCAGACGCCTGGCAGCGCGCCGCTGATCTTGCTCGCGATCGAGGATATCACCGAGCGCAGGCAGGCTGCCGCCACCCTGCAACAGGCGCACGATGCGTTAGAAGCACGGGTGCGGGAGCGCACCCGCGAGCTGGCCGAAGCGAATGCGGTGCTGCACGCGCAGATCGGCGATCGCGAGCGGGCCGAGCAGGCCCGGCAGCTGCTGCTGCGCCGGCTGGTGACCGCGCAGGAGGAAGAACGCCGCCGGATCGCGCGCGAGCTGCACGACCAGATGGGCCAGGATCTGACCGTGCTCATGCTGGGGCTGAAGGCGCTGCGCGATGCTGCCCCCGGCGACTCGCCGGTCCACGCGCGCGTGGAGCCGCTGCAGTCCCTGGCCACGCGGATCGGCCGGGAAGTCCGCACCCTGGCGCTGCAACTGCGCCCGCCCGCGCTCGACGACCTGGGCCTGGTCGCCACACTCGCGAACGATGTGGAGCAGTGGTCCGCGCGCGCGCTGATCGCGGTCGACTTCCACACCATCGGACTGGAGCAGCAGCGCCTCCCGCCGGCGATCGAAACCGCGCTGTACCGGCTGGTCCAGGAAGCCCTGACCAACGTGCTCAAGCACGCCCAGGCCACCAGCGTCAGCCTGATCGTCGAGCGGCGCCCGGAGGCGCTGCAGATGATCGTGGAGGACGACGGCGTGGGCTTCGACGTCGCGGCGGTACGGAACACGGCGCACGCCGAACGCCGGCTGGGGCTGGTCGGCATGGACGAGCGCGTGGCGCAGCTCGGCGGCACGCTGACGATTGAGTCGGCGCCGGGCCGCGGGACGACCGTGTTTGTACGCATTCCACTCGCCGATGCTGCGCAGGGAGGCGACGATGGCGAAACTCCAGATCTTTCTGGCCGATGATCACGTGGTGGTCCGCGAGGGCCTGAAGACGCTGATCAACGCCCAGCCGGATATGATCGTGATCGGCGAGGCCGGCGATGGCGAGACCGCCTGGCAGCAGGCGCAGGCGTGCCAGCCGGATGTGGTGATTATGGATATCACCATGCCGGGATTGAATGGCGTGCAGGCGACCGCGCAGCTCAAGCGCGCCTGCCCGCAGATCAAGGTCCTGGCGCTCAGCGTCCATGACGACACGAGCTACCTGCGCCAGCTGCTGGCGGCCGGCGCCGCCGGCTACATCCTCAAGCACGCGGCGGCCGACGACCTGATCCAGGCGATCCGCATGGTCGCCGCCGGCGGAGTCTACCTTGACCCCGCGCTGGCGAGCCATGTCGTCGCCGGCTATGTGCGGGTGCCCGTGGTGGCGAGCGCGCTGCGGGGCGCCGCGCTGAGCGAGCGCGAAACCGAGGTGGTGCAGCGCATCGCCCAGGGCTACAGCAATAAAGAGATCGCCGCGCAGCTCACCCTGAGCGTCAAGACGGTCGAGACCTACCGGGCCCGCGCCATGGAAAAGCTGGGGCTGGATAGCCGGAGCGCGTTGGTGCGCTACGCGCTGGAACGCGGCTGGCTGCACAGCTCCTGAGCGCACGGCGGCTGGACGGGCACGATATATCGTGCCCCGACGATCGCCGCGCTTCCCCCAAGCGTACTACCCCCACACTGTCAGGTATTTTACGGATACGCCATGCGTAGTATCCCCGCTACCAGATCGCGCGCTCCACTGCTACACTGGCAGCAACGACAGAAAAAGCGTTGTTGTCCGAACAGCAGCTTGGGGTAGCGCGCCCCAGCCGAATGCAAGCGCGACTGCCTTGACCGCCAGTCAACCGATGATGGGATCGAGCATCCCGCGTGACCCGGATTCCTGGGGGTAGGGCAACGAGCCTCGCAATGGTCCACTATCCTTGCGGTTTTAACATTTCCCCCGCTGGGGAGGGTTCGGGAGGGGCCTGCGGCCCTCCCGAACCCTCCCCAGCGGGAGCCTGTTAAAAGTGCAAACATAGTGTAGTCGAGGGTGCCATGAATATTGCATGCGCAGACGAAACGGTGGTGACAACAGTCCGAGCGGTATTCCTGAAATACGGGGTGGCGCACATTCGTCGGCAAGGGCCAAATTTTGGCGCTCCGGCGATTTGGGTCATGGTCCATGTCACAGTCGGCAATGACAAGGAACGCGCCCTTCGGCGCGAGATCGCGCAGATAGCTGGGGCGACCATCCATAGCTAGACGAACGCGAGCAACGGAGCTGAACGCACACCTGCCACAGCTGCCCGCTCAGCGATCGGATGCGCTCCGCCCAGCGCGGCCGGCTGGCTTTGGTGGTGATTGAGGTTCGAGCGCCTGCATCTAGAACAGGAACTCATCATGGACAACACGGATGTGGTCTATGTCATCGGGCACCGGAACCCCGACACGGACTCGATCGCGGCCGCGCTCGGCTATGCCTGGGTGCTGGCGACGCGCGACAGCTTGAATTGCCGCCCGGCACGCGCGGGCGAGATCAACGCGCAGACGGCCTTCGCACTCAAGCGCTTCGGCGTCGAGCCGCCGGAACTGCTGTCCGACGCCTGGATGCGGGTGGGGCAACTGGCGCAGCACATCGGGCCGCTGTCGTCCCACCAGCCGCTGCTGGACGCCGCCCGGGCGGTCGCCGCCGTGCGGCGGCCCATCCCCGTCGTCGGCGATGACGGTAAGCCGATCGGCATCATCACCGGCGCCGGTCTGTTTGCCGCGCTCAATGATCTGCTGGCCGGGCCGATCACCGCCCGGCTGGGGCAGCGGCTGGCTTCGCCCTGCCTGAGTGCCACCGACCGCGATGTGCCGATTTTCCGCACCGACGAGCGGGTTCGCGATGTCCGCCCGTTGGCGCTGCGGGGCCCGCACGACGACTTCCCCGTGGTCGACGAGCAGCGCTGCTATATCGGACTCGTGCAAAAGACGGACCTGCTGGCCCCGCGCCAGGTCCGCCTGGCGCTGGTGGACCACAACGAGGCGGGCCAGGCGGTGCCGGGCCTGGAAGAAGCCGACATCATCGCCGTGCTCGACCACCACCGGCTGGGAAATCCGCCGACGCCGGCGCCGATTCGCTTCAGGGTCGACCCGGTTGGCAGTTGCTCCACACTGGTGATCGAGGAGGCGCTGGACGCCAACCTGACACCGCCGCCGGGGCTGTGCGGCATGCTGCTGTGCGGCATCATGTCCGACACGCTGGTGCTGCGCTCGCCGACGACGACCGGCCGTGACCACGCGGCCGCGGCCCGGCTGACCGTGCTGGCCGGACTGGCACCGGCCGAAGCCCCCGCCGCTGAGCGCGAGGCGGCGATGGCTGCGCTGGGCGCGGAGCTGCTGGCGGCCAGCCCCGGCCTGGGGCAACGGCCGGCGGGCGATGCGGTCGGCGCCGACCTGAAGACGTACCAGCAGGGGGCGATCGGCTTTGCTATCGCGCAGGTCGAAGTCCTGGGATTCGCCGAGCTGGAAGAGCGCCTGGCCGAGCTGCGCCAGGCGCTGGAAGACCTGCGAGCGCGCCAGGGCTTCGAGTTTGCGCTCTTGCTGGTAACTGACGTCGTGCGCGGCGGCTCGCGCCTCGTGACCGCCGGCCCGGAGCGGCTGCTCGACGGGCTGCCGTATCCGCGCCGCGCCGACGGTACGCTCGATGCGCCGGGCGTGGTCTCGCGCAAGAAGCAGTTGTTGCCGGCGGTGCTGGCGGCGCTGGAAGTGTAGTGAGTGGTGTGCGTGCACGCTAGCTGCACAGTTGAAGAAAGAGGCAAGGAGCACGATGGAACAAAACCCTGAATACAGGTTAGAGCCGCAGAAGCGGATCGCCCTCGTCGCACATGACAAAAAGAAGAAGGATCTGTTGGAGTGGGCGAGATGGAACCGGGCCGGCCTGGTGGATCACGTGATCATTGCGACGGGAACAACCGGCAAGTTGCTGGAGGAGGAGCTGGGCATCGAGGTCATCAAGCTCCAGAGCGGGCCATTAGGTGGCGACCAGCAGATCGGCGCCAAGATCACCAACGGGGAAATCGATTTCCTGATCTTCTTCTGGGATCCGCTCGAGATGCAGCCCCATGATACCGATGTGAAGGCTCTGCTGCGGATCGCGGTCGTCTGGAACATTCCGGTGGCCTGCAATCGCGCGTCTGCCGACTTCATCATCTCATCGCCCTTGATGGCTGGCGTATACCAGCATCTCACGCCGGATTATGAGGCGTATATCAAGCGGGTGGTAGGGATGGAATGATCGCAGCCGCGCCTCGCCGGTATGCTGCCCAGGCCGTTCCGGTTGGCGGCGCCGCGGGAGCTGATTCGCCACGCCGTTGGTGATGGTATTGCGATCGAAACAGCGTGACATCCATTCTGTGCTGGTTATGCGGTACACGACACACAAGGAGAACCATCGTGACGACACATGATGCTCGTGGCAGCGGCGAGCCACTGGCCGGCGCACGTGGCTATGACGCGCTCGAAGGTGACTTCCGCGCCCACCATCAAACGAACCCTGCCCGCCGCCGCGATCCCTATGAATACTATCGCCTGGTCTACCGCTACGGCTACGACCTGGGCACCGACCCGCGCTACCGCAGCGCGGATTGGCCGAACGTCGAGCAGGATGCCCGCCCGCGCTGGGAAGAGCGCAACCCCGGCACCTGGGAGCAGTTCAAGGAGACGATCCGGTATGCCTGGGACACAGCGCGGAGCCGGGTCGCCGGGCAGCCCGGCAAGCGCCATTCGGTGGCGGACGAAGCGTAGGAAGGAGAACGCAATGCAGCGGACCGGCAGCATCCTGGTCGTCGACTATGAGCCCACGATTGTCGATCTCCTCGTCGAGATCCTGACCGACGAAGGCTACGTCGTCTACGGGGCGCCGGATGGCCCACATGCGCTGGACGCCATCACGCACCTTCCCCCCGCGCTCATCCTGCTGGACGCGGGCATGGCCGGCAGGAATGGCGCCGCGCTGATCCTACAGGTACGCGGAGCCGGTCTGGCGAACCTGCCGATTGTGTTGATGAGCACCGCGCCGCACGACGCCGCGCCGCCGCTCGTGCCGGGGCCGATCGAGTGCCTGCCCAAACCGTTCGACCTCGACGAGCTGCTCGCCTGCGTCGCCCGCTACGTGCAGCTGGACAAGGTAACAACCCATTGGCATACCTGCATGGAGCCTTTGAGCTGAGCGATAGAGAGGAAGGGATGAGTCTATCCGCAGACGACGATTTCCTCAGTGTGATCGCGAATCAGGCGCGGGTCGCCTATGCCACGCAGCAATTGATTGCTCACCGACGTGCGCTCCAAAGCTGGCAGGCGCACGCGATGTGCGAGGAAGGGGCCTGTGAACGTCCGCGGGTGCAGCATGAACTGGCGTATTACACCGAGCAGGTCGAGCGCTGGCAGCCCGATCCGGCGCACCGAGCCACCCGACTTGACGATCGACCCGCCGAACGCGAATGCGGCCATGGGGCAGACCGTAGCCTATACAGTGCATGCCAGCCCCGCGGATGCTGGCCAGCCGGCGACGGTTGCCGTCACGGGGCCAGCCGTGCTGACCGACGCGACCGGAAAGCAGCAGCTGGGCCAGCAGCAGGATGTCACGCTTGACACACAGTCGGCGGCGCAGTTCTGGGTAACCAGCACAGGCGCTGGGCAGACGAATGTGAACGTCGCGCTGCCGTACCGGCTCGAGGCGGGGACCGTCTTCTCGCACATCGAGGGCAACCAGCCCACGCAGCGGCTGGTGATGGCCGAAAGCCAGAACCTGGTGGCACATGCGACCGCCCAGGGCATCTGGTCGGGCCAGGCGCCGTCGCCCTCCACGCCGCCGACCGAGACGCCGGCCGCGGCGACCGAGACACCGGCCGCGGCGATCGAGACGCCCGCGCCGCCGACCGAGACGCCGAAGCATCACTCGTCCAAGTCGCCGACCGAGACGCCGACATCCGGCGAGCAGAGCAGCCCGACTGCGACCGTGCAGGAAACGCCGGCCGTGCTAAGCAATGAGCAGGCAACGGCCACGCCACAGGTGCCGCCGGCGCAGGCTACCGGCGGCGCCGCGCCTGTGCAGCCGCGCAGCTTGCCGCGAACCGGTGAGCTAGCCGGCCCCGCGCTCTGGCTGATCCTGGTGGGTGGAGCCGTGCTGTCTGCCAGCGGCTGGCTGCTCCGTCGACGGGCCCTGCGAAAGAAGCCTGATGAAGGACGAAA
>WNGB01006400.1_pt1 | contig 17315 bp, 15 predicted proteins | sample 5400681 | NCBI WGS metagenome assembly WNGB01 (sample SAMN13153367, study PRJNA577476) | soil metagenome | isolation source: 115 cm soil or saprolite under grassland replicate 2 | place: USA:California | collected 2016-06-15 | reverse complement strand
CGTGTCTGCGCGCCGCCGGGTAGTCCTGATCCGGCGTCGCGCACGCGCACCACGGCCTCGCCGTTCTCGCGCGCGCCGCGCACGACGACAGAGGCGCCGCGCGGCGAGTGCTTCACCGCGTTGTCGATGAGGTTGGTGAAGAGCTGCGCGAGCTTGTCGGGATCGCCGCGCACCGCGGGCAGGCCATCGGTCGCAACGTCGAGCGTCACGCCGGCCTCCTGGGCCTGCACCTCGAGGGCGGCGACCGCGCTCCTCACGAGGGCGGTGGCCTCGACGCGCTCGCGCGCGAGCTCGGGACCGCCGGCCTGGAGCTTCGCGACCTCGAGGAGTCCCTCGACCATGCGGATGAGCCGTCGCGACTCGCGTTGGATGATCTTCGCGGCCGGCGGAGCGGCCTCGCCGGACGCCTCGCCCTCGGCGATCGCCTGCGCGAAGCCCTGGATCGACGTCAGCGGCGTGCGCAGCTCGTGCGAGATGTCCGCGAGGAACGCCTGCTCGCTGTCGCGCGCGCGCTCGATCTCGCCCGCCATCTCGTTGAACGCGCCGCCCAGCTCGGCCACCTCGCCGGGGCCCGCTACGGGCACGCGCGTGCGGTACTCGCCGTGCGCGAAGCGCCGCGCGCCGCTCACGAGCTCGCGGAGCGGTCGCGTGATCGTGCGCGACAGGAGGCCCGCGACGATGAGCGCGAAACCGGCGGCGACGACGCCCGCGACGAGCAGTGATGGAAGCAGCGCCCGAAGCGCGTCACCGAACGCCGCGCGGGGACGCGCGACGACGATGATCGCCGGGTTCAGCCCGGCCGCTGCCGGACGGAACGCCTGCTGCACGAACAGCCACTGTGCGTCGCGGTCGATGAACGCGCCGAACGCGCCCTGCGTCGGCGGTGGCAGCGTCTGGTTCGCCAGCGAGCCCTCGCTGTCGACGATCACCCGCCGGTTGTTCGCGATCACCAGGAGCCGCGCCTCGGCGGACCCAGCCTGTTCCGCCAGCGCATCGATGACCTCGCGCGGCTGCTGGCCGTTCCGCAGTCCGGTCTGCATCGCGGTGAGCAGCGGCGCCGACAGCTCCTGGAGGCGCAGCCGCAGCACGTCGTTCTCGTACCGAACGAATAGACCGGAGATCGTGATTGCCGCGACGAGCAGGCCGACCGCGACGACGCCGAGATACGAGAGGAATAGCCGGCCCGCGACGCTGCGCAACATCAGGTGGAGGGGGCGACCATCTTGTATCGCTGATCGCTCACAGGCGTCACTCGTCCTCCTGAGCAAGCTTCGCTTGCTCCGTCGGCCTCGCTAGCCTGTATCCAACGCCCCAGACGGTCTCGATCTTCGCATCGGCACCGGCGAGCTTGTCGCGCAGCTGCTTCACATGCACGTCGACCGTACGCGTCTCGCCCGGATAGGCGAAGCCCCACACGTCCTCGAGCAGGCGGTCGCGCGTCAGGACCATGCCCGGCTGCCGGCAGAACGCTTCGAGGAGCTCGAATTCCTTCGCGCGCAGCGCGACGGCGCGCTCACCGACGAGCACCTCGTGGCGCGCCGGGTCGACGCTGACGTTGCCGACGCGCAGGACGCGCCCGCCGCCGGGCATACCCGAGGCGCGCCGCAGGATCGCGCGCACGCGCGATACAAGCTCGCGCGGATTGAATGGCTTCGCGAGGTAGTCATCCATTCCCGCGTCGAGTCCGGCGATCCGCTGGGCGTCCTCGGCCCGCGCGGTGAGTGCGATCACCGGCGTGTCCGCGCGGCCGCGCAGCTCGTTGAAGAGGTCGATACCGTCCGTGTCGGGCAGACCGAGATCGAGCACGACGAGCGCGGGCTTCACCTCGTCGAACAGCACGCGTGCACGCTCGCCCGTAGCCGCGTGCTCGACGATGTAACCCGCGTTGCGTAGGTAGAGCGTGACGAGCTCCGCGACCGACGCATCGTCCTCGACGACGACGATCCGCGCGGTACTGCTCACTACGCGAGGATACGTCGGCTATCGTGTCGAGCCATGGAGAAGGACCTCCTCGCCACTCTTAGCGGCTGACGTGCGCAGCGCGGCGCTTCACACACTCGCCGCGACACTTGCGGGACTCGTTGTCCGACTCAGTTACGTCCTCGCCTCCGATTTCCCGCTCAACGATGGCGGGCTGTTCGTCGTGATGACGCGTGAACTGATCAGCGCTGGTCTCCGGATCCCGATCACAACGAGCTACAACGACCTTGGGATACCGTTCGCGTACCCTCCGCTCGGCTTGTATCTCTCCGCACTGATAACGATGGCCACGAGAGTCGACCTGATCGAGCTTTTCCGGTGGCTGCCGCTCCTTCTCTCCGTGGCCTGCCTGCCTGCGTTCGCGCTCCTCGCCCACAGACTGCTTGGGCCGACGGCGGCCCGCGCGGCTACGTACGCGTACGCGCTCGTCCCGGCGAGCTTCGCCTGGCCGATCATGGGTGGCGGTCTGACGCGATCGCTCGGTCTGCTTTTCGCGCTGCTCGCACTAGCGACCCTCGTGCGCGCGCTGGCCGGCGCATCACGGCTCGACGTGTTGCTCGCCGCGGTGCTCTCGGGCCTGACCGCGCTCTCTCATCCGAACGTTGCAGTCTTCCTCGCGCTGAGCGCGGTACTCGTCGCGGTCGTGCGCTCGCGCACGCGCCCGGGGTTGGCGCGGCTGGTGCTGGTCGGCGCGGGGGCGATCGCGTTCGCCGCCCCCTGGTGGCTCACCGTCGTCGCGCGACACGGCATCGCACCATTCACTGCCGCGGCGATCGCCGACAGGGGCGGCGACCTCATCGTGCCGGCCATCGGGACCCTCCTTCGCTGGAACGCCTGGAACGAGCCTCTCTTCCCGCTCGTGAGCGCCCTCGCGCTGGCGGGTGTCGCGATCTCGCTCGCCCGACGCGAGCTGCTGCCGGCGCTGTGGGTCGTCGCGCTCGCCTTCGTGCTGCCGAATCAGTTCGAGATGCTGTCCGCGATCCCGCTCGCGATGCTCGCTGGGATCGGTGTGGCCGCGGCGTCCGAGATCGGCGTCGCCCCTCGCGCGGTCCGCGCGATCGCGATCACCGGGATCGCATATCTCACGGTCGCGGCGATGCTCGCCTTCGTGGGGGCGCTGGAAGGTCTCTCCGCCGACGACAGGCTCGCGATGAATTGGGTCGCCCAACACACGCCTCCGGGCGCTCGCGTGCTCGTGGTCACGACGCGGCCTGCTGAGACCGATGCCGCCGGTGAGTGGCTCCCCGCGCTCGCTCTGCGAGCAAGCGTCGTCGTATTTCAAGGCGCGGAGTGGCTCCCTGGGGTCGCCGCGGACAGGCACGCGCAGCACCAGCGCGCGGCCGCGTGCGCTCAGAGCGATGGCGACTGCCTCGAGCGCTTGGCCGCCGACGGCGTGCGATACGACTACGTCTACCTGGACTCCCTCAGCTCGAGCGGCCACCAGACGCCGGCCTCGTGCTGCGCGCCGCTGGCCGAAGCGCTACGCGGCGACGCGCGTTACTCCCTCGCCTACGACAGCGCGTCGGTGCTCATTTTCGAGCGGCGCTGATCCGGGACAGCGTCGGGTATCGTCCGCGGCGATGCCGCTCACGCTCGCGACGGTGCTCGCGCATCCCGATGATGAGACCTTCGGAACGGGCGGCACGCTCATCCGATATGCCAGAGACGGCGTCGAGGTCCACAGCCTCTGCCTCACCGAGGGCGAGAAGGGCTGGGCTGGTGTCGACGACAAGATCGTCCCCCGCGAGCTGGTGGGGCCGACGCGCGCGCGCGAGCTCGCGGAGGCGGGACGCAGGATGGGCGTTACGAGTGTCACGTGTCTCAGATACCCCGACGGCGGCCTCGCCGATGTCAACGAGGACTGGGTGGTCCGCGACATCGTGCGCTGGCTACGGCTGGTGCGGCCCGAGGTCGTGATCATCTGGGGACCGGATGGGGGTTACGGCCATCCCGATCACATCGCGGCGGGCGAACGCGCGCTCAAGGCCATCGAGCTCGCCGGCGTGCAGCGGCACGAGCCCGAACTCGGCGCGCACTGGCACGCGAAGCGGTGCTACCGGTTCGTCGCCTCGGCCGAGCTCATCGATCGGCTGTCCTTGCTCATGCCCGCGTTCGCGCAGTACATGGAGACGCTCGCAGTGAAGCCACAGCGCTGGACGCGCGAGCGGCTCGGCGCCGTCGTCGACGTCGCCGACGTCCTCGACGCGAAGGTGAACGCGATGGAAGCGCACGAGACGCAGGCGCCCGATCTCGCCATGTGGGCGACGGCGCGCGCGAAGCTGCCGGAGATCTTCACCCGGGAGACATTCATCCGCGAATATCCGGAGCCCGGCGGCCCGCCGCTTGAGACGGATCTGTTCGCGGGTCTGCGGGGTCCGGAGGTCAGGCTGAGGCGAGCCTGATCGGGCCGGAGAGTGCGCCCACCAGCGCACGGGTGTGCTCGACGGAGCTGTCGCGCTGCGAACGCGACTCGAGATGACGCACGAGCGCGTCCATCCCCGCGATCACCGGTACGCACGAGCTGCCGACGTCGTCGGGCTGCCCCCGGGTCAGCACGACGACGCCATCGACGGGTGCATATGGGAAGCCGCCGCTTGCGAGATCGCTCTTCACGCGTGCAGCGTTCGAGCGTGCGCGCTTCGACGGTGAGTCGGAGAGTGGATGCGAGACGCCTGGGCTCGTGCGCCGGTACCAGTGATCCTGGTAACAGACGAGCGCGCCCTTTTCGTCCCGCGGCTCGACGACGAGCACGCCGTGCGGTCCAAGGACGACGAGCGGAACGGCATCGGAGTTGACGTCGCGCGGCTCGTACCGCGCCATGACGACGTAGTCGTTGGAGAGGCGCTCGCCGAGGTACTCGGCAGCGCGCTCAGCGAGGCGCGCGCGCGGTCCATGGGCGAGCGCTGTGAACGCCGAGCGAATGCCTCCCATTGCGTCCTTACCGCCTCTCGGCGCTGGATGCTGGTCGCCGCCGCGGCCCGCCACAAGTAGGCCGGTCGTCATGCCCCTCTCGTACCGCCGCGTTCGCGTGCATCATCGCCTCGATGTCGCTTCGTTCGGAGATCGCCGAGCAGCCGGCGGCGGTGGCACGCCTCCTCGACGAGGGCGCCGTAGACGCCCGGCGTCTCGGCGCGCTCCTCGCGCGCGCCGAGCACCTCACCGTCGCCGCCCGGGGTTCCTCCGACAACGCCGCGACGTACGGCAAGTACCTGTTCGAGGGTCTCGCACGCATCGTGACCGCCTCCGCCGCGCCGTCGCTGATCACGCGGTACGGCACGCCGCCTCGCTACGCGGGTGGTGCGGTGATCGGGATCTCTCAGTCGGGCGCGGCGCCCGATGTCTCGGCGGTCATCGCCGCTGCGCGGAGCGACGGTGCGCTCACGATCGCGATCACGAACCGCGCGTCGTCCGCGCTGGGCCGGGCGGCCGAGCACGTCTTCGAGCTTCGCTGCGGACCGGAGCGCGCGGTCGCGGCCACGAAGACATACACGACCTCGTGTGTCGCGCTCGCGATGCTCGCGGGAGCGGCGGCGGGTCGGCCGCTCGATTTCGCGGAGCTGCCGGAGGCCGTGCGTGAGGCGGTCGAGAGCGAGCCGGACGCCGCGCGCATCGCGCGCAAGATCGGGTCGGCTCGCGCGCTGGTCGTCCTCGGTCGCGGCTACGGCTACGCCGCGGCGCTCGAGGCCGCGCTGAAGATCAAGGAGCTCGCGCGCGTCTGGGCGGAGCCGTACTCGAGCGCGGATTTCGCGCACGGCCCCCGCGCCCTCCTCGAGCGGGGAACACCCGTGCTGTTCCTCGCGGCGCGTGGTGCGACGGAGCGCGAGGCGCGCTCATTGGCGGCTGCCATGCGCCGCCGCGGCGCACACGTCTACGCGATAACCGACGACGAGGCGCTGGCGAAGAAAGTGGACGACGCGGTGCTGCTGCGGCGTCGGGTGGGTGAGCTGCTCAGCCCGATCGTGCTCGTCGTCGCGGCGCAGAACGTCGCGGCGCACGTCGCGCGCCGCCACGGCCGCGACCCGGAGAAGCCCGCCGGGCTCTCGAAGGTGACGCGGACCCTCTAGGCGCTTTGGGCGCGGCCCGCTTGGCCGTGGCCTCCTTCGCCGGCGCGGCGCGCTTAGCGGGCACGTCGCGCTTCGCGGGTACGTCGCGCTTCGGCTGCGCGTCTTCGCGCTCGAACGCGACGCTCAGCGTGTATCCGTACGCGAGCGCGACGCGCTGCAGCGAGCGAAGCGACGGAAGGTATCGCGGGTCCTCCATTCGTCGGAGCTGCGTCTGCGACGTGCCGAGCTTGCGCGCCGCCGCGCGCTCGGAGAGACCGGCCTCCCGCCTGAGGCGCACGACGCCTTCGGCCACAGCAGTGGCGAGCGGGTCGGGACGGCGCGGCTCCTCGGGCGGCGGCGCTGCGACCGGTGTTGGTGTCGGTTCGTTCGGCACGGGGACAAGAGAGTAGCGCCGCCGCTAGGCCTGGGCGAAAACATCCAGAAGTTCGGGGGATTCGGGGTCGTACGCGAACAGGATCGCGCCTTCGCAGCCCGCGCGCGCCGCGGCGCGCACTTGATCGCGCAGCAGCTGCCGCTCTCCTTTGTACGCCATGAGACCGCCCCACATCTCGGTCTGCGGCGCAGCCGCGCGCGCGAGCGAGAGCACGCGCTCGACCTCCGCGGTGTCGCGGCGGTACGCCATCGGGCACAAGAGGTCCACGAGGCCCTCCGCCGCCCACTCCGGCCAGTGCTGCAGCACGCGACCGCGCGCGACACCGGGGTCGGGGAACACCGCGGCGGAGATCACGACGCCCGGCCGCGCGTGACGCAGTCGTTTCGCGCCCTCGCGCACCAGCGTGGTGACGTGCTCGTGGTCATCCGGACTTGCCGCGTACGTGACCTGCGGGTACCGCACGTAGTCGTAGTGGAAACCTTCGACCGCGTAGCGCGACACGATGTCGGTGAAGACGGCGAGCATGTGCTCGCGTGCCGCGGGACTGCGCGGATCGATGTAGATGCCCTCCCAATCCGTGCCGCCGACGGGATCGAGGTACTTCACGCCGCCGGGGCGGAGCAGCCACTCCGGGTGTCGGTTCACGAGGTGCGCCGGCGAGCCGGGCAGGGAGCCGTCCTTGTCCGACCACACGAAGAACACGTTCCCCCAGGCATGGATCCGCACGCCGACCGCGGCGCCGAAGCGGACCAGGTGTTCGAGCGGATCGAGGTCGCTCCCGGCCAGGGCGAGCGCTTGCGGCTCCAGGTCGGAGCGGTAATACGCATCGCCACGGCCGCGGACCTGAACGACGAGATCGAAGATGCCGCGCGTCGTCGCGTCGGCGAGGAGCTCGTCGATCGCATGCGGGTCCGTGATGCGATCGCGCACGACCCACAGCGCCTTCCTCATAGGTCGGCGAACGTGGCGAGCGTGATGCCGAGATCCTTCACCGCCGCGCGGACCTGCGGATCCGTAAGGGTCGCGAGCTCGGTCGCGCGCTCGCGCGCGTAGCCCGACCGTTTCGCCAGACCTTCGTCGGGCTCACCCGGATGGCACATGAGCTCGGTGACGCCGCTCGTCATCGCGATCCGCTCGAGCAACGCGAGCAGCGAGTCGATCCCGACCTTGCCCTCGTACTGGAACTCGCGCGCGAAGTGATCGGGTGTGCGCAGGCCACGCGCGCGGAGCCGGTCGCGCTGCTCGTCCGAATGGACGCGCACCGCCGCTCCGGTCTCGCGTGCGAGCTCGCCGATCGCCCACTCGAGGGCCGGATGGTCGTGCACCCAGTGATGCGAATCGAGATGCGAGGGTGCGCGTCCGAGGAGCCGGCGCGCCTTTTGGTACTGCGCGCGGTATTCGAGCAGGGCCTCTTCGCGGTCGATGTTCTGCGCGAGCAGCTCCTTTGGGCGAAAGAACTTCCCGTCCTTGTCGACAAGGGTCCGGAGGCGTGCGACGTCGCCCGTAGGGCGGTCAAAAGTCAGCACCAGGTGCACGCCGACATCGAACGACGGATTCGTGCGCGCGAGCTTCGCCGCGCCATCGGTGTGCGGAGCCTTCGTCATGAGCGTCGTCGCGGTGACGATGCCGTCGCGGTGCGCGCGAAGGATCCCGGTCGAGATGCGCTCCGAATACCCGAAGTCGTCAGCGTTGACGATCAGTTTCATGGCTCGAGCGCCTTGCGCACGCTCCATCCCGCTGCCTCGAGCCGCGCGCGTGCCTCGTCTTCGCTGAGGCCGGTCTCGTCGCGCACCATGCGCACCGCGCGCTCGCGCAGCTTCGCGTTCGTCGGGCGCAGGTCGACCATCAGATCGCCGCGCGTCCGGCCCGAGCGGATCATCGCGGCGGTGGAGAGCATGTTGAGCACGAGCTTCGTCGCGGTGCCGGCCTTGAGCCGGCTGGAACCCGCGAGGATCTCGGGCCCGACGTCGACCGCGATCGCGATGTCGGCGTCCTTTGCGAGCGGCGACGATGCGTCGCACGTGAGCGCGACCGTGCGCGCACCGATCTCGCGTGCCATGACCATCCCGGCGGTGACGAACTTCGCGCGTCCGCTTGCGGAGATGCCAACCAGCACATCGCCGTCACGCATGTGCTCGCGGACGGCGCGCGCGCCGGTGCTCGAGTCGTCCTCCGCCCCTTCGATCGAGCGGCGCAGGGCCTCGTCGCCACCGGCGATGATCCCGCGCACCAGGTCCTCGTCGACGCCGAAGGTCGGCGGCGCCTCGCTCGCGTCGAGCACGCCGAGCCGGCCGCTGGTGCCCGCCCCGATATAGCGGAGGCGACGTCCAGCTCCGAACGCATTCACGATCTCCTCGACGGCACGCTCGATGGCCGGCAGCGCGGCGCGCACCGCGGCCGGGACGGTCGCATCTTCGTCGTTCATCAGCTCGAGGATGTGGCGGGTCGTGAACGACTCGAGGCCGCGCGCCCTTGCGTTGCGTGCCTCGGTCGGTCGGCGCTCGGTCACGGCGGGCTCCTGCTCAAGCAGCTCGTCCCGTCGGCATTCGCCTCCAGGCCTCGCTGCGGGCTCAAGGCTGGTGGTGTTCGCTCGTCGCGGGGGACCCGCTCCTCGCTCATGTCACGGTCCACGCGAGCGCCGCCGCGAGGCGTGCCGCGCCCATCGCCGGCTCTTCGCGCACCGGCTCCACCGTCGCCTGCGGGAGCAGGCCGAGGAGGTCGAGCTGCACCAGGCGCTGGAGGAGCGACAGGTTCTCGAACGCGCCGCCCGCCAGATAGACCGGGCCTGCGGGAAGACCCAGCGTGAGCGCGACGACGGTCGCGGCGCGCGCGAGCGCGTTCGCGCCTCGCTGCAGGATCGCGTTCGCGATCGCGTCGCCCTCCGCGGATGCGCTCGCAAGTGCGCGCGTCGCCGCGCCAATCGCCGGCGCGGGATGGGGCCGTCCGTATACCAGCGGCAGGACGTCGCTGAACTGACCGACGCCGAGCTGTTGGAAGAGGAGCGCGGTCATACGCGTCGGCGCGCCGCGTCCGTCGACCGCGTGCGAGATCGCGCGCAGCGCCTCGAGGCCGCACCACACCGCGGAGCCCTCGTCGCCGATGAGGTAACCCCAACCGCCGGCGCGATCCTCTTCACCTTCCTCGTTGCGGCCATACGCGATCGAGCCGGTGCCGGCGATGAGCACGACGCCGCAACCGGTCGGATTCCCCGCGTAGAGCGCGGCGATCGCGTCGTGCGTCACGAGCAGCTTCGCGCCGGGCGGCGCGTGTCGGGTCAGGATCTCGAGCCCGCGCGTGCGCTCCGTCTCGCGGTCACCGCCGGCACACGAGAGCACGACGGCATCTGCGTGACGGCCGCCCAGCGCCTCGGCGAGCGCCGCGGCGATGGCGCCCTGCGGGTCGGGCGAGGTCAGCAGGTTGCCGCCACCCCCGGCGCCACGTCCCACGACCGTACCGGCGCGGTCGACCGCGAACGCGCGCGTCTTCGAGGCGCCGGCGTCGATGCCGACGACGATGTCGCTCAAGGGAGATGCACCGCGCCGCCACGTGCGGCCTGACGCGCACCCGTCGCATTCGGCAGGATGTTTGGGAGCTCGCGCATGCGGTACGCGCCCATGATCGCGAACGCGATGGCCTCGCGCGCGTGCGATGGCACGCCGAGCTCATCGGTCTTCACGACGCGCAGGGGCGAGACGGCGCGCGTGAGCGATTCCATGAGCGTCGCGTTGCGTGCGCCGCCGCCCGCGACTGCGAGAACGTTCCAGCTGACGCCACGTGGGGTCTCGCGCGCGAGCGCCTCCGCGATGCTGCGGGTCGTCACCGCGATTGAGGTCGCAAGCGCGTCGTCGAGCGAACCACCACCGGCCGTGACACGGTCAAGGATCCGCGTCGCGAACGGCTTGCCGAAGTCCTCGCGGCCGGTGCTCTTTGGCGCGCGACGCGCGAAGTACGGGTGCGCCAGCGCCTCCTCGAGGGCGCTCTCGTTGACGCGGCCCGCTCGCGCGCGGCGGCCATCGCGGTCGAACGGTTCGCCCGATGGAGCGATGAGCGCGTCGCTCGGCATATTCGCCGGCCCCGTGTCGAACGCGATCACGCCATCCGAGGACGCCGTCGGGATCAGCGTCAGGTTCGCGATGCCACCAAGATTCAACACCGCGATCGGCGCGCGCGATGCGAAGAGGACGTGATCGCCGAACGGGACCAGCGGCGCGCCCTCGCCGCCCGCGGCCATATCCGCGCTACGGAAGTCGTTCACCGTCGGCAGCCCGGTCGCGCGCGCGACGCGAGACGCGTCGCCGAGCTGCAGTGTCGTGTGCTCCGCGGGGAGGTGCGCGACCGTCTGGCCGTGCAGCGCGATCACGTCCGGACGCCGCGGCAGCGTCGCGACGAACGCCGCGGCCGCCGCGGCGTATGCATCGCCGAGCTCGCCGTGAAGGCGCGCGATGTCGGAGAGCGCGAACGGGGCGTCCGCGCCCGCACGCAGCACCGCCTCCCGCAGCGCTGGTGGATACGGGTGTTCGGCCGTCGCCAGGATGCGCACGCTCGGGCGACTGCCCGGCTCGACCTCGATCGCGGCGAGATTGATGCCGTCACCCGAGGTCCCGGACATCATGCCGACGGCGATCACCGGTCGATTCTCACGCGAAAGGAGCCGATACGGCTTCATGCACCGCGATACGGAAGCGGTACATCGCGTCGTCGTTGGCCCGTCCGAAGTACACGCGGTTCGTGAGCAGGACGACCGTGAGGTCGAGCTGCGGATCGATCCACAGCGAGGTGCCGGTGAACCCGGTGTGCCCGTACGCGTCGACGCTGAAGTGCCGGCCCACCATCGGGCCTTCGGGCGCGCGGAGCGCGAGGCCAAGCCCACGCCGCACGTTCTTCTCCTTCACGTGCTCCGTGCGCGCGAGCGCGGCGAGGTCGTTACCGATGACGGCGCCGTCGCGGAAGACCCGCGCGATCGCCGCGACGTCGGCCGCGGTCCCGAAGAGTCCCGCGTGCCCACTGATCCCGCCGACTGCGAAGGCGTTCTCGTCGTGGACCTCGCCGCGGAGGCGCCGCTTACGCCACTCGGTGTCCTCCTCCGTCGCAACGCAGCGCTCGGAGAGGCGCGGACCGAAGTCCGCATCGATCGCTTCCACCGGGCCGAGCAGGCGGTCGCGGACGAGATCCGCGAAGGACCGTCCGCCGATCGTCGCCAGACCCTGCGTCAGCATGACGTAGCCGAGATCGCTGTAGGTGAAGGTCCCGAGGTCCTGCGCGAGCGGCTCCTGCGCGGCGCGCCACACCGCTTCGTCGAGCGCGTGGACCTCCTTCCACAGCGGGAGCCACCACGCCAGTCCCGCGGTATGGGTGAGTACGTGCGCGACCGTGACGTCATCCTTCCGGCCGCCGCGGAAGTCGGGCACGAGCTCGCGGAACGGCGTGTCGAGCGCGAGGACGCGTTCACGCACGAACGACAGCGCGAGCGCGGTCGTCGCGAGCTTCGTGAGGGAGGCGAGATCGAACAACGAATCCGCGGTGCACGGCGCGTCGGGACCGGCGCGCTCGTCGGGGCACAGCGTCCCGGCGGCGAGGACGTCGACGTTGCCGCGGCGCTCGACGCGCAGGACGCACGCCGTGCAGAGCGAGCCGATGGCGGCCTCGACGATGGGACGCGCCGGGCCTGCGAGCTCGCTCAACTGAAGTCGCGCAGCCCTGCGCCCAGCGCGTAGCGGTCGCTCACCGTGACCGGTAGAGACCCGACCGGCTTCCGTGCGCCGGTAACGACCTCGACGACCCCGCGAAGCGATGGCAGCCTGCCGTCGTAGGCGCAGACGCACGCTGCGACGTTCGGAGCGAAGCGCACGTCGTATGGCCCCCGCAGGGACACCAACACCGTCGGCTTCGCTGCAGCGAGGCGCGTCACGAGCTTCAGCTGATCGTCGTTGATGCCGACGTCGGCCACGCCGACGACGACGACGTCGGCCTGCTTCGCCTCGTTCAGCGCGGTGGCGATGACCGATTCGTTGATGCTCGTGCCGAACTTACGACTGACGACATCCGTTCGTGCGCGCTCGAGCTCGGTCGCGAGGTCGCTGTCGCCGGGGAGCGGTGTGAGATCCGCTGTGGTCGTCGTGATCGCATACACGCGTCCGCGCAGCGGCAACGCGCGTCCATCGTTGTGCAGCAGCGTGATGCTCGACCGCGCGATGTCGAGCGCCGCGGCGGCGTTCGCCGCGAGGTCGGGCGTGCGCGGAGTGCCTGGATCGAGGATGCCGTAGCGCTGCTTCGCGTCGAGCAGGCGCGTAAGGGTCCTATCGAGGTTCTGGAGCGATCCGTTCTGGATCCCGATCGAGATGAGGCGATGACCCTCCCGCTGCGCGGCCTCGTCGAAGCGGAACAGCACGAAGTCCGCGCCCGCCTCCAGCGCGCGTTCGCCGGCGACGGCCTCGCCGATGGTCGCGAGCGCGCCCATCTCGAGGTCGTCGGTCACCGCGATCCCGGCGAAGCCGAGCTCGCGTCGCAGCAGGTCGGTCACAACACGCTTGGAGAGCGACGCGGGGAGTGACGGCGTTGGATCGAGAGCGGGAACGATGAGGTGCGCGAGCATGATCGCGGGCACGCCGGCCGCGATCGCCGCGCGGAAGGGCGGGAGCTCGACGCGGTCGAGACGCGCACGGTCGACGTCGATGATCGGAAGGCCCACGTGCGAGTCGACGGTCGCGGCACCGTGGCCGGGGAAGTGCTTAGCGCAGCACAGGAAGCCCGCAGCCGAGTACGCGCGGATCGCGGCGCCGGCGAGCGCGGAGACGCGCTGCGGATCCGACCCGTAGGAGCGGTTGCCGATGATCGGGTTGAGCGGCTCGTTGTTCACGTCGGCGACCGGCGCGAAGTTCCAGTTCACTCCGCTCGCTCGCAACTCCTCCGCGGTGATCGTCGCGGCCCGCTGGACGGATGCAACGGGGTCGGGCGTGGCCGCGAGCGCCATCTGGCTGGGGAACACGGTCATGCCGCTGCCGATGCGCGCGACCGAGCCGCCCTCCTGATCGAGCGCGAGGAACAGTGGCGGGATCTTCGCCTCGGCCGCGATGCGCTGCAGGTCCGCGCAGATCCGCGCGAGCGCCGCCGCGTCGGGAGCATTCTCCGCCCGCAACACGAGACCGCCCACGCCACGCACCCGGATCATTTCCTCGACCGCGCTCGTGACGGAGGCGCCGTGGAACGCGACGGCCATCGTCTGCCCGGCGCGCTGATCCAGGCTGAGCGACGCGAGGATCTTGGCGACGCGTGATGGCTCGGGCGCGGGCGCGGCGCACGCGGCGACGGTTGCGGCCGCGGCGCCGAGGAAGGCGCGCCGCTTCATAACCGGACCGGGGTCCGTCCGGTCGGCCGCCTCTCGCCAGCGAGCACGGCGGCGAGCGCGTCGAGCGACGGCGGGACGTCGCTGTAGGTAAGGAGCGCCGGCGTGTTCGGCACCAGCGTCGCGTCGTACGGGCTGCGGATCGCGCAGAGCACGCCACCGCCGACGAGCAGCTCGCGGGCGCGCGCGGCCTGTTCGGGCTGGAACGCCGCGTTCGACGTGATGACGACGACCGTCCCGTCGCCGTCGGGCAGGTGACCCTCGCGACCGAACGCGAGCCGAGCGCCGAAACGCTGCCGCAGGGCGCGCTCCAGGCCGCCGACCGGATCGGCGGTCTCCTCTACGAACGACTGACGCGCCGATCCGAACGTCACGACGCGTACGCGCGTAGCGAGCGGTGACAGTGCAGGGCCGTGATGCGTGACCGCATGCTCCGCGATCTCGGCCGCGAGGCGTCGCGCCGGCGCGTCGTCGATGTCGGTGTCCGGCACCTCGACCGCGAAGCGCTCCCGGAACACGGCCGTGCGTCGCAGAGCCTCCTTCACGCGCGCCGCATCGCCGCCCGTATCGATCCAGCCCGCGGCCGCGAGCTGACGGTCGAGGCCGGTCGTGACCATCGCCCCGTCGGCGCCGGCAGCGATGGCTCGCGTCACGATCTGATCGGGTGCCTCGACGTCGGTAATGCCCTTCATGTCAAGGGCGTCCGTTACCGCGAAGCCGGTGAAGCCGAGCTCGCCGCGGAGGAGATCTGTCAGGATCGCGCGCGACACAGTGGCCCCGTCGTTCGGATCGAGCGCGGGATAACGCACGTGCGCGGTCATCGCGCCGCTCGCGCCGGCGGCGAACGCTGCGCGAAAAGGTACGAGCTCTCGGTTCTCCAACGTGGCGCGATCGACGTTCGCCTCGGGCCGCACCAGATGCGAGTCCTGCGACGTGTGCCCGTGACCTGGGAAGTGTTTCGGCGTCGTCGCGACGCCGACGCCCTCGCTGCCACGCACCCACGCGGCCGCGAACTCCGCGACGCGTGCCGCGTCGTCGCCGAACGCGCGTGTGCCGATCACCGGATTGCGCGGATCGGAGTTCACATCGCAGACCGGTGTGTGATTCACGGCGATGCCGTCCGCGCGCAGGCCCTCGCCGACGGCGCGCGCTGCGCGCTCCGCGTACGTGGGATCGCCCGTCGCGCCGATCGCCATCGCGCTTGGGAACGTCGCGCGGTAGCCGATGCGGATGACGGTGCCGCCCTCTTGATCGACGGCAACGGGCACCAGTGGCAGGCCCCCGCGACGCGCGGCGTCCTGGATCTCGCGCAGCATCGCGCGGAGCTGCTCTTTGGACCGGATGTTGCCGCGGAAGGCGAAGAGCAGGACACCGCCGACCGTGCCCTTCTGGATCGCATCGAGGAGCTGACCCGGCGCCTGCGGCCCGTCGAAGCCGGCCCAAACGAGCGCCCCGGTGCCGAGCTTCACGCGCGCCGGCGTCGGTAGCGCGAGATCGTGAGCTGGCCGAGCGGTCTCCCGCGCAGCGAGCGCGTGTCCTTCTCCAGGATGATCCGGCGGACCTGGTCTGGGAGCGGGATGATCGGCGCGATGCGACGACGGCTGCGCGGCCCCGCGATGCGACCGCCGAGCGCGTCGAGGATGTCCTTCACGCGCTCGTCGATCTCATGGATGTCGAGCGGACGCTGACCGAGGAAGAGAGCGATGCGGAGCTCGAGGCGATCGCTCTCGCGATAACCGACGCCGCGGCTGGTCTGCGCATCGAGCGCCGCGGAGTGAACGCGACGACGCCACTCGTTACTGGGCGCGGTGTATCCCGGGAGGACGGCGGTGATCGTGAAGCGTCTCTTCGCCACTGGAACAACACACTAGCGAGGCCAGTACGATGCCGCGATGAGCACACCGACCCTTCCGCTGATCCCGATCCCCACCAAAGTCACGGCACATGGTGGCGGCTTCTCGCTCACCGCATCGACGCAGATCGAGGCGCCCTATGCGCTGCGAGCCCTCGCGGAGCGTCTCCGCGATGAGCTGCGCCTGGCGACGGGCTTTCCGTTGCCGGTCGTGACACGAGCGAGCGGGCCGCGCATCACGCTCGGGCTGGATGAGGGCCTCGCGCGTCTCGGCGTCGAGGGATACCGTCTCGCCGCGTCGGCCGAGTTGGTCGCGATCGCCGCGGCGCGACCGGCGGGAGTCATGCACGGCACGCAGACCCTTCGTCAGCTGCTGCCGCCGGCGATCTTCCGGCGCGCGGTCGTTCCAGGTGGGTCATGGGATGTCCCCGGAGTGGAGATCGAGGATGCGCCGCGCTTCTCGTGGCGCGGCAGCCACCTCGACGTCGGCCGCCACTTCATGCCAAAGGCGACCGTGCTGAAGCACATCGACCTCCTGGCGCTGCACAAGCTCAACGTCTTCCACTGGCATCTCACGGAGGACCAGGGCTGGCGCATCGAGATCAAGCGCTATCCGAAGCTCACCGAGGTCGGCGCGTGGCGGAAGGACAGCATGATCCCGCCGCTCACGAGAGATCCGGCGAACCGCAAGTTCTCCGGTCAACCGCATGGCGGCTTCTACACGCAGGACGACGTGCGCGAGGTCGTGCGGTATGCGATGGATCGCGGCGTCACCGTCGTGCCGGAGATCGAGATGCCCGGCCATGCCCTCGCCGCGATCGCCGCGTATCCGGAGCTCGGCAACACCGACACGAAGCACGAGGTCCAAACGTATTGGGGCATCTCGGAGCATGTCTTCGGAGTGGGTGACAACGTCCTGACCTTCCTCGAGAACGTCCTCGAGGAAGTGCTCGCACTGTTCCCGTCGAAGTTCATCCACGTCGGTGGTGATGAGTGCCCGAAGACGGAGTGGAAGGCGAGCGCGGCTGCGCAGGCGCGCATGAAGCAGCTCGGACTCAAAGACGAGGACCAGCTGCAGAGCTGGTTCATCACGCACATGGACAAGTGGCTCGCCGCGCGGGGGCGGCGCCTGATCGGATGGGACGAGATCCTCGAGGGCGGGCTCGCTCCGGGAGCGACCGTCATGAGCTGGCGCGGTGAGAGGGGTGGGGTCGCCGCCGCGAAAGCCGGACACGATGTGGTGATGGCGCCCGAGAAGCCGACGTACTTCGATTACGACAACTCGGAGACCGAGCCGCTCCCGATCCGCCGGCTGAACACGCTCGCCGAGGTCTACGCGTACGAGCCGGTCCCGAAAGAGCTGAGCGCCGCGGAGGCGAAGCACGTTCTCGGCGCGCAGGGGCAGCTCTGGACCGAGTACATGCCCGATCCGCAGCGCATGGAGTACATGGCCTGGCCGCGACTCTGCGCGCTGGCCGAGGTGCTGTGGTCGCCGCCCGAAACCCGAGACGCCGCGGATTTCGCGCGGCGCCTCGAAGCGCATCTCGAGCGGATGGGGATACTCGATGTGAACTACTGGCGCCCGAGGCGTTAGCGGCTGACGTTCACCTGCAGCACGTGGTAGCCGGACGCGCCGTTCGGGAACGGCTCGCGGCTGACCGGGGTCTCGGTATCGCCACGTCCGTCGGTCGCGCGCGCCTGCAG
>WNGB01010896.1_pt1 | contig 17317 bp, 13 predicted proteins | sample 5400681 | NCBI WGS metagenome assembly WNGB01 (sample SAMN13153367, study PRJNA577476) | soil metagenome | isolation source: 115 cm soil or saprolite under grassland replicate 2 | place: USA:California | collected 2016-06-15 | reverse complement strand
CCCGACCGCCGACGGGGCCTATGGCGGCTATCGGTTCGACGACGAAGGATGGCCGGCGGCCCCGCTCGCGCTCATCGAGCGCGGCGTCGTGCGGGGCCCGCTGTGCGATGCGGCGGCGGCGGCGGCGCTCCGCCGCCCGCGCACCGGTCACGGCCGGCGCGGCGGGCCGCTCGACCCGATCGAGCCGCGCCCGTCGCATCTCGTGCTCGATCCGGGCACGCGAGCGGACGACGAGCTGGTCGCCTCGGTCGACGGCCAGGGCTTCTTGATCGAGGGCGGCGTGGACGCGAGCGGGCATCCGGAGACGTGGCGGGTGGCGGTGCGGGCGCGGCGGGCCCGCGAGATCGCCGGCGGGCGCCTGACCGGCCGCGTGTACGGGCCGGTCGTGGTGGCAGGCCAGGTGCCGGCCCTGCTCGGCGCGGTGCGCGGGCTCGGCCGCGAACCGGAGCTCCACGCCTGGCGCGAGCCGCAGAGCTCGGGAGAGCTCGCCACGTCGGTCGCGGCGCCCGCGCTGGTGACGCGCGGATGGCTGGGCGGAACCTGACGTGCCCGGCGTCGGCGCGGAGCGCCTGGCCCACCTCCTCGACGCCGCCCGCGGCGTCGACGAGTGGATCGCGACCGAGACGCGCGTCCGCCAGGTCGTGCAGGAGACCGGCGGACGGCGGTCGCGCAGCGCGCGCGAGACCGCGACCCTGGGAGCCGTCGTCTTTCGCGACAGCGATCAGGGGCGCGGCACTGCCCGGCTGTGGCTCGACGCCGGCAGCGGAGACGAGGGGCGAGTGCGGGCGCTCATCGCGAGCGCCGTGGAGCGCGCCGGCCTCGCGGTCGGCCCGGCCTGGGTGCTTCCGGCCCCGGCGGCTCCCGCGCGGGTGGTGGTGGCCGATCCCGACGTCGCCGTCGATCCGGGCACCGCGGTCGATTCAGCCCTCGCGCAGCTGGGCAAGGCGCACGGGCGCCTGGCGTCGGTCGCGCGCGCGCGCATCGACGCGGAGTCGCGGTCGCACCGCGCGGTGACCAGTCGAGGCTTCGCGAGCGCGTTCGAGTCGACCTCGATCGGCTTCGACGTGGATGTCGGCGTGCTGTCCGGAAGCGGCACCGTCCTCGAGGCCTGTCGCGGGCGGGTACGCAGCGTCCGGCAGCTGTTCCTGCACCGGCGCGTCGCCGATGCCGCCCGCACCATCGCTCGCCGGATGCAGGTGAGAAGTGTCGAGCCGGGGCGCTACGACCTCCTGCTCCGCCCCGCCGCGATCGCCGGTCCGCTCGCCGAGCTGGATCCCACCGCCGCCGGACCGGCCGGCTTCGGCTGGCTCGCCCCGCTGGTGGCGCACGCCGGCGGCGAGTGGCTGCGTCTCGGCCTCAGCCGCCACCGGCCCGGCCAGCCAGTATTTCGACCAGGCCCATATTCTGGCCCCACATCGTCAGCCCCGGAAGGGCCGAGAGCGGCCCGTCTGGACCCGCGACGGCCGCCGGCCGGCGGCGAAGAACCGGGAGGGGTATTCGACGAGGGCGACCGGCTCACGCTGGTCAGCGACGGCACGCTCGACCTGGCCCCGCTGAGCGCGCCCTTCGCCGAGCTCGGCGAGCCGGTCCGCCGATTCGACATCGTGCGGGCCGGCATCGCTGCCGGCCTGGCCCTGGACCACCGCGAGGCCGCGCTGGCCCGGACCACGCCGAACGGTGGCGTCCGCAACCTCGTCGTGGCCGCGGGTCCGACGCCGGCCACGGGCCTGGCCGGGCCGGGCCAGCACCGCCTGCTCGAGATCGACCAGCTCGGGTGGCTCGACGTCGACCCGCGCACGGGCGCCCTGACCGCGGAGGTCCGCCTCGGCCAGGTCGGCGCCACCGCGGTCGCCGGCTGCCTCGTCATCGGCAACGCCTTCGACCTCCTCGCGCGCGCCCACCTGTCTTCCGAGACAGCGACGCTCGGCTGGTACCGGGGCCCCGCCGCGATCCGGATCGACGGCGTGGATGTGGCCGCAGTCTAGCCGTGGGCTAGCTGAGGACTAACCTCCCGCGCGCGCGGCCCTGGACGAACGGGCAAGAACCGATGACGCCTGGTCATTGATGCTCCCGCCGGACGCCTCCACAGTGGACGGGTTGCCGGAGTCACCACAAGCAGAGGAGAGAAGGCATGCGAGTCGGAATCCTGGGAACCGGCGAGGTCGGCAAGGCGCTGGGCAAGGCGTTCGTCGCCCTCGGCCACGAGGTGAAGATGGGCTCGCGCGAGGCGACGAACGAGAAGGCGCTCGCGTGGGCGCGCGAGGCGGGCCGCGGCGCCTCGGCCGGCACCTTCGCGGACGCGGCCGACTTCGGCGAGGTCATCGTCCTCGCCACGCTCGGGGCCGCCAACCGGAGCGTGCTCGAGGCGGCGGGTCCCGAGCGCCTGCGCGGCAAGCTCGTCATCGACGCGACCAACCCGCTCGACTATGCGCGCGGCTTCCCGCCCGGCCTGTCGGTCGGCCACACCGACTCGGGCGGCGAACAGGCGCAGCGGCTCCTGCCCGGCGCGTTCGTGGTCAAGGCGTTCAACACCGTCGGGCACGCGCACTTCTTCCGCCCCGACTTCCCGGGCGGACCGCCCGACATGTTCATCTGCGGCGACGACGAGGGGGCGAAGGAGCGGGTCTCGGGCCTCCTCGACGAGTTCGGCTGGGGCACCGTGGACCTGGGCGGGATCGAGAGCTCGCGCTACCTCGAGGCGATGTGCATGGTCTGGGTGCTCCACGGCGCGCGCTCCGGCAGCTGGAGCCACGCGTTCAAGCTGCTGCGCAAGTGAGGCGCCCACGCCTCCTCCAGCTTGCGCCACCGGCGAACGCCGAAGCTCCGTGCCGGGCCCCTCCGCGGGAGGCTTGACGGCCGGGTGGCAACGCGGCGATGCTTCCAGCCTCATGGCGCGGATTGCCCCGCGCAACCCTCCTCGGTCAGCCCATGCCTGACCGCCCGGTGGGGGCAAAGGGGAGACATCTCCTCGGCATCGCGAGTCGTCACCTTCCTTTTCCTCGCGCCGCGGGGATGCATGGGCTCTCCTCCGGCGACGAAGAGAGGGAATGGTTCCGATGACCGCCAGGCGAGACCTCAAGAAACGCGTCCGCGACCGGCAGACCCGGACCGGTGAGCGATACACGACGGCCCGGGAGAGGGTGCTGGCCGGCCGGCCGGGCACCGGCGTGCCGGTGGTCGAGCTCCAGGACCTGACCGCCGACGGCGCGCGCATCGGCTTCCGGTGCACGATCTCCATCTTCCCGGAGCTCGCGAAGCGGGTCGATCCGGCGGCCGTGCTCGAGCGGATCCGCGCCGCGCTGCTCGCGACGGAAGGCGATCCGTCGCTGGAGCCGCTGCGGGCAGCCATGCTCGAGGGTGAGCCGCCGGAGACCCCACCAGGGCGGCGGGTGTACGAGCTCCTCGAGGAGGCGCAGAGGTTCATCCGGCGGGCGATGGCCGGCATCGGCGGCGTGAGCGCGAGCGGGCGCATGCTCGCGCTCCAGGTCGCCGGCCCACGCGGACCCGAGATGGTGCTGTGCATGGCCTGGGTCTCGCCGATCCCGGGGCTCGCGCGCCGCACCGCCTCGGTGATCCTGTCCACCCCGGACAATCACATGCTCGCCTTGCCCCTCGAGATCCCGCGGGGGAGGCCATGAGCATCGAACAGGCCCGGCGCGCCTTCGCCGAGGAGGTCCTCGCCACCGCCAAGGTCGACTCGCCGGCGATGCTCGACGCGTTCGCCCGCGTGCCCCGCGAGGCCTTCCTCGGCCCCGGCCCGTGGCGGATCGCGCAGCCGCTGGATCCAGCGACACCTTACCGGGCCACACCGGACTCGGAAGCGGAGCAGGTCTATCGCGACGTCTCCATCGCCATCGATCCGGCCCGGCAGCTCAACAACGGCATGCCGTCGGCGCTGGCGCTCTGGATCGGCGCCGCGGCCCCGCGCGCGGGCGAGTCGCTGATGCACATCGGCTGCGGCACCGGCTATTACACCGCCATCATGGCCGAGCTGGTCGGTCCGGGCGGACGCGTCGTCGCCTGCGACATCGATCCGGACCTGGCGCGACGCGCGGCGGCCAACCTCGCGGCCTGGCCGCACGTCCAGGTGTCGCACGGCGACGGTTCCGCCCCGCACGGACCGCACGACGTCATCTTCGTGAACGCCGGTGCGACCCATGCGCGCCGCGAGTGGCTCCTCGCGCTGGCGCCGGGCGGCCGCCTGGCCGTGCCGCTCACGGTGCATGTTCCCCACTTCCGCCACGGGGTCGGCATCTTCGTCTGCATCGAGCGCAGGGACCCGGGCTGGCCCGTGCGCGTCGTCTCGCCGGCCGCGATCTACGACTGCGCCGGCGCGCGCGACGACCAGGCCGACACCGAGCTGCACGCGCTGCTCGCCCCGGGCGCGGTCGCGCGCATCCACACCGCCCTGCTCGAAGCGCACCCGCGCACGCCGGCGTGCGTGGTCCACGTCGACGGCTTCTGCCTCCACGACTGAGCACCTCCGCGCCGCGCCCCATCGTGTCTCCGGTGAGCCGGTCGGCGCTTCCCTTCTCGAGCTACGGCCTGCTATAGGTGTTATAGAGACATATCACGCCACTACATGTCGCAATAACAGTGATTGATGCATCCGCGCCGCCCTGGCGAACGCAGCTTCTGCAGCCACGGCCGGGGTGCCCGCAATCGCTGCGGGGCGACGGGCTCCCATCAGCTGGTGCCGGCGAGGCGTCGAATTTGCAGGTCAGGATGGTCATGAGAGTTCTCGTGACCTGGGGTTCGAAGCTGGGCGGGACGGAGGGGATCGCCCGGATCGTGGGCGAGGGGCTGGAGGCGGAAGGCATCGATGTGATGCTGGCACCGGCCTCGGATGTCCGCGACCTCGTCGGATTCGACGCCGTCGTCGTCGGCGGCGCGCTCTACGCCAATCGCTGGCATCGGGCGGCGCGCCGGTTCGTCGACCGCCACGCCGCGGAGCTCCGCCGGCGTCCGGTCTGGATGTTCTCGTCCGGTCCGCTCGACGACTCGGCCGATCGGCGGACCATCCCGCCGACCGGCCAGGTCGCCGTGCTGATGGAGCGAGTGGGTGCCCTGGGCCACGCCACGTTCGGGGGACGGCTCACCCCCGACGCAAAGGGCTTTCCCGCCAGCGCCATGGCGAAGACCCGGAGCGGCGACTGGCGCAGCCCGGAGACCATCCGGGCGTGGGCCACCGATCTCGCGCGCGCACTGCCGGCCGCGCGGCCGCGCAGGGCGATCGCGCAACCAGCGCGGTCGCTGGCCCGGCTCGTCGCCCATGCGGCCGTCGGCTGGGCGGCGTGCGGGGCGGTGATGGCCGGTCTCCTGCGCGCGACCACGTTCGGATGGGCGGTCGCGCTCCACGACCTGTTCGCGACCGCGCTCTTCGTCGCGATCGCCTGGCACTATTTCCGTGCCCGCGGCGCACGCGACCCTGCGCAGGCCGCGCTCGGCTTCGTCGCGACCGTGGCGCTTCTCGATCTCACGGTCGTCGCCGGGCTGGTCCACCGCAGCCTCGTCATGTTCGGCAGCGTCTCGGGCACCTGGCTGCCGCTCGGGCTGATCGCGCTCGCGACCTGGGCAACCGGCGCGATCATGTCCACCATGCCGTCGCCCGAGCGATCGAGCCCGCCCACGCCGACTGCGCCGGCCGCGCCGATCGCGCCGGCGGGACGGCGGCTGTCCTGAAGCTCACCGGCGCTGCCGAGATCGCGACGACTCCGGAATCTGCCGATGCCCCTCGTTCGACCTCGCCCGCGCGACCTTCGCCTTCACTCCTCGTCGCCGTCGTCCGGCGTGGGATACCACGGCCGGCTCTCTCGTCGGGCGCGAAAGAAGTCGCCGCCCTTGGCGGCGGAGTCGTCGCTGCCCCAGGCCAGATTCCGTTCCACGTGCCACAGCATGGGAATGTGCTTGGCGCACTGGATGTACGCTTCCTTGACATCGATGCGGATCCAGCGCGCCGGCTGCTTTCCGCCCTGCTGCTCGGTCGCCGCGCGGAGCTTTTGCGACATCGGATACGAGGCCACGACGTCGGCGTTATCGACGATGCTCGCCGACCCGTTGACGTGGAGCCCGATGGTGCTGTCCTCGAAATCGACGAACAGCAGGCCCGCATGATGGTTTTCCAGGATGTTCCCCATGGACGCGAACACACCGTTGCCGCGATAGTCGGGGATCACGAGCGTTCGATCGTTCAGCACATGGACGAAGCCGGGATCGCCCACGCGAATGCCGCAATCGCATTCTCCCCGGGCGTCCGCGGTGCCGATGAACAGCATCCTCTGCCGCTCGATGAACACGCGCATGTCGTAGTTCAGCCGGTCCAGCATCTGCCGGTTGTAGAAGCCTCGCGCGCGCTGCTGGGTTCCGAAGCGCTCCTGCAGAGCGTGCTCGCCACGCGACCCGGGCACGCTGTCCTCGCCGTCGCGCATGCGGCTCACGCCGTCGATCGACGAGCCGTCGCGGTCACGGAACCTCATGCCGATCTCGACGGAGGGTACGGCGAACAACGCAGACGACGCTCGCGGCTCACTCCGCCGGAGGGTCGCACCCGCCGCGCTTCGCTGTCAACGAGCGCTCTCGCGGCGCGCGGTGAACACCGCTTCGTCGGCGAACCCGACGATTTCGGATCTCCTCTGCGCCCCCGCGCAGAGGAGGTCGCCGATGTAGGTCATCGGGCGTCGCCGGCCCCGGCCCGCGATCTCTCGACGACAGATGTTCGAGAGGAGCGGGGCTCGCCGACGCTCAGAAGGTCACTCTTCCCACGCCGGCGCCCTGCATGACGATCCCCGGCACGTCGTCCACCGCGTCGAGTGCGAAGCTGTAGGGCGGCACGAAGTTGCCCGGCGGCGTGGTGATGCTGCTCGGCCCGCAGTTGACGAAGCGATTGGTGTCGACCTGGTTCACGAAACCGGGCACGTCGCTGAGGCTCGTGTCGGCGCGGATGGGGATGGGCACCTGGTCGAAGAAGTTCCGCTCCACGCGCACCTGGGCGTTCTGCCGCGAGGCGATGCCGTAATCGCCGATATCGAGGTAGTAGTTGTTGTAGACGTGCCCGGTTCCGAATCGGATGCTCGGGTTCCGCCCGTCGACCTCGTTGAAGAAGTTGTGATGGTAGGTGATGCGCAGGTGCCCGGCGTCCTCGTCGCCGGTGTTCTCGCTGTTGCCCACCAGCGAGTTCTTGAAGTGATCGTGAAAGACGTTCCAGGAGACGGTGATGAAGTCCGCGCCGTGAGTCACGTCGACCTGCCCATCATAGAAGTCGATGCCGTGGTCGAGGTCGCTGAAGAACTCGTTGTGATCAATCCAGACATTGTGAGCCCCGTACTGGACGGTGACCTTGTCGATCGGCGCGAGCGGTTTCTCCATGATGAGGTTGCGGATGATGACGTTGCCGATCTGGCCAAATTGACTGTTGGCGCCGATCGTGAAGCCGATGCCGACGAGATGCGCGCCTGGCGCGCCGAGGATCGACTTGTTGGAACTCACACGGATGGACTCGTTGCCGGTGATCGTCCCGGCCACGCGGATGATGAGGGGGCCTGCCTGAGCACAGAAGCCGCGCAGCTGGTCCACGGTCGTGGCGGTGACGGTGGCGCCGCCGGCGCCGCCGGTGGTGCCGCCGTTGAGAGTCGCGAAGCCGAAGAGTCCGAAGTTGCCCCCGCCGCCGCCGTTCTGCGTGAAATTGGCGGTGACCGAGCGGTCGGCGCTCATGACGATCGGGGAAGGATTGGCGCTGCCGCCGAGATCGCCGCTCCAGCTCGCGAACGTGAAGCCGTCCGCCGCGGTTGCGGTGAGAGTGACGACGGTCCCGGCCGCGTAGGTGGCGGCGTTGGGGTTGCGCGTGATGGTGCCGGACCCGGTCACGTTCGTGGTGAGGGCGAACGGCCCGACGGTTCCGCCCCCCGAGCTGGCGAGCGATACGACGGAGTGGGCCAGACGGTTGGCGCCCGAATGCGTCCAGCTCATCGTGGTCGTTCCGGCGGTGGCGACCGGCTTGCTGCTCATGGCGCCCGTCATGCCCGATGCCGCGAGGTCCCGGCGCTCGGTCTGCCCGCTGCCCGGCGTGAAGGAGCCGGAGTTTCCGCTTCCCACCACGTCGACCACCAGGGCATTTGCCGATCGGGTGGTGACGGTGGAGGAGATGGTGTCGGCGCCGCTGGTGTCGGTTCGCGCGACGGCCGCTTCCGGCGCTGCCTGGCTGACGCCGAAGAAGGAGACCCCGCTCGCCGACACTCCGTCGACCGGGCCCTGAAACGTGACGGTCAGGCTGTGCGGGCCCGCCGCCCCGAGGCCGCTGCCGATGCCGTAAAAGAGCTCAGTCTGGATGATCCCGCTCCCGCCACCGCTCACCTTGCTCCCCGGAACCGCGGTGAGCCCGACGCCGTTGTAGGTCACCGAGGTCACGTTGGCGTCGGTGGTCGTCGCGTCCTCGACGGCAACGCCGACGAGGAGGAACCGATCGGTCCCGCTGCCGATCGTGTGCGACCAGGCGATCGACGTCGTCCCCGTCGACGTGCTGGCCGCGCCGCTGGCCGAATCGAACGTGATGGCCGCGTGCGCCACCCGCGACGACATGAGCAGTGCGACCGCCAAGAGGATCTTTCTCATAGAAGCTCCTTTCTCAGCCCTCACGCCCGACCAGCTCGCGTGCGCCTTACGCAACACGCTTCAGCCGCGCCTGTCAAGGCACGAGGTCGTCGCGCGCGAAGGCCGCTGGCCCGTGGCTGCACGCGCAAGGCAATCGATGTCAGTCGAATGGACGTCAGCATCAACCTCCCACGCCGGTCGCGTTGACAGCCATTGCGCGCGGGAGCGCCGAAGCACCGCTCATGGTCATTGATCAGGCGGGAGATATCGTGTTCCGGCTGGAGTGCAAATTGCCTCGGTCACCCGATCGGTATTGAAGGAGATGGAGGGTGACGTGTCGGCCATGGACCCACTCCGCTCGTGAGCGGCTCGCGGAGCCAGGTACGGTCAGCGATGACATTGACGCCTTGATCGGATTGTTCGACGGCGTCGTGGCGACGGCGTCGCCCCTGCCAGAACAGCACCCGCAGCCTTTGCGCGGACAGGATCGGCACCGGAGACGGCGGCGAAGGATCTGCGCGCGCTGGTCTATGGACGCGGGAAATGCCGCCGATCGGGTCTCGCGCGCGCGGATCGCCTGGCACACGAGTTGCTGGACCTGAGTCAGGGAGTCCGAGTCCAGGCTGGCGAGCTCGCCGCACAAGGGGTCACAATGCTCAAGCTCTTCAAACGGTCGAAGCCGGAAGTTCTGGTCGTGGGAGCCGGGCCGGTCGGTCTGTTCGCGGCTCTTCAGCTCGTCAAGCTTGGCGTGAGGCCGCGGATCATCGACGCAGAACAGGGCGGCGCGACGCGCAGCTATGCGCTGGCGCTGCATCCCCGTTCCCTCGAGCTCCTGGCAGGGCTCGGCCTCGCTTCCCAGGTTCTCGAACAGGCTCGTCGGATCGACCGGGTCGGCATCTACGACGGGCCCGAGCGCACCGGGCAGATCGAGCTTTCCCGCCTGCCCGGCCCGTTCCCCTTCCTCGCGATCATGGCGCAGTCTCACCTCGAGGACCTGCTGGCGGGCGAGCTGGCGGAGCACGGGATCGCGATCGAGTGGAATCATCGACTCGCGGACATCGTGGTTCATGGCGATCACGTCGCCGCCACCGTCGACAGGCTCGAAAAGGTGTCGACCGGCTACGCCGTCATGCACATGGAGACGGTCACCACCAGCTCGAAGAGCATCGACATCCCGTTCGTGCTCGGCGCCGACGGTCACGACTCGCTGGTCCGCAAGAAGCTGGGCATCGGGTTCGACAGCGTCGAGCCGGCGCAGCACTTCGCGGTCGTCGAGTTCCAGTCGGAGTCGACGGCGCTGCCGGACGAGCTGCGCATCGTCATCGACGACGAGAGCACGAACGTTCTGTGGCCGATGCCCCGCGGACGGTATCGCTGGAGCTTCGAGCTGGAGCACGAGATCGCCGGCGAGACCCGGCGAAAGGACCAGTTCCTCGCGAGCAAGGGCTTCCCGGACGTCGATCCGGAAACCATCGACGAGCTGATTCGCCGGCGCGCGCCCTGGTTCGCCGGCGACCTTCGAGACGCCCACTGGCGGATCGTCGTGCGGTTCGAGCACCGGCTCGCCAGCTCCTTCGGCGACAGGCGCGTCTGGCTCGCGGGCGACGCCGGACACCTGACCGGGCCGGTCGGCGTGCAGAGCATGAACGTCGGCCTGCGCGAGGCCGCGACGCTGTGCGACCTCTACGCGCGCGTCCTGCACGGTGACGCGGCGGTGGATGCGCTTTCCGGCTACGGCCGCGAGCGTCTCGACGAGTGGCGATTCTTGCTCGGCCTCGTGCCCCGGCTGGCGCCATCGAGGCCCGCGTCCGGGCTGGCCGCGCGAGCTTCGCGCCTGGTCTCCTGCATCCCTGCGTCCGGGGGACATCTGGATCGCGCGCTCGACCAGCTCGGGCTCGCCGCGGCCCGAGTGCCATCGGGCGAGAACGCCGGCCCGCAGGCGGCGCGGCCGGCATCGTAGGACGCCTGGCGGCCTCAGAGCTGCCAGCGAAGGAAGAGGGCTCCGGTGAGATCGTCTGCCGCGTCGGTCAAGCCGGCGCTGGTGGAGAGGCCGAGCACCCAGTGGAGAGTCAGGCTGCGGCTCAGTCCGGCCTCCAGCGCCAGGGCGGCGCGGTCCGCGATCGTGCCTGCGGTTCCGGCGAAGAGGAGCCAGGGCGACCCGCGGGGCGCGAAGGACAGCTCGGCGGCGTAGCCGAATCCGAAGCGCGACGGGGCGAACGGTTCTCCCGTCGAAGGCGGCGCGTTCCGGCGCCGGCCGCCGTCGACCCGGTCCAGATAGAGGCCGCTCAGGTTGACGCGAGCGATCCAGCCGCAGGCGGTGCGTGCCTCGGCGAGAAGCGAGCCGCGCCAGATCCGTCGTTCCGCGGTCCGGTCGTCGGTGTCGAGCTGCACGTCGCCGAGCAGGCCGATGGCCGCCTCGGAGGGGAAGCCCCCGCGCGAGGACACGGCCAGGAACTTTGCGCCCAGCGTCAGGTCCGGCGGGGCCGTGCCGTCCTCGCCGATCGAGAGGAGCTGGCTCGCCACCCGTGCCTCCAGTCGCTCGGTCAATCCGAAGCGGACGAGCGCCGGCGCGGTGAACCGGCCGGATGCGCCCGCGTCGGCCAGCTGCAGGCGCTCCCCGATGTCCAGGCGCATGCGCCCGACCGGATAGGCCGAGAGGGCCGACGAGCGAACGTCGACGCCGACACCGGATGGGGTCGCGACCGGCCTCTCGCCGATCACCAGCATCTCTGCGCTGTCCTCGCGCATGACCGTCGGCGCGCCCTGGCTGAGGACGTTCCCCGCCCGCACGGGAGCGCGGCCGGTGACGACGATCGTCTCGTCCAGCCCCTCCTCGCCCTCGAGCGCATTCCGGCTGACCCCGCGCGGAAGCGGAAGCGGCTGCCGCACGCTGACAAGCTCGCCGGTGTCGTTGCGGCGGAAGCGATCGACCGCGACGAAGCTCGTGTACGCGGTCATGAGGTGATAGCGCAGCCCGATCTCGGCGATGGGCGCGCTCTGCGGCTCGCCCTGGAACTCCTGGAGGTCGCTCAGCCTCGCGATGCGCTGGCGCGCCCACAGCGTGCGGAGCGCGCGCAGCTTGCCGTCGGCCACGGAGTCCGCTGCACGGAGAGCGCGCTCGAAGCGTCCGCCCGGACCGACTCCGCGCACCCTCGCGAATCCGCGCGCGGCCCCCCGGTACTTGCCGAGCACCACGAGCGGACGGTCGGCGAGCAGATCGGGAATGGCCGGCGGCTCGACCTCGTACGCATCGAAGCCGTCGAAGCCGACCGCGATCCGCGCGAGGACCGGAGACTCGATCATCTTGCGGAACCGGCGCGCCTGGGCCGGCGCCTCGCGCTCGTTCTCGACCACGAACGGCTCGGCCATCCCGGCCCGCGCCAGTCCCTCGATGAGATGGCGGTTGACGCTGGAGCCGATGCCGAAGGCGAAGAAGTTGGCGGCGCCCAGGTTCTCGCGCACCAGGCGGAACGCCTCCGCCTCGACCGCGACATATCCATCCGTGATGGCGACGAACGAACGCGACATGTCCTCGGCGTGCGGCATCGCCACCGCCTTCCTGAGCGCGCCGAGGAGCTCGGTCCCGCCCCCGGCCTCGACGTCCTCGATCGCCCGCAGAGCCCGCGCGACGTTGGCCGGCGAGGCGGGCAGGCTGGCACCGCTCAGCTGATAGCTGCCGCCCGAGAAGAACGGAGGATGAAGTCGCGGTCTCCGTCGCCCGGCGAGCCGAGCGCGAGCGACGCCCGGTCCGGCCCCGCGAAGCGCGGCGCGATCGCGTGCGAGGGGGACGCGACATCGCGGATCGGGATCCCGGCCGTGAGGGTCACGCCCAGGCGGAAGCGGTACGGCTCCACCTCTCCCTCGCCGAGATGCGGGTTGCGGTGCCACTCCTCCGGCCGGACCTGCTCGCCGGTGTAGCGCGGCCCGACCACGGCCGGATAGACGAGCTCGTACACGCCGTCGGTCGGCACCACGAGCTCGGCGTAATCGAGCTCGACCTCGACACGGTCGCCGGGCAGGATGTTGGCGACCTTCATCTGGAAGACGTTGGGGCGCTCCTCGTCGAGAAGGCTCGCGGTCCGGCCCGCCTGCCTGGCCGCCTCGTAGATCGCGTGCGCCTCCTCGCGCCTCTCGATCGCCGCCTCGATGGTCCGCTCTCCCACCCTCATGCGCATGCCGGACACGGCGGCCCGGGTGGAGGCCGGGAAGACGTAGACCGCTTCGAGCGCGTGTTTCCCGCGATTGCGATAGACCTGCGTCACCCGCACGTGGGCGATGACGCCGGCGATGTCGATCTGCGCGCCGGTCTCCTCGAGAGGAAGCGCGTCCCTGTCCGCGTCGTCGCTGGTCACGAGAAAATAGGGAGACTCGCAGCGATCGGCCGGAGCGTCCGCCGCCGCGCGGAGCGGCAGGACGAACAGTCCGGACAGCGCGAGCATCAGGGTCTTCAGCCGCGAGGAACATTGCGCAGACGACATCGATGAGCTCCTTCCTCGTCCGTCTGCCCTCATCTTGCCGCCGCCGCGCGGTCTCCCGCGATCACCAGGTTCTCATCCGTTCATCACCAAAGCATCATGGCCCTGCGGGCCGCGATGATGATTTCATGATCCAGCGGTGAGAGGTCGATGATCCCGCCGCCGCTCCGGTGCGGCACAATGTCATCCGGTGCAAGACGCATGATCCGTCGTCCGTCCCCCGCTGCGATCCCTCTCGGCCTCGGCCTGCTCGCGCTCTTCGTCGGTCTGTTCGCGTTGCGCGGCATGCTCGCGGCCGAGCGCGAGGATGCGCTGGCCGGCATCGAGATGCGCCTGGCCGCCGCCCGGCGACACGCCGCCCGCGAGCTCGCCGCCCGCCTTGCGCGCCGCGCGGCCGAGGCGCGGCGGCAAATCGATGCAGCGCTGGCGGACCCGCTCCTGCCGTGTCCCGGCTGCTTTCACAGCGAGGCGGGAACGCAGCTCCTGCCCCGCGTGCGCCCGTCATCGGCGAACCCGCCGGGGCGATCGGCGCGGAGCTACTACGAGGAGCTGACCTCCGCGCCCGCGGCGCCGGACCGCACCGAGGATGCGACATGGCTCGAGCGGATGCGCCTGCACGCGAGTTGCCGGGCCCGTCCGGACCGCGCCGCCCTCGCGGTCGTGGAGCATCGCGCGCGCTACGCGCTTCCGGTCGAGCAGGAGATCGGATCGGCCCTCGCGCTCCTCGCGACCTGTCCGCCGTCGGGTCCGATGCTGTCTGCCCTCGTGCGCGGCGGCGTCGATGTGCCGGGCAGTCGCCGCGTGGAAGGTCTGGAGCCGTATCTCCTGCGCGAGCAGCGCCACCTCGCGCCGGGCGACGCCGCCTTCGCGGCGGACCGGATCCTCGCCGCCGCCCGCTCGGCCGGCATCCGCACCGACGATTTCGAGGCGCGCCTGCGCGAGATGGCCGGGCAGCCGCTCGCCCTGCCAGGCCGCCTCGATCGCCCCGCGATCGCACCGGGCGAGGGGGGCTCGGTCTGGTATCTCCGGCCCATCTCGGGCGGGGTCGAGGGTGTGTCGGTCGAGCTCGCGCCGCTTCTCGCCGCGATCGCGGAGGAGATGCGGAGCGGAGCGCTTCTCCGGCCTGGCGATCGGCTCGAGCTGCGCGGCCCCGCCGGCCGTCCGCTCGCGCTGGCCGACGCCGTCCTGGACGTGTGGTCGCCGGACGCGGGCGCGGCGCGGGACGACATCGAGAGGCGCCACCTCGTCAAGCTGGGTCTCGTGGTCCTCTGCGCCGCGATGGGCGCGGTCATCGCTCTCCTCGGGCTCGCGCTGCAGGGGCGGCGGCGCCGGATCCTCGAGGCACAGGCCGTGTTCGTGGCCGACGTCTCGCACGAGCTCCGCACCCCGCTCGCCTCGATGCGTGTGCTGGCCGAGACCCTGGCCCGGCGCACGCAGAACCTGGAACAGGTGCGGGACTACCCGGCCCGGCTCCTGCGCGACATCGACGGCATGAGCTTCCTCGTCGACAACATCCTCTCGTTCAACCGGATGCGGCGAGGCCGCTGGGAGCCGCGGCGAGAAGCCATCAAGCTCCGCGAGCTCATCGAGGGGGCCTGCCAGGAGGCCGGCGAGCGCTCGGGGCGCCAGGTCGACGCGGACGTCCGGGCCGGCGCGATCGTGTTCCACGCCGACCCGGACCTTCTGCGTCTCCTGTTTCGCAATCTCGCCGTCAATGGAGTCACGTACAACCGGCGCGATCCGGTCGAGATCCGCGCCGAGGGCCGACCCGGCCGCGACGGGTCGCTCGAGGTCCTCTTCACCGACAACGGCGCGGGCATCGAGCCGGAGGAGCGGCAGCGCGTCTTCGCCGAGTTCTACCGCGGCCGGCACAGCGGCGCCGCCCGCGGGTCGGGCCTGGGGCTCGCGCTCTGCCGGCGAATCATGGCGCTTCACGGTGGTACCATCGCGATCGAGGCATCCGGCCACGAGGGCACCACCTTCCGGCTATGGTTTCCAAGAGCGCCATCCTGATCGTCGAGGACGACGAGAACCTCCGGATCGCGCTGCGCGACAACCTGGAAGAGGAGGGCTACGCGGTGACCGAGGCGACGGACGCCGGCTCGGCCGCGCTCGCGCTGCGCCGCGAGGTGTTCGACCTCGTCATCCTCGACATCATGCTCCCCGATGGCGACGGTCGCGCACTCTGCCGGAACCTCCGCGCCGACGGCGGCCGCCCGCTGGTCCTCATGCTCACGGCGCGCGCGCTCGAGGAGGACCTCGTCGCTGGACTCGATGCCGGCGCCGACGACTATCTCGTCAAGCCGTACCGCCTGCGCGAGCTCCTGGCCCGCGTGCGCGCCCTGCTCAGGCGCGGGGCGTCGCCCGACCGGGCCGGCGAGTTTCTCCGCTGCGGAGACTACCGGGTCGATCTCGGAGCCCGCGAGGTCATCGCCCGCGACGGCACGCCGGTGCAGCTCACCCGCACCGAGTTCGATCTCCTCTGTTACCTCCTGCGCAACCGCGGCCGGGCCGTGCAGCGCGAGGAGATCCTCGGCGAGGTCTGGGGCAAGGGAGTCGTGGTCGACGACCACACCGTCGACAACTTCGTCTCCCGGCTGAAGAAGAAGCTCCACCGGACCGCCAGGCCGGGCTTCTCCATCCAGACCATCCGCGGCGTCGGCTACCGGATGGACCTCGAGCCGTGAGAGCTCAGCGCGCCGCCGACGCGGCCGCCGGGGCGAAGACCTCGGCCGCGAAGGCGTCGACCCCGCGGGCCGGATGGCGGGTCAGCTTCTCGACCGCATCGGTCGTGAAATCGCCCCAGCCGCGGCCGTAAGCGATGGAGTAGTCGCGCACGAGCTGGGCGGTCCACTCGTCGACGCCGGCCTGGCGGGCGAAGTCGGCCAGCGCGTCGGGGGCGATCGGGACGTGGCGCACCGGCCGGCCGAGCGCGCGGGCGAGCGCGCCGGCGACCTCGTCGTAGGTCACCGCGGCCGGGCCGGTCAGCTCGAAGGTCTGGCCGTCGAGCTCGTCGGACAGGGCGGCTCGCTCGAGCGCGTCGACGACGTCGCGCGTGTCGATGAGGCCGATCCGCGCGCCGCCGATCGCCTGGTGCAGCGCGCCCTGGCCGGCGATGGCGCCCGCGCTCCACAGGAGGTTCTGGAAGAACGCGACCGGGCGCAGGAAGACGGTGGCGGCGCCGCTCGCGCGGAGCTCCGCCTCGGTGCGCGCGTGCTGGCGCGTGTTGTCGGTCGGCCCGTCCGGCGCCGCCCCTCGGCCAGCGCGGCCGGGTCGTCGAAGCTGCCCGCGACGAGCGCGACGCCGGCGCCGGCCAGGTCGGCGGCTCGGGCCGGATCGCGCACGAGCGCGCGCACCCGCGCCGCGCGCGCCAGACGCTGCGCGAGCGGGCGGCCGATGGCCCCGGTCGCGCCGGTGACGAGGATGGTCCGTGTGGAGGTCTGTTTGCCTTGCATGCGTCTGATGGTGGGCCGACTTGCGCCCTCGCACCAGTGCTGCAGAATTGAAATGATCTTTGCTCCACACGCAAGGGTGAGACGCTCGTGGATCGCGACCTCAACGACGCCCTCTTCTTCACCCACGTGGTCGAGCTCGGCAGCTTCTCCGCCGCCGCCCGCAGCGCCGGGGTCCCGGTGTCGACGGTCAGCCGCCGCGTCGCTCGCCTCGAGGCCCGCCTGGGGGTGGGCCTGCTCACCCGCACCACGCGGAAGCTCGGCCTCACCGACGCGGGCCGCGCCTACCGCGACCACGCGCTGCGCGCCATCGACGAGATCGAGACCGCCGAGCGCCTGGTCCACGACCTGGTCCGCCGCCCGACCGGCCGGGTCAGGCTCACCGCCCCGATGGGCATCGCCCGCCTCGTGTGGCCGAGCATCGCGCAGTTCCTCGAGCTGCACCCGGACGTGCGCGTCGAGCTGGACGCGCACGAGCGCCGGGTCGACCTGGTCGAGGAGGGCTACGACCTGGCCCTCCGCGCGGGCGAGCTGCCCGACTCGACCCTGGTGGCCCGCAGGCTGTTCGACGGGGCTCGCCAGCTGTTCGCGAGCCCGGCCTACCTGGCCCGGCGCGGCCGGCCGCGCCGCGTCGCCGACCTGGCCGGCCACGACTGCGTGCTGGTGGGCGGCGGCACGCTCCGCACCACCTGGTCGCTGCGACAGCGGCGCGGCAAGCAGCGCGTGGCGGTGAGCGGCCGCATCCGCGTCAACGAGATGGGTCTGGCCCACCTCGCGTGTCTCGACGGAGTGGAGTGGCTCTCC
>WNGB01006398.1_pt1 | contig 17323 bp, 22 predicted proteins | sample 5400681 | NCBI WGS metagenome assembly WNGB01 (sample SAMN13153367, study PRJNA577476) | soil metagenome | isolation source: 115 cm soil or saprolite under grassland replicate 2 | place: USA:California | collected 2016-06-15 | reverse complement strand
CGGTCGCGAAGAAGAGACCGCCCGAGGCGCCCTTGGCGAGCAGCGAGCGGATCGCTTCGCGCGTCTCCTCGTCGAAGACGGGCGGCCCGGGAATCGCCATCAGCGTGATCGCGACGTCCTGGCCCGGGATGCCGACGGCCACCCAGCGGAAGTTCCCCATCTCCGGCACCGTGACGTCCTCGCGCAGTTCCATCCCGAGCTTGTCGGTGTAGAACGCGAGCGCCTCGTCCTGGTCGTTCACCCAGACCTGCACGTATGTCAGTTGCTTCAGCATCGTCAGCCTTTCGTTCGCTTGTGGAGACAGCGACGACGTTAGCGGCGGCCCGCGGCGCCGTCTTCTCGAAAACTGCTGGACAGCGGGCGCGCATAGGCACGCAGCACGCACGTTGGAATCCGGACGCGCGCGGACACCGGCGGATGCGCCGCGCGGTAGGCCATCGGCGACAGGCCGTAAGCGCGTCCGAAGCTCGTCGTGAACGAGCCGACGCTCGTCAACCCGACGCGAGCGCAGATCTCGACGACGGTCCAGTCCGTGTTCCGGAGCAAATGGGCTGCCCGCTCCAGTCGTCGTGTCAGCAGGTACTGGTGCGGCGTCTCGCCGAAGGCGCGCCTGAACTCCCGGCTGAAGTGCGCCGGCGAGACGTGCGCCGCCCGCGCCAGCGTCGGCACGTCGAGCGGCTCGCGGTAGCGCGCGTCGATCAGATCCTTGGCGCGCAGCAGGTGGCGGGTGGACGGAACGAAGATCATTCGTCGGCGAAGTCCCACGCGCGGAGCCGGCCGGGCTCCAGCCTGATCAGCGTGTCGTCGCCCGCGCTCTCCGCATATGCGGCGCCTCCCTCCTCGCCGAGATACCGCGTCGCGATCCGGCGCACGGCGTCACCGACAGGCTCGAGACGCACCTCGCCGCGCACCTCGATCCCTCGGTACGGCGGCTCGTGCTCGTAGACGACGATGCTCGCGCGCGGGTCCCGCCGCAGATGTCTCACCTTGATGTCGCCGCTCCCGGTTACGACGTTGAAGCCTCCGTCGCGCCACTCGTGCCAGACAGGAGAGAGCAGGACGTTCCCGTCCGACCGGTAGGTGGCGAGAACGGCCACGAGCGGCCGTTCCAGGAGGTCGCCCAGCTGCTCGGGCCGGAGATCCTTGCGCATGCCTAGGAAACGAGCGCCGCGAGGGCCTGCTCGCCGCCGCTCAACACCGGCTCCCCGTGGGAGACGAGTACTCGTTCGAGCGGGTGCTCGAGCACGGGACGGAGGGACTCGCGGAGGTCGTCGTGCGTCTTCTTGCCGAGCCAGCGTTCGGGACAGAGGCGCAAAGGCTCCTCGGTCGGGCGAGGTTTCGCGCCCGCGCCGAGCAGCACGTCGCCGACCGCCAACGCGCTCTGATCCGGCAGCCAGTAGACGACCTCGGCCGAGCGCGCGGTCTGGAAGGCGCGGATTCCACCAGGCAATTCGTCAGCAGCCCGGAAGACGTCCGTGACCTTGATCCCGCGGTTGCGCAGCGGCTGTGCCGAGCGCGACGAGGCCCAGACGTGCTTCGCCGGCACGTCCTGCGTCGAGCGTCCGTGCCAATACACGGTCACGAGCACGTGCTCCGGCGGTCCCAGCTCGGCGGGCGGATCGATCGGGTCGACGAGGACGAGCCCGTCGCGCGTCTCGAGCGCGAGCGACGCGACCTCGTCCTCCCATTCTTCGTGCCACGCCGTCCAGCGGCGCAGGCCTGGCGCGATCTCCTCGATGCGGCGGACGCTACTAGCTGTCGTGCCCGCAGTGGCGGAGTGCGTTGAGGCACCCCTGCACGAGCGAGGCGAGCGTGCCCTGCCGCCATGCGTTGAAGAAGTCCGCGTGGGCCGAGTACTGGCCGCCCGACGACAGGGTGACGCCGGGGCCGCCGGTGATCGCATAGCGGTAGATCAGGGAGATCGCGGGGGCGGCGACCGGGTAGCTCGCGGGACAGTTGCCGCGCTCCGAGTAGGCGACGTGGCTCTGGTGATCCGCGCTGTCGAGCCGCCGCCCGTCCCAGCAGTTCGGGAAGTTCACGTGCAGGCGCAGGCTCTGCGCGCGCGTGTTCGGACAGGTCGGGACGTCCGTCGAAGCGGGAACCGTGCTCGTCGCGCCGCAGTTCCAGTACGTGATGCGCGTGCCCTGCGGCGCGGTCGCGTGACGGTCGCCGGCGATCATCTTGAGCCCGGCTGGAAACGCCTTCAGCGCGGTGAGCGTCTTGCGGCGGTAGTAGATCGTGGCGCGGCGCGGAGCGACCATCTGGCCGTTTAGCAGGAGCGTCGGCATCCAGTAGGCGGCCGTTTCGCCGTCGCGGCGGCACGTCGTCGACCCGGCGCGTAGCGTGCGCAGCGTCGAGAAGGCGTTCGTTGTCGTGTTGCCGACGAAGCTGTGATCGTGCGAGGCGCCGGGCTGGCGTGGATACACGATCGGGTCGTCCATCGCCATGTGGCTGAACGTGCACGAGCCGATGAAGTTCACGCCCTGCAACGACCTGAGGTTCGGCGCGGTCGGCCGGGCGGCTTCGGACGTGTGCGCGAGGATCCCCATCCAGACGGCCACCCCGAGTGCGACAGCAGCGAGACCGGCGCGCATGGGCCGTGACCCTAAACCTCATTGTTTGGCGAAATCGAAGTGGAGTGTTCGGGGATTGTCAGGGTCGAAGGGGGACACGTCCCTTGCCTGGCACGAAAGTGGGGGTACGCAGGGACTTCACGGGAGGAGGCGCCCGGCCGTCCCGCGAAGGAGAGACCGGTGCAGGACCGTGGTTTCTTAACAACGCAGGAGTACCCTCGGCGCATCCGCACGTCCGCCGTTCTCGCCTGCGCCGTCGCGGCCCTGGCTGCCGCCTCGGGCTGTGGTGGTTCCTCGTCCTCGCACCAGAGCGAGCCGCCGGCGGCCGGATCGACGACCGTCACGGCTCCGAAGACGACCGTGACCGAGGGCATCGACCCGCTCGAAGGGGCGGGAACGTCGATGGTGGTCGGGACGACGACGGCGAAGGACATCGCACTGCTCGAGCGTGTCGCTGTCGGCCGGCACGAGGGCTACGACCGGGTCGTCTTCCAGTTCCAGGGCGAGGGCGTGCCGGGCTACCGCGTCGCGTACGTGGAGCCGCCGCTGAAGGAGGACGGCTCCGGGAACCCCGTCAGCGTCGCCGGCAACGCGTTCGTCGTCGTGCGGATGGAGCCCGCCTCGGGGTTCGACCTGAACACGGGGGAGGGCGTCCTCGTCTACAAGGGACCGAAGCGCCTCGAAGGCGCGTCCGTCGTGAAAGAGGTCGTGCGCACCGGGGACTTCGAGGCCGTGCTGAGCTGGGCGATCGGCCTCGAACAGAAGGTGGACTTTCGCGTCACGACCGCGGCATCGCCCTCACGGCTGATCGTCGACTTTCGCAATCACTAGTCTGGTTGTCTTGGTCGATCGCGAGGTGGTGTTGGCGCGGATCCGCATGATCTGCCTCGGCCTGCCCGAGACGAGCGAGCGGCTGAGCCACGGCGCGCCGACCTTTTTCGTCCGCGGGAAGCGGGCGTTCCTGATGGTGCTGGACAACCACCACGGCGACGGGCGCTACGCCGTCTGGTGCGCCGCGCCCGACGGCATGCAGCAGATGCTGGTCGAGGCCGATCCGGAGCGGTTCTTCGTGCCGCCGTACGTCGGCCACCGCGGCTGGCTGGGCGTGCGGCTCGACCGCGGATTGGACTGGGACGAGCTGACCGGCATCGCCGAGGACGCATACGCGGAAGTTGCGCCGGCGAAGCTCGTCGAGGCGGCAGGGCTGCACGGTGGCTAGACCGATCGTCGGGATCACCACGTACGTCACGCAGGCCCGATGGGGCTACTGGGACGTCGAGGCGGCGCTCGTCCCCGCCGCCTACGTCCAGGCGATCACGCGTGCAGGCGGAAGACCCGTCTTGATCCCGCCGAGCGAGGACGGGATCGACGAGACGCTCGACGCCGTGGACGGCCTGCTCTTCTCCGGCGGTTCCGACCTCGATCCCGAGCTCTACGACCAGCAGCCGCACGAGAAGACGTTCGGCGTCGTGCCCGAGCGGGACCGTGCGGAGCTCGCGCTCCTGGAGTCGGCGCTCGCCCGCGACATGCCCGTGCTCGCGGTTTGTCGCGGCAGCCAGGTGTTGAACATCGCGCGCGGCGGCGACCTCGTCCAGCACCTTCCGGACGTCGTCGGCGACGAGAAGCACAAGCACACGCCGGGAACGTTCGCCGACCACGACGTCACGCTCGAGCCCGACACGCGGATCGCCGCGCTGCTCGGCGAGCGCGCGCCCGTGAAGTCACATCACCATCAGGGCTTCGGTCGCGTCGGCGAGGGCCTGCGTGTGGGTGCGCACGCAGAGGACGGAGCGATCGAAGCGGTCGAGGATCCCTCGCATCGGTTCGCGCTCGGCGTCCTCTGGCATCCCGAGGCCGGGGAGGACCTGAGGCTGTTCGAGGCGCTCGTGGGCGCGGCGAGCGAGTACCGCGCGGCGCGTTAGCGGTCGACGCCCCAGCGCGTGGGGTCGAAGCCGAACGTGTCGACGAGATCCTTGCACGCGAGGTCGGCAGCCGCAGCCCGGGTCTCGCTGTAGGTCCAGACCGTCTCCTGCTCGACGCCGTCGATGCGTTCGATCTCGAGCGCCTCGGGCTGGTTGTTCTGGACGTACTCCATCGCGAAGTCGGCGGCCTCGAGGAAGTTGGCGTGCTCCCACAGGCTGTTGCGTTCCTGGAAGCCCTGCCGGAACGTGACCTTGTAGACGCGGTAGACGGGCTCCGCCGCCGGAGCCGGCTTCAGCTCGGTGACGAGATCGTGGGCGAAGGAGTCGGGCTCGAGACCGTGCTGTTCGCCGAGCGCGCGTGCGAGGTCCGCGCCGGTGATGTTGCCGCGCTCGACGAGGAGCTCGCCGAGTCGCCGATTGCCCTCCTGGGCGAGCAGCGCTTCCGCCAACTCGCTCTGAGTGACGAGCCCCTTCTCGACGAGCAGACGCCCGAGGGGTCGCCAGGTCGTCGGCACTGCGGCGAGGTGCAACTCTGGCTGCGGCTCCGGCTCCTCGGCCTGGCGGAGCTCGACTCCGTGCTGGGCCGAGAGCACCCGCGCGAGCGAGAAGGCTGAGACGTAGCTGCGGTCGACGACGATCTGGCCGAGTAGGCGTCCGGTGCGCCGCTGCTCGTCGAGGGCGAGCTCGAGCTCGGCCGGCGTCAGCAACTCCTCGTCGACCAGCAGAGCGCCGAGCTGGCGCCAGGGAAACATCGCAATAGCCGCTGAACTCTCCACGGCTCCTTTATCGGACGGAAGGCCTAGTAGCTCAAGCCCTGTCCGCGAGCGATCACGCCGATCGTGCGGGCGAGAATTTCCAAGTCGTAACGGACAAGTTCCCAGCTCGAAAGCGTCCTGGTGCGCTCGAGGTAGCCGAGGTCGAGGTCGGCGAACGGGCGGCCGGAGCCTTTCGTCACCTGCGCCGGCCCGGTCAGGCCGGCCCGGAGCTCGTTGCGGTAGGTCAGCCCTTCGGCGACCTGCCGCTCGACCAGCTCGGGCGGCCACGGCCGCGGCCCGACGAGGCTGATCTCGCCGCGCAGGACATTCAGCAGCTGTGGCACCTCGTCCAGGTACCAGGGTTTCAGCAGCCGCCGGCCGAGCCACGTCAGGTTGGCGGGGTCCGCCTCGAGCAGGCGCGCATGACCGACCGCGTGTTCGAGGACGTCGGCGCGCAGCGTGCGGAACTTCAGCAGGCCGAACGTCCGCCCACGCGAGACGCGCGGCTCGCGGTACAGCAGCGGCCCGCGATCCGGCGGTGCCAGGGCGACGTCGAGCGCGAATGCGACGAGGACGAGGAGCACCAGCGGTAGCAGAACGAGCAGGAGCCCTGCCGCGACGATCAGGTCGAGTGCCCGCTTGGAGCGCACGACCGGATTCTTGGCGAATCGCTAGGGGTTCGTCTTGTAGCGCGGCACGACCGAGACCATCGCCGAGGCCGCCTTGGCGTAGAGGATCGGCCTCATGCCGCTCGTGATCTTCAGGACGACGCGCGCGGCCGGCGGGAGGGTCGCGATCCCGAAGCCGTGGGCGCCACCGAGAATGTTCCCTTCGGCGTCGAAGACGACGCCGGAGAGCTCGAACGACTGGATGGTCTTCACCGGGTCGTCGTTCTGCACCTCGCCCTCGATCGAGCCCGCCCACTGGGGCTCGTACGGGCTCGGCGCAATGCGCGTGAAAGAAATGCCCGGCTTCGTGCGCGTCACCGGGCCGCCCTTGCTCTGGACGACGATCTCGAGGCGATCGATCGGCGCGCCGCCCGGGAAGCTCAGCTCGCCGCCGACTGCGTGCTTCGTGCCGGCCGAGATGTCGCCGATCCGCTGCGAGGCGGAGCCGATCAGGCGGTTGTCGGCCATCACGAAGTTGCAGAGCACGTTGACGTCGACGGCGTCCTGCGTCTTCGAGGTGTTGTTGAGGATCACGCCCCAACTGACGCCGCTGCCGCCGTACGGGTACACCCGCACCGACCAGCCGGTCTGCACGACGTCGATCTTCGGCGGCAGCACCTGGCCGATCACCATGAGGTTGCGCGTCGCGCGGCCTGCGCCCGAGCAGGACACGGTCACACGCGCGCGGCCCGTCTGCACGCGGCGCGGAACCGTCCATGTCCACGAGGCGTGACCGCCCGCGGCCGTCACGGTGCGGAGACCCTTCTGCTTCGCGCCGCTCCTGTAGCGGACTACGAGCGAGCACTGTGCGCCGGCGGGCGAGACCGTGACCTCGATCGTCACCGGATTGCCCTGGACGACGCGGTCGGCGCCCGCGATGAAGGCGACACTCTGTGGGCGTCCGTTGGCGGCGCCGGCGAAGAAGGCGACGCCGAGGCCGATCGCGAGGGCGAGGGGGAGAAAGCGCTTTGCGGTGGCGGTGGCAGTCATGTCCTCGGGCGGCGTGCCGCGGCGCCACTTCCTACTTCGCTCTCGGCCGGGGGAGGCTCTACCCCTCGGATGGGGGATCTCCGCGGCGCAGCGTGGCTCGGGCGGCGAGATGTCCGCACATTCCGTGCACGCCGGCGCCGGGGCCGGTCGAGGCCGAGCAGAGGTACAGCCAGGACAGGCCCGTGGAGTGGCGTCGCCGTCTGGCCGCGACCTGCAGCAGCCCGTTCGCGCCGCCGGAGATGTCGCCGCCGACCAGGTTCGCGTTGTCTCTCTCGAGCTCCGCCGTGTTGCGCGCGCTCGCCGCGAGGATCCGCTCGCGGAAGCCGGGCGCGAAGCGTTCGATCTGCGCCTCGATCCGATCGCGCACGTCGACGGTCGAGCCGTGCGGAACGTGGCAGTACGCCCAGGCCGTGTGCTTGCCGGCGGGCGCGCGCGTGTCGTCGAAGAGGCTCTGCTGCGCGAGCAGGACGAAGGGCCGCTCGGCGTGGCGCCCCTGCCACGGCGCGCGTTCCGCCTCCGCGAGCTCCTCCGGCGAGCCGGCGAGGTGGACGGTCGCGGCCTGCGCGACCTCGGCTGCGCGCCACGGAATCGGGCCGTCCAGCGCGTAGTCGACCTTGAAGACGCCGGGGCCGTAGCGCCAGCGTTGCAGCCTGCGCCGCGCGCGCGGCGGCAGCACATCCTCGGCAATTCGAAGCAATTGGCGTGGAGTGACGTCGCAGAAAACGAAGCGACTCGGCGGCAGGTCGCGCAGGGACGTGACCTCGCGGCCGGTCTCGATCTCGCCGCCGAGGGAGCGCAGGCGTACCGCGAGCGCCTCGGCGATCGCCTGCGAGCCGCCGCGCGGAAAGGGCCAGCCGGTGGTGTGCGCGAGGGCGAGCAACATCAGTCCGGCGCCGGCGCTGCCGCGGCGCTCGAGCGGCAGGATCGAGTGCGCGGACGCGCCCAGGAACAGTGTGCGAGCGTGCTCGCTTTCGAGCCGAGACGCGACGTCAAGCGCGCTGCGCACTGCGGTGGCACCGAAGCGCACGTGCGGTGCCAGGCAGCGGACGGGTCCGAGAAAGCGGGGCGCCGCCTCGAGCGCCGGCGCGATCAGCTTCCCGTACACCGGCCCGAGCTCTCCCGGGGAGCGTCGCACGAGGAGCGCCGAGCCGTCGTCGAACGGATGCGCGAGCGCGGCCGGCGGCTCGATCAGTCCGAAGTCGAGCCCAAGCGAACGGAAGAACGGGGAGGCCGCGGCGAGCGGATGGATCGCCGAGCAGACGTCGTGACGGAAGCCGGGCAGCGTGAGCTCGGCGGTGCGCGTCCCGCCGCCGATTGTGTCCTGCGCCTCGAGCACGAGCACGGAACGTCCCGCCTGCGCAAAGGTGACCGCGGCGGCGAGCCCGTTCGGGCCGGCGCCGATGACGACGGCGTCTAGTTTCCGACTACCTCGAGGCGCCGCTTGCGGCGCCGTCTCAGCAGGTGCGCGCTGTGCGCGCGCGTGCGTCTGTGCTGACGAAACCGGGGACGCCCGAACTAATTCCCAACCACTTGAACCAACCAGCGACGGTCGCGCTCGCGATCGAGCTCGATGAAGAGCACGCGCTGCCAGGTGCCGAGGCAGAGCTCGCCGTCGCGCACCGGTACGGATTCGCCCGCCGTCCCGAGCAGCATCGCCATGCAGTGGGAATGCCCGTTGCCGACGGCCATGTCCTCCGGGCAGATGTTCTCCGTGCGCTTGTCCCAGTCGTCGTGCGCGTAGTAGGTCTCGCGCGGCACGAGGCGCTGCAGCAACTCCGCGAAGTCCTCGATGAAGCCCTGCTCGAACTCGTTGACGCGCACGCAGCACGTCGTGTGCGGCGAGTAGATGCAGGCGATGCCCTCCGTGATCCCGCTCTCGAGCACGGCCTCGTAGACCTCTTCGGTGATGTCGCGAACGGCCAGTCCGCCTGCGGTTCGCAGTTCCGTTTCGCGCTGGAAGACCTTCACGGCGTCAACCCTCCTCGGTCAGACGTGGCACGACCGCCCTATTCTGAGGGTTCGGCGGGGCTACGTCACGGGGGAACCGTTAGTACCCCGGGGCGCTGTTCGTGGTCGTCTCGCCCTGGGGGTTCGTGGTGGTACCACCGCCGGCCGCCCCGCCCACGCCGATGCTTCCTTCCATTCCCATGGCCTTGTGGCCGTCGATGGGGCAGTACATCTCGTACTTGGTGCCGGCCGAGAAGGTGAACTTGACGGTCTTGTGCGAGCCGGGATCGATGTTGCCGCTCTCGACCTCGTCGCCCTCGCCGCTCGCTTCGATGTTGAAGGCGTGCGTGATCTGGCCGTCGTTCGTGACCTCGAAGGCGTAGGTGCCGGGCTTGGGGACGGTGACCGAGCCGGGGTTGAGCGAGTACTCCTTCTCGGAGATCTGGATCGTCTGGAGCACGTTCGAATTGCCACTGCCGCCGTTGCTGCTCCCGCCACACGCGGTGGCGAGCAGAAGGAGGGGTAGGAGGGCGAAGAGGCGGCGCACGACAGGGGTACGAGGGCGGACTCCGTTCGGATTCCCCTGTACCGTGTTCCGCCAAACGGGGCCCGCACTGCGAATTCAAGTCCGGCGCCTCCGGCGCCATGATGACTTGAATTCGCGTAAAGCCCATCCTTCCGGGGAGGCGGGCTACGCTGCACCCGTCGGGCCCGTAGCTCAGTTGGTCAGAGCAGCGGACTCATAATCCGTTGGTCCCTGGTTCGAGTCCAGGCGGGCCCACTGCGAAAGCGCCGCTAGTTGGCGCTTTCTCGTTTCGGGTCGCAACGGTCACCGGGTCTGCGCTTACGAGGCGCGTACGAGCGGCGTTCGAGGTACGCGCGGTTGCGATCAGCGAGACGGGGGAACGCCTTGGTCATGCAGGACACCGAGGTGATCGCGCAGGAGCTCAGCGGCCTCGGCCATAGGCTCGACAACGTCGAAACCCGGCTCGTCGCCGTCGAAGAGGTGAACGCGAGGCTAGAAGAGGCTGCGCTGACTACGGCACGCGCGCTCGCGGAGATGTCAGGCCACTGGGACGCCGTCTACGAAGCCATGCGCCGCAGGGACCAATCCCAAGCAGACCACTGAGCTTCGGGGAGGGGTCGTCCCAGACCGGACTACCCTTACAACCGCGCGCGGGCTGTAGGCGCAGGCGTGCCTTTTAGGGTCCGGAGGGACTCATAATCCGTTGGTCCCTGGTTCGAGTCCAGCGGGCCCATCGCGAATCAGTCGAGTGCGATCCAAAGGCGGCCAAAGCCGTAAGCGAGCCCGTTTGGAATGCCGTCCACCGGAATTCGCGCATCGATCTCGTTCGTCCGCGGATCGAGCTTCAGGATCATTCCGTTGCCGTCAGCGATCCAGACGGCGCCGGCCCCGATCGCGACCCCGGCGGGGCGCCCGCTGACCGGAATCGTCGCGACAGTGACACCTGTCTTCAGGCTCACACGGAAGACGGCGCTGCGGCCGATGTCCGTCACCCAGAGGAACCCCGCACCCGCGACGAATCCTCCGAACTGCGGCACGTTCTCATGCGCGTCGTCGCCAAACGTCAGTTTGCTCCTGAACCGGCCGGTGCGTCGATCGAGGCGAAGGACGCCGAGTTGGCAGCGAACCCACAGCGAGTTGCCGGCGATGACCGCAGCCGTTGGTGATGACAGACCGAAGGCCTCGGCGTTGATCCGGATCGCACGCGTCACCTCGTTCGTTCGCGGATCGATGTGCCAGGCGAGCGTCCGGAGCGGCGCAAGCTGACCTGGTGGCGGGGGCTTGAGCGGAAGTTTGCCGCCGATCAACCAGACATCGGAACCGCCGGCCGCAACCAAGCCCGCGCCTGCTCGCTTGGGGAGCCTGATCGTCCGCACTGCGCTGGAGCCGAGGTCGACGTGGTAGACGGTTCCGACCGCAACCCACGCGCTGTCGGGACCGAGTGCCAGTCCGATGCGCGGGAAACCGGTCGGCCCGAGGGAAAGTGTGCGGACCGTTCGCCTGCGCGGTTCGATCCGCGACACCGTGCCGTCGGCCGAGTTGAAGACCCAGACGTTCTCTCCGCCGGTCGCGAGCTCCGTTGGCACACGCCCGACCCCGAATGCGTCAACGAGGCGGTTGTTAGACGGGTCGAGCGCGACGACGGTATCCGGTCGCGCTGTGACGAGGTTCGCTGGTTCGCCGTCTGCCCGCGATAGCTCGAGCGCAGCCGTCGCCGCGACGGCCACCGCGGCTCCGGCCGCAAGGAACCGCCGAGGGTGCGCTTTGACGAGCGCGAGCGGCGGCCAGCTTCGGACTCGGCTCATGGCTCACGTGAACGTACCCCGGTCCAAAGATGGTGACAATCCCGGCGCGCGGATACGCGCTGATCAGGGTGGAGATGGCCCTATTCGGCGGCAGGAATCCGTCGCCGTTCGCCCGGCCGCATTCTTTGCGCGGCGGTGACGCCTCGCACCGTTTCGGGGTATGCCACCCTCCTGGACACTGTCGACAATGGCTTGCGTATTGCGTGGGTTGTCATTGGGTGCCGTTGCGGCGGTCGTAGTGCTGGTCGGCGTGGCATGTGGCGGAGGTGACCAGGAGGCGCAGAAAGTCGGTCGGATTGTGCGCGCGGACGTCGGCGGTAATGGTGGCTCTTGTCACCGTGTGCGGACCGCCCTCGTTAGCCACCAGCAGGTGACCCTGTTCTCCTGCACGATGCGAGGTGTTCCACGCCAGCAACGTGAATTCGGACAGTGGAATCAGCCGATTCAGCAGTACTGCTACGCGGTCGAGGGCGACTACGGCATCCGTGCGAGTGATGTCTTTGGGCCGACGTGCGACAAGCGGAAGAAGTGACTAGGTGGCGGCGTGTTCTCGCCGCTGCGGTCGTTGGTGTGGTGGTCGCGGCAGTCGTTGCAACGGCTGTTATCGCGGTGCGTGCGTTCCGCCCACGACCTGAGCCATACGACCTCACTGCTACGCGGGCGTGCCTCTCATCGATCGCTCGTGTGCGCGCGGTGCCCCCAAGCCGCGGGTATTGGGTCTTTCCTGGGCTGCAAATTCACTTCCGGGGCGCACGCGCGGCCGATGACTGGGATCTCTAGTTCGCCTCGAGTGTTGGCGAGGCCAAAGACAACGAGATTCCGGACAGCTACACGATGCTCCGCCGCCGCAACGTGCTTTCAGATCGGATCGCCGAGTTTGCCCAGTGGGATCGCCGAATCGTCGGCTGCTTACGTGTCGCCGACGAGACCTGACGGGCAACGAGCCCCCCGATAGCGCCGCCCGTACGCAACCTGGACGCAACCGAACTAGTGCTTCACGACGACATTCCTATGCAGGCTCCTGGTTCGAGTCCAGGCGGGCCCATTCCGCGGTGTCGCTGGTTACGCCCTGGCGAACCGAAACGAGCCGCCCGCGGCTGCGCGCGGAATCTTCACCGCTCGAGCCGGAATCGGCTTGCCGGCCGGTGCAGGTGGAGATGGCGCAGGAGCCGGAGCGGGAGCCGGATCCGTGACCGGCGACGGTGGCGAAGGCGCCGGAGTGGGGGTGTCCGTCCCCGATGGTGCCGGATCACAGGTGAAGCCGTAGTGGTGGCCCGGCGCATTGCAGCCGCTGCTGCTGTCGTTTCCCCCCAAGGCGGTGGCCGTGCCGAAGACGAATATGGTCCCTGCACCGAGTGTGCAGAAGATTCGCCGCAGCTCACGAATGAGCTGACTCCCTGACATTTGCTCTCTCTCCATCGGCATGCCGGCCGATTTCCTTCGTCCTCACTATGAGTGAACCGCGGGCGGCGCCTCGACGGCGTGTGTGACCGTTCGGCGCGCTACAGTCGCCGCGCGATGCGGCTGCCCCTTTGCCTGCTGCTGCTCCTCGCCGTCTTCGCGGCGGGCTGTGAGACCGAGCCGTCCAAGTACAAGGCCGAGCCGAGCGCGAAATGCCTGCGCAAGCATGGCTACGACGTCACGACCGACCCCACGCAGCTCGGCGTGGTCGAGGGCCACACGGAGAACGGCGGCCTGATCGCACGCCACCCCGGCAACGCGGTCCGCATCGCGTTCGGCGCCAGCTCGGACGACGCTACGGGCATCGAGCACGGCTATCGGGTCTTCGCGCCGAAGAAGCTGCGGCCCCACATCGGCGACGTGATGCGCACGCAGAAGAACGCCGTCCTTCTCTGGACGGTGACGCCGCCCCAGACGGAGATGGACCAGGTCTTCGGCTGCCTGAAAGGCTGAGGCTAGAATCGACCTGGATGGCTGAGATCGGGACGATGCGGGTCAAGAGCGGCCTCGCCGAGATGCTCAAGGGCGGGGTGATCATGGACGTGACCACCGCGGACCAGGCCCGAATCGGCGAGGACGCGGGGGCTGTGGCCGTGATGGCGCTCGAGCGCGTGCCGGCCGACATCCGCGCCGAGGGCGGCGTCGCGCGCATGGCCGACCCGGACAAGATCGTCGAGATCCAGGAGGCCGTGACCATCCCGGTCATGGCCAAGGCGCGCATCGGCCACTTCGTCGAGGCGCAGATCCTCGAGGCGCTCGAGATCGACTACATCGACGAGTCCGAGGTGCTCACCCCGGCCGACACCGCGCACCACATCGACAAGTGGAAGTTCACCGTCCCGTTCGTCTGCGGCTGCACGAACCTGGGGGAGGCGCTCCGGCGCATCGCCGAGGGGGCCGCGATGATCAGGACGAAGGGCGAGGCCGGCACCGGTGACATCGTCAACGCCGTCACGCACATGCGGTCCGTCTTCGGTGCGATCAAGAAGCTCGGCGCGATGGACCCCGACGAGCTCTACACCGAGGCGAAGAACCTGCAGGCGCCCGTCGAGCTCGTCCGCTGGGTCGCCGAGAACGGCCGTCTGCCCGTCGTCACCTTCACGGCCGGCGGCATCGCGACACCCGCCGACGCCGCGCTCTGCATGCAGCTCGGCGCCGACGGCGTCTTCGTCGGCTCGGGGATCTTCAAGTCGGGCAACCCGAGCGACCGCGCGAAGGCGATCGTCGAGGCAACGACGCACTACAACGACGCCGAGATCCTCGCGCGCGTCTCGCGGGGGCTCGGTGACGCGATGAGCGGCCTCTCGGCGGCCGCGCTGCGGCCGGAAGAGCTGCTCGAGACGCGCGGCTGGTAGCCGGCCGATCGGCGCCTCCGGGGAGGTCGCGCACCCACCCGACGGCGGTCGGGCGGCTGGGCGCCGCGATCGACGCCCAGCCGCGCTCCGCTGCGAGCTAAAGGATCCCGCGGTCCTCGAACGCGGCGCGAACCTTCGACGCCGTCGAGGTGCCGTACACGCTCTGGGCCGCAGCGACGATCCGGTTCGCCAGATCGGGCATCGACGTGCCCGGGAAGTCGATCTGCCCCTTGAGGATGACCGTGTCGGCCTTCACATGGCCGACGGTGCGGTTGATGTCCCAGAGGGCGTGCGACCAGATGCGGCCGTCGTCGTGCACCTCGCCGTCCAAGTCGGCCGGGTAGTGCAGGTCCTCGTCGACGCGCCGCAGGCAGTGCGGCACGCGGGACGTGTAGTACGTCGCATCCCAGTCCATCACGCAGGCAAGCGGCGCGCGTTCCGGAACGCCGAGCCTCTGCGCCATGATGTCGCCGAAGTCGACCGCCCAGTAGTCGCCGAAGCCCTCGCTGATCGCGCCGGCCTCTTCGGTTGCGAAGACGAACCCCGAGCCCTCGTGGATGGCGTGGCCGTACTCGTGGAGGATCACCTCGGCGTCCTCCGCGTCGTCGACTCCGCCCTTGCCGAAGCGCAGCTCGTCCTTCGGATGGGTTGTCTCAAACGAGTTGTCCTGGCCCCACTGGTTGATCCGGACGTCCTGCGACTCCTTGTTTACGGCCGGGTACCGCGAGCCGAAGCCGAGGCTCTGGATGTACTTCTGCGACTCGGTGATCCAAAAGTACGCCATCACCTGCTCGAACTCGTCCTGATGCCGCGTGTACTCGAACGTGTTCGTCGGCGAGTACGCGGGATTGCCAACCTCGTTCACGACGTTCGCCCAGTCGCCGCGGAGGTAGCCGCTGCCGTCGAGGTTCGTCAGCGTCACCTCGTAGTACGCGGCCGCCGGTACGGCGGCATCGGAGTCCTTCTGGTCTGTCAGTCCCTCGTCGCCCAACGACTGGACGGGATTCGGGACGAATACCTGGCCGGTGCCGATGCTGCGATCGGTGCTCGCCGCCGCGAGCGACGACAGGAGCACGAACGCAAGCACGGTCGCCGGCGCCAACAGCCACAGTCGCTTCAACTGATCTCCCTCCCCTTGCCCCTTTGGAACGGACTCAGGGTAGACGAAACTACACTTGAGTCGATGAAAGTCGGCGTTCTCGCAGTCCAGGGAAACGTCCGCGAGCACGCGGCCATGCTGCGCCGGCTGGGCGCGGACGTCGTCGAGGTGCGCAAGCCGGAGCAGCTGGAGGGGCTGGACGGTCTGGTCGTCCCGGGCGGCGAGTCGACGACCTTCATGCGGCTGATGCGGCTCTACGAGCTGGACGAGGCGCTACGCACCTTCTCAGGCCCGGTCATGGGTACGTGCGCGGGGATGATCGTGCTCGACCGCGGGCACCTCGGCCTGATGGATCTCGATGTGGATCGCAACGCCTACGGCCGCCAGGTGGCGAGCTTCGAGGCGGACCTCCGGCTAAGGGACGACGACGAACCGCTGCGGGGCGTCTTCATCCGCGCCCCGCGCGTCCGCGATCACGGCCCCGAGGTCGAGGTCCTCGCCGAGCACGACGGCGAGCCCGTCCTGCTCCGGCAGGGCCGCTTCCTCGTCGCATCGTTCCACCCCGAGCTGACCGAGGATACGCGCGTGCACGAACTGTTCCTGGAGCGAGTGCGGGAGGCGATGAGTGTCAGGGCATAGCAAGTGGTCGTCGATCAAGCACAAGAAGGGAGCGGCCGACGCGAAGCGCGGCAAGCTCTTCTCGAAGCTGTCGCGCGCGATCATCGTCGCGGCGAAGGAGGGGGGACCGGACCCCGGCGGGAACCTCGCACTGCAGAACGCGGTCGAGAAGGCGCGTTCGTACTCCATGCCGAAGGACAACATCGAGCGCGCGATCGCGCGCGGCTCGGGCGCCGAGTCCGACGCGCAGGCGTTCGAGACGGTGATCTACGAGGGGTACGGCCCGGGCGGCGTGGCCGTGATCGTCGAGGCGCTGACGGACAATCGCAACCGCACCGCGTCCGACGTCCGCCACGCGTTCGACAAGAACGACGGCAACCTCGGCACATCGGGAGCGGTCGCCTGGTTGTTCGAGCGCCGCGGCGTCGTGCTCGTCCCGGCGGACGGCGCCGACGAAGACGAGCTCACGCTCGCCGCGGCGGAAGGCGGTGCTGACGACGTCTCGCTCGACGGCACCACCTACGAAGTCGTGTCCGCGCCCGAGGCGTTCACCGCCGTGCGCGAGGCGATCGAGGCCGCGGGTTTCACCGTCGACTCTGCTGAGCTCACGCTGGTCCCGAAGACGACCGTCGAGGTCGCCGACGAGGCAGCGGCGAAGAAGATCCTGCGTCTGATCGACCAGCTAGAAGAGAACGACGACGTGCAGGACGTGTACGCGAACTTCGACATCCCCGAGCGGGTTCTCGAGGCTGTCGCGGTCTAGCCGCCTCTGACTCAGATCCAGCCGCGCTGCCTGGCGATGCGGCAGAGAGCTCGGCGCTTGGCGTGGGCGGGCTGGTCCGAGATGCCTGCCTTCGCGTAGATACGCCGCAGTGCCGTTTTGACGGTGCCGGTTGCGCCGGGCGTTCCGAGCTCCGCGGCGATCTGTTCGTTCGAAGGGAGCGCTTCCAGGCTCGAGCCGGCGAGCCAGGGCCCGCACAAGCATTGCACGACCTGGCGCTGGAAGCTCGAGAGCTGCGCGGTATTCGCTCTGGAGACCTGGTCGAGCCCTCGGGTCTGGTCGGGATCCTCGAGCTGGGCCGGCCAGGAGAAGATCAGCGTGTCGGTGCCGATGCTGATCCGGTCGGCGTGGCGGAGCGGGAGCGGTGTCCCCGGCTGGACGCGCGTGCCGTTGAGGAAGGTGCCGTTGGAGCTGCCCCGGTCCTCGAGGTACCAGCGGCCGTCGCGGAAGGTGAAGGCCGCATGGTCCCGGCTGACCGTGGAGGACTCGAGGACGAGGTCGTTGTGGCCCTCGCGGCCGAGCGTGACGTCCCGTGCGAGCTCGTGTTCCGTCCCGTCAGGGAAGGTCAGCCAGCTCTGTCGGGCCATTGCAGCAGGAAGGATATGTCCGGGTCGCTGCCTAACCTCTGACCGTGAAGGTCATCGGCATCGATCCAGGGACGGCTTCATGCGGGTACGGCATCGTCCACGAAAGCGACGGGCGCCTCAGGGCCGTCGACCACGGGTGGTGGAAAACGGCCGCCGGGGAACGCCCCGAGCTACGGCTGAAGACGATCTTCGACGCGGTCGCCGAGCTCATCGAGGCGCACCGTCCGGATGCCGTC
>WNGB01006397.1_pt1 | contig 17323 bp, 17 predicted proteins | sample 5400681 | NCBI WGS metagenome assembly WNGB01 (sample SAMN13153367, study PRJNA577476) | soil metagenome | isolation source: 115 cm soil or saprolite under grassland replicate 2 | place: USA:California | collected 2016-06-15 | reverse complement strand
TACCGCTTCGCTCAGGAGCGCGTGCGCGCGATGAGTGACGTGCGATTCATTCAGGTGAACCACTTGCACCCCGACAATAACCTGCACACGTCGGAGTTCAAGGTCCACCGCTTCGACGATTTGCCTCGTGAAGTCCTGGCAGAGTCACGACGACGTGAACGTGCGCTGATTGGAGAGGCGCTGTCGTATGCAGACTCCGCGGCGGTTCCGGAGGGCATCGCGAGGGCCTACAACCTGATTCTGGGCAGCATGATCCACGACATTGGCAACCTCCATGGCATGTTCGGGCCGCCCGCGCGAGTGCTGAGCTCAGAGATCTGGCTCGATGGGCGCGCAGTGAGTACCGTCCTCGATTACGGAAACGAGCGTCGCGCCGTGGCGTCATGGGTGGACCTGCCGGAGCTGTGGGACTTCAAGGAGACTCTTGAGGTGTACGGTTCGCGAGAGCGAGTGCTGGTTTCGTTCCCGACGGGTTTTTCACGCGGGCTGCCGTCGTACGTGACGCTGCACGGGATGGACGCCGATCGCACGCCGTGGCGACGCGAGTACGCGTGGCACGACAATCCGTTCAAGCTCGAGCTGCAGCATTTCGGGGAGTGCATCCGATCTGGCCAGGCCCCGATTACGCCGGGTCGGGAAGCGGTAGCTGACATTCAGTTGGTGGGTGACATTGTGCGGACCTACCTCCAGCATGAGGGCGAAGAGAAGCAGACCGGGAGATAAGGCGCATGGCACTTGAGGTCTTCGACGCGCGGACGGACGTCCGCAATCTCTTCATCACCCCTGAGATCCGATCGCGCATCATGCGCTTCGAGCCGGGCGACGTCAGCCATGGCCACACCCACGACCTCGGTCATGAAATGTTTGTCGTCCTCGCTGGCCGAGCCGAGTTCACGATCGCTGGCGAATCGGCGATTGTTGGTCCTGCGCAGATCTGCGTTGCGCGCGCCGGCGAGTGGCATGAGATTCGGACACTCGCGGATGGACCCATGACGCTCTACCTTTCCGTGACGCCGCACATCGAGCCGACGCACACGCAATGGGACCGTGAGGGTGGTACGCGGCTGCCGTATCGCTACGGAGGCTCCACCCGCGCGGAGCGCCTGGCACGCGGCGCGCCTCTCGAATCGGCAGACACGCTGCTGCAGCGACACCTGGTGGCGAGCGCAGCTTTGGCCGAGGCGGCGCGCGCGAATGCGGCCGCTCAGCACTCAGCGGGAGACAGGTTGCGTCGCGCCCTCGAGACCGGTGACGCGGCGCGGGCAAAGAGCGAGATCGACGACATGTGGGCCACGTTTCGCGAGTTGTACGCAAAGCTCCAGGAGGCCGAGCACGCGTGGAATGCGCTCGCGCCCGCGGTCGCAGCTGAGTGAAGTTCAGCCTGCAAGAGCGATGGTAGGTCAGACCTATTGACGAGTTCTAGCCCGAACAGTATCGTATGTCCACTTCAATCCACCGAAGCATCGCAGCAATGGTCAGACCACTCATTTCGGACCACGGCGAGTCGGTAGTAGGAAGGTGCGCATGAACCCATCCCACCAGGCGTCTGCGAGGGCGCCACTGCGAACGTGGAGGTCGGACCTATTGACGTGATCCGGGGAAGCGGATATGTTGGCCGGGCCTCTGTTGGGCGGACATCGTCACCACTGGTCATACCTCTCCGAAAGAAGCCGTTTGGCAAAAAGGGGGAACACATGGAGTTTGCGAGTTACCGTCCGAGTCGTCGTACGTTCCTGCAAGCGGCAACCGCTGGTGTTCTGGCGCCTGCAATCGCGGCGCGCAGTGTCGCCGCCGCTGAAACGGCACTGGATGCCGACCGAATCTCGGCAGCCGGCCTCCCGGCGGGATTCTCCATCGTGGATGCGCACATCCACCTCTGGGACCTGACCCGCTACCCGGTGCCGTGGATCGCCGGCAATCCGATTCTCAACCAGTCATACACGCTCCGCGACTTCAAGGATCAATCCGCCGGGCTGGGTGTAGGCACGATGGTGTACGTGCAAGCGGCGTGGGCCAGTGAATACTCGCTGCTCGAAGCCGATTACGTCACAAGCCTCGCGGCACACGATCCGCTGGTTCAGGGCATGGTCGCGTATGCGCCGCTCGAATACGGCGAGCAGGTGCGGTCCTATCTCGATTCGCTCATGGTCCACGGGACATTCATCAAAGGCGTCCGTCGGGGGCTGCCCAGCCCGTCCGATACCACGTTTCCCATGGATCGATTCATTCGAGGGATCCAGATCCTGCCGGAGTATGGGCTTTCGTTCGACATCCTCGGCAAGGGCACACCTCACCTCGACATGGCCATCAAGATTGCTCAGAGCGCACCGAACACCAAGCTCATCATCGACCACCTGCTAAAGCCGTTCATCAAGGAGCACCAGTTCGAGCCGTGGCACACGCAGATGGCTCAGTTGGCCTCCTTCCCGAACGTTTACACGAAGATCAGCGGCCTTGCCACGGAAGCGGACCAAGCGAACTGGACCGCGGACGACTTGAAGCCGTACGTGGATGATGCAATCAAGCTGTTCGGCGAAGATCGCGTCGTTTTTGGCGGTGATTGGCCGCCAATTCTGATCGCCAACAGCACGTATGCACGCTGGGTGCAAACCGCGATGGATTTGACGGCTAGCCTTGGGGCGTCGGGCCAGCGCAAACTCTTCGGAGATAACGCGCGGATTTTCTACCGGTTACCGGCGGGCTGATCTCCATTATCAGGATCCGCGTCGCGGTGATGTCTAGAATGCGTGGCCATGGCTTTCCGTCGCCATCTCCATTAGGCGGAATGCTGACATTACAACAGCCGCATCCGCTTGCTCGAATCCAGCGTGGCCAGCCCCGCGGCACCGAGGGAACGCTTGAATGACCTAGCTTCAATGCGCGGTGACCTTCCCGAAGTGCCTGACGGGGCAGACGGGATCGCCAGAGCCAAACCGGCCACCGAGCAGGCTGTTGCTGCCATCATGGACTTGCTGACGTCCGGCGAGCTTGGCCCCGGCGACCGCATGCCCACAGAACGCGACCTCGCGCTGAGCCTGGGCGTTTCTCGCAGCACCGTCCGCGAGGCGATTCGCGGTCTCGAGATGATGCGCGTACTCCAGGTGCGCCACGGCGAGGGCATCTTCGTCACCAGCCTCGACGCGCCGCTGCTCCTCGAGGCAATGCGTTTCGCGATGCAGCTCATGCGCGACCACGAAGTCGTTGATCTGCTAGAACTCCGGGCCATTCTCGAAGGGGCGGCAGCCGGTCTGGCCAGCGCCCGAATGACCGACGACCAGCGGCGAACGCTGTTGGTCCGGCTCGAGGAGCTCGACGCCGCGTCAACTGCCGACGCGCTCCTCGACGCGGACATCGCCTTTCATGCGTGCATCGCGGCCGGAGCAAGCAATGTAGTGCTGGCGTCGCTGCTCGACACCTTCTCGGCGCGGACGTATCGCGCCCGTCACCTCAATGCGGGCCTTGGGCTCGAGGAGGCACTGGTGCGTAGCCGGGCATCTCACCGACGGATCTACGAGGCGGTGATCGCCAAAGACCCCGAAGCAGCGCGCGCGAGCGCCAGCTCACATGTCGCGAACCTGACCGGATGGCTCCGCAGCGTATTGACTCGAGAATCCGTGTAACCCGCACAGCTGCCACATGCTGAAATTGAGCGATTTCAGACCACGCCGTCTTCCTCAGCGCAAGGCCAGCCTGCATCGCCAAGGAGTCCAGGCCACCACGCTCGCGGCGCGATTGCGGAGGCAGCGGACGTTCCTCCAGGCAACGTCTACTACTACTTCAAGTCGAGGGACGACCTCGTGCGTGCTGTGGTTGACACCAAGGCGCAGGAGATCGCGAGCGTGCTCGACGCGCTGGGCAAACGTCCCAATCCGCACTCCCGTCTGAAGGCGCTCGCCCGGACATGGAGCGACCAGCGCAATCTCACCGCTCAGTTGGGCCCGCCATCGGGTCTCTCGGTATGGAGCTCAACAAGCAGGAACGCGATATCGAGCGCCAGTCTGCGCAGCTCTTCGCCCCCTTGTCGAGTGGGTCGGGTACCAGTTTCAGGAGATGGGCCGATCTGACGCGTCAGACCTGGCCGTGACGTTCGTTTCAACGGTGGAGAGTGCGGCGCTGCTCGCAAACAATCTCCGCGACCCAGAGCTTCTCGCTCGCCAAGTCCGTCGACTCGAAAAGTGGATCGACTCACTCGAATAGAGACCTAGCGCCTTTGCCCGCCGTGGTAGACGTGACCATCGCCCGAAAGACGAGGAAGGCTCTTCCATTGATACGAAACATCGAAGAACTTTCGCGCGCTCGACCCGTTCTTCCGCATCGTCGAAGAGGGCCTCGGTGGGCTCGTTGACGGCGACAACTTCTTCGACCTCCTTGCCGACGGGGTCGTCTTCGAGTACGTCATCACGGTCCCCGGCTATCCGCGGTACGTCGAAGGTCGCTCAGCAGTGGCGGAGTTGTACCGACGCTATGGCGACACTTTCGTGCTCCACCGATGCTTTGACCTGGCCGTTCATCACGACCGCGAATCCGGCGTGGTCGTTCTTGAGTACGCCTCCGAGGGTCGTGTCGTCGCCACCGGGGCTGCCTACGCAAACCGGTACATCTCGGTGCTCACGATCGTCGACCGCAAGGTCACGCGATGGCGCGACTACCTTGACCCGATCGCGGTCTTCGAAGCGGTCGGGTGGCCGCCTCGCGCCTGATCTAGCGACTCGGATGGAGGAGGCGCTTTCCAGCGCTTCGCCGGATCTCCATGTCCCGATGCGCGTGGGCGGCGTCGCCTGGCGCGTAGCGGCTGCTGATGTGGACCTCGCAGCCGTCGTGCCGCACCCAGCCGAACAGCTCCACGCTGTGGCGAGGAGGTCGTCGTGAGCCTCAGACTGTGGTCGTCCGGACCGGCTCCACGACTGCGTCACCGGTCGCCTGGAGGCGATCGAACACGAGTCGTACGGCCATGGAGCCCTCGCCGATGGCGGTCGCCACCCGCTTGACCGACCCGCTGCGGACATCGCCGACACAGAAGATTCCGGGCCGGCTCGTCTCGAGACTACGGGAACTTCCTCCACCCGGTGCGCAAGCTGACCGAAAAGGTGCGCCGTGGTGCTCGGATAACGCGGCGCTACGACGTGGCCCAGACGCCCTATCGTCGTCTGTTGGCCAGTGTCTTGCCGCGCAAAACGGAACGCCAGCTGACCTTCCGCTGGGCCGCGGTCCATCCACTCCGGCTCAAATTGGAGATTGAATCCGCTCAGCGCACGCTGGCCGAACGAGGCGTGCGTCCAGTCATCGCTCACCCGCTCCGGTCGGAAGAGTTATGAGGCAACGTCCGCGTCTTTGGTCGGATCCTCTATTGACGCATCACGGCCGCCGCAGTTGCCATAGCAGTACTTTGCAGGGACTGGATCGTCTGGTCATAGCTGGTCGGCGGCGCAGATCGCGGGGGACCGGCGTCTTTTCATGCGGCGCGGGCTCGGAAATATTCGAGGTTGCCAATCAGGTGGTTCATGAGTTGTTCGACCTTCCACTCCGCGCGCGGGGTCGGATTGTCAAATTGGGCGGGCCGTACACCGCGCGCGATGGCCGCAGTAGCGTTCGCGGACTTCTCGAGCGTCATCAGGACATCCATACAGATAGCCTGCTGAATTCTGTGCCATCGTAGCTATTTTGGTGTGTCAAGTTGGAGCACCGGACGGATGCGGCGCCGCAGGTCGCGATTGTGGACAGCACGCTGTCCGCCGTTTCGATATGCGGCAAGGAACACGGGCACTCCAGTACTGGCGAAGCGATTGAAGTCGGTCCCGGTGAGGTGCAGCGCATTGCCCCAAAACATGGCCTTGTCGAGCGGTGTGGCCAGAATCAGCCAGACAAAATGGTGCGCGGCGAGTTGCGCATCCTCCAGTCGCAGGAGTCCCCGATCCGCCAGGTCCTGCAGCCCAGAGGCGAGCGTGGCGAACACGCGCTCGGGCACGCGTTCGTAGTAGGTTCGTGCCAGTTCGGGAAACCGGCTAGCCTCGGCGATTACTAGTCTGCGCAACTGCAACACCTGCGGTTGCAAGACGGCGCCGAGATAGTTTCGAGCCAGCTCGCAAAGGTCACGTTCGAGATCGTTGACGTCCTGCAGTTTTCGGGTGATCGTCGGCACAAGCTGCTCGACGATCTCGATATTTCCCAGGACGAGTTGGGTGAACAGCGCCGGTTTGTCAGCGAAATGGGTGTAGACGGTCTGCTTAGACACGCCGGCCAGGGCGGCAATGTCATCCATACTGCTACCCACGTAGCCGTTGCGCAGGAAAAGCGTCGTGGCGGCCTCAAGGATGACGCCCCGACTGGCCAGGCGGCCCGCCCGTTTGCGCGGAGCGGCGCGCTGGAGGCGCGGCGTAGCGCCTGTTGGACGCCGGACGCGAGCTGATGTGGACGCGCGGCTCGGCGCTGGGAGTGTGGTCGGTTGTGGCGCCCTGTGTCGCATGGATCCTCCGGCGATTCGACTGCGGTACTTGACAGTCTAGTACCTGCGAGCTACGCTGTGCAATGATCAGTACTGATCAGTCTAGTACGGAAGGATACACGCATGGCTCAGTCACTTGCATCGCATCGCCTCTCGCGCAGCGCCCCGGTGGCCGATCCGACCACGAGCGCCGCGCTGACCCGGACGCTTCTCGGCTGCGGCATCCTCGCAGGTCCACTCTATCTCGCGGTCGGCCTTGGTCAGGCTCTGACCCGTCCGGGCTTCGATCTCACGCGGCACGAGCTCAGCCAACTGGCCGTCGGCGAGTGGGGCTGGATTCAGATCACGAATTTCTACGTTGCCGGCCTCCTTGTGATCGCCAGCGCGCTGGGCATCCAGCGGATACTGCGCAGTGGTCCAGGCTGGACCTGGACAGCTCGGTTGGTCGCTGTGTACGGCGTGGGGCTGATCGGGGCTGGCCTCTTCACGGCTGACCCAGGCCTTGGTTTTCCGCCTGGTACTGCGACAGATGCGATCACCGTCAGCTCGCACGGCATGCTGCACCTTGCGTTCGCGGCCATGGGATTCTGCGGGTTGATCGCCGCATCCATCGTGTTTGGGCGTCGTGATTTAGCGCTTGGCCATGCGAAATGGGCCACGTACTCCATCACGACCGGTGTCATCTTCCTTGCCACGTTCGTAAGCGGAATCATCTTCTCTGGCTCCACCGCCAGCCACGGGCTGGCCACGCTCATGCTGTGGATTGGCGTCCTTCTCGCGTGGTGCTGGTTGGCGACGACGTCGTTCCGACTACGGCGTGAGCAATGAACCAAAGCAAAGAATGACAGGGAAGGAACTCCTGATGCGAAAGATCAGCGCAGGTCTGTTCATATCTCTGGACGGTGTGGTCGAAGCACCAGAGCAGTGGACTGGCCCGTATTTCAGTCCGCAGCTTGGTCAGGCCATCGGCGCGCTCATGGCCAGTGCAGACACGCTGCTGCTCGGGCGGCTGACGTACCAGAACTTTGCGGCCGCCTTCGCCCGCGACACGAGCGGGAATCCGATGGCGACGCAGATGAACGAATTCGCCAAGGTGGTTGTCTCTGGCAGCCTTGATCGGGCCGGTTGGCAAAACTCAATGCTGATCAAGGACAACGTCGTCGAACAAATCAGCAGGCTCAAGCAGCAGGCCGGCAAAAACATCAATGTCAGCGGTAGCGCCACACTGGTCCGCTGGCTGCTGAGCCAACGGCTGCTGGACCAACTCGACCTGTTCGTGTATCCAGTTGTGGTGGGCAAAGGCAAACGCCTGTTCGAGGGCCAGGCTGAACAAATTGCATTGGAGCTCAGCCAGTCCCAAATGCTGGCAAAGCATGTCGTGCACCTCACGTACCTCACAGCGCCAATTGACCAGATGGACGCTTTCCACAGAATCTGACGGAGTGGGCGAAACAGCGAGGGAGCATCACCACGACGGACCGACCCGCGGTGGGTCGACCAAGCGCCCCTGCGTTGCGCAACACCCCACGGTACAGATCGCCGCCCGACGCGCAAGTAGCCATATTGCCGCCGGGCGGCGTCTCGACGCCTGGGGCCTTTCGCATGTTGACCAGCTGATGGGTACGCTCGAGCTTCTGCGCGACGAGAAGGCAAGCCCACGGCTTCCTACCTGGACTCAGCAGCAGGTTGCCTGGTGGGCCAATAGCGGGTGTTTGACTCACGCTCAGCTGTGGTTTCTCCCGTAGTCGCGTATGGAGCCCGCAACACGGCGGCTCTCGCTAGAGGTTGGCCACGCGGGACGCTATGACGCGGCCGCAGCCTCGCCACCTTCTTGACCGCCGCCGAACGCACCGTCGCCATCGCGGCTTGCGACCGAACGCTTCGGCAAGAGGTCACGATGGATGAAGTAGCGCACTCGCCAGTAGTTGGCGAACAAGCGCGCATACTCCGATTGGTCCAGTAACCAGCCGCGCGCTCACCTCGTTTTCCGCCGCGAGTCAAACCAGGGGCTCCCAAACCATAGAGTGGTGGCGCATGTAGCGCGTGACCATCACCAAGGTCGATCTCTCCGGCGTGGCCGATGGCCGGAACCTCGAATTAGCTGATGGCTCCGACCGACGGCGCCATGGGCTCCCCGTCGGTTTCAATATGGTACAAACATAGCTAATATGGACGGTGTGCAGGCTGCCGGCCGCGACACGCCCACCCGCACCTATCGCTCCCCGCGCCGTGAGCAACAGGCCCGCCGCACGCGCGGGCGGATCCTTGCAGCCGCAACCACCGAGTTCCTCGCCGCTGGGTACGCACCAACTACGATGCGAGCAGTCGCTGCTGCCGCTGGGGTATCGGTGCCTACGGTCGAGCTGGCCTTCGGCAACAAAGCTCAACTGCTCAAGGCGGCTATCGACGTGGCGATCGCCGGGGACGATGAGCCGGTGCCCGTTCTTCAGCGGGACTGGGCAGCGAGAGCGCAGACAACTACCGCAGTGGAGGACTTCCTCGCGGTCGTCGGAGAGGTGCTCGTTGACGCTGCCCAGCGGGCCGCCGGCTTAGTGGTAGCGGCGTTCGAGGCCGCACACATCGACCCCACCATGAGAGCCCTCGCCGATCAGCTCGCCAGTCAGCGTGCGACCACGGCCGCCTGGATCGTCGAGGGGATTATGCAGCGATCCTCGCTGCGTACCGATATCGCCCGTGACCAGGCGATCGACACGATCTGGTTGTTGATGGACCCCGTTGTGTTCTGCCGCCTCACCCGGGATCGCGCCTGGAGCCCGGAGCGGTTCGAGCGCTGGCTCACTGACAGTATTCCTCGGCTCCTGCTGCCATTACCAAGCGAGATGCGCTCGGACCACGATCCGTCCAGCCGAACAACTCATTGCCCACGATGGACTCGACATGAAGGAGGAACCGAACGATGACCACACCCAGAGAGGCTTCACGGCTTACACCGCGGACGAACCTCGTGCCTCAACTCTCAGTACGGCGCGGCCGCGCCGCCATCGAGTTCTACAAGGCGGCGTTCGGCGCCGTCGAGGAGTACCGTGTTGGTGGCACTGACGACGACGAAGCGGTAGTCGCCCAGCTCTCGGTGGCGGGCGCTTCCTTCTGGGTCGCGGACGAGTCACCCGCTAACGCCAACTACAGCCCCGAGTCTCTCCGCGGAAGCACGACGAGGATGCTGCTGATTGTCGACGATCCCCGATCCACACTCCAGCGCGCCGTGGCCGCAGGCGCCACCGAGGTCCACCCGGTGAGCGACGAACACCGCTGGCTATTGGGACGGGTCGCCGATCCCTTCGGTCACCATTGGGAGATCGGCAAGCCGCTCGTCGAGTGGCCCCCACACCCAGCCGCCGAGGCCGGACGAGATCACCGGAGCGAACAAGCATGAAGCCCAACCGCTCCATGCCGACGTCGACGGTCATCCCCGAACTGATCTATGCGGATGTGCGCGAGGCGGTCGCCTGGCTGTCTGCCGCCTTTGGCTTTGCGGAGCGCGTGCGGATCGGGGAGAACCATCGCGCTCAGCTCCGGTTCGGCGACGGCGCCCTGATCGTCGCCGACGTGCGCGGCGATCGCCGTCCCCCGCGGCACGGCGAGGTCACCCACTCCGTCATGGTGCGCGTCGATGACGCGCGCGCGCACTGCGAGCGCGCCCGTGCGCACGGCGCACGCGTCCTCATGGAGCCAACCGACTTCGAGTATGGCGAACGGCAGTACACCGCTGAGGACCCGGCCGGCCACCAGTGGACGTTCTCTGAGACGCTGGCAGATGTTGCCCCAGAGGCATGGGGCGGCACGTCCCTCGCGCCCGATTGACCTATCGCAATAAATCATGAATGTGACCTCGTATGCGGACCGCTTCGGCTTGCACGGTCTGACGTTCGGTCACGAGAAGGTCGAGCAACACGGTCTGGTCCTCGGCACTCACACGCGGCAGCGCGGCTGCCTCGCGCCACACCAACATGGCCACAGCCTGAACGTCCAATGGATCACTCTTTGCCCGGTTCCGCGCTTTGCGACGGCCAGCTACTGTCTAGCGTGGATTGATCTCGTAGACTGTCTCACCACCGGGGACAAGGCATTGAGCAAGTCCTCGCCCTAATTCCACGCTCCTTCGACGCCCCATTGACGAGGACTACCCAGCGCGATGGCCCATTGGTAGGCTGCTCGCCAAGCATCCGGGCTGTTCGCACCATGCCAAACGATCCGGCGAAGGCCAGGATCGCGAGCGCAGAGTTGGGTCTTGCCGCGCAACGCGGCTGCAATGCCTGAATTGATTCCGGAACCACGGCAGAAGCCAAGACGTCCACGCGGATCGGGTCCTCCTCCCGTCGCAGGCGCACGTACATGCTCACCGTCGCTGCGGCAGACGCCAGCCGCTCGAGCAACGCCAGACGCTCCTCAAACGAGTAGCGGGGTGTCTCAAATGCGCCGACGAGCTACTCGGGTGCGACCAGGAGTTGCCCTCGTCGGTTTCCGAGCCCTTGCATGCCAAGAACGAGCGGCCTGGAATGACCGGGGCCGTCGGTCCAGCGGTAGAGCACTTCCATGTCCGAGGGGAGCGGCGGCAAGGGATTGCTCTCCAGGTCGATTCCCGCGGGCAGATCGGGGGCTTCATCAAGACGCAGCAGCGCTTCTCCGAGAAACGAGCCTGTCGACGTCTTTGACAGACTCACCAGCAACACGTCGTGCTCATCGCAGGCGTCGATCAAATCGAGATAGCTCTCGAGCAACGCGAGTGGCAGGTCGCGCGCATCATCCTACGCAAGCGGGTAGATGAGGTGCGGCAGCATAGCGTGCAGTGACCCGTCCAGGCACAACACACCACCGGCCGCGCGCTTCACATCATCAAGCGCAGCACGCACCTCGAGGTGGCGCATAAGCAAGCCCGCATATCGAGTGAGCACGCTGTCTGGCAGCGTGCTGCGCACGAACCGCACGTCGAAGCTGGGCGACTCGAACTCAGGCCCAACGCACAGGGCCTGGCAGACGATCAGGCTCCAGCCGTTGTTGAAGTGCCGAATGGCCTGCGAGCCGTCCGTCGCGTAGACGGGTCGTCCGTTAGTGGCGGCGCCAACGCTGAGCGGCCGCCAGGCGTCCCGCATGCCCGCCTGCAAAGCCTCTTCGTTATGGTTGGCAGTGGACGGTCCAAATGCCACAGCGAGGCGCTCGCGTTCACGAGCTACATTGGCGGCGAATTGTTTAATAAACGCTGGCACTCGGACCTTGAAGGAAGCGGATAATAGTCACAGTCTCAGTGCCTCACAAATTGCGCGAGGCGTTGCAATCTGGTCGAACTTCGGGCCATGCGGCGGCCCGGCTCTTGGGCTGAGCCGCCACTGGACCGGAAAAGTCGCCGTTGTTCGAGAGACAGATGCCCGAGCCTTTACTGGCGGCCGATTGGCGATCGGTGGCTTGACCAACCCAAGCGCGCGATATTGACCGAAAGCAGGGTGGCCAGTGTTCGGGAACGGGTAGCTTCCCTGTTCCAGCTACACGTCCCTGCGGGGATGGCCACGGCGAGTCCCTCCGCAGTTGGATGTGCGCGTCGAACTCGAGTCAGGCGACAAACGGGTTCGACCAGACCACTAGCACCCTACCGGAACCGCGAACAACACGCCTGTGCTTCCGTGATCGCCAGCCAGCACGCCAATGACTTGAACGCGCACTACGTGCCTGAGCCCTGGACCGGCGACCTTGCCCATGCACGGATCCATTTCGTCTCGTCGAACCCATCCGTCAATGCAGCCGAGCGGTACCCCACGCGTTCTGGTCAAACCCTCTAATCATCGACCTTTTTAAACATCGCTTTGGCGGCGGCTTTGAGCCATGGACGGCAGACACTCTGCGGCCTTTGTACGAGACGGGACCCACGCGCCAGGTTGGGTACGCTTCTGGGCAGCTGTGCGCGCGCGTGCTTCGGAACTACTCGGTCGATCGGCAATTGCGGGCTTTGACTACGCGATCAGCGAGATCGTCCACTGTAAGTCGGACAGCGAGGTCGGCGTGTCTGCAGCTGAGGGATGTAGCAGGCCGGCAGATCCGACGGTTTTCTAAATCGCCCGCAGATGGTCGCCTCCATGGGCCCGCTCGAGGTGGGCGGGTCCCAGCGAGTGTTCTTCTTCTTGCCTCACCCGAATGCGCGCCAACACACGACCTTTGCCTCGTGCTTTGATGCGCCAGCGTTCACAAGCCTGCGTGAACACCTTTCCAGGGAAACGCAATGGACGATGACGTAAGCCTCGTCGTTGATCGACCCACCGATGGGCAGGCCCACCACCCGTAAGCCCTTGGTGAACCAGCGAGCTGTGTTGTCAGTCCGCCGCGGGTACCCTCAGTTCATGCTGCACAGAGCGCTCGGAACCTCAAGTGGGTTGAAACAATTCTGAAACCAACTGGGCGCGAAAGCATGCAGGCGCCGGCGAACAAGCGTGCTGAAGCGCGCCGCGGCCATCGACCGGTCCAATACCGCTGCCTTTGCGGGGTGCTGCGCCGGACGTGTCCGGATTTCGCTGCGGCGTGGTGGCCAAGGGGCGGCTGACGCAGTAGCACCGCACCACCGCGGCCGGTGCGCGCGCGGCGCAGCTCGGAGCCACCGCCTCTACCGCTCCGGCTGCCGACGCTGGTACGCTTGCTGCCCGCGCCAGGCCGCCGCACGGGCACAGCCGATAGCCGGCAGTCGGTGGCCCGGCTTGGCAGATCTGAGCTTCGGTCATCCAGCAAGGCGGGCGTGCTGGCTACTTTCGTGCGGGCTCGCCGCGGCGGTGGTCTTCGCGGGCGCTGACCCATTTGGCGTGCTCTTGCGAGACGAGCGACTCGACTCGCTCGGCGAGCAAGGGGATCAGGTCGCCATTACCGTTGTACGGGTAGGCATGGCCCAGGTACAGATACTTCTCGTGTTTCAACGCCTCCGCAGTTGCGCGATACGTCACCCACAGTTGCTGGTGTTGGTTGAGCTGCTGAATGGCTTCGACCAGAACCACTATCACGCCCAAGGTGCCTGCGATCCAGAGAGGCATTGACAGGCCAGCGGCGAGAGGTGTCAGCGCGCCCGCGAGAATCACCGTGACCTTCAGGCGCTTGAACCAGCGTTGATTGAGGGTGCTCTTACTGTCGTACCACTGGATCTGCTCGTCCAGGCGACGCAGCGTGGGGTGCTGGTCCAGATTGGCGGTGGTCGTTTCCAAGACCGTTCCAAGACGGTAGCCTAGCGACTTTCTGGGGGGAACCACAACCGATGGCCCGCATCGCCATCAGCTACCGTCGAATGGACTCGGCCGGCTACGCCGGCCGCCTCTATGACAGCCTGAGCACGCACTTCAGCGCGCACGAGATATTCATGGATATCAGCACGCTCGAGCCGGGCGTCGATTTCGTCGACGCGATCGAGCGCGCGGTCAGCTCCTGCGACGTGCTGCTGGTGCTGGTCGGCCCGCAGTGGGTGACCGCCAGCGATGAGAAGGGGCGACGGCTGGACAATCCCGAGGACTTCGTCAGATTGGAAGTGGCAACCGCGCTCAACCGCGGCATCCGCGTGATCCCGGTGCTGATTCAGGGCACACTGATGCCGCGTTCCGATCAGCTGCCGTCGGAGCTGCGCGGCTTGACGCGCCGACAGGCGTGCGAGCTCAGCGACGCACGCTGGCGTTACGACGTGGGGCAGTTGATCGCCACGCTGGAGCGGGCGCTCAATTTGGCCGCGGCACCCGTTTCCATTGCGCCCAGCGCTCCGACAGATTTGGCGTCGCCATCGAGCCCATCGGCTCCATCGGCTCCATCAAGTGGCGTTCCAAACAGTCTGGGTCTACTGGTGCCAGCGGCGTGGATCGCGGGCGCGTATGTGAGCGAGCTACTGTACGACCCGCCCTGGCGGCTGGCCTTCGGCGAGGCCTGGGGGCCATCGTGGGTCTGGGCCGCGACGGGCGCGCTGGGCGCATTCGCCATGGTGCTCGCAACGCGTCCGGCGGGTGCGGTGTCCTGGTCGCGTCTCGTCCCATTGGTCACGATCACCGCCGCGGCCTGTGCGCTGATCGAATGGATGTGCTTAGGGGCGCGTGTGCAACTGGGCCTGCTCGACGCGGATAACATCAACGCGCTGACATTACTCGGCGCGGTGGGTAGCGCGCTGGTCACCGGTGCCTTGACCGGCCTGATTGTCGACAGCGTCGCCTTCCAGTCCGGCCTGGGTCGGGCGTCTCGTTCGACATTTGCCAGCGGCTTGATCGTGTCGCTGAGTGTGGCGACGGGAATGGCTGTGCGCTGGGGCGTCGCATTCGAGGAGTTGCGCGTGCCGGCATTTCTCATCGCCGCCGCATTGCTGGGCTGGATACTTATTCGCGAGCGGGAGCAGCTACTTGCGCGTGTGCGCCGTCCTGCTGGCGCCACTCGTCCGCGCGCGCAGATGTGAATTGGGCGGCGCAGTCGAGCGCGGCTTCGTAGGTCCAATCGTCGCGGTCGTGCGCGGTCAGCACGTGCGGGGACACCGCGTCGGGAAACACGATCGCGCGCGCGCGCTGGACATCGACGGTGGAGGGCAGCGCCAGAGCGCCCCAACGCGCTTGTAGCTCAGCCGATTTCACGGGCGGTACCAGCAGTACCAGCTTGTGCAGGCAGCCCAGTTCCTTCAGTTTGGCGAACTCCCAGGCCACACCCTCGGTTCGACCGAGCACGAGGACGACCAGCCTGGCCTGGGTGACGATGTGCTCGACTGTGGGTTGCCATGCGTCGGCGGATACCCATTCGCGCGCCGCGCCAAGCGGCGCTAGCTTTTCGCCCGGTCGACCGATGGCAATGACCGCGGCAACGCGCCACAAGTGGTCGACCACGACTTCTTCGAAGCTCACGCGGAGCACGCTCTCCAGCCACCAGCGCCCATTGGCGGCTCGCGCGCGCATCTTGAGGCGGTCATCAGCAAACGAGCGCAGGTACACGATCACCGCATCGTTGCTCTTGAGGCGGGCCAGGTCGGTCGCCCGCGTCATCGCGTGGCGACGCGCCCGTCGATACAGGAAGCTGGCAATCAGCAGCGGTGGCAACAGCGTCCCGAACAGCGCGCCGGTCTCACGCTCGGGATTGGCGTCGGGCGCTGATGACGTCCAGATCACCCCGGTCAGCTTGCGGCCGAGGTCGCTGCCAAACGCGTTGATAAAGCTTGCATCGCGGGCCCCGGCCTGTAGTTGTGCTCGTCTGGAGCTGTCACTGATGGCGTTCAGTGGAGGGAGCAGTATGGCCAGCGCAAATAGAGCAAGGAACCCGTAGAGACCAAGGCTCAAATTCCTACCAAACGCTGGACGGGCGCGACCCGCTGAAGCGGCGGATCGGAAGGGGTCAATCTGACTGGCGTGGGCGACGGTGATGGCGCGCTCGCTCCGAGGCGAGACTCGTGCAAGTCCAGCCATGACCATGAACACGAGGGGGATACCTGTCACGAGCTTGAACAGGCCGTTGTACCAGTCGAAGGTCTGCACAAAGATGCCAAGGTACGGCAGCGACAGCGCGAGCACTGTCCATGCTGCCCTTCGGCTGCCGCGCTGCAGGGCGCCGGCCAATCGAAACCCTGCCCAGACGGTGATTGCGCACGCGGCGAGCACCACCAGCGGGTTCGTCGAACCAACGGCCGCCTCGCTGAAGCCGTCGATAAATGCCGCCACCTGAACGGTCACATTCAGCGAGGCAATCTTGACCCCCAACGCTCCTCGCGCGAGTGTCCGGCGCAGCCACACGACATCGCTTAGATCGGTGCTCATGACAATCCAGAGAACGTACCGAGATCACGAATCCCCGGCCGTGAAACGGCCGGCACTTGCGGCCGGTCGGTAACGCGTAATGACGATCGATCAACCGACTGAGCTAGATCGGGCGCAGGCATACGACCAGGCCATCGTGACGTTGGTGCAGGGTCCGCGGGAGGTGAAGGACCAGGTGCGACGGCGATACCTGGCCTTTGTCCCATAGAAGCCAGGTTCGGAAACGCCAGCCATTAGTACGCGCCGCCTCTAGGACATCCGCCGAGACGGGTTCCCAACCACCGCGGTCGCGATCGAGCGGGACGTTCAGATAGAGTCGGCCACCTTCAACTCGCGAGACGCGCGACATCTCTTGGAGCCACGTCTCGAGAACTTGGAGCCACTGTGCATACGACTCGACGTCACCACCACCCACATACTCGATATTCAGTGCATATGGTGGCGAAGTGACAAGCAGATCAACGGAGTTGTCCGGCCAGGGCAACGCAGCAGCGTCGGCGACATCGAACCGGTCGCGTCCGGCCACCAGCATGTTCGAGGGGACGGAGGGGGCGCTTTGTACCGAGGCCGATACTGCCGCGCGACGGTCAGAGCACCTGCAGTCGTGAGTTCGGTAGACTGGTTCAGCGCGGCTGGGTTGGTCCAGCCATCGATCAGGCGCCCGCCTGAGGCGCCAATGCGCACGACAGCAGGCGTAACCGCCGCCAAGCCCTCGGCAGTCTGCCTGGGCAGAGCTGGAGCAGCTGCATGCGGGGCGACGTTTCCAAATATGGCGAGCAGACCACCAAACCCGACCGCTGCCGCCGATGCGGGTTGCGCCACCAGGCAAAGCGCAAGAATCGCGAAGCGAACGATCCATGCCTCCAGATCGTCGACCAGGCGTGCAATTGCGGCGCGCGCCGCGACAACCGGAACAGCCATGGTTAGGGTCCACCTCTGGCCGGCTGTGGCAGCGGTGCCGCAGCCGAGGCCGTAGCTCGGGCCCTGCGCCGGTTACGAGAGCACCTGACTTGTTCCCAGATTGGTTACATCTCTTCCCTCGTGGGGAAGGATCGAGGTAGGCTGCGGTGTAGCGGCCTGCGACCGTGGCAGGGGAGCACGCGCGGGCGCGAGGACTTTGGAGGAGAAG
>WNGB01012122.1_pt1 | contig 17324 bp, 19 predicted proteins | sample 5400681 | NCBI WGS metagenome assembly WNGB01 (sample SAMN13153367, study PRJNA577476) | soil metagenome | isolation source: 115 cm soil or saprolite under grassland replicate 2 | place: USA:California | collected 2016-06-15 | reverse complement strand
GACCGGCGCTGGGGGAAAACTCATGGCGTCCTGCGCGCCCACGCCCTACTGGAAGGACGCTCGGCGATTGAAGAAGACGATCTGGCCATCCTCAAACACGTCCTATGGTCGTCTCCCGACCAGCAGGCCGAGATCAGCAGGCTTTGCGCCCGGCTCAGCAATCCCATCAACGGCAAGGCGACTGAACTCACCGATCAGGCTGCGTCGGTATATGACGCGACCATAGCGGCGCACGGGCAGAGCGGCGATACCCAGCAGAAGGTGGTGGTCGTCGCCGAGGGCATCGACAAGCTCAAGGCAATTCACGCCGGCCTGGTTCAACTTCAGGAGCAAGCCGCCGCCAGGGGGCGCGGCGCCGGAAAGATCGAGAAGGCTATCGCCTCGGTTCAAGAGATGCGCGAAAAAATCGGGGCGCTCATCCTCGGCGCTATGTGAGGTCGCTCAATGGCCACTATGGAAACGATCGAGAATAACAACATTGCGACCGGCGCTATCGCTGACGGGACACAGGCGCTGCAGCATGACGCCTACGACGTTCAGGAGTTCGATCGCGCGGTCGAGACTTATCAGCGGCTGGCGGCGGCGGTAAGCGGCGCGGGCGAGGATCTGCACACTGCGCCTGCTTTGATCCGCGACCTCTTCTGGAGCTTTCATAAACGGGCTCCACGGATCAACGAGAACGTCGCGATCAAACCGGCCTTCGCCATCAACCGGCGGATCCTCGAGGAGATTATGAGCACGGCCGAGTGGCGGCAGTTGCGTGAGGTCGGCTCAATCAATGACCCGATGATCAGCTCCATCGCCACCATCGGCGCCTGTGAACGGGCGATCGAGGCGCTCGATCCAAACTCACGCAGTCAGATCAATCGACTGGCCGCGGCCAATGAAGCCGCCGAAAAGCTGTTCGGTCAGGCCGATGTCCTTGATGAACTCGCCTCACAGGCCACGGCGCAGCAGGTCGAAGATCTCCGCAAACGCGCGGAGAAAGCGCGCGCGGACGCCAGGCGCAAGGAGCGGGCCGCCGCGAGGCTTGAAGAAGCACTCGGCGAGGACGATGACGAGCGGAACAGGGCTATACGCCAGGCGGCGCGGCGTGGGATGGCCGACGCCCTGGATGAGGCCGACGCCATTCAGAATGCGATCGCGGCTTTCGGCGGAGGTTATTCCACGAGTAATGGAGGAAGTGGAACGCCGAGTGGGATGACCGCGCAGGAGAAGATCGAACTCGCTATGCGTGTCGTGCGCTCGCCGAAGCTCAAACTGATCGCCGAGATGTGCGGCCGATTCACCCGCATCGCCATGAGCGTACAAAAGAGCAGGGTCAACCACCCGCCGAGTGAGATCACCTCGATCACGATCGGCAATGACCTCGCTCATTTATTGCCCGGTGAGGTGGCCCTCCTCGGCGACCCAGATCTTGAAGACCTCTTCTACCTCAAATTCGCGGAGCGGCTGCTGCTGCAATACGAACTCGAAGGGAGAGAGTCCGAGGGACGCGGGCCGATCATTCTGGCGCTGGACGAATCCGGGTCGATGTCGGAGTCGTTGGGCGGCGTCGTCAAAGAAGCCTGGAGCAAATCGGTGATGCTCGGTCTGCTGGCCATCGCGCGTCGTCAGAAACGCGATCTGGCGGTCATTCATTTCTCCGGTCCGGATCAATTGCAGGCCAGAGTCTTTCCGAAGGGCGAGAGCTCTCCGCTAGAGCTGATTGACGCGGTTGAATTCTTCTTCGGCGGCGGGACGGTCTTTGATCGGTGGATGGAAGAGGCGACGCGGTTTGTCGATCAAGACCGCTTCGATCGGGCCGATGTCATCGTCATCAGCGACGGCATCGCATCCGTTTCAACACGGATCGAAGCAGATTGGTGGAAAAGAAAAGCGGAACGCAGGATGCGCTGTTATGGCGTCCTGATCGGCGAGGCTCGGGGACTCGAAGTCCTCGGCCGTATCAGTGACGCCGTAATGACGCTCGATGATCTCAAGCAGGACCAGGAGGTCCTGGAAACTATCTTTTCGATTGGAGGTAACGATCATGCCGCAGACGAATGCAATCTATAATCTGGCCGCTGTTGAAGCTTCGACCGAACAGGTCCCGGTCGTCGGCTACACCGTGTTGTGGCGGCTGCACGGTTTGAGGGTGAAACACGACCAGCTTAAGGACGCTCTCGACCGGGCGGGATTTCTGGAATTCCTTCCCGACCCGCCGACGCCGCGTAAATCGCTACGCCGCGCCCTTCAGGCCTGGGTCGTTGCGCGCGCCCAGGCTGCCCATGCCCAGCAAGTCATTGCTCAACAAACAAGCCCTGACGCGACGCAGCGCACGCTGATCCGGGTCATCAACCGGGCGGGCAGCGAGCACATCGTCTTTGCGCTTGTGATGGAGGACGTCGACTACAGGGCGCTCGGGTTGAATTACGCGACTGACCTGCGAATTCGATTGCACAAGAAAACGGGCCAGATGATCTGCACGACCCAGACGACCGGGCGGATTGAGTCTTACCACGAAAGCCAGCAGGTCGCGGCCGAGCTGCAGCCGTACTGGCGTGAGTTCAAAGACCTGCACGTCGCGTGCGACCTCTCAGAGATGACGCGCCGGATCATCGACTCGCTCCAGGCGACCGCGTTGCGCCGGGCAGGCGGGGTCTACTTCGTTCCTAAAGGAAAACGCGACGAGCTGGGACGCCTGCGTGAAATGGTCGCCGACCTCCCTCATCTCGAAGACCGGCCGTTCGTCTGCGCCTTCGGCGTGCCCGATCTTCATGAGGCGAAGGCTCAGATGACGCAGGCGCTCCACGCCGGAATGCTCGATGAGGTCGCCGGATTGCGCGCTGATCTGCGGCGCCTGATCGCGGAAGGGACGAACGTCCGCGAGGACACGGTCATTACACGTCTGGCCGCATTTCAGGGCGTCAGGGCTAAGGCCCAGGTCTATGCGGACCTGCTCGGCCTGAGATTGGACAGGATGCGCGCTGAAATCGGCGAACTCGAAACGCAGGCCCGCAGGCTGTTGCTGCGCGACGCGAAACCGGCGGGAACAAATGGGAAGGGATCAGCCGGACTTCCGATAATTCAGGAGGCGCCGTGTATCGTTGAGGCCGGCGATGAAATGAAGAGGCCGCCTCTGCCACATGCCGCCGACTGAGCCTCACTTTGTTTTTCGCACAGGGGTGAATGCGATCAACGTTATCCGGAGGTGAGATCGGTTGGATATGGTTTTCTGTTCGTAAACTATATCCTGGATTGATCTTGCCAAATTTCTAAACATGCTCCAACTAAAACTCCGATTGACTATCGGAGTTCTTCTCAACTATGATTTCTTATGCCGAGCAAAAAGCACAAGCCCTGGCCGGAACTGGGCAAGTTAGAGCGCCGTCAACACTGTCGGTTCAGCGCTCGATCGCCTGTATCGTAAAGGTCTAGTCACACGCTTGAAGGTCTCGCATGCCTACCGCTATCAGCCGGTCCTCGACCGCGAGAGCTTTGTCGTCCGCCAGATGGTAGACGGCGTCGGAGGTAACAAAGGAAGCGAGAGACGAAAACCATGATTACTACGAGATCTCTACTCACCGCCTTTTTACTGGCGCCTCTGTGTGCGTTGACCGCAATGGCGCAAACCAAGCCAAATTTCACTGGAACATGGAAGCTGAACATGCAAAAGAGCAAGTTTGCGAGCGACGGTCCGGAGGGCGTCACCATCGAGTTCAATCACCAAGATAACAACCTCACTGAAGCCTTCACCCATTTCCAAGGCGTCGGTGAGAATACTATTGAAGCCAAATACACTATCGGCGGTAAAGAAAGTGAGGCGCTGGTCGGCGACGAGGCGATAAAAGCCACCGCTAAATGGGATGGCGATGCGCTCGTCATTGACTGGAGAGGGCCTGAGGAGGGCTGGTATTTTGTCCGCAAGCTAACGCTCTCAGCCGACGGCAAGACGATGACCATCAACCTCAAGCACAGCCTGCCTAATGGCGGAATGGACGAGAAGATCTGGGTTTTTGAAAAGCAATGATCTCAGTTTTCCTGGCGCTTTTTTAAAGAGGAAGCAAAGAGGGCAAAAATCTCTGATCTCTATTGGCGCGGTGTGAACAGGCTGATCGCGTTAATCAATGGAGATTTCACCGGGTTATCCAAGGGATTTTTCTTGCAACGCCTCCAATTCTCGCGGACTTACTCCCGCTTCAGAGGCCAGCAGCAGCAGCTGTTCATAGCGTGCTTTCGGGAAATCGGTTTCCTGAAAGCACACAATTTGTTCCATTCCGTTCATTCGAGTAGCCAGGCCGATAGACCCTTGGTTCGCGCGATCTTGTAATATGCTGTTGAATCAACTAGGCGCCGGCCTGGAGTATTATTAGAGCTAGACGATAACCCCAGCAAATTCAAGGACTTAATGATTGCGCGAACCGAGAGTTTAAAGCTTTCGCTTTTTGAAAGAAAGTAGTAAATTCCTACGTATGACAACAGCAAACGCCAATGTGCTCTCAATAGTGCGACTGAGCGAGAAGGGACAGCTCACAATTCCCGCGGAGTATCGTCGCGAGCATGATCTGGAGCGAGATTCGACGCTGGCGGTGATTCAATTGGGGGAAGCGCTAATTTTGGCCCCAATCGATGAGATGTTGACCAAGATTACGGAGCGTATGGAAGCGGCGATGCGTGGCGCCGGCGTCACCGTAGAGGAATTGATGGAGGAGACGCTAGCCGCCAGAGCTGAGATCGTGCGTGAAGAATTCGGGGAGGGAGTCTAAAGTTGGCAGAATCCGTTCCACGCGTTTTTCCAGACTCGAACGTGCTGGTTGAGGGGCTTTTTTCTCCGTGGAGCGTGTCACGGGCGATTCTGATCATGGCGCGCGCCAAACTTTTCCAGTTGGTCCTATCACCCTATGTCGAACAGGAGGTCGAGCGCGCTCTGCTGCGACGGCTCAGTATCGAGTACGAAGCGGGGTCTCGATTGATAGACGATTATGCGCTCGCAATGCAATTGATCGCTCCGGAGAAGCTGGACGGGATCACCAGGGAAGAATTCAAGGCGCATCGTCATCTGATACGCCACGGAAATGACGTTCCGGTGTTAGTCACGGCCATCAAAGCGAAGCCGGATTGGCTGGTGACGGCGAATGTAGAGCACTTCGATGAAGATGTTGCGCTACGCACCGGACTTCGAATTGTCACACCGCACGGTTTTCTGCAGCAGATTGGAATCCAATTCCGATCATAGGAGCCTCTGGGCGCAACTATCGTTGAGGCCGGCGATGAAATGAAGAGGCCGCCTCTGCCGCATGCCGCCAACTGAGCCTCACTTTAATTTTTCGCACAGGGGTGAATGCGATCAACGTTATCCGGAGGTGAGATCGGTTGGATATGGTTTTCTGTTCGTAAACTATATTCTGGACCAATCTTGCCAAATTTCTAAACATGCCCTAACTAAAATTCCGATTGACTATCGGAGTTCTTCTCAACTATGATTTCTTTATGCCGAGCAAAAAGCACAAGCCCTGGCCGGAACTGGGCAAGTTAGAGCGCGCGGTCCTGGAGCACCTTTGGAAGGTCGGCGAGGCAGACGTCGTCGAGACGCATCCCGTCAACACTGTCGGTTCAGCGCTCGATCGCCTGTATCGTAAAGGTCTAGTCACACGCTTGAAGGTCTCGCATGCCTACCGCTATCAGCCGGTCCTCGACCGCGAGAGCTTTGTCGTCCGCCAGATGGTAGACGGCGTTGGAGGGCTGCGCGCTCTGGCGAGCCGGGGACTTCTGGCCTCGTTTCTGAATCTGGTGTCGGATGCTGATGAGACTGCGCTCGACCGCCTCGAAGAGTTGATCGCCGAGAAACGCGGGAGGAAAGAGTCTTGAAGAGCTTGCATACCCTCCAACACCTCGGAACGCCGGCTTTGGTCGCAGTCCTCGTTTCCGCATTGGTAGGCATAACGGTTGTCATCGGCCGCCGCCGGCTTGAGCGTTGCGCGCCTGCCGTGCAATCACGACTCCTGTTGGCGGCCGCTCTGACGCCGGTGTTATTGATGACGACTATCTTCGCCGCTTCGGTAGCGGATTGGCTCCTTCTATCTGGCGCCGCAGACTTCTGCCTCGAGCAGAGCGATTCGTCGCATCCGTCAATAATTTTGCTGTTGTTGTTTTTATTTTTCTTCTCACGGGTGGCGATCTTGGGCTTTCGCTTCGCAACCGACGTCCGGCGCGCGGCCAACGCTAACCGTGCTTTTCAAAGGGCCTCGGCCGGCGCCTTCGCCGGCTGTCGCGTGTTGCCTATTGAGGAGCCGCAGGCGTTCGTGTTGGGGATGTTGAAGCCACATGTTTATCTCTCTCAAGGATTGATCGAGACTCTCCACCCAGATGATTTGAGATTTGTGCTGGCGCATGAAAAAGCGCACGCGCGCCGGCGCGACCCTTTGCGCCGATTTGTCGCAGCCGTCGGGCTCCTCTTTCATCTTCCGGGCATTGCCGCGATGCTCAACCGCAGGCTAGCGCGTTCTCAAGAGATGACGGCGGACGCGGAAGCCGCGCACAAGGTGGAGGAGCGGCCGAGACTCGCCGAGGCTCTTGTTCGGTTTGCCCGCTTGCGAGTGTCTCCCGCGACCATCGCCAGGATGGAATTCCTCAACGGGGATTTGGAAGCGCGTGTTCAAGAGTTGTTAGACTCTTCCTCCCGTACTAATGGGCCTTCCACCTCTATGATCATCAGCGGCTTCATCGCTCTGATTGTTCTCTCCTTCTTCGCCGCACATTTGCTGCACCACTTAAGCATTTCTCTGCTCAGTCTTCCGTGATTGTTAAGTCATGAAGATCGAATGGACGCTTTGAAGCGCGCTTGAAACTCCGAGAGGTGATCGGATTTTAATTGAGATGAGGATGGCGGAAAGAACACGACAAGATTGGGAACCAACCAAGGCGTTCGGAACGAGCGCGGTTGAGTTCGCGGTGGGAACCTGGCGACTGAGCATCGGCCGTGTGCCCAGGCATGGGGCCGATTTGATACAAGTTTATGATAGCAGCAGTTCTCACTGGCAGCGGCTACAGACTCTCACCGGCTACACGAAGGCCTACCCCGAATTATTTCGTAAACTTAAGGCGGACGGCTGGCTCAGTCATTTGGGGATCGATTCGCTCGTGCTTGATTGCGGAACGGGTACGGGTGTGATGATCCGTCCCCTGTTGTCCCAGCTATCGCTCAGCCCTAAGGTTCACGCCATAGATCTTTCGACCGGAATGCTTTCGGCAGCGAAATCGGAGTTGGAGAAAGGCGGAGTTGATGTTCGGCTGCAAGTAGCCGATGCGCGCGAGCTGCCGTTTGCGGACGGCAGTTTTGGCATGGTGATGAGCGCGCATATGCTGGAACACCTGCCTGAACCTGGTGAAGGATTGCGGGAGATCGCCAGAGTGTTACGTCCTCAGGGCTTGCTACTCATAGTCACGACGCGCCACGGGGCGCCCGACGCGCTTCTACGGCTCGTCTACCGCTATCACACTCTCAAACCTGATTGGCTCAAAGGGCGTCTCCGAGAGTTGGGCTTCGGCCGCGTGACAAATTATCCGCTGGGGGAGCGTCCGCGCCTGGCGCGGTGGCTTAGCTCCGCTTACGTCGCGACTCTGGACGGCCCGTCGAACAATCTAGCTGTTGAATTAGGCAAAGGTCAGATCAATCCGGAGTAGTGACATGTTTTCGAAGACATTGCGATTTAAGGTCATATTTATCGTCATCATTTTGACGGCGCTGAGCGCGGGGTTGTCATTCGCGCAGCTTAAAAGGAGTGATGGAATGCTTCATGTCGAGACATCCACAATGATCCAGGCGCCCCGGACAAGGGTCGTCGAGATTTACCAGGATTATCGCAACTGGCCCAATCTCTTTCCGACCATCAAGGGAGTGCGGCTGGTTCGGGAGGAACCCGGAAAGAAGGTTCTGGAGATTGATCACATGGAAGGCCGGGTAATCAACGTACTCACCCTCGTATCGCCGGAAGAAGTCGAACTGGAAGAGTTCAAGAAGAAGTATGACGGTAAATTCGTCAACCGCTTTGAGGCCGTACCCGGTGGGACTCGATTCACGGTCGCCGCGGATATTTCGCTGAAGGGCCGCTATAAGCTCCTCGCGCCCTTCCTGGGTGGTTACATTCGGAAGCAGATAACCGCCTTTGTACTCGACCCCATAAAGAAGTTAGCGGAGGGCCGGCAAGGAGCGATCATATGATCCAAAGTCTGCCATTTCGATCTTTGCTCCCGTTCGCATTCCTGACGCTCGTCGGGATCGCGGCTGACGGGACGGCGCAATCGCCTGACAAAATTCTCAGACAGGGCGTCAAAGCGCTGGGTGGAGAAAGCGCCTTGCGGCGCATCACAACGCGCGAAGCAAAAGGCGCGATCAGACGGGCGAGCGATAGCGCCCAGGGCAGCCTTCAGATGCTGACGCTCAAGCCTGATCTTTATCTGCTGACGTTCGATGTCGGCGGCCTTGAAGTGAGCGAAGGGTTCAACGGCAAATCCGCGTGGCGGCGCGACTCGCGCGCGGGGCTGCGCACACTGACCGGCGATGAAAGTAAGTCCCTGCTCGCCGCCACAAATTATCGCAATCATCTCTGGCTCAATTACAAAAAAGAGAAATCAAAGCTCATTGATGCCGGCCAGGAGACAGTCGGCGGCAAACCGGCGCGCGCAGTCATGCTGACGACCAGGGAGAACGTCATAATTAAACTGTGGTTCGACACGGCGTCAGGGTTGCTGGTCAGAGAAGAGATGCCCGCGGGCAATGGTGTGACGACTTTTGAATACTCCAACTATAGCGCGGTTGACGGCGTGTTGGAGCCGTTCACGATCAAGCTGAATACCGGTGGCGAGCTATACAACATCACACTGTCGGAGGTGACGCACAATCAACCGCTCGACCGCGCGCGCTTCGGCTTTCCGAAAATCTCAGCCGAGCCGTTGCCCGATGTCTCAACTCTGATCGAGGAAGTTAGCGCGCATCAAAAAGAGATCGAGCGAATTCAGGAGCGGTACGCCTGCGCCGCAGTGGTCACTTTGCGCGAGACGGACAAGCACGGCGGCTGGCGCGACAAGGAGACGAAAACCTACGACGTGAGTTTCTATCGCGGGCGGCAGATCATGCGGCTGACCGCGAAGAACAATCAGCCGCTCTCCGCTCAGGATCAAGCTGAAGAAGACCGCCGCGTCGAGAAACTGATCCGTGAGATTGACAAGCGCGAAGCTGAAGGGAATCAGGCGAGCGGCATCCGCAAAATGGGACCGCCAGACCCGGCGGCGCGCGCGCAGTCGATTTCAGCCATCCTGCGCACTTCTCGTCTGACCAGTCCGCGCCGTGAAAATTATGGCGGGCGTGAAGTGATCGTCTTTGATTTCGAGCCACAGCCCAGCTACAAGCCGACGACGACCGCCGAAACGTTTCTGAGCAAAAGTTCCGGCGTAATGTGGATTGATGCGGCGGCAAAGCAGATCGTGCGCGTTGACGTGCGACTGGACGATTCGATCAGTATCGGCGGCGGATTGATTGGATCAGTCAAAGCGGGCGCGAAGCTCATCCGTGAACAAGGGCTAGTCAGCAGCAAAGAAGGCGAGGAGTTGTGGCTGCCGACTTACGCCGAGATCAACATCCCTGTGCGCGCTCTCTTTGTCGGCATCACGATCAGCTCTGTGACGAGATTCAGCGACTACAGGCGGTTCGATGTGAATGCCGAAAAGGAGAGCCTCAAAGCGCCGATGAAGCCGTAAATTAAGTGGCGATCTACGCCTGCGACTAAACAGAACTCCGATTGACTATCGGAGTTCTTCTGAACTATGATCTTCTTATGCCGAACAAAAAGCATAAGCCCTTGCCGGAACTGGGCAAGTTAGAGCGCGCGGTCCTGGAGCGCCTTTGGCGGGCCGGCGAGGCGGACGTCGTCGAGACGCACCGGGCGGTGGGGGAGCGCCGCGGGATCACCATCAACACGGTCGGCTCAGCGCTCGAGCGTCTGCACCGCAAAGGGCTCGTAACGCGCTGGAAGGTCTCGCACGCCTATCACTACCAGCCGACCCTCGACCGCGAGAACTTCGTCGTCCGCCAGATGGTCGATGGCGCGGGGGGAATACGCGCCCTGGCGAGTCGGGGGCTTTTGGCCTCATTTCTGGATCTCATAGCCGAGGCGGATGATGCGGCGCTCGACGAGCTGGAGGAATTGATCGCCAGGAAACGAAAGGAAGGCCAGTCGTGAAGTATTTGTTCCTCATCACCTACCTTTTTGGTTCTCTGGCGCTGTACGTGGTCCTCGCTTCGTCGTTAGTGGGAGTAGTCGTGACTGCCGGACGTCGTCGGCTCGCGCGTCTGGATCCATCAGCGCAATCACGAATTGCGCTGACGGCTGCAGTGGCCCCGGCTTTCCTCTGCGCGGTTTTCGAGGGTGGCGCGGTCTATGACATCGTTATATCCGGTCCCGCGGACTTTTGTCTGAACCCCCACGATTCGGCGGCGCCGTCCTTTATTCTATTGCTCTCGGTTGCAATCCTCGCGGGCCGAATCCTGACCTGCGGGATCCATACCATCGTTGCCCTAGTACGCGCTGTCCGCCTTGGCCGCGCCCTCCCGGGAGAGGCGCCTGAAGAGTTTATGGGCTGTCTGGTGCTGCCGGTTGAGGAGCCGCAGGCTTATGTCCTGGGGATTCTGAAGCCACGGGTTTATGTCTCCCGGGGCTTGCTAGAGCAGGCCGGCGAGGACGACCTGGCGTCAGTGCTTGCTCACGAACACGCGCACGCGGCGCGCCGGGACCCGCTCCGCCGCTTGATCACATCTATCGGCCTCGTTTTTCATTTACCGGGAATCGCCCATCTGCTCGACCGGCTCCTGACACGCACGCTGGCGGCGAGCCTACTTGTGGAATGGCGCGTGTTAAACTCCGACCTGCGCTCGGAGTTTAACCACAGAGGAGAATCAAGATTTAACGAGGCGGTCTGGGAAGCCGTCAAGGATGAGTGAGATGAGAGTCAAAGAATGTTGGCGGTTATTGTAGGAATTCTGTTCATTAGCGCGGGGCTCGGGCGGCTGGTGTGGGACAAGATCGCGGCGGCGATTGATGATCGTCCGGTCGCCCGCATCGTCGAGGCTCTTAAGATCGCGCCGGGGCAAAAAATTGCCGACGTCGGTTCCAGCGACGGGCCGTTCATCTTCCCGCTAGCCGAGCAGACGGGCAAGACCGGAGTAGTCTACGCGGTCGACATCAACCCAAAAGCGCTACAAAAGGTTGAAAGATTAACGCATAAGAGGGAGGTAGGTAATGTCCGCGCCATCCTGGCCGCCGAGGCCGACCCGAAGATACCGGAACCGGTCGACCTCGTCTTCATATCCGCTACCCTCCATCATATAAAGGATCGGCCGGCTTACCTGCGCACCCTGCGCCGGTATCTGAAGTCTGCGGGCCGGATCGCCGTGATCGATCCGATTGACCGATGGCCTCCTTTTCATGGTCGGATGAAATATACGCTCGACGAGCTTGACGGCTGGATGCAGGAAGCAGGGTACAGGCGGGTAGAGAAACACGACTTCGTGCCCCACTGCTTCTTTGTGATCTACGAGGTCGGGCAATGAAATTACGGAATGACGCGGCGCTCAAAGCAGCGCTTGGGACCTGGCAAATATCGGTGGAACGGCTGCCGCCAAGCCGCGCGGAAATTGCGGCGATTTATGACCGGAAGGCGAGGCATTGGAGCGCGATCCTGCCCATGCTCGGCTATGATCAATCTTACCGCAATTTGTTTAGCCGACTCAACCAGTCCCGGGCGCTCGGGCATCTGCGTCGGGGCGGGCGCATCCTGGATTGCGGGATCGGCACGGGGGCGCTCTCCTTGGCGCTCCTTGAAGCACTCCCTTTCAGGTTTCATCTCACCGGGCTGGATCTCTCGCCGCGGATGATCGAGGAGGCGAAGCGCCGCCTCACGTCCGCCGGCGCTAAATTCGATCTGTACTGCCGGGACGTAAGCAGCCTGCCGCCCGGCGGCGAAAAATTCGATCTCGTGATGTGCGCCCATCTACTCGAACACCTACCTGACCCGCTGGACGGGATGCGGAGAATGGCCGAAGGGCTGCGTCCGGGCGCGCTACTGCTAGCGATCGTAACCCGGCCGGGCAGGCTCGGCTCGCTCATCCATCTGCGATACCGCAACCAGTGCATTCATCCGGGGAGCCTGGCGCGCGGCATGAAACATCTCGGCCTAACAAACATTCGCCTGCTCCAGCTAGACGCCTGTCTGGTCTGGTGTCGATGGTTGAGTTATGCCTGCGTCGCGACTAATCCCGGCGGCTAAAATTCTTGTCGTTACATACCGGACGATGATCGTGTCGGAGGCGATTCAGAATATGTCCTTACCGAGTTATTACAAAACAGCCGTCAGTAGGTTAAAGAATCGATCCAGGTCGCTTTCGGTGACTTCATCGAACTTCATTCCTGGCGATCGACACTGGAATTCTTCATCGTAGATCTGACCCCGATCCCGAAGCAGGAAGCGCGGGGCGGTCTCCTTAGGGAAGGCCTCAATCAAACGTTGCGCAGTCTGCACAGAGATCGGGTGGTCGGTCAGGTTGAAGCGCAGTACGCGTCACCGGTCATGCGCCGGCGCAATCAAGAGCCTGATCAAGGAGCTGATTTGGGCATTGACCTATAGGCGCCGGGCTCGCTTCCGCCGTGAGAGTCTGGTCCAGAAAAACTTGAATCCTTCCCGGCGCCGGCGGATCAGGGTCTGCGGCTTGACAGTCACCGAGGCCGAGCGCCAGTCCTCCAGGCCTTTAAATACAAACGTGAGGTTCGGTTTGTGACGTCGACCCTAAAAAAAACGGGTTAATTCCAACCTCAGAACGGTTAAGGCCGAGTCGAGACCGGCGGTCCCACAACAGCGAGTGTAAGCCTGACTGTATACGTGATTACTGAAACGATCGAGTATTCTTTCAACGATCAAACGTCAAAGGGAGGATCACTGGAGACCGCGCGGTTGTTGATCTCTCAGGGAGCGAAAGTCGCCATCTGCGGGCGTAACTCAGAAAGACTGGAGAGGGCGGCGGCCGGCGTGGGACCGCTCCCGATCTGTGTCGATGTAAGCGTGGAAGCGGACGTCAAGCGGATGGTGCAGACTGTCATTGCGGAATTCGGCGATTACAATGCGCTCGTCAACAACGCGGGGTATGGTTATTTCGCCACGCTCATCGAACAGGATCCGGATCAGTTCACCCGCTTGTTCCTGACCAATGTGGCCTGCGCGATGCTCGTCGCCCGCGAATCTGCGCGCTACTTCATCAGCCGCAAGTACGGAAACATCATCAATATTGCCTCAACAGCAGGATCGAAGGGATTTGCAGGAGGCACGGCCTATGCGGCCAGTAAATTTGCGTTGACCGGAATGACCGAATGTTGGTGCGCGGAATTGCGTGTCGAGTCCCTATAACTCGAGTACCGCTGACCGAACCTGCTTTCAAGATACCGCTCCTCTCTTGGAACCACGACACGGGAGACCACCGCGGCCGCGGGGATAAGCGTGGCCACCATCCAAATGCTACTGATCCAGAGCGCAATCCCGAGTTGCGCGACAAAGAACGAGAGATAGATGGGATTGCGGCTGAAACGATATGGCCCCGTCCGGACGATGTTCGTCGTTGGTTAGTTCCCAGGCGCCGGGGCGCTGGCGGCGCGGAGCGCGCGTACTGAGAACAAAAACAAGAGGATGGAGGCAAAAACCATCGTGCTTCCGATCGGAACGGCGGCGGGAAGCGCAAACGGTAGCGGCCAGAGCCAAGTTAACAATGCCCCAGCCATGATGGAGCTCGAATAGACCAGTGGCGGCCGGACCAAGCCGGGATTGGCGACATCCGGTTTGCCTCCCGTATTTGGGTCAGTCGCTTGTAATCGCCTTGATCTCATTCGGACACTCAAAACATTGGAGTCGAAATGGCGCCCCATTTGACATGAGACGGCGGTGTGCGTATTTCCGTCACCGCGCCTTCGCCCACGTCAACAACGGCCACCACCAACGGATCGCGTCCATAGGACGCCTTTACGATGTCGACTCCCGACGGAGGGCTGCCGTGAAAGCGCGCCCGCGTGAACAACACCTTGTAGCGCAGACGGTCAAATTCGGACGGGACATGATGGCCTCCCGAAGGATTTTCCTTGTCGAGAGGCAAATCAGGGAGAAACCACTCCTGCGGAACGATGTACACGATGAAACGCATCTCGCGCGTCTGATCGAGTAACGCCTGGATGCGCGGGTCAGACCGGGCGATCTGGTAGGTCTTCTTCAGGTCCTCATCGGCAAGCAGCGCGGTAGAAATGACCGCCGTGCGCTCGTCATAAACGGCTGCGATTCGACTGAGGGACCAATTTCGTAGCTGGAATCCGATGATAACGGCAATGGCGATCGAGCAGAGTATGAGGAACGGCAGCAGTATTGCACGACCCGCCCCCGATGCCGGCATAAGGCGTGGGAGCCGTTCTCCGATGCGCTTGGGGAGAAATCGCCCCGTGCTCCGCTGGTAATCTTGATAATCGGCGCCGAACCGGCTAACGCACAGTTGTTCCTCCCATTCGGCCAGGAGCGCGTACATGAAGATCATCAGGACCAACGTGACCAGGACGAGGAAGCGAGGCCATACAAGCGCGGCGCCGACGCTGGTGATCGCCAGGCCGACGTATTGTGGATGCCGAATGAACGAGTACAGGCCGCCAGTTACCGCGCGACCCTTCCGGAACTTGCTCCAGTAGACCGGAATTGCCCCGGCGAAAAACATCGTCAAGCCACTGACAATTAGCAGCATACCGATGACGTGCAAGGCGTTCAGTATCGGGCTCGTTGTTTCCGTGAAATGGGGAAGGTAAAACATGGTCATCCAGGCGGCGCCAGGCCATTCATGGAGAACATTAAGCATCGGACCATACGCCGCATAAAAATGAAGCGCGAATGGGCTGATCATGAAGAGGATCTCGAATACGATTACAATGTAGACGATCCAGACCGCCGGTCTAAACAGAATTCCTGTACTAACCGCCAACCATTCTTTGGCTCTCATATCATTCCTCCATCACGGCGGCCAACCGCCTTGTTAAATCTTGGTTCTTCAGGCCAATTAAACTCCGAGCATAAATCGGAGTTTTCTATATGCCATCCCACCAGTATGCTCACCGCAATCGGCGCCGTATCAGGGGAGCCGGAGCAGGGCTTGCGCTAGGTAGTGAAGGCCGTGCGCGGCGAAGAGGGCGAGCAGACACAAGGCAGCCGAGCAGCCGGCCAGCGCGACCGCGGAGAGCCCCCGGCGCTGATGCGGATCGAGCAGCTCCCTGACTCGCGCATCCAGGTCGCCACTCCCGAACTTCATGGCGGCGGCCCGGACGGGCCCCTGCAAGCGCGCAAATCGGACGAGCGCCTCGGCCACTTTTCTCCAACGACAATCGCACCCCGACGATGAAGCCTGCAATCGCGCAAATCGGACGAGCGCCTCGGCTACTCGCACCCGGTCGCCGACCGTGCGGGCAGCATCTGCGTCTGCGGCCATCTCCTGCGTGCGCGTCAGGAGACGGTCGATCAGATGAGCGATTCCAGGTAGATGCAGAACGAGGCCCGCGGATGCGATCAAACGGCGGAGCGGATCCCGGCGAGCCGCGTGCGCGCGCTCGTGCGCCAGCACTGAGGACAAGTCGTCCTCGTTTGTCCGCTCGAGCAAACCCCGGGAGACGTAGACCCGTGGCTTCAGCAGTCCCAGGACGTACGCCTGCGGCTCCTCGACCGGCAGCACCATACAGCCCATAAAAGCTTTGTATGATGCGCCGGGGAGGACGAGGCTTAGGCGGACTGCGCGTAAGATGACAACGATGGTTTGGATCCCGTATGTCAGGGCCCGGCCCGCGAGGATCGCAACCGAGAACAGTAAGATCAAGGATGGTTCCGCCGAATCATGGAGATGCAGACAAAAGTCCGCGGGACCGTACAGAAGGCGATCATAACTCGCGCCACCCACGAAAACTGCGCCGAGGAAAGCCGGAGCTACCGCAGCCGCCAGCGCAATCCGTGATTGCGCCGAGGGCTCCAGACGCGCAAGCCGCCGGCGTCCGGCAATTAACGCCGCCCCCACGAGCGCCGAAGCGAGGAGCAGGCACAGCGCCAGAGTTCCAAAAAGGTAGGTGATGGGGAACAAATACTTCACGTCTGGCCCACTTTTCGTTTCCTGGCGATCAATTCCTCCAGTTCGTCGAGCGCCGCATCATCCGCCTCAGCGACGAGATCCAGAAACGAGGCCAAAAGCCCCCGGCTCGCCAGGGAATGCATCCCCCCGGCGCCGTCGACCATCTGGCGGACAACGAAGTTCTCCCGATTGAGGGTTGGCTGGTAGCGGTAGGCGTGCGATACCTTCCATCGCGTGACGAGACCTTTGCGGTGCAAACGCTCAAGCGCTGAGCCGACCGTGTTGACGGTGATCCCCCGACGCGCTCCAACCGCCCGGTGCGTCTCAATGACGTCCGCCTCACCGACCCGCCAAAGGTGCTCCAGGACCGCGCGCTCTAACTTGCCCAGTTCCGGCAACGGCTTGTGCTTTTTGCTCGGCATAAAGAAATCATAGCTCAGAATAACTCCGATAGCAAATCGGAGTTGAGCCTAAAACAGACGACGGCCGCATTGTCGCACAAAGTAAAAAGTTAGCTTCCGAAATTTGAATTCTCGCAAGCAGCGCAGGCGGAATGTGTCAATAACTTTGAGACACCTGCTGTGAAAAACATGGCTTGCGATTGCAGAAAAAAGAGTACACCACTCCTTTCCCGTCAGAGCAGACAGATTGATCAAACTGTCAAGAAGGAAGTGATCCGGCTTCCTCCCTGAAACTTAACCCGGCGAGTGACGAGTTAAGCGCGGTTGGGTTCGAGCTTAACCTGGTAGCCCAGCCGCTCCAGCCGACGCACCAGATTGAGTTTCAGGCGTTCCGGCTCCAAACGCTCGAGGTAATCAGCGCCCAATTCCTGATAGGGCGTATCACTACTGAGCACGTAGTAAATCGCAATTAGGATCTTGTGTGCGACGGCGACGACGGCGCGTTTGTGACCGCGTCGAGCCTTTAGGCGATAGTATTTTTCGCGGAAATAACAATTCTTCTCGCGGGTGGCGGCCAGGGCGGCCTCGACCAGAGCCGAGCGCAAGTACGGATTGCCGGGACGAATCTTGCTCTTGCCTCGTTTACCGGCGCTCTGGTTTTGCCCAGGGCAGAGGCCAGCCCAGGAGGACAGATGGCCGACGGTCGGCCACTGGCTCATCTTGATGCCCATCTCGGCAATGACTGTGGCGGCCACTACCCA
>WNGB01006395.1_pt1 | contig 17324 bp, 16 predicted proteins | sample 5400681 | NCBI WGS metagenome assembly WNGB01 (sample SAMN13153367, study PRJNA577476) | soil metagenome | isolation source: 115 cm soil or saprolite under grassland replicate 2 | place: USA:California | collected 2016-06-15 | reverse complement strand
CGGAGTTGTAGATGATGATCAGGTCGCAGCCGCCCGCCTCCGCGCACTTCGCGGAGAGGCCGGTGCCGGCGCCCGCGCCGATGATCGCCCGGCCCTGCTCGATCTGGGCCCGCAGCCGCGCCAGCGCCTCTTGCCGGGTCATCGAGTCTCCCGGATCATCTGGTCGAGCCGGTCCGCCATCGCCTCGGCGAACGCCGGATCGTTGACGTCCAGGTCGAGCTCGTGCACCTCGACGTTCGCCGCCAGTCCATCCCGGAGCGCGCCGAAGAGCGCGTCGTCGGCGGCCGGGTCGTAAAACGGACCTCCCTCTGTCGCGATCATCGAGACGCCCTTCAGCGGGACGAACAGCGCGGTCGGCCCGGTCGCGGCGCTCAGCTTCCGCGCGATCTGACGGCCGAGCTCGGCGCACTCCTCGGGGGTCGTCCGCATCAGCGTCACCGTCGGGTTGTGCACGTAGAGGTTGCGGCCCTCGAAGTGCGGCGGCACCGTCTCGCGCGGGCCGAAGTTGACCATGTCGAGCGCGCCGAGCGAGACGACCTGGGGCAGGCCGAGCTCGCCCGCCGTCTCGAGGCGGTCCGGGCCGGCCGAGAGCACGCCGCCGACGAGCTCGTCGGCCAGCTCGGTGGTGGTGATGTCGAGCACGCCGGCGAGGAAGCCGCCGCGTGCGAGCGCCTCCATCGACTGCCCGCCCGTGCCCGTGGCGTGGAAGACGAGCACCTCGTAGCCGAGCTCCTCCAGGCGCTCGCGCGCCCGCGTCACGGACGGCGTCGTCACGCCAAACATGCTGGCCCCAATTAACGGCTTCCTGAGCAGCTTCGCCTCGCCGCTCTCCATCTCGGGCAGCGCGATCTTCGCCATGCCCGCGATTGCGCCGGCGGCGTTGGAGAGGATCCGCTCGGAGATCCGGTTCAACCCGGAGATGTCGACGACGGAGTAGGTCATCGAGACGTCCGTGGCGCCGACGTACGGGCGCGTGTCGCCCGAGGCGAGCGTCGAGACGATCAGCTTCGGGACGCCGACGGGCAGCCCGCGCATCGCCTGGGCGCCGATCGAGGAGTTGCCGGAGCCGCCGACGGTGAGGATCCCGTCGAGGCGGCTCTCTTCGTGGAGCCGCCGCACGACCTCGGCGCCGCCGCGGCCCATCGCATCGACCGCAGCGCCGCGGTCGCCGGCCTCCCTCAGAGCGGCGATCTTCGTCCCGGCGGCGGCAGCGACCTCGTCTTGCGAGACGTCCGCCTCGGCCAGCGGCTCGAAGACGCCCGCGTCGACGAGCACGACGTCCACGCCCTGCTCGCGCACCCGCTCCCGCAGGTAGTCGTACTCCTTGCCCTTCGTGTCGAGCGTGCCGAGCAGGACGACGGTTGCCATCGCGGCCGATCCTACTTCGGAGGAACGGGACGCCAGGCCGGGCTCGAGTCGTTGTTCTTCCCGGAGGTGAGCTGCGTCTGCGTGCCGTTCTCGTCGACCCAGATCGCCCCGTCGCGCGAGAAGGCGATCCTCGAGCCGTCGGGCGACCAGGCGGGCTGGATCACGTCCACGAGGGACTGGGTCACCTGCCGCAGCCCCTTGCCGTAGGCGCCGATCGTGTAGATCTCGAAGTGGCCGAGGCGGACGTTGCTCTGGAAGGCGAGCCGCCTTCCGTCCGGCGACCACTTGGGCAGGCCGCTGACCTGCCCCAGCTTCGTCAGTTGGCGCTTGCCGTGGCCGTCCGCGGGCATGACCCAGAGCTCGCGGATCGAGAAGCCCGGCTGCCGATAGTCGAAGGCGATCAGCTTGCCGTCGGGCGACCAGTCGGGATCGGCAGCGTTGCCGAACCCACTGCCGATCCGGCGGGCCGGGCCACCGCCCGCCGGCACCCCGAACAGCGCCCCCTCGCGGCCGAAGATGATCCGGGTGCCGTCGGGCGACCAGGCCGGGTGGTCGTCGGCCTTCGCGGAGTTGGTCAGGCGCTTCGTGCCCGTCCCGTCGGCCTGCATCACGAAGATGTGCGACGTCCCTTCGCGGTGGCTGGCGAATGCGATCTGCCGCCCGTCGGGCGACCAGGCGGGCTCGACCTGGAAGAAGAGGCCGCTGGGCGAGGAGGGGTCGCCCTTCTCCTCGGTCAACCGCCGCGCGTGCTTGCCCTCGGCGTCGGCGCCGAAGATCGCGTAGTCGCCGTCTTTGACGCTGACGAAGAGGAGGTCGGGTGGGCCTTTCGGGCTCGACCCTCCGCAGCCCGCGAGCACGAGCGCCGCGAACGCGACGAGCAACGCCAGCAGCCGCACCATTCAGCGGGCGACCGGCTCGACGCCGAGGTAGCGGCGCTGGAGCTCGGGGTCTCTGCCGAGCTCGGCTGCCGTCGTCTCGATCGCGATCTCGCCGCCGACCATGACCAGCTGGCGCTCGGCGAGCGAGGTGGCCACGCCGAGGTTCTGCTCGATCAGCAGGATCCGAAGACCCTCCTCCTCGAGCTTGCGGAAGGTCTCGATCAGCATCTCGATGATCGTCGGCGCGAGCCCCTCGGACGGCTCGTCCATGATCAGCAACTTCGGGTTCGTGACCAGCGCGCGGCCGATCGCGAGCATCTGCTGCTCGCCGCCAGAGAGCTGCGCGCCGCCGTTCTTCTTCCGTTCGGCCAAGCGCGGGAACAGCTCGTAGACGCGTTCCATGGTCCAGCGGCGGCTGCCATTCCCACCGACGACCATGCGCAGGTGCTCGTCGACGCTCAGGGACGGAAACAGCCGGCGGCCCTGCGGCACGTAGCCGATGCCCAGACCGGCGATCCTGTGCGACGTCCTGCCCACCAGCTCCTGGCCCTCGAAGCGGACCGAGCCGCTCGTGCGCGGAGGATTGAGCCCCATGATCGCCGCGCAGAGCGTCGTCTTGCCCATCCCGTTCCGCCCGACGATCGCGAGCGCCTGCTCGCCGAGCTCGAAGGAGACGTCCTGGAGCACGTGCGCGCTGCCGTAGTGCGCGTTCAGCCCTTCGACGGTGAGCAGCGCGTCGGCCATATCACTCGTTGTGGTGGCCCCGGCCAAGGTAGAGGTCGTGCACGAGCTCGTTGGCGCGGATCTCGTCGGGCGTGCCCTCGACGATCACGCGACCGTCGTGCATCATCGTCACCTGCTCGGCGACGCGGAGCGCGACGTCCATGTCGTGCTCGATCACGATCAGCGTGATCTCGCGGCCCAGAGCGAGCAACAGGTCGGTGAGCAGCGTGCGCTCGCCCCGGGAGAGGCCCGAGCACGGCTCGTCGAGCATCATCACCTGGGGCTCGGCGGCCAGTGCGACGGCGAGCGCGACCTGGCGGTGCTCGCCGTGCGAGAGTGAGCCGACGGGTTCCGAGAGCTTGTGATCGATAGCGGCACGCCTGGCCGCCTCACGCGCTCGGTCGCGGTACTCCGAATCCCTGGGCGCGATCACCGGCCGGAGATGGCCCCCGCTGACGCCGAGAACCGAGAGGTAGATGTTGTCCTCGACGCTGAGCCCAGTGAACAAGCGCGACTGCTGGTAGGTGCGGGCAAGCCCCATGCGCGCGCGCGAACGCGCCGGCAGGGCCGTGACGTCGCGGCCGAAGAGCTCGACCGTGCCGGACGTCGCCAGGAAGTCTCCCGCGATCACGTTGAAGAGCGTCGTCTTCCCGGCGCCGTTCGGGCCGAGAATCGCGCGGCGCTCTCCCGGAGCGACGTCGAGATCGACGTCACGGACTGCATGCAGGCCGCCGAAGCGCCGGCCGACCCCCCGCAAGCGGAGGGTCGGCTCGACGTGTTCGGCTGCTGGTGCTTCTGTCAAACGCCTACTTGACGAACGACTTCGTGACGACGCCGTTCGTGACGACCTGGATCTTGCCCTGCCAGGGCGTCACCAGCTTCGTGCAGGGCGGCTGCGTCCGGCCGGGCGGCGGGCTCGTCTTCTTGAAGAGACCACCGAACGACTGGGTCACGTTGGGCACGAAGCCGGCGAGCGTAATTGTCGGCTTCCCGTCCGCACCCGTGACGAGCTGGAGCGGCCACTGGTCCTGGATCGCCTGGCGGTTCGCGTCGAGCCTGACGACGCCGCTGCTGGAGACCTGGTATCCGGGCTTGATCGACCGCGGCAGGCTGGCCTGGAGCTTGGCTCCGAGGGCACCACCGGATTTGGTCAGGCCCTGGACCAGCGCCCAGGCCGCGTTGAAGTAGTTGTAGACGAAGCCGTCGGCGTAGTTCCCGCCGTTCAGGCCCGGGAACACCTTTGCGACCCTCGCCTCGTATGCCTTCGCCGCCGCAGTCTTCAGACCGGGGGCCGTCCCGAAGCCGCCCAGGTACGCACCGGTGAGGCGCGGGGCGACCTCGGCGAAGTTGCCGAGGAAGGCGAAGAACAGGTTCCCAACGAACTTCTTCGGTTCCGTCGGGCCGTACGCCTGCTCGTAGGCCTTGAGCGAGGCGCCGGTGGCGTTACCGCCGATCGTCCAGAAGTAGCCGTCGACCGCAGTCGGAGGCGGCAGCTGCCGAACGTAGGGGGCATAGTCGGTCGTGTTCAGCGGTGCGAACACGCGCTTCGTGATCTGGCCGCCCATTGCGCAGAAGTCGGCAATCAGGCCGGCTCCGGTCGTCCAGCCGAAGCTGTAGTCGTCCATGATGATGGCGGCCTTCCGCCAACCGAGCTTCCGGTAGGCGATCTCACCGGTGCCTGCGTTCCACTGGGCGCCGTCGCCGTGGTAGCGGAACACGTTCTTCGGTGCGATCTGAAGCGTCGGATCCTGTGATGCGGCCGTGCCGATGATGAACGTCTTGGTCGGATGCGCCTTGGCGTAGTTCGCGATCGACACCGCTTCGTCGCCTGACAGCGGACCGACCATCACGTCGGCCTTGAGCTGCTCCATCAGGCGCTTGGTCTCGGTGACGGCCAGCGGAACGGTGTCGTTGCCGCAGCCGTAGCCGACGATCCTGATCGACGTGCTGCCGACCTTGATCCCGGTCATGCCGGCGGACGGCTTCTTCGGGTTCTTGGCCTTGCCGCGCGCGTACGTGGCGAACGCAGCCTCTGCGCCGCCGATGTCCGGCTCGTAGCCGAAGCCGAAAGCACCCTTGCAGTCGGTCATGATCGCGACCTTGACCGTCGCTGCCTTGGACGCCGCCATTGAAGCCGTCGCCGCGACCGTCATACCGGTTACCGCGACCAGGGCGACTGCGGTCTTCCAGCTTCGCAGCTTGAGTCTCGTCATCTGTTGATGCCCTCCTCCCTCTTCCATCGAAGGTGTGCGTGATTCTCCCTCAGGAGGCGAGCCGATTTCAAGCTGGACTCGCTCCAAGATCCCGTTCTGAACACTTACGCGTGCTCCGTGGCCTGCGGCGCCGCCGGCCGACGCCTCCGTGTGCCGCGCCTCGACGGGTCGAAAAGGCGGCCCCAGAGCCCCATCAGACCGTCGGGCGACGCGAGCACGATGCCCAGGAAGATGATCCCGATGATCGTGTTGAAGCTCCCCCCGAACAGTGTTCCGCCGAAGCTGAGCCCGGGGACGTTGAAGTCGCGGACGTAGTCACGCATGACGATGAAGGCGAAGGCGCCCACCCATGCGCCTTCGATCCTGACCAGGCCGCCGATCACCGCCATCACGAGCAGGTTGAGGGTCTCTGGCAGGTCGACGTTCCCGGGCGCCACGGTCCCGCTCCACCAGGCGTAGAGGATCCCGGCGAGCGAGGCGAGGAAGGCGGCGAAGCCGAACGCAAGCGTGCGGTGGAGTGGCACGTTGTAGCCGAGCGAGGCCATCCGCACGGGCTCGTCGCGGACGCCCTGGAGCGTGATCCCGAACGGGGTGCGCACGAGGTAGCGGATCAACAGGTAGGCGAAGATCGCGACGCCGAACGCGATGTAGTAGAGGCGGTTGGGGTGGTCGACGATGTTGCCGATCCAACCGGGGGTGAAGCGGTAGATGCTGCTGATCCCCGAGAAGCCGGAGATGTTCGTCACCTGGCCGAGGAAGTAGGTGGCGATCACCGAGTAGGTGAGGGTGATCATCAGGAAGTAGATGCCGGCGCTGCGCGACGCGACGGCTCCCATGAGCAGGCCGAGCGTGGTCGTTCCCACGATCGCGAGGACGATTCCGAGCGTCGGGTCCCAGCCGAGGTGCAGGCCCTTGGAGACGCCGCCCGCACCGCCTTGCGTGACGAGGTTGCCGAGGATGATCCCCGAGATTCCGGCGAGGGCGGTCTGCGCGAGCGAGACCATGCCACCGTAGGCCGAGAGGAAGATCAGGCTGGCGGCGGCGAGCCCGAAGAAGAACGTCTCGGTGAGGATGTTGTTCGTCCAGTTCGAGTTGAGGAACGTCGGCGCGAGGCCGGCGATGACGACCGCGGCGGCCGCCATTCCGCGCTCGAGCTGCTGCTTCGTCGTCCAGGTCCGCGGGTTCAACCGGGTCTCCCGAACAGGCCCTGCGGGCGGAAGGAAAGGACGAGCGCGATCAGCACGAACGTGAAGATGATCGAGTACGACCCGCAGCAGTTGGGGCCCGTAGACGGCAGATAGGCGGCGCTGAAGTCGGACACGAACGCGTAGAGGACCGCGCCGGCGGCGGCACCGAAGATCGAGCCCATCCCGCCGACGATGACGACGACGAGCGAGTTGAGCAGCCACTGGCCGTCCTGGCCGGACGACACGTTCGACTGCGAGGCCCAGACGATCGCGCCAAGGGCCGCGAGCGCCGAGCCGACGACGAAGGCGATCGCGAAGGTGCGCTGGATGTTGATCCCGAGCGCCTCCGTCATCTTCTGGTCGTCGACGCCGGCGCGGATGATCATCCCGGTCTTCGTGCGGTAGAGCCACAGCCAGAGGCCGAGCCCGACGGCGACGCCGATCCCGAGCAAGACCAGCTTCGCGAGCGAGTACGTGACGCCCGCAATGTGGAGATTGACGAAGCCGTCGGTCCAACCGGGCCAGGTCATGCTGACCGCGTTGCCGCCGAACTTCTGGGTGACGGTCGAGGCGGCCCGCGGGAAGTGGGCGATGATCTGGTCGGCGATGATCACGGAGATCGCGATCGTGATCAGCGCTTGCCGCAGCTCCTGGCCCTGGTTCCAGCGCAGGAAGGACTGCTGGGTAATCAGGCCGACGATCGCGATGGCCGGCGCGGCGACGACCAGCGGGACGAGCCACTCCCAGGTATTCACCTGGGAGGACTGGATCGCGAACCCCTGGCCGGTCATCGCCTGCTGGACCTCGTAGCCGATGTAGCCGGCGAGGAGGTAGAACGAGCCGTGGGCCATGTTGACGATCCGCATCAGCCCGAAGATCAGCGCGAAGCCGCTGGCGACGATGAAGAGCGCGGCGGCGAAGGTGATCGAGTCGAGCGTGATGCGGATGAACGAGCCCGGGTCGTCCACCGCCGAGCCGAACGTCGTCGCGCGCCAGCTGTAGGCACCGGTCGACGGCTCGGCGATGAAGAGCACGTACGACAACGCGAAGAGGACGAGCACCCCGACGAAGAGCACCGGGGCCTTGCGCAGCGTCAAGTACGAGCCGAGCTGCTCGCGATCCGGGATCCTGGCGGCCAGCGCGCTCAAACGGAGCCGACCGTAACAGTCTGGTTTCCGGCTTGCAAAACGCTGTGCGCTTCGACTTAGAGCTTGCGAGCCTGGCGGTGGCCCTCGAAGACCGCTTCGTAGGTCGTGCGAGGCGCGGTCGCGTCGCCGATCATCTCGACGCTCGCGTCACGCTCGCGCAGCAGGTGGTAGAGGCCGTTTTCCGAGCGGCGGCCGGTCGCCATCACGATCCAGTCCGCCTCGAAGGTGGTCACGCGGTCGGGCACGTAGACGTTGATCAGGTCGACCGAGCGGCCGTCGATCTTCTGCACGAACAGGTCGGGAACGACCTCGACGCCTGCCTCGTAGAGCTGCTGGCGCACCCAGAGGTAGTAGACCTCGGGGATCGTCTCCATCCCGATCATCGGCCAGCGCGTGACCAGGCGAACAGACGCCCCTTCCTGCGCGAGCTTGACGGCGGTGAGCGGCGCAGCCACGTCCTGGAGGTCGTCGAGCACCATCACCGACCCCGACGGAGCCGCCTTGCCGGTGGCGACCTCGTCCCAGGTGACGCAGTTGCCGGTTTCCCAACCGGGGAGCGGCGCGGCAGTCTGGCCCTGCCAGCCGTCCCGGCGGTAGGCGGCGCCGGTGGCGACGACGACGTGGTCGGGATGCTCTTCTTCCAGCAGCGCGTCGATCCCGTCCCCGGTCACCTCCTCGCCCGTGCGGATCGTCGCTCCGTTCCCGCGCGCCTGGCGCTCGAGCCAACGTCCGATCTGCCCGTACTCCTTCCGGCCCGGGAGCAGCGAGTACCAGCGCACGTGCCCGCCGGCCTCGTCCTCGCGCTCGAGGACGACGACCTCGTGGCCGCGTGCCGCGGCGATCCGCGCGTACTCGAGCCCGGCCGGGCCGGCGCCGATCACGAGCGCCTTCTTTCGCTTCGGGGCCTCGACGAGCGTCCCCGAGCCCCAACGGGCCTCCCGTCCGACCTCCGGGTTGTAGACGCACTGGACGCGTCCGCCCCGGATTGCGCTTCGCCAGCAGTAGTTCGCGGCCACGCAGCGGCGGATGTCCTCCTCCCGGCCCTCCCGCGACTTGCGGCCCCACTCCGCGTCGGCGAAGAGCTGGCGGGCGAGGAGGATCGCGTCGGCCTCGTCGGCGGCGAGGATGTCCTCGGCGATCTTCGGGTTCGTGATCCGCCCGACGAGAAGGACGGGCTTCGTCGAGACCTCCTTGACGGCCTTCGTGTAGCCGCGCTCCCAGCCGGGCTCGTAGGTCATCGGCGTATGGATGAACGAGTGATGGACGCCGGCGGAGAGGTTCACGTAGTCCACATCCGCCTGGCGTTCGAGGTCGGCGACGATCTGCTTCACATCCTCCAGCTCGAGGTCGCCGGGCCAGAACGACGTCGAGTTGATCCGGTAGCCGATGAAGGGCTCGTCGCCGATCGCGCCGCGGATCCGCTGGAGGGCCTCGAGCGGGAAGCGGAGCCGGTTCTCGTACGAGCCGCCCCAGCGGTCCTGGCGGTGGTTGTAGAGCGGCGAAAGGAACTGCCACGGGAGGTAGCCGTGAGCCATGTGGAACTCGACGCCGTCGAGCCCGGCCGCGATCGCCCGACGCGCTGCCGACGCAAACGCCTCCATCAGGTGCTCGATCTCGTGCTCCTCGAGCTCCTTCGGCATCGGCGCATTCGGGTACTCGCCCGGCGGGACCTGGCTCGGCGCGACCTGGTACCAGGGGAGGTCGAAGTCATGGGCCGGATCCTTCTGCTCGTAGACGAGCGCGCGCAGCCCGGGATGGAGGAGCTGCGTGGCCAGCTTGCAGCCGTGCCGGTGGACGACCTCCGCGACGGCGGCCAGGCCGACGACCTGCTCGTCGGACCAGAGACCCGGGAAGTTGATCTCCGAGTAGAGCGCGGACTGGTCGATGATCGTCCCGCCGATGATGATCAGCCCGCAGCCGCCCTTGGCGCGCTCCTCGTAGTAGGCGACGGCCTGGTCGGTGAAGACGCCCTCGTAGGGATCTGCTGTCCAGGTCGGGCAGGTAGGCGCGAAGACGATCCGGTTGGCGACCGTCGTATTCCGGATCTGCCACTCCGAGAAGAGGTGCGGGTAGGTGGTCTCGCCGGGAAAGGCGCTCATCGCGGTCCAGGTTATAAACGACCTAGAATCGGGCCGCCGTGCCCGCTGACTACCAGGTGTACATGGAGTTGGCCGAGCTCGGCGTCGCGACCGTGTACGAGGCAGCGGGCAGGCGTGGGCTGATCGACGTCCAGCTGACTCAGGTGATCCCCGGCTCTTGCGTCGCCGGGCCGGCGCGCACCGTTCGCTGCGGCCAGGGAGACAACCTGATGGTGCACGCCGTACTCGGCCGGGCGCAGCCGGGCGAGGTGCTCGTGTTGACCATGCCGCGGCCGGAGCCGGTCGCCCTCGTCGGCGATCTGCTGGCAACCCAGGCCAAGGTCCGGGGAATTGCCGCCCTGCTCGTCGACGCGGCCGTCCGCGACGTCGACGAGCTCGTCGCGCTCGGACTGCCGATCTGGTCGCGCTACGTGCGCGCGCGAGGCGCCGAGAAAGCGGAGGTGGGGACGATCGACGAGCCGGTGGCGATCGCCGGCACCGTCATCCGCGCGGGCGACGTCGTCGTGCTCGACGCGGACGGCGCCGTCGTCGTCGAACGCGAGCGGCTCTCCGAGGTGCTGCAGGCCGCCCGCGCGCGGTCCGAGCAAGAAAGCGAGAAGCGTGCCGAGCTGCAGAAGGGCGCGCTCACCTACGAGCTCTATGGTCTTCGCGACCTCGTCGAACGAGAGGAGTAGCCGTGCCTGCATACCTGGTTGGAAACGTGACCGTCGAAGATGCCGAGGGCTTCGCGGAATACTCGAAACGCGTCCCGGAGGTGGTCGAGCGCTACGGCGGCACGTTCCGCGTTCGCGGCGGGAGGGTCGAGGTGCTGGAGGGAAGCTGGGCGCCGAAGCGGCTCGTCCTCGTCGAGTTCGACAGCTTCGAGCAGGCGAAGCTCTGGTACGAGTGCGAGGAGTACCAGGCCCTCGCCGACATCCGGCGGCGCTGCGCCGAGACCGACCTCGTGCTCGTGGAAGGGTTCTCGAGGACTGAAGCTACGTGACGCCGCTGCGGGTCGCTTCGTGGTAGATCGTCGCGATCGCCGCATCGCCCTCCTGCGGAGCGGTCGATTCGAGTGGAATTGCGTCGGCGAGCGTCGCCGGGGCGAGGGACGCCGAATCCGGCCAGTCCACCTCGATCAGGTTGCCGGCCGGGTCGCGCAGGTACAGCTGCGCCCAGCCCGCCGGATGGGTCCGGAGGGGCGTGCCGAACGCTCTCGTGTCGAGGATCCCCATCGCCTTCGCCTTCTCGTACACCGCGTCGAAGTCGTCGACATCCATGCCGAAGTGGTAGCGCATGGTCGGCTCGTCCTCGTCGCTCTCGAACAGATGGAGCTGTTGGTCGCCGGCTTTCAACCAGAGCACGCCCCCCGTCGGGAACTTCGCCGTCGGCACGCGCTCCATCCCGAAGAGCTCCTCGTAAAAGCGGGCCGACTCCTCGAGGTCGTTGGCCATGACCGAGACGTGGTTGACCCGTGTGGCGCGCATGATTCTTGACGCTACACCACCGCGGCCGTAGCCTCCAGAGCGGTCACCTCGAGGCGAAGGAGGGCACGAATGGCGAGCCTGAAGATCCCGTACGAGTCGCTCGATCCGCTCACGATCGGCGCCTCCGGCGACGAGTCGAAGGTCTACCGCGAGGAGCTCGAGCTCGAGGTGCCCGACGGCAATCTGCTCGCCGCGATCTACCCGGCCGAGCCCGACCCGGTCGCGGACGCGACCGAGGCGGCGCGCGCCGCGCTCGAGGCCCCGTTCTCCGGCGCACGCTTCTCGGAGCTGCTCGCCGGCGCGACCAGGGTCGCGGTGGTGATCGACAACCAGTTCCGCCCCACGCCGCAGTCGCGCCTGCTGCCGGCCGTCCTCGATGCGATCGAGGCGGCGGGCAAGCCGGCGGTGGTCGCCTGCGCAAACGGGAAGGTCTTCCCGATGTCCGAATCGGACATCGAGCAGAAGATCGGCCGCGAGAACCTCGACCGGATGGAACGGCTCGGGATCCCGTTCCACCAGAACGAGCCGCGGAACGCCGAGGCGTACACGTACGTGGGCGTCTCCTCCCGCGGGACGCCGGTCTGGCTGATGACCGCGGTCGCCGAGTGCGACCTGAAGATCACGATCGGCCAGGCGCAGTCGAACCACTGGGGCGCGGGCGGCGGCGGCAAGCTGATCCTCCCGGGCGTCGTCTCGGACGAGACCATCGAGTCGAACCACTGCGCGTTCGTCCCCTCGCCGCAGACCCACTACGGCGCCTACGCCGGCCCGATGCGGTCGGACATCGACGAGGTGGCGACGATGTGCGGTCTCCAGTGCACGATGAACGTCGTCCTCGACACCCACGGCCGCGTGATCGAGTGCATCTTCGGCTCGCACCCCGACGCTCACCGGCGCGCGATCGAGCGATTCAACGAGATCTACGCGTACGAGCACCCCGGCGACCAGGCGGACATCGCGGTTTGCGGCGTGTTCGCGCCGACCGACCACCTCTTCTTCCACACGGGTTGGGGCTGCATGTCGGCCGACTTCGTGCTCAAGGACGGGGGGACGCTGATCTATACGTCGCCGTCGCCGGGCGTGAGCACCGCGGTCGGTGACTTTCCGGGCCTGGCGCTGATGGACCTGATGAAGCCGTACATGCCGCCGACGCTCGAGAACTACGAGCAGGTGCTGCGAGACATCCACGCACGGACGATCCAGATGTGGGCGGGCTGCATCTGGGTGCCGATCTACGAGGTGATGACGCGCAAGCACCTGAAACTCGTCACGCTCGAGGAGAACCTGGAAATGGCGGCCGACATCGGCATGGACGCGACGACATCGCTCGACGAGGCGTTCGCGGAGGCGATGGGGCGGCACGGGCCGGACGCGAAGGTGATCGTGCTCCCGTTCGCCCGCTACCAGCTGCCGCGGAACATGGTGCGCATGGACGCCGAGCCGCTCCGCTTCCCGCAAGAAGCGCACGCGCACTGACCAATCCGGAAGGCGCTTGACTTTCGCGCCTGCGCTCGGGAAGAATGGGTCAAGAATCAAAGATCAAAACTCGCATCCGCTCACGTCCGCCCTGCACATCGCCTCGGTCGAGGAGAGCGTGTACCGCGTGCTCCGACACGAGATCGGCAGCCTCAGGCTCGGCCCGAATGAGCGGCTCCGCCTCGAGGAGCTCTCTGGGCGCTTCGACGTCAGCCTGACGCCGATCCGTCACGCGCTCCGGCGCCTGGAGAGTGAAGGGCTTGTCGTCAGCGTCCCCCGCCGCGGCTCGCGCGTCGCGCCCCTGACCGTCGAGGAGCTCGAGGAGATCCAGTCCCTCCGGCTCGGGCTCGAGTCGTTCCTCTCGCGGCACGGCGCCGAGCGCTGCACGGACGAGGCGCTGGCGGAGATGGTCGAGCGCCGCGCCGACATGGAGGAGGCGTACCGGCGCGCCGACCTCGACGCGTACCTGGCGACCTTCTGGTCGTTCCGCGACGCCTGCTACCGCTGCGCGGATCGCCCGCGTCTCGAGCGCGCGCTCGCGGACCAGCGCCTGCGCGCCGAGCGGTACATCCTCTTCCTCTGCCGCGACGTCGAGGCTGCCGCGCAGCTGAGACAGGCCCCCGACCGTTTGCTCGAGGCCTGCCGCCGGCGCGACGGCGACGCCGCCGAGCGCTCGACCCGCGACGCGCTGCTGTGGGTGCTCGAGCAACTGAAGACGCTGCTCGAGGACTCCGAGCGCAGCCGGGAGACGCTCGCCTCCTGATGTCGTTCCTGCTCGCCTGCCCGAACTGCGGCCCGCGTGACGTGAACGAGTTCGCGTACGCGGGCGAAGTGACCGTCAGGCCGAAGGGCTCCCCGTCCCGCCGGGAGCTTTCGTCCTACCTCTACTTCCGCCGCAACGTGGCCGGCATTCAGCGCGAGTGGTGGTGCCACCGGCTCGGCTGCCAGCGCTGGTTCCAGGCCGAGCGCGACACCCGAACGAACGAGGTGCTGAGCACCCGGGTCTCAACGGCATGAGGCTGCCTGCTCAACCGGGCGAGCTGATCAACCGCAGCCGCGCGCTCACGTTCTCCTTCGACGACGCGACGATCGAGGCGCTCGAGGGCGACACGATCGGCTCGGCGCTCTTCGCGGACGGCCGACGGGTCTTCTCGCGCAGCTTCAAGTACCACCGCCCGCGCGGCCTCTACTGCTGCTCGGGCGCCTGCCCGAACTGCCTCATGGAGGTCGACGGCGTCCCGAACGTGCGCGTGTGCGTCGAGCCGGCCCGCCAGGACGCTGTCGTCCGTGCGCAGAACGTGCTGCCGACGCTCGAGTGGGACCTGCTCTCCATCGTCGACAAGGTCGGCGGGCCGTTCACGCCGGTCGGGTTCTACTACCGGACGATGATCAGGCCGCGCCGGGCCTGGCCGGTCTACGAGCGATTCCTGCGCAACGTCGCCGGGCTCGGCAGAGTCAACAAGCACGCGCGACGGTCGCGCCGGTTCGACACCGAGCACCGCCACGCCGAGGTCCTGGTGATCGGCGGTGGCGACTCCGGTGTCGAGGCCGCGCGTCAGGCGGCCGCCGAGGGCCGCCACGTCGTGCTCGTCCACGACGGCCGTTCGCCCTCTGAGGATGGGGCGTTCGAGACCATCGCCCCGGCACGCGCAATCGGGATCTACGAGGGCGGCCTCGTCCCGGTCGACGCGGGCGACATCCTCTATCGCTTCCGTGCCGAGCGGATCGTGGTCGCCACGGGGACGGTCGAGCAGCCGCTGGTCTTTCCCGGCAACGACCTCGTCGGTGTGATGCTGCCAGACGGCGTTCGCCGTCTCGTGCGGGATTTCGCTCTCAAGCCCGGTGATCGTGCTGTGGTCGTGAGCGCCGGCGAGCCCGAGGTGGTCGCCGACCTGGAAGGTGCGGGCGTCGAGGTCACCGAGGTCGTCGACTTGCGCGAGCGGGCTCCGACCCGGCTCGAGGCCCGCGGCCGGCGTGGCTGCGTGCGATCCCTCACAGTGGACGACAGACGAATCCCCTGCGACCTCGTCGTCGTCGACGGCGGCGCGCAACCGGCCTACTCGCTGCTCGCCCAGGCCGGCGCGCGGATCGAATATGACGCGGCGCAGGGAATCTTCGTCCCCACCGACCTTCCGCCCAACGTCGAAGCCGTCGGTTCCGTCGCAGGCACCACCACCGCCCGACCCGTGCCTTTGCCCTCGTACGAGGGCAAAGGCAAGTGTTTTGTCTGTCTCTGCGAGGACGTGACGACGAAGGACATGAAACGCGCGATCGCGGAAGGCTTCGACTCGATCGAGCTCGCCAAGCGCTACACGACGGTGACGATGGGCCCCTGCCAGGGCCGGCTCTGCCACCTTCCCTCGATTCGCTACTACGCGCACGCGACCGGGACGAGCGAGGCGGCAATCGGGACGACGACTGCGCGGCCCCCGTGGTCGCCGGTACCGCTGGGGCTGCTCGCGGGGCGCGGACACGAGCCGGCCCGGCGGACGGCCCTCCACCACAGGCACAAGGAGCTCGGGGGAAAGATGATGTGGACGGGTGCCTGGCGCCGGCCCTACGCCTACGGCGACCCCGCTGCCGAAGTACGGGCCGTCCACGAGGCGGTCGGCGTGATCGACGTCTCGACGCTGGGGAAGCTGGTCGTCCGCGGCCCCGATGCCGTCGTCTTCCTCGAGCGGCTCTATCCGAACCGGTTCGCCGATCTGAAGCTCGGGCGGATCCGCTATGCGGTGCTCGGCACCGACGCGGGCCGGATCATGGACGACGGGACGGTCGCCCGCATCGGTGACGACGAGTTCTACGTGACGACGACCTCGACCGGCGCGGAGGCGGTCTTCGAGTGGTTCGAGTGGTGGAACGCGGTCTGGCAGCTCGACGTCGAGATCGTCGATGCGACCGGCGCGCTCGCCGCCGTCAACGTCGCGGGACCGCGGGCGCGAGACCTGCTCGGCCGGCTCACCGACCTCGACGTCTCGGCCGACGCCTTTACCTACCTCGACGCCAAGCAGGCACCCGTCGCCGGCGTGCCGGCTCTGCTGCTGCGGATCGGCTTCGTCGGCGAGCTGGGTTACGAGATCCACGTTCCCAGTCCCTACGGCGAGAGCCTGTGGGACGCGATCCTCGAGGCGGGTGCCGACCTCGGCGTCAAGCCGTTCGGGCTCGAGCCCCAGCGCGTCCTTCGGCTGGAGAAGATGCACGTCATCGTCGGCCAGGACACCGACTCCGAGTCGAATCCGCTCGAGGCCGGAATGCCCTGGATCGTCAAGTTCGACAAGGACGACTTCGTCGGCAAGTGGTCGCTCGAGCAGGTCGAGCAGCGCGGCTTCCGCGAGCGGCTCGTCGGCTTCCAGATGCGGAACGGCACGGTTCCGGCGGAAGGCGGCCAGATCGTGGTCGACGGCCGGCCCGGCGGACGGGTGACGAGCGCCCGCTGGAGCGAGGAGGTCGGCGGCGCGATCGGGCTCGCCTGGGTCCCGACGGAGCTCGCCGAGGAGGGAACGACCCTCGAGATCAAGGTCGACGGGCGGCTTGAGCGTGCGAGCGTGCGCCTGAGCCCGTTCTACGACCCGGACGGGAGCAATCTGCGCTCGTGACCCTTCCTGAGTTCCTCGTCGTCGATCCCGCCGCCCCGGCCTGGCGTTCGCCGCTCCGTCGTGCGCTCGAGCACGGCCCCGCAGGAATTCGCGACGTCAGCGCTCTCGTCGGCGTGGACGAGGAGGCCGCGCTCGGACCGGCGGCGGGGCTGGCCGGAATCGAGCTCGAAGGGCCAAGGGTCGAGACGCTGCTGCGACGACTCACCGACCTGCGCCTCGACGCGCTGCCGGCGGTCGGGGCTGTCGCCCACGTGCGCGCCCTCGTTGCTCCGGCCGGCGCCGACCGCTACCGGATCTGGTTCCCGCAGGAGTACTCCGACTACCTGGCCGAGGTCGTCGTCGACGCGGCCGAGGGCCTCGCGTGAAGGACGTCTTCCGGGTCCGACGGATGTGGCGCCCCCGTGGGAAGCTCAAGCCGAGCTACGACGTCGTCATCGTCGGCGCCGGCTCCCACGGCCTCGCGACGGCGTACTACCTCGCCAAGAACCACGGGATCACGAACGTGGCCGTGCTCGAAAAGAGCTACATCGGCTCGGGCGCCGCCGGCCGCAACACGACGATCGTCCGCTCGAACTACCGGACGCCCGAGGGCGCCGCCTTCTACGCGGCTAGCGTCAAGCTCTACGAGGGACTCGGCGCCGACCTCGACTTCAACCTGCTCTTCTCTCAGCAGGGGCATCTGACCCTCGCCCATTCGGACCGGGCGATGATCACCATGACCGAGCGGGCCGAGGTGAACCAGCTCCTCGGTGTCGACAGCCGCGTGATCGACACCGCCGAGATTGCGAGGCTCTGCCCGGAGCTCGATCTCTCGCGAGAGGTCACCTGGCCGATCCTCGGCGCCCTCTACCACCCGCCGGGCGGGATCATTCGCCACGACGCCGTGGTCTGGGGCCTCGCCCGCGGCGCCGACCGCCGAGGCGTCGAGATCCATCCCAACACGGAAGTGACCGGGATCCAGCGCGAGAACGGGCGCGTAACCGGCGTGCGGACGACGCGAGGCGACATCGCCTGCGACACCGTCGTCAGCGCCACGGCCGGCTGGTCGACTCTCGTCTGCGACCTCGCAGGGGTGCCGCTCCCGATTACCACCCACATCCTCCAGGCCTTCGTCACGGAGCCGCTGAAACCGTTCCTCGACGTGATCATCGTCTCCGCCCAGATGCACGT
>WNGB01006394.1_pt1 | contig 17324 bp, 21 predicted proteins | sample 5400681 | NCBI WGS metagenome assembly WNGB01 (sample SAMN13153367, study PRJNA577476) | soil metagenome | isolation source: 115 cm soil or saprolite under grassland replicate 2 | place: USA:California | collected 2016-06-15 | reverse complement strand
CAAGCCAGCGCACGTTCTCGCCGCGCCCGCAGGACATCAGCCGCGAGTGGTACGTCGTCGATGCCGACGGGCAGACCCTCGGGCGCCTCGCCGCACGCGTCGCGGCGATCCTGCGCGGCAAGCACAAGCCGATCTTCGCTCCCCACATCGACACGGGCGACCACGTCGTGATCGTGAACGCCTCCAAGGTGCGGCTGACCGGGAACAAGCTGGAGCAGAAGCGGTACTACCGCCACTCCGGGTATCCCGGTGGGCTCAAGACCGTCCCGTACACGGTGCTGCTGTCGCAGCGCCCCTCCCGCGCGGTCGAGAGGGCGGTCAGGGGCATGCTGCCCCACAACCGGCTCGGCCGGCAGATGATCAGGAAGCTGAAGGTCTACGACGGCCCGACCCATCCGCACGCCGCCCAGCGGCCCAAGACCCTGGACGTCGGCCCGGACTCGGGCGCCAAGCAGCAATAGGAGGACTCGATTGACTGCTCCCGCGGAGCTCGCCCGTGGCACCGGCCGCCGCAAGGAGGCGGTGGCACGGGTTCGCCTGATCGAGGGGACAGGCACGTTCAAGCTGAACGGCCGCCCGCTCGAGGACTACTTCCCCAACCCGACCCACCGCCGCGTCATCACCGAGCCGCTGCGGGTCACCAACACCCTGGAGCGCTACGACATCGTCGCCAGCCTCGACGGCGGTGGTGTGTCCGGGCAGGCCGGCGCGCTGCGTCACGGCATCGCCCGCGCCCTGATCGAGCTCGACGTGGAGCTGCGCCCCGAGCTGAAGAAGCGCGGCTTCCTCACCCGCGACCCCCGAGTGGTCGAGCGCAAGAAGTACGGACTCAAGAAGGCCCGCAAGGCGCCGCAGTACTCCAAGCGCTGATCCGACCCGGCGCCAGGATCCAGGTGGTCATGGCAGGAGTGGGACCGTCACGTGCCAAAGCTCTTCGGGACTGACGGGGTTCGTGGACTGGCCAACGCCGAGCTGACACCCGAGCTCGCGCTGGCCCTCGGCAGGGCGGCGGTCACGGTGCTCTCCCAGGAGCGGCCGGGTCCGCCTCTGGTGGTGGTCGGCCGCGATCCGCGTGCCTCCGGAGTGCTCCTCGAGAGCGCGCTGGTCGCCGGGATCATGAGCGCCGGCGGGCAGGCACTGGTCACCGGCGTCCTCCCGACCCCGGCGATCGCCTACCTCACCCGGCACTACGGGGCCGCGGCCGGCGCCATGATCTCCGCCTCGCACAACCCCATGCCGGACAACGGCATCAAGTTCTTCGGGCCCGCGGGCTTCAAGCTGCCCGATGCGCTGGAGGAGCGGATCGAGGCGGCGCTGGCCCTGGCCGACCAGGGCGGCCCGCGGCCGGTCGGGGCCGCCGTGGGCGGGCTCCAGCACGCTGACGACGCCGGCGAGGCCTACCTCGCCCACGTGCTCGACAGCGTCACTGAGGACTTCGGCGGCCTCGAGGTGGTGGTCGACTGCGCCAACGGCGCGGCGGCCGGGGTCGCTCCCGAGGCGTACCGGCGGGCCGGCGCGTCGGTGACCACCATCGCCGCCAGCCCGGACGGCCACAACATCAACGACGGCTGCGGCTCCACCCATCCGGAGCACGTCGGCGAGGCGGTGCTGCGCGCGGGCGCCGCCGGCGGCCTGGCGCACGACGGCGACGCCGACCGCCTGATCGCCGTCGACGAGCACGGCGAGCTGATCGACGGAGACGTGATCCTGGCGATCGCGGCGCTGGACGAGCGCGATCGCGGCGGCCTGCCGACCGGGACGGTGGTGACCACGGTCATGACCAACCTCGGCTTCCGGCTGGCCATGGCGGAGCGGGGGATCGAGGTGGTCCAGACCGCCGTCGGCGACCGCTACGTGCTCGAGACCATGCGCTCGGGCGGCCACACCGTCGGCGGGGAGCAGTCCGGCCACATCATCTTCCTCGAGCGCGCCACCACCGGCGACGGCATCCTCACGGGCCTGCGGCTGCTCGAGATCATGGCTCGCAGCAAGCTGCCGCTGTCCGAGCTGGCCCAGGTCATGCGGCGGCTGCCGCAGGTGCTGGTGAACGTGCGCGTGCGCCTGCGCGACCACCTGGCGGAGGCCGGGGCGGTCTGGCGGGCCGTCGGCGAGGAGGAGGCCCGGCTGGGGGACCGGGGCCGGGTGCTGGTTCGGGCGTCCGGCACCGAGCCGCTGGTGCGGGTGATGGTCGAGGCGGAGACCGCCGGCGATGCGCACGCCACCGCCGACCGCCTCGCCCGCGTCGTCGGCGCCGAGCTCGGCACCGTCCAGCCGTAGCCGGCTCAGGCCCAGACGAACAGCAGGTCGCCGGGGGCCACGGGGCCGTCCTCGCGCAGCTCGCCGAGCGCGTCAGGGCTCGCGTCGAGCGCGACCACTGGGCAGACCGGCGAGCGGCCGGGGGATTCCACTCAGTCCTCCAGCAGATCTTCGATGTCGCTGGCGATCGTGTCGGCCTCCGGTCCGACCACCACCTGGACGACCTGCCCGCTGCGCAGCACGCCGTGCGCGCCGGCCGCCTTGAGCGCGGCCTCGTCGACCCGCGAGGGGTCACGCACCTCCGTCCGCAGCCGCGTGATGCACGGCTCGATGTCGAGGATGTTGTCGGCTCCACCGAGCCCGTCCACGATCCGCTTCGCCTTGTCCATGCGACCTCGCTCCTTCTCACCGGCCGGCTGCCGGATACCGAAGCCTATGCGCCTGCGCCACCGGTCTGGGTCACCTTGGTGAGGCCAAGCGGCCGGTCCGGGTCCAGGCCCAGCCGGCGGGTGAAAGCGGCGAGCTGTTGGCGCCGTTGGTGATTGCGAGCGTGCGGGCGCCGCGCTCGCGCGACCGTCCGGAACGTTGGCGTCCCGGCTCCATACAGGGGGTATTCGCGTGTCAACATACAAGCGACAACCCGAGTGGAGAGGTCGAGGCGGGCATGCCAGCAGATTCAGGACAACCAGGCACCACGGAGAGAGCGGGCGCCGGTCGCCCGGTGACACGCCCGGTCGCGGGCGCGCGCGTGCTCGTGCGGGTGCGGGGCTTGCGGCCGAACCTGGCGCCGTCCGAGCGGCGCGTGGCCGAGGCGGTGCTCGCCGACCCCGCGGGCGTGGCCGGGCAGACCATCACCTCGCTGGCCAGGGCATGCCTCACCTCCGAGACGACGGTGATGCGCTTCTGCCGCGCGCTCGGCTTCCCCGGCTACCCCGAGCTGCGGCTGGCGCTGGCGGCCGAGGCGGCCATGCAGGCCGGCGAGGAGCTGGGAGCGCGCGTGGCCGGTAGCGACATCGCGCCCACCGACGACCTCGCCCAGGTGGTCGCCAAGATCGCCTACGCCGACGCCCACGCGGTCAAGGAGACCGGCGACCAGCTCGACGTCGGCGTCCTCGAGAAGGTCGTGACGGCACTGGTGCAGGCCCGGCGCATCGACCTGTACGGCGCCGGCGCCAGCGCCTTCGTCGCCGCCGACTTCCAGCAGAAGCTGCACCGCATCGGCCGCGCCGCCTTCGCCTGGAGCGACCCGCACATGGCGCTGTCCTCGGCCGCGCTGCTGGAGCCGGGCGACGTGGCCGTCGGCATCTCGCACACCGGCGCCACCATCGACACGGTCGACGCGCTCGCCGAGGCGCGCCGGCACGGGGCGACCGCCGTGGGGATCACCAACTTCCCGCGCTCACCGCTGGCCCAGACCGCCGACCTGGTGCTGACCACCGCCGCGCGCGAGACGACCTTCCGGTCCGGCTCGATGGCCAGCCGATTGGCCCAGCTCACCGTGGTGGACTGCATGTTCGTGGGGGTCGCCCAGCGCACCTACGAGGCAACCCTGGAGGCGCTGGCGCGCACCTACGAGGCGGTCCGCTCGCGCCGCCACGCCACCAGGGGAGACTGACCCGGCGGCCGCTGAGGCCTGGCCCGCCAGCGCCACTGCCTGTGGAAGCGGCGTCATGCGACAGTCCGACTGCTACGATTGACTCCCGATCAGGAGCCGAAAGGCCTTCATCGCAAATGCGGTCCTATGACTTCGATCCCGAGCAGTCGGTCAGCATCGTCGCGCTCATCCTGTTCATCGATGCGGCCTTCACCGGCTTCCGGCTGCTGAACAACCTGGTGCACGGGGGCGGCCCGTCGCTGCTGGCGTTCGCGCTCGTGGCGGCGCTGATCGCCGGTGGAGTCGGCCTGCTCAAGGGCCTGCGTTGGGGCTGGTTCGTGTCGATCGGGGCGATTGGCCTTCTCGCCCTGATCGATCTTGCCTCCCGGAGCCTGTTCGGCATCCTCATCGACGCGCTGGTGATCTTCCTGCTGACGCGGCCGTCGCTGCGGGCCAAGTTCGGGATCCGATGATCATCGGGGTCGGCGTGGACGCGGTCGAGATCGCTCGCGTCGCGCGGGCTCTGGACCGGCACCCGCGATTCGCGGAGCGGGTCTTCACCAAGGCCGAGCGCGAGGCGTCCGCCCGCCGGGGGGTGGGCGCCGTTGCCTACCTGGCCAAGCGCTGGGCCGCCAAGGAGGCCGTGTCCAAGGCGCTCGGCGTCGGGTTCTCCGGCTTCGCCTACACCGAGATCGAGGTGGTCAACCTGCGCTCGGGGGCCCCGAGCGTGAACCTGCGCGGCGAGCTGGCCGACTGGGCGCGAGCGCTCGGCGTGCGCCGCTGGCACCTGTCGCTGTCCGACACCGACGAGCTGGCCTTCGCCAACGTCGTGGCCGAGGGCGCCGAGGTTCTGCCGGAGCCACCCGACGAGCCCCCGCCATGGGTTCGCCGCCGCCTCCAGCGCCGCGCCGCCCGCGGGGGCGGGACATGAGACCACTCGTCGAGGTCGCCACCATCCAGGCCGCGGACGCGCAGGCGGCGGCCGCGGGTACGCCGGTGTCGGTGCTGATGGACCGCGCCGGGGCGGCGGTGGCCCGGACGGCCGCCGGGCTGCTCGGCGGCGCCTACGGGCGGCGGGTGGTGGCGCTGGCCGGTCGCGGCAACAACGGCGGCGACGCGCTGGAGGCGCTGGCGCGGCTGGCGCGGCGTGGCGCCGGCGTGCAGGCCCTGCTGACCAGCGAGCCCGAGCGGCTCGGGGAGGAGGCGCGGCGCACAGCGGCGCTGGTCCGCGCGGCTGGCGGGCGGCTGCGCGTGCTCACTCCGGAGCTGGCCGGCGACCTGCTCCGCGACGCCGACGTGGTGCTCGACGGACTGCTCGGCACCGGCTCCTCCGGCGCGCCGCGGGGCCTCGCGGCACAGGGGATCGCCGCGGCCAACGCCAGCTCGGCGCCGGTGATCGCGGTCGACATCCCCTCGGGGGTGGATGGCGCCACCGGCGAGGTCGCGGGCGAGGCGGTCCACGCGGAGGTGACCGTGACCTTCCAGGCGCTCAAGCCCGGCCACGTGCTGCCGCCGGGCAGCGAGCACGCCGGACGCATCGAGGTGGCCGACATCGGCCTGCCCCTCCAGCAGGGCCACTGGGGAGTGAGCGAGGCGGGCGACCTCGCCGGCCTGGTCCCGGTGCCGCGCAGCGAGACCCACAAGCGCTCCCGCGGGGTGCTGCTGGCGATCGGCGGCAGCACCGGTATGGGCGGCGCCCCGATCCTGATGGGCCGCGCCGCCCGCAGGTCCGGCGCGGGCCTGCTGATCCTGGCCGTGCCGGCGTCGATCGCCGAGCGCGTCGGGCAGGCCGTGCCCGAGGCGCTCACCGCCCCGCTGCCGGAAGCCGACGGCGGCATCACGCCTGCCGCCGTCGACGCCTGCAAGCGCTGGCTCGACGAGGCCACGGCGATCGCGATCGGCCCCGGACTCGGCCGCTCACAGGCGACGCAGGAGGCCGTGCGCGGCCTGCTGGCCGCCTACCGTGGCGCCGCGGTGGTCGACGCCGACGGCCTGTTCGCGCTCGGCGCCGGCGAGCCCCTCACCGAACGCAAGGAGCCCACGCTGGTCACCCCGCATGCCGGCGAGTTCGCGCGGCTGTCCCCGCACGCCGAGGGCACCCGCCTGCACCGCGCCGCCGATCGCGCCCGTGCCTGGGGCGTGACCGTGCTGCTCAAGGGCAACGACACCGTGGTCGCCGAGCCGGGCGGCAGGCTGGTGGTGAACCCCACCGGCGTGCCGGCGCTCGCCTCCGGTGGCACGGGCGACGTGCTCACCGGCCTGACCGGGGCGCTGCTCGCCCAGCGGCTCGAGCCGTTCGACGCCGCCCGCCTCGGCGCCTGGGTCCACGGCCGCGCCGGCTCGCTGGCCGTCGCCGACCTGAGCCCGGTCTCCGTCGCCGCCGGCGACGTCGCCGAGCATCTGCCCGGCGCCTTCCGCGAGCTGCTGGCCCGCGCCGCCAAGGGGGTGCGGAGATGAGGCTCCCACCGAGGGGTCCTGGGAACCCCGAGGGGGCGCCCCGATGAACCGGCGGCCCTGGCCGGGGTTGCGGCCGGCATGGGTGGAGGTCGACCTGGACGCGATCGCCGGCAACCTCCGGCGGCTGGCCGCCGAGGTCGCGCCCTCCCAGGTCATGGCGGTGGTCAAGGCCGATGCCTACGGCCATGGGGCGGTGCCGGTGGCGCGCGCCGCGATCGCCGCCGGAGCGCGCTGGCTCGGCGTGGCGCTCGTCGAGGAGGCGCTGGAGCTGCGCCAGGCGGGCATCTCCGCCCCGGTCCTGGTGCTGTCCCAGCCGCACCCAGCCGCTGCCGACGTCTGCGTCGACCAGCGGATCTCCGTGACGCTGTGCACCCCGGCGGGTGTCAGGGTGTTCGGCATGGCCGGCCGCCTCGCCGGCCGCCCCGTGCCCGTCCACCTCAAGGTCGACACCGGCATGCACCGGCAGGGCTGCGCCCCGGCGGACCTCCCCGACCTGGTGCGCCTGGCGCTGGCCGAGCGCGGGCTCGAGGTCGAGGGCCTGTGGAGCCACCTCGCGGTGGCCGACGAGCCCGCCGCCGCCCCCACCACCGACCAGCAGCTCGCGGCCTTCGAGCGCGCGCTGGGCGTGGCCGCCGAGCAGGGCCTGGCGCCGCGCTGGCGCCACCTCGCCAACAGCGCCGGGGCGACGCTGCGCGCCGACGCGCGCTTCGACATGGTCAGGGTGGGCATCGAGCTGTACGGGCTGGCGCCGGCCCCGGCGCTGACCGGCTCGGTCAGCCAGCGGCTGCGGCCCGCGCTGACCCTGCGGGCGGCGGTCTCCGCGATCCGGGCCATCGAAGCAGGCGAGCGCGTCTCCTACGGGCACCGGTGGGCCGCCCCGCGCGCCACCAGGATCGCCACCCTGCCGGTCGGCTACGCCGACGGGGTCCGCCGCGGACTCTCCGGCCGGATCCGCGTGCTGCTGGGCGAGCGCGACCTCCCACAGGTCGGCACAATCACGATGGACCAGCTCATGGTGGATATCGGCGACGCGCCGATCGAGGTCGGGGAGGTGGCGACGCTGCTCGGCGATCCGGCCCGCGGCGAGCCCGGCGTTTGCGAGTGGGCGCGCGTCCTCGACTCGATCGACTACGAGGTGACCTGTGGGCTGTCTCCTCGGCTGCCCCGGGTGCACTATCACGGCAGTCAGTCGGACCGGGAGCGCCGGCACGCGCTCACGGGGGAGGCGCGCGGCTAGTGGCAGGCAAGCACGGCAGGCAGGCAAGGCGCAGCGACACCGGAGATCGGGAGGCTCCCTCGCCCTCGGGCCGCAAGGCCGGGTCACCGTCGAGGGGCGAGGCCCGGTCATCATCCAAGGGCAGGGCCAGGTTATCGTCCAAGGGCGGGACGGGCGCACCGCCGGGCGGCGGAGCGGGCTCGTCCCTGGCGCGCAAGGCGGAGTCGTCGCTGGTCCGCAGGGCGGAGGCCGCCCTGTCCCGGGACGTGGCGAGGCCGGCGCGACGGCGGGCGGGGTCGCGATCCGCCCGCAAGGCGCCGTCGCCCTCGCTGACGGTGCGAGGGATCGGCCTGGCAGCCGGCGGGGTCATGCTCGGCCTCGGCGTCGGCCTGGCGGTCGAGCGGGCGCTGGTCGGGCACGACCGCCGGCGCGAGGATCCGGAGGCGGACGAGCGCTTCGGGCGCCTGCGCGGCACCCGCCACTCGGTCACCAGCTTCGACGGGACCAGGCTGCACGTCGAGGAGTTCGGCTCCGGACCCTGCCTGGTGTTCTCGCACGGCTTCTCGCTCACCCAGGACGCCTGGCACTACCAGCGGCGCGACCTGGCCGACTCGTTCCGCTGCGTGTTCTTCGACCAGCGCGGCCATGGCCGCTCGGGCCACCCGCGCACCGACGACTACTCGCTGCGGGCGTTCGCCTCCGACCTGAAGGCGGTGCTCGACTGGACCGGCGAGGACCGGGTGGTGGTGGTCGCCCACTCCATGGCCGGGATCGCCGCGCTCCAGTTCGCGTCGCTGTTCCCAGAGGAGATGGGTCGGCGGCTGGCCGGCCTGGTGCTGGTCTCGAGCACCTACATGGACGCGCTGCGGGGCATGACCGCGTCCCTGACCTCGCGCGGAGCCGCGCAGCTCCAGCGGGCCGCGATCACCGCCAGCTTCAGGTTCATCGGCCAGGACCCCGTGCGCGCGAACCAGCTCCGCCGCCGTGGCAGCGATCTCGGCTACCTCGGCACCAGGCTGTTCGGCTTCGGGTCGAACCCCTCGCCCAGCCAGGTGGCCTTCACCGACCGACTGCTGGCCGGCACCGACGTCGAGGTGTGGGCCAAGGTCTTCCCGAGCCTGGTCGACTTCGACCTCTCCGAGGTGCTGGAGAGCCTGGCGCTGCCAACGCTGATCGCGGTGGGCGACAAGGACCGCCTCACCCCGCCCGCCCAGGCCCGCCACATGGCCTCCAAGATCCCCGAGGCCCGGCTGGTGATCCTCGAGGACGCCGGGCACATGGCTTTCCTCGAGGAGCACGAGGTCCTGGACGCCGAGATCGCCGCCTTCGCCGGCAAGGCGCTCACGCCGAGCCGGCGCCGCCGAAGGGTCGGCGGCATCCGCCGGACCCGCTGACCATGGCCCTTGGCATCGACGACCTCGCGGTCGGGCACTGGGCCGACCCCGAGGGGCTCACCGGCTGCACCGTGCTCATCCCGCCGCCGGGCAACGTCACCTCGTGCTCGGTCCGGGGAGGTGGCCCCGGGACCCGCGAGACCGACCTGCTCCATCCGCAGGCCCATCTGGAGTCGGTGTCGGCGGTGCTGCTCACCGGCGGCAGCGCGTTCGGGCTGGCGGCGGCGCACGGCGTGGTCGACTGGTGCGAGCGGGCGGGGATCGGCTACGACCGCTTTGGCCGGCCCATCCCGATCGTGCCGGCGGCGGTGCTGTTCGACCTCGCGGTCGGGGACTGGGACGCGCGCCCCGGCCCGACCGAGGGCGAGGCCGCCTGCGCCGCGGCCAGCACCGCCGATGGGCCCATGGGCAACGTCGGGGCCGGCATGGGCGCCACCGTCGGCAAGATCGCCGGTCCCGACAACATGATGAAGGGCGGCCTCGGCTACGCCGTCCGCGCCGCCGGGCAGGTCACCGTGGGCGCGCTGGCGGCCGTGAACGCGGGTGGCGACGTGCTGGACGAGGATGGGACCGTGCTCGCCGGCGCGCGCGTCCCCGGCGGCGGCCGGGCAGCCCTGCGAGCGCGCCTGGCCGTGCCCGAGACCGCCGGCGGGGCGGTCCTGCCCGAGCCCGTGCCGCCCGGCGGCAGCACCACGCTCGGCGCGGTCGTGACCAACGCCGGGCTCAGCAAGAGCGAGGTGTACCGGGTGGCCGTGCAGGCGCATGACGGCATGGCCAGGGCGATCCTGCCGGTGCACACCACCTACGACGGGGACGCCGTCTTCGCGCTGTCGGTCCCGCGGGTCAGCGCATCCATGGACCTGGTCGCCGTGCTCGCGGAGGAAGCCCTGGCGGACGCCATCCGCGCCGGCGTCCGCGCCGCCGCCACCCTGGCCGGCATCCCCGGCCTCGCCGGGCCCGCGGGCGCGCCGGGCCCTGGCCGGGCCTGATAGCCTTCCGGTGAGGTCCTCTCCTCGCCGATCGAGAACGCTGGGAGTCAGCATGCCGCTCTACGAATACCGCTGCCTGGAGTGCCGGCACGAGTTCGAGGCACTCGTCCCGGCCGGCCGCGCCGACCAGGCCACCTGCCCCGAGTGCGGGGTCGAGGACGTTCGCCGGCTGCTCAGCACGTTCGCCGCTCCGCGCGGCGCCGGCCAGGTCGGCGGCGCGTCAGCGTGGGACGCGGTCGGGGGCGACGGCGCCTCGGCGCCGGGGGGCTGCTGCGGCGGCGCCTGCGGTAGCTGCTGATGGGCCAGGGCACCACCGGCCTGGAGCGGGTCGCCGCCGAAGCCTCAACCTGCACCAGGTGCCGGCTGGCCCAGGGCCGCACCCAGGTCGTCTTCGGGCAGGGGAGCCCCACGGCCGACCTCATGTTCGTCGGCGAGGCCCCCGGCTTCCACGAGGACCGGCAGGGTCAGCCGTTCGTCGGCCCCTCCGGCCAGCTCCTGAACCGCCTGCTCGCCGAGATCGGTCTGCGGCGCGACGAGGTCTACGTGACCAATGTCGTCCGCTGCCGCCCTCCCGGCAACCGGGACCCGCAGCCGGACGAGATCGAGGCCTGCCGTGGCTGGATGGAGGCGACCATGCGGCTGGTGGACCCCAAGGTCGTGGTCACCCTCGGCAACTTCGCCTCCAGGACGCTGCTCGGCACCACCACCGGTATCACCAGGCTGCGGGGGCGGACCTACGACTTCGAGGACCGCGTGCTGCTGCCGACCTTCCACCCTTCCGCGGCCCTGCGTGCCGACACCAGCGGCCGCACCGAGAACCGGACCCTGAACGGCATGCGCGAGGACTTCCAGATCCTCGCCAAGCTCCTCGCCGAGCGCCGCCCCGGCCCGGAGGAGCCGCCCCCGGCCGCTGAGGCAGGCGGCGCCGTGGTGACCGAGGGCGAGCAGCTCGGGCTGTTCTGACCATGGGCGGATCCCCCGAGCTGGTGCTGGAAGCGGCCGACGAGGCCACCACCAGGGCGGTCGGATCGGCGCTGGCCGGCGTGCTCCGGCCGGGCGACGTGGTCGGGCTCACGGGCGACCTCGGCGCCGGCAAGACGCGCTTCGTCCAGGGCGCCGCGGCCGCCCTCGAGGTGGAGGACCCGGTCGTCTCGCCAACCTTCATGCTGGTGCGCTCCTACGACGGCCGGCTGCCCCTGCAGCACGTCGACGCCTACCGCCTCAGCGGCGCCGCCGAGCTGGAGGACCTCGGCATCGAGGAGGTGCTGCCGCCCGACGCCGTCGCCTTCGTCGAATGGGCCGACCGGGTGGTGGAAGCGCTGCCGCCGGCCTGGCTCGAGCTGGCCTTCCACACCCGACCCGACGAGGTGCGCGAGATCCACGTGCGAGCCCATGGCGCCGGCTGGTCGGAGCGCCTGCCCGAGCTGCGGTCAGCGCTCGACCGGTTTCGCGCCCGCTCCCCGGACGCGTGGCGATGATCGCTGGCGATCCCGTCCAGCTCCTCGACCGGTTCAGCGCCTGGTGCTCATGAGCCGGGTGCGGAGCTGGTCGTCGGCGGCGGCGTCGATGACCGTCCAGGCCATGGCGATGGCGCCGTCCATGACGGCTCTGTCGGCCACGGGTGTGGCGCACTGGGCGGTGAACTCTGGCTGGTGGTTGACGGCGGGAAGCGAGTCGATCCCGATCGAGGGATGGATCGACGGCACCGCAAGCGACACGTTCCCCATGTCCGTCGAACCGGCGGTCCGCTCGACGCTGCTCAAGTCCAGGAACTTGCGGCCCAGCGCCTCGGCGTTGGCACGGTACAGCGAGGCCAGCGCCGGATCGTGGTGCATCTCGGCATAGGGAGGGTGCTCCGGGGTGACCTCCAGCTTTGTTCCGGTCGCCAGCGCACCCGCCTCGAAGCAGCGCATCACCTTGGCTTCGACCTCCCGGAGCTCGTCGAGGTCGTGGGCGCGCACCAGCCAGGTGCCCTCGGTGAGGGCGGGCACAACGTTGGGAGCGTCGCCCCCCTTGGTGACGATGCCGTGCACCCGGTCGGTCGGCCGTAGGTGCTGGCGCAGCAGGCCGATGGCCGTCTGGGCGACGACCAGGGCGTCGGCGGCGTTGACGCCGAGCTCGGGGAAGGCGGAGGCGTGCGCCTCCTTGCCGATGTAGCGGACGTTGAGCTGGTCCACCGCGATGATCGGCATCTCGGCCAGGTCGAACGGCGACGGGTGCACCATCATGGCGGCGTGCGCGCCCTCGAAGGCGCCCTGCTCGAGCAGGGTGATCTTGCCGCCGCCGCCCTCCTCGGCCGGGGTGCCGAGAACGGTGACCTCGACTCCTATGTCGTCCGCCACGGCCGCCAGCCCGAGCCCGGCGCCGACCGACATCGCCGCGATGATGTTGTGGCCGCAGGCGTGGCCGATGCCGGGCAGCGCGTCGTACTCGGCGCACACGACGACCCGGAACGGCCCCGGCCCGCTGTGCGCGGAGAAGGCCGTGTCGAGGCCGCCGACGCCGCGTTGCACCGAGAACCCGGCGTCGCTGAGCGCGTCGGACAGCCACGCGCAGGCCCGCTCCTCCTCCATGCCGATCTCGGGCTTGGCATGGATGCGGTGGCTCAGGTCGAGCAGCTGCTCCCGGGCCCGCTCGATGCGCTCCCGCGCCTCCGTCTTGGCGTCCGCCCCCATCTGTTCCTCCTCGTCCGCGCCGGCACCGTTTCGTCGCGCTCCACAGTAATGGGTCAGCGCGGCCGATCGTGGGCGTTGTCCACAACCCGGGAAGGGCCGCCACGAGGATCGCGCCGTGGCCGGCTGCGGGAGCCCCGGTACGACCTGTTCACGGCGGTTTCACCTGCATGAAACAACCCGTCCGGCAGGCTGGGAGGGTGCCATCGGAGGGCCGCGCCGAACCCGTCGGCGCTTGGCGGCAAGGCACGCAAGGAGGTGGTCCGCGCATGCGGATGCCGCTGGAGACGTCGACCGAGATCGCCGTCCGGGAGGTGCGTGACGACGACTCCGCGGACCTGATCGAGCTGATCGGCGGCTGCTACTCGGAGTATCCAGGCTGCCACCTCGACCTCCAGGAGGAGCCCTGGCTGCTGGAGCCGGCCACCGCCTATGGCCGCTGGCGCGGGCGCCTGTGGGTGGCCGAGCGCGACGGCAAGGTCGTAGCCTGCGGCGGCCTGCGCCCGAGCGGCCCCGGAATGGCCGGTGTCCACAATCTCTACGTCGCCCGGAGCGAGCGCCGCCAGGGGCTGGCCACCCGTCTCCTGGAGCTGATCGAGGCCGAGGCGCGGGCCCGCGGCGCTCGCTGGGCACACCTGTGGTCCGACACCCGCTTCGCGCAGGCCCATCACCTGTACGAGCAGCTCGGCTACGCTCGCTCGGGCGGCTTCCGTGAGCTCCGCGACGTGAGCCACTCGATGGAGTACCACTTCGTGAAACCCCTGGCCATGGGCCCTGGACGCCGCCGCTTCTGAGGCGGGCGCCTGTCGGGGAACGGGGCGCGGTGCCACAATACCCTTCGCAAAGCGACCAAAGAGAGAGGCACCGCGTTGCTCGTCCTCGGCATCGACACCGCCACCCCGGTTACCAGTGTCGCCGTGGGCTCCCAGCAGGGCACCCTGGCCTCGATCGCGGTCCGCAACGACCGCGCCCACGCCGAGCTGCTGGTCCCCATGGTCCGCCTGGTGCTCGAGGATGCCGGCGTGGACGGGCCAGACCTGGACGGGATCGCGGTCGGCACCGGCCCCGGGCTGTTCACCGGGTTACGCGTCGGGGTCAGCTCGGCCAAAGCGATGGCGCAGGCGTGGGCGCTCCCGATGGTGGCCGTCTCCAGCCTGGAGGTGCTCGCCTTCGTGTGCCGGCACGCCGGTCGCGCCATCTGCGCGGCGATCGACGGCCGCCGGGGGGAGTTGTTCACCGCGACCTACCGGCCCTCACCGGGAGGTGTCGAGCGCCTCGGGGACTACCGGGTGGTCGCCCCCGACGAGCTGGCGGCCGCGCTGCGGGCGCTATGCGAGCCGGTGCTGGTCTGCGGCGACGGCGCGCTGCGCCACGCCGCCGCGCTCGCGGAGACGCTCGGCGGGGCGGTCGAGCTGGCCGGCCCCGAGCAGGCGGCGCCCTCCGCCGAAGCCCTGGTCCAGCTCGCGCTGCCTCGGCTTGACCGGGGATGGACCACCGAGCCGCTGGAGGTCCGTCCCATCTACCTGCGCCGCCCCGACGTCGACCCGGGAATCGAGCGCCGGCTCGCCGCCGAGCGCGCCATGGCCGGCGGCGAGCCCGGCCCGGACGGCGCGGCGGCGGCTGTGGGAGCGTGATCGATGGCGACCCTCTTCCCCCCGCGTAGCAGCCAACTCGGCGACCCCCGGCTGCCGCTGGCGGTCGAGCTGCTGCCGATGCGCCGGCGGCACATCCCGCAGGTCCTGGACATCGAGCGGCGGGTCTACCCGCGGCCGTGGACGATGACCCTGTTCCTCTCCGAGATCGTGCAGCGCTCCACCCGGTTCTACATCGTCGCCAGGGCGCACCGCAGGGTGGTGGGCTACGCGGGCCTGATGGTGTTCGGCGACGAGGCGCACGTGACCAACATCGCTGTCGATCCGGACGCCCACCGCCGCAAGGTCGCCGCACGCCTGCTGTACGCGCTGATCAGCGAGGCCAGGCGCCGCGGCGCGACCGCCTGCACGCTGGAGGTGCGGGTGGCCAACCACGCCGCCCAGGGCCTCTACCAGCAGTTCGGCTTCGCTCCGGTCGGCATCCGCAAGAACTACTATGCGGAGACCAACGAGGACGCCCTGATCATGTGGGCTGAAGGCCTGCAGACCGCGGAGTACGGTGGGCGTCTGGCCGAGCTGGCCCGCCGCGTCCCCGAGCCGCGCCAGGTTCGGTCCAGGTAGGGGCTCGAGCGGTCGAGAAAGGCATTCAGAGCGTGCTGGTACTGGGCATCGAGACGTCGTGCGACGAGACGGGCGTCGCCGTGGTGGAGAACGGCAAGGCGCTGCGCTCCAACGTGATCGCCGATCAGCAGCTCCTGCACGCCCGTTTCGGCGGGGTGGTCCCGGAGGTGGCCTCGCGCGCCCACGTCGACCTGCTGCACCCCGCCGTCGAGCAGGCGTGCGCCGAGGCCGGGGTGCGGCTGGGCGACCTGGATGCGATCGCGGTCACCATCGGCCCCGGTCTCGCCGGTGCGCTGCTGGTCGGGGTGGCGGCGGCCAAGTCGTACGCGCTGGCGCTGGACCGGCCGCTGATCGGCGTCAACCATCTGATCGCCCACGTCTACGCCAACGTGCTCGACCACGGCTCGCTCCCGGCGCCGGCGATCGTGTTCGTGGTCTCCGGCGGCCACACCAGCCTGCTGGTGCTGGACGCCGACGGGAGCTTCCGGATGCTCGGGCAGACCATCGACGACGCCGCCGGCGAGGCCTACGACAAGGTCGCCAGGGTCCTCGGGCTCGGCTACCCGGGCGGGCCGGCGATCGACCGGCTGGCGCGCGAGGGCGACCCTTCCGCGGTCGCGTTCCCGCGCTCGCTGATCGACGACGGCAGCTACGACTTCTCGCTGTCGGGCCTGAAGACCGCGGTGCTGCGCCACGTCCGGGCCCACCAGGGCGAGCTCGACGTGCCCGGCGTGGCGGCCTCGTTCCAGGAGGCGGTCGTGGACGTGCAGGTCAGCAAGATCCTGCGCGCCACCGCCGAGGAGCGCCTCGACACCGTGCTGCTGGCCGGCGGGGTGGCCGCGAACTCGCGCCTTCGCGCCAGGCTGGAGCGCGCGGCGGCCGAACGCCATGTCAGGGTGCTCGCGCCCTCGTTGCGGCTGTGCACCGACAACGGCGCGATGGTCGCCTGCGCCGGGACGTTCGCGCTGGAGCGCGGCGAGCGCACGCCGCTCGACGTCGGCGCCGATCCCAACCTGCGCATCGTCCCAGGGGTCGGCCGCCGCGCCGCGCGTCGCCCCAAGCGCCACCAGCGCGCCGGCGCGCGGCGCTGAGCGCGCTACCTGGCGAACCGCGGGAGCAGCATCGTGGCGGTGGTGATCCCTGCGAGAGCGCCCGCAGGCCGGCGGCGAACGACTTGCCGTGGCTCCCGAACCGGTAGGTCAGGCCCCTGCACTCCACCGCAGGGACGCCGGCCGGCCGCTCTGCCCGCCGGTCACGCCCCGGTGCCTCCAAGCTCGAGTCGCACGCTCCAGTACCTCGAGGACCTTGTGCAGCGCGGGGAGCGCGCGCTCCAACGTCTCGCGCTCCTCCACGCTCAACTGGTCCAGACGGAATGGTTGACCAGGGTGCTGACCGTGTTGGCGGCCACGCCGAGCCGTCCGGCCGCCTCGCTCACGCCAATGCCCGGCTGGAGCCGCACCACGCACAACAGCTCGGCGGGAGCCCGCCTAGCACTCTGCGACGGCGAGTGCTAACATCCGGCGCGGCGGGGAGCCCAACTCCCTCGCGGAGACTTGAATCATCCAGCGCCACCCGTTCGTGACCCGATGCTGGGCGGGTCAGACCAGGTACAGGAGGAACCGAATGAGCGTCAACCTTCAGCCGCTCGAGGACCGCATCGTCGTCAAGCCCGGCGAGGGCGAGGAGACGACCGCTTCGGGCATCGTCATCCCCGACACCGCCAAGGAGAAGCCCCAGGAGGGCGAGGTCGTCGCGGTGGGCCCGGGCCGGTTCGAGGACGGCAACAGGGTGCCGCTGGACGTCAAGGTCGGCGACACCGTCATCTACTCCAAGTACGGCGGCACCGAGGTCAAGTACGGCGGCGAGGACTACCTGATCCTCTCCGCCCGCGACGTGCTCGCCATCGTCACCAAGTAAGTCTGGAGACACCCGATGCCAAAGCAGTTGCTGTTCGATGTCGACGCGCGGCGCGCGCTGGAGGCGGGTGTCGACAAGCTCGCCAACGTCGTGCGCGTGACACTCGGCCCCAAGGGCCGCAACGTCGTCCTCGACAAGAAGTGGGGCGCGCCCACCATCACCAACGACGGTGTGACGATCGCCAAGGAGATCGAGCTCGAGGACAACTACGAGAACCTCGGGGCCCAGCTCGCCAAGGAAGTCGCGACCAAGACCAACGACGTCGCCGGTGACGGCACCACCACCGCCACCGTGCTGGCCCAGGCGCTGGTGCACGAGGGGCTGCGCAACGTGGCCGCCGGCGCCAACCCGCTGGGGCTCAAGCGCGGCATCGAGCGCGCGGTCGAGGCGGTCGCCGAGTACATCCGTGACCACGCCCGTGAGCTCGAGACCCAGGAGGAGATCGCCTCCGTCGCCGCCATCTCCGCGCAGGACCCGGAGATCGGCCGCATCATCGCCGAGGCGATGGACAAGGTCGGCAAGGACGGGGTCATCACCGTCGACGAGTCGCAGACCTTCGGGATGGAGCTGGAGTTCACCGAGGGCATGCAGTTCGACAAGGGCTACATCTCGCCCT
>WNGB01008968.1_pt1 | contig 17325 bp, 8 predicted proteins | sample 5400681 | NCBI WGS metagenome assembly WNGB01 (sample SAMN13153367, study PRJNA577476) | soil metagenome | isolation source: 115 cm soil or saprolite under grassland replicate 2 | place: USA:California | collected 2016-06-15 | reverse complement strand
GCGGCCGCGGTGCTGCTCGCGCTCGCCGCGCTCGCCGAGGGGCGCGAGGTGCTCGTCTCACGGGGCGAGCTGATCGAGATCGGCGACGGCTTCCGAATTCCGGACGTGCTCGCTCGCTCCGGTGCGCGCCTGGTCGAGGTCGGCACGACGAACCGGACCCGCGCGGCGGACTACGAGCGGTCAGTGGGGCCCGAAACGGCCGTCCTGCTGCGCGTGCACCAGTCGAATTTCCGTCTCGTCGGATTCACCGAGCTCCCTGCGCTCGCGGAGCTCGCGGCCGTCGCGCAGCGGCACGGGCTGCCGCTCGTCGACGATCTCGGCTCGGGCGCGCTCGTGCGCGTCGAGGACGAGCCGTCGGTGCGGGCGAGCCTCGATGCGGGTGCCGACCTGGTCTGCTTCTCGGGCGACAAGCTGCTGGGCGGGCCGCAGGCGGGCATCATCGTCGGTGCTGCGCAGCTCGTCGAGCGGCTGCGCCGGCATCCGCTGCAGCGCGCTGTCCGTGCCGACAAGCTGACGCTGGCCACGCTCGAGGGCACGCTCGGGCTCTACCTCGATCCTCAGCGGGCCGCCCGCGAGGTGCCGGTGCTGCGGATGATCGGGGAGCCGGCAGAGGCGGTGCGAGCCAGGGCGGAGCGGCTCGCCGCCGCCGTCGGCGGAGAAGTCGAAGAGACGGTCGCGCGGGTCGGCGGCGGTGCGCTTCCGCTGGCCGAGCTGCCGAGCTTCGCCTGCGCGGTCGAGGAAGAGCTGGCAGCGCCGCTGCGCGTCGGCGAGCCGCCTGTGATCGGCGTCGTGCGAGATGGACGCCTGTTGCTGGACTGCCGCACGTTGAGCGCTACGGAAGCCGAAGAGGTGGCTCAGGCAGTCCTGTCTACTCGGGCCGTGCCCCAGCAGGTGGACCCAGCCTCCTCCCCGCGACGAGCGTAGCGAGGAGAAGCGCGCGCGTGGGTGACGGATCTGCGCCGAGTCTGACTCTCGGCACGGCAGGTCACATCGACCACGGCAAGACGTGGCTCGTCCGGGCCCTGACGGGAAAGGACACCGACCGTCTGCCCGAGGAGAAGGCGCGGGGAATCTCGATCGACCTCGGCTACGCGCCGCTCGACCTGCCCGGCGGCCGGCGGCTCTCCGTCATCGACGTCCCCGGCCACGAGCGCTTCATCCGCAACATGGTCGCCGGTGCGACCGGGATCGACCTCTTTCTGCTCGTGATCGATGCCACCGAGGGTGCCCGCCCGCAGACTCACGAGCATCTGGCCATCCTCCGCCTGCTGGGGATCGACCAGGGCGTCGTCGCCGTCACGAAAACGGACGCGGCCGATCCGGCCATGCTCGAGCTGGTGGTCGCCGAGGCGCGGGAGCTCGTCCCGAATGCAGCCGTCGTTCAAGTGAGCGCGAAGACCGGCGAGGGGCTCGACGAGCTGCGCGACGCCCTGGCCGCCGTCGCCGAGCGGGTGGAGCACTCGACGCTCATCGGCGCCACGCGCCTCTACATCGACCGCGTTTTCACTCTGCGCGGGATCGGCACCGTCGCCACGGGCACGCTCTGGTCGGGCTGGATCGGAGAGGGTGACGAGCTGCGGGCCGAGCCCGCCGGGATCGACGTCCGCGTCCGCAGCGTCCAGGTCCACGACCTGCCCGTCGAGGAGGCTGCGGCCGGCCAGCGCGTGGCCCTCGGCCTCCCGGGGATCGAGCGCAGCGCCCTGCGGCGCGGCGATGCGCTCGTCGAGCCGGGTACGTATCCCGTCAGCTACCGCCTCGACGTGGAGCTCGAGGAGCTGGAGCCGATCGCAGATCGCACGCGGCTCCAGGTGCATCACGGCACGGCCGAGCTTTCGGCGCAGCTCGTGCGGATCGGCGAACGCCACGCCCAGCTCAGGCTCGCCGAGCCGGTCGTCGCAGCCCGCGGTGACCGGGTCGTCCTGCGGGCTGGGACGACCGTCGGCGGCGGTCGCGTTCTCGACCCGGCACCGCCGCGTGCCCCCGATGCGTCGCGGCTGGAGCTGCTGGCGACCGACGATCCCGTTGCGATCGTTCGAGCGCTCGTCCATGAGCCCGTGCGCGGAACCGACCTGGCCGCGCGAGGTTTGCTCCCCCCGCCCCAGCTCGCCGCCGGTCTGGCCGCCGTCGAGCAGGCCGGCGACTGGTACTTCTCGCGCGAGTGGCTCGACCAGACTCGCCGTGCGGCGCGCACCAGGCTCACTCTGCGCGCTGAAGCCGCACCCCTAGATCCCGGTCTGCCGGGCGCCGACATCTTCCCCGCGGCCGCGTGGGCTGACTCAGTCCTTCCGCTGCTGGAGCTCGAGCGGAGAGGCGGCAAGGTCTATCTGCCGGGAACCGCGCCCGCTCTCGGCGCGAGAGCAGAGGAAGCCGAAGCGCTGGAGAGCAAGCTCGAGGAGGCCGGACTGAGCCCGGTCGCGATCGAGGACGGCGCGCTCGCTCGATTCCTGGAAGCGCAGGGCCGCCTCGTTCGGGTCGGCGACGGGCTTGCGGTCGGCCTCGGCCCCTACGAGAAGGCCAGGCGCGTGCTCGTCGAAGAATGCGAGCGTGCTGGGAAGATCACGCTTGCCCGCTTCCGCGACCTACTCGGCATCTCCCGCAAGCCGGCGCAGCTCCTGCTGGAGCGTTTCGACGCCGACGGCCTCACGCGCCGAGTTGGTGACGAGCGCGTACTCAGACGGGCGGCGGCCCGAAGCTAACATCGGCCCGCAGGGAGCGGCATGGGCCCGGTGGCCCAGCTGGTCTTCAAAACCGGTGCGGTCGTGTAACCCACGGCTCGGTAGGTTCGACTCCTGCGCCGCTCCGTCCCTGCAAATGAGGCAATTTCACCGAGGCTCTCGTTCCCACCGCGCCTGTGGAAGAAGCCGAACCCGCTGAAATTGCAAACCTTTTACCCCGGGGAGCGCGGCTACGAAAGCGTCGTCGAAAGGCGAATGCGAGTCGCTAAGCCCTCGCGCACCTAACCCGCCAGACGTCCCCCGGGTTGGGAGGATGGTGGGGTAACGCCGCGAAAGGATGGCCGGGGAAACGCCGCGAAAGGTGGACAACATGGAACTTCTGCTCGCGAGACAGGCCGACGCTAGCGACGCCCCGCAGAGCCGGACGAGTTTGCCAACTACCGGCTCGGGAACGCCGAATCAGCACGAAATTGAAATTGGAAATCCATGCGAGAGGGGAGATTCGCAATGAAACGCCTATTTGGAATTCCGGTTCTTTTCGCCGGAGCCCTTGCACTCGCGGCCTTCGCCTTCGCGAGCGCCGGACACGTGAACAAACATAAGCCGAACGCGAAGGGTGGGAAGCTCACCTTCATGGTGACGACAACGGACCACGGCTGTAGCTTCCGGTCGTGGGCGACCGACACCCTCAAGCGAACCTACAAAGTCCGCCTTCGTAAGAACGGCTCGTACACCGTTCGCCGCGAGGACAAGGGCCGTTTCGTCACGCTCGCCGGCCTCAGCCCAAGCGCCGATCCGTGCCCTGGCGTCGTGCGTCGCGGTAAGCACGGCACGACGGTCCTCGCCGGGATGAGCGGCAAGCTGCATGGTTACCTGCAGGGGACGGTTACAGGCGGCACGTTCAACCCGAACGGGAGCTGTACGGCGACCTGCTCGGCGGACGACTTCATCGCCGGCTTCTTCACTTCGGGCGCGTCGTTTACGTGCAGTCAGGGATATGCAGGCTGCCGCTTCAACTTCAGCTACACGGCTCAGCGCCACCAGAAGCAGGGCCTCTTGTACCACCACTGGGTCGACCGTGGGCTCGACGGCGTCCACGAGATCTTCATCGGCGACATTGCGAACGCGTAACCAGCAAGCCACCTGACACCGACGAAGAGCCTGCTCCGGAGCGGGCTCTTCGTCTTTTTTCGGACATCGCAGAGCACGACCACGGGCTAGCAAACAAGTCAGCCAAGCCTCGTCGGCGCGGACTTCTAGCGCCAGGTGACGATCGTGTCGGGACCGCCAGGTCTTCTACGCACGCATGGTGATGCTCAGGCGGTGATGCGGTGCGAGGTGTGGCCGTTCGGGCCGGTGACCCGCAACCTGTCGCCGTGCCGAATCTCCTTCGAAACGAGCTCGACCCAGCCGCCGCGGCCAATCCGCGCCCGGCTTACGAGCTTGCCGTCCGCGAACAGCTGGACCGGCTCGTCCGCCCGTCCCCAGATGCGAACCACGATCTTGCCGTTCTTGACGTTGGCCTGGAGCCAGAGCGGGTGGATGAAGCGCACGATGCCTGCCCTTTGCTGCCGGGCCGTCCGATGGTTGGCGCTGACGCGCCCTCGCACCTTGCAGGTGTAGAGGCGCAGCGAGTTCGACATGGTCACGCCGAAGAGGAACGAGGCCCGCCCGTCGCGCCTGGTTGTCAGCACCGCCGTGGCGCGGCGGCCCGGGCAGGTGATCACGAGCTTGACGTGCGCTCCGGCGAGCGGCCTGCCGCGCCAGGTCGCGAGGGCCCGGATCTTCGCCCGCCCGTGGGGCAGGTGGTAGACGAGCCTGTTCGGCACCCGGAGGCGCAGCTCGAGCTTGCGCGCGAAGCGGGCGCGCACGAGGCGCTCCCGGCTCATGGTCACGGTGCACTTGGTCTTCCTGCCGCTGCAGGCTCCCGACCAGCCCAGGAACCAGCGGCCATTCTTCGCCTTGGCCTTGAGCGTGACGTCGGTATCAGCGTCGAAATCTCTACTGCAGGCGCGTCCGCAGCGGATTCCTTTCGGCTCGGAGCGGACCGCCCCCCGCCCACTCACCGTCACCCTGAGCGCGACGAGGCGTACAAACGTGGCCGTGACCGCGCGAGACGCGGTCATCGTCGTGGTGCAGGTGTCGATGCCGGAGCAGGCTTCGCCCGACCAGCCGGCGAAGCGGGAGCCCACCGAAGCGGCCGCGGTGAGCGTGACCGAGGTGCCCGCGTCGTAGTCGTCATTGCAGGTGGCCCCGCAGCTGATCGCTCCGACATCGGAACTCACGGTCCCGCTGCCGGAGCCCGTCTTCGTGACTGTCAGCGTATGGAGAGCGACAAAAGCGGCGCTGACGTTGCGGGACTGGCTCATCGTGACCGTGCACGTGTCCGTGCCGGAGCAGCCCTCACCCGACCAGCCGGCGAAGCGGGAGCTTGCCGATGCGGACGCAGTAAGCGTGACCAGGGCGCCGCCCTCGTCGAAGTCGGCGCTGCAGATGGTGCCGCAGGCGATCCCGGCGCCGGTCACAGTCCCGCTACCGGAGCCTGTCTTCGTGACGGTCAGCGTGTGGAGGGCGACAAAGCTGGCGCTGACGTTGCGCGCCTGACTCATTGTCAACGTGCAGGTGCCGGTGCCGGAGCAGCCTCCGCCCGACCAGCCGGCGAAGCGAGAGCCAGCTGTGGCCGCGGCGCTGAGTGTGACCGAGATGCCCTCGTCGTAGTCGTCCGCGCAGGAGGGGCCACAGTTGATCGCTCCCACGTCAGAGCTGACAGTGCCGCTACCGGAGCCGGTCTTCGTGATCGTCAGCGTGTGGAGGGCGACAAAGGTCGCGCTGACGGCGCGCGCCTGGCTCATCGTCACGGAGCAGGTACTGGTGCCGGAGCAACCCTCGCCCGACCAGCCGGCAAAGCGGGAGCCAGGGGATGCCGTGGCGCTGAGTGTGACCGCGGTACCCACGTCGTAGTCGGCGCTGCAGATGGCCCCGCAGCTGATCGCCCCGACATCGGAGCTGACGCTTCCCGCGCCGGAGCCGGTCTTCGCGACCCAGAGCGTGTAGACAACCACGAAGCTCGCGCTGACGGCGCGCGCCTGGCTCATCGTCACGGTGCAGGTACTGGTCCCGGAGCAACCCTCGCCCGACCAGCCGGCAAAGCGTGAACCCGCCGAAGCGGCCGCAGTCAGCGTGACCGAGGTGCCGTCGTCGTAGTCGTCGCTGCAGGTTGCGCCGCAGTCGATCCCGGTGCCGGTCACGGTGCCCGTGCCCGACCCGGCCTTGGTCACGGTCAGTGTGTAGACAGCGACAAAGCTGGCGCTGACGTCACGAGCTTGGCTCATCGTCACGGTGCAGGTGCCGGTGCCTGAGCAACCCTCGCCCGACCAGCCGGCAAAGCGGGAGCCAGCTGCAGCGGTGGCACTGAGCGTCACCGCGGTGCCCTCGTCGTAGTCGTCCGCGCAGGTACCCCCGCAGTCGATCGCTCCGATGTCGGAGCTGACGCTGCCGCTGCCGGAGCCGGTCTTCGTGACTGAGAGCATGTAAACCAGTACGAAGCTGGCGCTGACGTCACGAGCTTGGCTCATCGTCACAGTGCAGGTGCCCGTGCCGGAGCAACCCTCGCCCGTCCAGCCCACAAAGCGGGAGCCGAAAGCGGCCGAGGCGCTGAGCGTGACCGAGGTGCCTTCGTCGTAGTCGTCGCTGCAGATGGCGCCGCAGCTGATTGCTCCGACGTCGGCGCTGACAGTCCCGCTGCCGGAGCCGGTCCTCGTGACTGTGAGCATCTGGACGGAGACCAAGGTGGCGGTGACCTCGCGGGCCTGGCTCAACGTCAGAGTGCAGGTGCCGGTGCCCGAACAGCCTTCGCCCGACCAGCCGGCAAAACGGGAGCCCGCCGACGCGGCCGCAGTGAGCGTGACTGAGGTGCCCTCGTCGTAGTTATCCGTGCAGGTGGCCCCGCAGTTGATCGCTCCTAGGTCGGAGCTCACAGTGCCCGCCCCCGAGCCGTTCTTCGTGATCGTGAGTGCGTAGACGGCGATGAAGCCGGCGCTGACTTCCCGGGCCTGGCTCATAATCACAGTGCAAGTGCCGGTGCCCGAGCAACCCTCGCCCGACCAGCCCGCGAAGCGAGAGCCGGCTACTGCCGCTGCGCTCAGCGTCACCGAGGTGCCTTCGTCGTAGTCGTCGCTGCAGGTTGCGCCGCAGCTGATCGCCCCCACGTCGGAACTCACAGTCCCGCTGCCGGAGCCTGTCTTCGTGACTGTCAGCGTATGGAGAGCGACAAAGGCGGCGCTGACGTTGCGGGACTGGCTCATCGTGACCGTGCACGTGTCCGTGCCGGAGCAGCCTTCGCCGGACCAGCCGGCAAAGCGGGAACCGAACGAGGCCGCGGCGCTGAGCGTGACCGTGGTGCCCTGGTCGTAGTCGCCGCTACAGGTGGCCCCGCAGCTGATCGCTCCCACGTCGGAACTCACGGTCCCGCCGCCGGAGCCGGTCTTCGTGACTGTCAGCGTATGGAGAGCGACAAAAGCGGCGCTGACGTTCCGGGCCTGGCTCATCGTCACCGTGCACGTGTCCGTACCGGAGCACCCCTCGCCCGACCAGCCCGCGAAGCGTGAGCCCGCCGAAGCGGTAGCAGTCAGCGTGACCGAGGTGCCGTCGTCATAGTCGTCCGTGCAGGTGGCGCCGCAGCTGATCGCTCCCACGTCGGAGCTGACGGTTCCGCTGCCGGAGCCGGTCTTCGCGACCGTGAGCGTGTAGACCAACACGAAGCTCGCGCTGACGTTGCGGGCCTCGCTCATGGTCACGGTGCAGGTGCCGCTGCCGGAGCAGCCTTCGCCCGACCAGCCGGCAAAGCGGGAACCGAGTGCGGCCGCGGCGCTGAGCGTGACCGAGATGCCCTGGTCGTAATCGTCCGTGCAGGTGGCCCCGCAGCTGATCGAACCGACGTCGGAGCTCACGGTCCCGCTGCCCGAGCCGGTCTTCGCGACCGTGAGCGTGTAGACCAACACGAAGCTGGCGCTGACGTTGCGGGCCTGGCTCATCGTCACGGTGCAGGTGCCGGTGCCGGAGCAACCCTCGCCCGACCAGCCGGCGAAGCGGGAGCCCGCCGAAGCGGCCGCAGTCAGCGTGACCGAGGTGCCGTCGTCGTAGTCGTCCATGCAGGCGGCGCCGCAGTTGATCGCTCCCACGTCGGAGCTGACCGTGCCTGCACCCGAGCCGGTCTTGCTGACCGTAAGCGTGTGGACCAACACGAAGCTCGCGCTGACGTTGCGCGCCTGGCTCATCGTCACGGTGCAGGTGCCGGCGCCGGAGCAGCCTTCGCCGGACCAGCCGGCAAAGCGGGAACCGAGTGCGCCCGCGGCGCTGAGCGTGACCGAGGTGCCTTGGTCGTAGTCGTCGCTACAGGTGGCCCCGCAGCTGATCGCTCCGACGTCAGAACTGACGGTGCCGCTGCCGGACCCCGTCTTGGTGACCGTCAGCGTGTGGACGGCAAGGAAACTGGCGCTGACGTTGCGAGCCTGGGTCATCGTCACGGTGCAGGTGCCCGTGCCGGAGCAGCCCTCTCCCGACCACCCGGCAAAGCGGGAGCCCGCCGAAGCGGTAGCAGTCAGCGTGACCACTGTGCCGCCTGCATAGTCCGCGCTACAGGTCGCGCCGCAGTTGATGCCGCCGACGTCGGACGTCACGGTGCCCGTGCCGGAGCCGGTCTTCGTCACGGCGAGCGTGTGTGTGACGATGAACGTCGCCGTCACATTCCGCGCGGCGCTCATCGTGACGGTGCACGTGCCGGTCCCGGAGCAGTCGCCGGACCAGCCGGAGAAGGCGGAGCCGGAGGAGGCGGCCGCGGTCAGCGTGACGAGCGTGCCGTCGGCGAAGCTAGCGCTGCACGTGGCACCGCAGTTGATGCCGGCGACATCTGAGGTGACGGTTCCCGTGCCCGACCCCGCTTTGGTGACCGTGAGCAGGTGGGTGGGCGGGCCGAAGTCGGCCGTCACATCGCGGGCCTGGCTCATCGTGACCACGCAGGTAGTGCTCGTCCCGGAGCAGTCGCCGGACCAGCCGTTGAAGGCGGAGCCCCCGGAGGCGGTGGCGGTGAGCGTGACGAGCGTGCCGTCGGCGTACGTCGCGCTACAGGTGGCGCCGCAGTTGATGCCGCCGACGTTCGAGGTCACGGTGCCCGTTCCCGACCCGGTCTTTCCGACGTCGAGTGGATACGACGCCGTGCCGCTGAACGTTGCGGTCGCGGAGCGCGCCTGGTCCATGGTGACAACGCATGTGGCAGCGTTGCCCGAGCATGCTCCCGACCAGCTCACGAGGGTCTGCCCCGATGCGGGAGTCGCAGTGAGCGTGACGAGGGTGCCCGCGCTGTAGACGTCTGCACAGAAGGTGTCGCCGTTGCCGCAGCTGATCGTTCCTGCGTTCGCGGTGACCACGCCGTTGCCCGTGACGGCGATGGTGAGCGGAAACGTCTGCTCGATGAACGTCGCGGTCACCGAGCGCGCCTGGCTCATGGTCACAGCACAGGTGCCTGTGCCCGAGCAGCCCTCGCCCGACCAGCCGTCGAAGCTCCAGCCGGCGCTCGGCGCCGCAGTGAGCGTGACGAGCGTGCCGCTGGCGTAGTTACCGACACATGTCGCCCCACAGTTCACCGGGCCGACGTCGGCGCTGACCGTGCCTGACCCGGCCTTGGCGACGTCCAGCGGATACGAGGTCACCCCCGTGAAGGCGGCGGTCACCGAGCGGGACTGATTCATCGTCACGACGCACGTGGAGGCGGTTCCGCTGCATCCCCCGCCCGACCAGCCCGTGAAGGTGTCGCTCCCGAGCGGCTGCGCAGTCAGCGTCACGCTCGTGCCGCTGCCGTAGCCGACGGAGCAAATCGTGCCCGCGCCGCCGCAGTCGATCCCGCTAGAGCTCCCGCCCGTGAGCGTGCCCGCAGGAGACGATGTGACCTTTCCGTTGCCTGTGGTCGAGGTCGCCAGCTCGTAGCGGACGGTGAGCGGCGTGGTCGTGAGAGTGACGGAGTCGAAGTCGGAGTTGTAGTGGTAGCTGGCGCCGGAGGAGTCGTAGATCGTGGCCCGGAGCGTCCCCGAGCCGGGCGCGATCGCAGTAACCACGTAAGTCACGACGATCCGCCCGCCGGCCTTTCCGCCGGAAATGTTCTCCGGCCCCACGCAGGTCCGTGTTGCCGGGTTCCAGCCACAGGCGTCGGCGTAGATCGAGCTCGAGCTGGCGCCGGTCGGGTTGCTGTAGATCCCGCTCGTCGACACGGCCTGCACGGCCGACATCGGGAAGTTCGCGAACGTCTCGAGCTGCTTGTACGCCGTCGAGGTCTCCGCGTAGAGCTTGTACGTGTAAGTCCGTCCAACGAGGATGTTCGCCGGGGCGGAATCGCACACCGTGTACGCAAGGTTGCAGCCGTTGGGCCCGGCCAGCTTCTTCGTGCTGTTCCGGCCCTGCGATACGAGCGGCTGGATGTAGAGCGTCCGCTGGGGCCCCGCCGTGCTGAGGCCGCCGTCCGCCGTGACCGTGATCTGGTAGTCCCTGGACTTCCTGCGCGCGCTCGCCGACCGGTTGAGCGTCACCTCGAAGTACGCGTGGCGGCAGAAGCCCGCCGGCATCGTCCCCACACTCACCGTCGCGCCCTCCGCCGGCCCGGTGAACGAGTTTTGCGCTGTCTTCCAGGCCCAGGTGGCAACCACATTCGTCGCCGGGTCGGAGCCCGTGTTGCAGACGCGAACGCCGACGGGAAAGACGTTCGGGCCAACGTTGACGTTGTTCGAGTCGAGGCCGAGCACATCCCAGGTGATCGGAGTCACCGTCAGCGGACCGGCGGCCGCGCTCGGAGACCCGACGGAGACGCCGAATGCAAGCGCGGCGAGGCCGGCAACGAGGGCCGCGGCCCGTGCGTGCCGGGCGGGCCCGCGGAAGGGAGTAGTCAAAAGGACTCGTTAGGGCAGCAGCAGAGACGCCGAGGAAAGTCGTGCTTTCTCCATCGGTATCGCTGGTTGACCGGCCGGTCGACACCCCTCGAACGAGGGATGGCTGAGAGCTAGACGGCTTGCCGCTGCGCCCAGCGGGCGCGCTTTTTGGCTGCTTCGACCTCGCGGTCCTTCGGCGCGCCCGAGGTCACGAGCTCGGCGAGGAGCCGCCCTGAAGCGACGGCGACCGCGTCGACTGCTCGCTCGAAGGCCTCCGCGTTCGCCCGTGACGGCTTCGTGAAGCCGCTGATCTTGCGGACGTACTGCAGCGCGGCGTCCCGCACTTCCTCTGCCGTGGCCGGCGGATCGAGGTTGTAGAGCGTGTGGATGTTTCGGCACATGGCGAAGAGCCTAGCTCTTCCTTGATCTTCGTACGGGTTACGCTCAAGGCATGGACGACCGGCACCTCGAGCGAAAAGCCGAGCTCGCAGAGCTCCTACTGGACGCGGCACGACAGCTCGGCGAGAGCCTCGAGCCGCAGCGTGTCTACGAGCGCTTCCATGAGCTGCTCACCGACGTCATCCAGCACGACGGCCTCGTCGTCTCGTCCTACGACGACCGAGACGACTTCATCCGCGCCCAGTACGTCTGGACCGAAGGCGAGATTCTCGACCCCATGACGTTGCCGCCGGTTCCACTGAATCGCGACGGAGGCGGCATGCAGAGCCGCGTGATCGTCAGCGGCGAATCGCTGCTCTTCAACGACGTCGCCGAGCGCGTCACCCAACCGGACGGCGTCTACTACAACGTCGATCGGGAAGGGACGATTCAGAAGCTTCCCGAGTCAGGCCCCTCGGGGACGAGCGCCGCGATGATGGTGCCCGTCAAGTACGAGGGGCGCGTCGTCGGCGTCGTGCAGTTGATGAGCGACGACGGGCGGTACTCGAGCAACCAGCTCGAGCTCCTGGAAGGACTGGTTGCGCAGATGGGCGCGGCGGTGCGGAATGCTCGCCTACAGGAAGAGCGTCGGCGCCTGGAGGCAGCCGAGGCGGCGGCCCGCGCCGTGGCAGCAGAGCGAGAGCAGGCGGCGCAGGTGCTCGAGGCTGTCGGCGACGGGATCTTCTTCGTCAACGGAGACGGTCTCGTGAGCCTCTGGAACAGGGCCGCAGAGCTCGTGACGGGCGTGCGCGCCGAGCGTGTCCGCGGACAGCCGCTCGCAGACGTGATCCCGGACTGGGAGGCCCTCGCCACCCGCATCCCGGTTGCCGAGGACGGCGCGATCCCACCGCCGATGACACTTCCGCTCCGAGCCGAGGGGAAAGACCTCTGGCTCTCGTTCGCCGCCGTTCGCATGGCGGACGGAGTGATCTATGCATGCCGCGACGTGACGAGCGAGCAGCGCCTCGAGGAGGAGAAGAGCGACCTCGTCGCCACGATCTCGCACGAGCTCCGCACTCCGATGTCGGCCGTGTACGGCGCCGCCAAGACGCTACTCCGCGAAGACATCGTCCTCACCGCGGAGCAGCGGCAACAGCTTCTGGAGATGATCGCGACGCAGGCCACTCGACTGAGCCAGATCACAGAGGAGGTGCTGCTGACGAGCCGGCTCGACCGCGGCGACGTGCGTGTGGAGAGGGAGCCTGTGGACGTCGCCGACATCGTGAGCGCAACGGTCGAGGCGATCCGGCCACAGCTTCCAGAGTCCGCAGCGATCGAGGTCGAGATACCGCCAGATGTCGGCGCCGCCTCGGGCGACCGCGACCGGATTCAGCAGGTGCTCGTCAACCTGCTGGACAACGCCGTCAAGTACGGCGCCAGTCCGGTGAAGGTCCATGCGTACCGTACGGACGGCGTGATCCGGATCTGTGTCGCCGACGGAGGTCCGGGAATCGGCCTGGCCGATCAGGAGCGAATCTTCGAGAAGTTCTATCGCGCCGACCCGCAGCTCGCGCGCTCGCCGAGTGGAACGGGTCTCGGGCTGTACATCTCGCGCGAGCTCGCCCAGCGCATGGGCGGCCGTCTTGAGCTCGACTCCGAGCCCGGCGCCGGGGCAACGTTCGTCGTCGAGCTGCCGCAGGCTTGATTCTTCTCTTTTTCTTTACCTGATCAGGCTTGGCGTAGCGACCGATCGGTGCCATCATGTGTGGTGTCTAGGGGTTGAGGATTCGGGGGTCACGGGGGTTGACGATTTGCTGCGCTCGGTGAGACCTATTCGCAAGGTCCTGTTTTGCCTGCTCCCAGGCGTTTGCTGCCTCGCCGCAGGGCCGGCGGCTGCGGGCCTGCGGCCCGATCCGCCGCCCAAGCCGCCGCCGCCCCCGCCACCGCGACAGGCCCCGGCGCCGCCACCTCCGGCACAGCCTGCTCCGGTGCAGCCGCCCCCGGCGCAGCCTGCCCCGGTGCAGCCGCAGCCGACTCCATCGCCGGTTGCCAAGACCACAAGCGTGAATGAGAGAGCGGCCGCGCGTCAGGCTGCGAAGGCGCGAGCACGTGCCGTGCGTCTGCGTGCTCAGCGCGCCAGGGCCGCACGAGCGCAGGCCAAGGCCCGCGCTCGTGCCATCCGCCTGCGTGCTCAGCGCGCTGCCGCGCGTAAGGCCGCGGCTGCGGCACTGGTAGGCAGGCGCAGCCCTCTGGCGGCTGAGACGCTTTTCGAGCCAAAGTCGATAGCAGCCGGAGTGATGCCATTGCTCCTGCTCATGGGTGCTGCGGTGCTGCTCTTCAGCCTCGCCGCGGTTCCCGCGCGCGCCCTGCCCTGGCCCTGGGCCGTTCGGGCGATCAACGCCCGGCGAGAGGAGCTCGCCTTCTTGGGAATCGCGGTCCTCCTCGCGATCGCGGCCCTCTTCTTGGCCGGGTAGACCATGATGCATCGCCTCAGCTTCCTTCTGCTCGTGCTGGTTCTCGTCCTCACCGCGCCGCTTGCTTCGGCGGCGCCCGAAGTCGGCGACGACCTGCTGCCGGAGCTCTCGATCGACGACGTGACCGTGGTCGAGGGCGACACCGGCGCGGTCACAGCCAGTTTCACGGTCGCGCTTTCGGCTGTGAGCGACCAGACTGTGACAGTCGATTTCGCGACGGCCGACGACACGGCGACGGCGGCGGACGACTATCTGTCGGCGGGCGGCACGCTCGTTTTCGATCCAGGGCAGACGACGCAGTCGGTGAGCGTCAGCGTCAACGGCGATACGCTCGACGAGCCGGACGAGACCTACTTCGTCAATCTTTCGAACGAAGCAAACGCCACGATCGCCGACGGGCAGGGGTTCGGGACGATCACCGACGACGACCTCCCTCCAGCGCTCTCGATCGATGACGTCACCGTCACCGAAGGGAGCCTCGGCACGACGACGGCGACGTTCACGGTGTCGCTGAGCGCGGCAAGCGGCCTGCCGGTATCCGTCGACTACGCGACCGCCGACGGGACGGCCACGGCTCCGGGCGATTACCTGTCGGCGGGTGAGCCGCTCGGCTTCGTATCCGTCGACTACGCGACCGCCGACGGGACGGCCACGGCTCCGGGCGATTACCTGTCGGCGGGTGAGCCGCTCGGCTTCGCTCCAGGGGAGACGGCGAAGTCGGTGAGCGTCAGCGTCAATGGCGACACGCTTGACGAAACGAACGAGACGTTCTCGGTCGACCTGTCGAATCCGACAAACGCCACGATCGCGGACGGAGCAGGCGTGGGCACGATCATCGACGACGACGGCCCCTCGATCTCGATCGACGACGTGACGGTCAGCGAGGGCGACGCCGGGACCCTGACTGCCACCTTCAACGTCACCCTGAGTGGGCAGAGCCCGCAGGTCGTCAGCGTCCAGTACGGGACGGCGAACGGAACCGCGACTGCGCCGGGCGATTATCTGGCGGCAAGCGGGACGCTCGTCTTCAGCGAGGGGCAGACGGCAAAGTCTGTGAGCGTCACAGTCAACGGCGACGTGCTCGACGAGGCGGACGACGACACCTTCTTCGTCGACCTCTCGAACCCGACCAACGCCACCATCGCCGACGCGCAAGGACTCGGGAAGATCACAGACGACGACCCTCTGCCTGCGCTCTCGATCCACGACGCCGTCCCAAAGGACGAGGGCGACAGCGGCTTTGCCAACACGAAGTTCACAGTGTCGCTGAATGTGCCAAGCGGACGCTCGGTCTCGGTCGACTATGAGACCGCGAACGGGACCGCCACTGCGGGCAGCGACTATCGGACGGAAAGCGGCACGCTCACATTCGCCGCCGGAGAGACGACGCAAATGCTCAACGTGCGCGTTTACGGCGACACACTGGCCGAGGCGGACGAGACCTACTTCGTCAATCTCTCGAGCCCGGTGAACGCGACGATCGCCGACCCGCAGGGATTGGGCACGATCACCAACGACGACGGACCGCCGCCACCGCCGCCACCGCCGCCACCTCCTCCTCCACCCCCGCCGCCACCTCCTCCTCCACCCCCGCCACCTCCTCCACCACCGCCGCCCCACCACCGCCGCCACCTCCTCCTCCACCACCGCCGCCACCTCCTCCTCCACCACCGCCGCCACCTCCTCCACCTCCACCGCCGCCTCCTCTACCTCCACCGCCGCCACCGCCTCCACCGCCCATACCTCCACCGCCTCCACCGCCCCCACCTCCACCGGCGCCGCCTCCACCACCGCCGCCTCCACCGCCGCCGCCGCCGCGGTCGGCACGCCGCGCGACGCTCTTCTCGCCGCCGGCCGGAACTCGGGTCAAATCACCGCCGCTCCTTGCCTGGCGCGCGGTCCGGAAGGCGCGCTTCTACAACGTTCAGGTCTACCGCCGAGGCCGCAAGATCCTCAGTCTCTGGCCGCGCCGGTCGCGTCTGAAGATGCACTCGCGCTGGAGGTACAAGGGGCAGGTCGAACGTCTCCGCCCCGGCGTCCACACCTGGGTCGTCTGGCCCGCGTTCGGCACGCGCGCGAACCCCCGCTACGGCCGCATGGTCGGCCTCAGTACTTTCCGGCTCGTCGGTTAGCCACGCGAAGTGACGGGCGCGCGTCGCGTAGGCTCGGCGCGTGATCGAGCGAGTCTGCGTCGTCGGCGCCGGCGACGCGTCTCCGGCAGGCATCATTTCCTCAGCCATCTGACCGCCGCGACCACCGCGGATGACCTAAGGACGCCGGCTTCGTGTTGCAGTGCACGAAGACGATCTCGCTCGAGCCACGTACTCATGCTTGTCGGGAGCTGCCGATCGGTGCGATCATGTAGGCGTCTGTGGGGGTTGAGGACTTGCTGCGGCTCGTGAGACCTTTTCGCAAGGTCCTCATCTGCCTGCTCCCGGTCGTTTTCGCGCTCGGCGCCGGCTCGGCGGTTGCGGGCCTGCGACCCGATCCGCCGCCGAAACCGCCGCAGCCAGATGCCCCGGCAAAGCCGGCTCCGGTGCGGCCGGCCCCAGTGCAGCCGGCCCCCGCGCAGCCGGCTCCGGTGCAACGGGAGCCGGCTCCAGCGCACGTTGCCAAGACCACAAGCGCGAATAGGAGGGCGACCGCGCGTCTGGCTGCGAAGGCGCGGGCACGTGCCGCGCGTCTGCGTGCTCAGCGCGCAAGGGCCGCGCGAGCGCAGGCCGCGGCCCGCGCTCGCGCCAACCGCCTGCGTGCCCAGCGCGCAGCCGCGCGTCAGGCTGCGTCTGCGGCCCTACAGAGGCACCGCCCTCTGGCGGCTGAGACGCTTTTCGAGCCCAAGTCGAGCGCGGCCAGCGTGATGCCGTTGGCGCCCCTGCTTCTGGGCTTGGCGCTGCTGCTCTTCAGCCTCGCCGCGGTTCCCGCCCGCGCAGTGCCCTGGTCCTGGGCCGTTCGAACGCTTGACACTCGGCGAGAGGAGCTCGCCTTCTTGGGAATCGCGACCCTCCTCGCAACCGCCGCCCTCTTCTTGGCCGGGTAGACGATGGTGCATCGCCTCGGCCTCCTTCTGCTCCTCCTAGCTCTCGTCCTCGCTGCGCCGCTCGCCTCGGCAGCCCCCGACGCCGGCGAGGATCCGCTGCCGGAGCTCTCAATTGACGACGTGAACGTGACCGAGGGCGACTCCGGCACGGTCACGGCCAGCTTCACCGTCACGCTCTCGGCGGCGAGTCTCCTGCCTGTGACGGTCGACTTCGCGACCGCGAACGGTTCGGCGACGGCTCCGGGCGACTACCTGCCGGCGGGTGGCGCGCTCCTCTTCGTTCCGGGGCAGACGACGCAGTCCGTGAGCGTTACGGTCAACGGGGACACGCTCGACGAGGCGAACGAGACCTTCCTCGTCAACCTCTCGAATGCGATCAACGCGACGATCGACTCAGGTCAGGGAGTTGGGACGATCATCGATGACGATGCGCCGCCGTCGCTCTCGATCAACGACGTCTCCCTAACGGAGGGAGACCCTCCTCCGGCTCGCAAGAACTTCATCTTCACGGTCACGCTCTCGTCGGCGAGCGGCCAGACGGTGACGGTCCATTACGCCACGCAGAACGGGACCGCGATCGCGAATGAGGACTATGAGCAGACGAATGGGACGGTGACGTTCGTCCCCGGTGATACGACAGAAGACGTAACCACGCGGGTGTTCCGCGACACAACGCCCGAGCCAGACGAGACCTATTTCGTCAACCTCTCGAGCCCGACGAACGCGACGATCGCCGACGGGCAGGGCTTGGGGACGATCATCAGCGACGACGGGACGCCGCCGCCGCCGCCGCCGCCACCGCCTCCACCACCGCCGCCTCCACCACCACCACCACCACCACCGCCGCC
>WNGB01026308.1_pt1 | contig 17326 bp, 15 predicted proteins | sample 5400681 | NCBI WGS metagenome assembly WNGB01 (sample SAMN13153367, study PRJNA577476) | soil metagenome | isolation source: 115 cm soil or saprolite under grassland replicate 2 | place: USA:California | collected 2016-06-15 | reverse complement strand
GTCGCCTCCTCCGAGCGCGTGCTCGCCATCGACACCGACTCCCGGCGGTCGAGCCCGGTGGATGCCGCGGCACGCGTGCAGGCTGCGCTCGCGTCGTTGAGTGGCGTGCCGGTACTCAAGAAGGTCGACTCGCTCCTGCGCGGCAACCTCTCCTCCGAAGTGGAGGCCCTGCGCGGCCTGCTCGGCGCGGCTCCCATCGTCGCGACAGCCCTACCCGTCGCCGACCGCGTCGTGGTCGACGGGGTGCTGCGGGTCGGGGGCGTGCCACTGCACCAGACTCGCCTGTGGCACGCCGAGAGAAACCCCGCTCCGCGCACTGTCGCCGAGGCGCTGGCGCCGCTCGACACCTGGGCGGTGCCGCTGGCAACAGTGCGCCGGGGCGTCGACGCCCTTGCGCAGTCCCTTGCGGCAGCTGCCGCGGCAGGGCTTGTCGCCGTGTGTGACTCCGAGTCCGACTCGGACCTCGACGCCGTGTACGCCGCCTCTCATCGTGTCTCCGAACGGCCGCTGCTCGTCGGATCCGCCGCGCTCGCGGCCGCGGCTGCGCGCGCCCTGGAGCCCGACGATCAGCAGCCGGCTGCCGGAATGCCGGTGGCAGAGGCCGTGCTCGTGGTTGCCGGAAGCGCTGCCCCGTCCCTGCCCGTGCAGCTGCCTGCACTGGAGTCCAGCGCCGATGCCGTGCTGCGGCTGGACCCGCACGCCCTCCTGCGCGATCCCGATGCGGCCCGGCGTGAGGTCGCAGCGCGCGTCCGCGGAGCCCGCTGCGCTGTGGTCAGCCTGGACGGCAGCGCCGGGGTGCGGCCGGACCTCGCGCCGCGTCTGGCTGCCGCGCTGGCACAAGCCGTCGCGTCACCGGCGGCCGACGGCCGCGCCCTTGTCCTCACCGGCGGCGAGACCGCCCGCGAGGTCCTGGACCTCCTCGGGATCGACCGCCTGCTGCCGGTTGCCGAGCGCTGGGGAGCGGTGATCTCCCGTGCCGGGGGACGGCTCGTCGTCACCCGCCCCGGCAGCTTCGGCGGCCCCACCTCGCTCGCTGACCTTGTCACCAGCCTGTTGACCGAACCCGTGCCTGAGGAGCCGACATGACCACACGTCCGCACATCGCCGTGACCATGGGCGACGGCGCCGGAGTCGGCCCTGAGGTCGTCGTACGCGCGCTGCTCGACCCCGACATCTCCGCATCTGCCCGGTGCATCGTCGTCGGGGATGCCGAGCGCCTCAGGACGGCGGCCCGGATCGTCGGTCTCGAGGCGGACATCGTCCCGGTACAGGGTGTGGCAGATGCCGAGTTCGTCCCGGGCCGGATCAACGTCATCGACCTGGGGCTGCTTCCGCCAGACCTGCCCTTCGGTGAGGTGTCTCCCGTCGCCGGCGACGCGGCGTACCACTATGTTCGTGTGGCGAGCGAGCTCGCGCTGTCCGGCGACGTGCAGGCCATCTGCACGGCGCCGCTGAACAAGGAGGCCCTGCACGCGGGCGGCCACATCTTTCCCGGACACACCGAGCTGCTGGCCCAGCTCACGGGGACCCCTGAGGTGTCGATGATGCTCTCGACACCCAAGGTGAAGGTCATCCACGTCACCACGCACATCGGGCTCATCGACGCGGTGGAGCGCATCGAGCCCGGGCTCGTGGAGCGCACCATCCGCCGCGGGCACCGCGCTCTCGTCGACGCAGGGGTTCCGGCTCCCAAGATCGGCGTCTGCGGGATCAACCCGCACGCCGGCGAGAACGGCCTGTTCGGGCGGGGCGAGGAGGAGACGAAGATCGCCCCGGGAGTCGAGGCCTGCCAGGCCGACGGGATCGACGTCCAGGGCCCGCTCCCGGCGGATACGCTGTTCTTCCTCGCGGGCCGCGGTGACTACGACCTGGTCGTGGCGATGTACCACGACCAGGGCCACGGTCCGGTCAAGATCCTGGGTCTGGAAGCCGGCGTCAATGTCACCGTCGGTCTCCCCGTCATCCGCACCTCGGTCGACCACGGCACTGCCTTCGACATCGCAGGCAAAGGTGTCGCCGACCACCGCTCGATGATCGAGGCGCTCCGGCTGGCCGTTGAGATGGCGCCGGAGCGGGTTGCAGGCTGATGTCCTCGGATTCTCCTCGGGTTCTCCTCAGATAGGGTGCGCGGGATATGAGCAGGCAGAGATCGGTGCAGCGACGCGACCAGATCGTGCAGATGGCCGCGTCCAACGGACTGGCAAGCGTCGAGGACCTGTCCGCGAGGCTCGGGGTGACACCGTCGACGATCCGGCGTGACCTCGCGCTGCTCACGAGCCAGGGCAAGCTCGCGCGGACCTATGGCGGCGCGCTGAGCCTGGAACCGCATCCCGAGGCCTCGCTGCGACAGCGCCTGGGCGAAGCGTACGCCGCCAAGCGTGCCATCGCGGCGTGGGCGGCCCAGCAGATCGTGCCAGGAGAGAGCGTGCTGCTTGACGGCGGTTCCACCACAGCAGCCTTGGCGCAGGAGCTCACCGGCTTCACCAACCTCTCGGTGTCGACGATCGGGTTGACAGCGGTCGAAGTGCTCGCCGAGGCCGAGAACATCGAGGTGATCCTTCTTGGCGGACGCCTTCGGATCATCAGTCAGACCTTCGTCGGACCGGTCACCGAATGCGCGCTCGAGCGGATATCGTTCGACCGCGCGTTCATGGGTGCCGACGGAGTGCGCGCGGACCGTGGCATCAACGAGAAGGACCTCGAGCAGACGCGGCTCAAGGAGCTCATGATGAGCCGCGCCGATCAGGTCTACGTGCTCGCACACGGCGCCAAGTTGGGGCAGGCCCCTTTCCATGCCTGGGCGGTGATGCCTACGCTCCATGCCTGGGCGGTGATGCCTACGCGATGGACCCTTGTAACCGACGACTCGGCGCCCGGCGTCGAGGTGCAGCGATTTCGCGACAAGGGAATCGAAGTCGTCGTCGTCGATCGCGGCGTTGGAGCCGCCCACGACGGCTGAGTCGGAACTGCCTGACCAACTGGTTGGCAAGGGAGGGTCGTGCACGTTGGCCACACACGCGCTGCGGTTGGCCGGCTGACTCCAGCCGGCGTCGTGGACCGATGACGGCTCCTTCGCGGAGGTATGTCTTCAGCCGACACCGGCGCGGCAGCGGATATGGCTGCGGCGGACGTATCCTGGACGCTTCGGATGCCTAGCGTCCATGGTCATGAGCACTGAGTCCCCGTCGTCACCGGCGGCGCGAGCGGCATCGGCGCGGCCTGCGCGGCGCGGCTCGCCCGGGCCGGCGCCCAGATTGTCGTCGTCGACCTCGACGCCGCCAGCGCCGAGCGGGTCGCCAAGGAGTGCGGCACTTTTCAAACCTCAGAGAGGACTTGATGACTCAGCTCTGGCGCAGCTTCGGAGATCGTTTGCCCATCATCGTCGTTGCCGCGATGGGCATTGCGGCCACCGTCCTCGTCCTGCGCCGACTCGCGATGCGTGGCCGACGCATTGCTGTCATCGCCGTCCTGTCGATGTGGCTGACCGCGGTCGCGGCGCTCACGCTGTTGCCGGCGGCTGGCATGCGCGGGCGATCCTAGGGCTCTTCCTCCCCCTGCTATCCGCATCAGCCCGGCGCTCCGTCCTGCACACGGCTGGCGTCGCCGCGGCAATCGCGTGTGGCATCGAGGCGGCGCAGTGGGTGCTTGCGATTGGCCGCGTGACAGCGATCGATGACGTCATGATCGCCACGTTCGGCGCCGTCGTCGGCTGGGTTCTGAGCAAGCTGTGGCGCTACCTCGGTATCGATCCGGTTGGTGACGTGATGCCCCACTACTCCGCAAACCGCGGCGACGCTCAGGTCCGCTAGCAGCTTCGAGTGCACAATTCCGACAACTTGGTCAGAGCCTGGGCGTCCCAACATGGTCCAGCCAACGTCCCGGTCGACCGTTCGGTGCGATGGTCTCGTCCAAGCGGGAGTCCGAGTTCGATGCCGGCAAAGAAGCGAATTCGGCGGCGATCGTGTCGGCGTGTCCCGGGTGCCGAGCGGGAGGCGGACTGGTCAGGCGGCGCGGGCGTCGTACAGGTCCTGCAGGGTCATGATCTCGGAGCCGTGGTGGATGAGCTCGCGGTTCAGGTGCAGGACCAGGTGGCCGAAGGGGGAGAGGGCGTCGAGGTCGGTTGCCTGGCTGAGGCCGACGGTCATGACCTCGGACTCGTCGAGGGCGGCGATCGCCTCGCGCCAGGAGTCGACCCAGTGCGTCAGCCAGGCGACGGCGTCGCGCGCGTTGCCGTGCAGGGTGATGTCCGTCCGGTACTGCTGGTGCCCGCCGAACGTCCACTCCCAGCGCTCGAAGAACAGCTCGGTCAGGTGCGCGACCAACCAGGCGATCGTGCGCGGAGTGCGGTCCACCGGCTCGGACGGGTACTGCGAGACCCACTCGCCGGAGCCGACCAGGCGGAGCCGGTTCCGCTCCCGGTCGGAGCGTCGTACGACGGTCAGCGCCGCCGGGGTCGGGCGCCAGAAGTACTGCTCGTCGGTGAGCGAAGCGAGCCGGCCGCTCAGCACCAGCCAGCTGAACTCGAGCTGACCACGCACCATCGCCATCGCCGAAGGACGGTGCAGCAACTCCCAGTCGAAGGGCTCCGACATCAGGTGACTCCCCTCACCGTCGGATCGAACATACGTTCGAATCATCCCTCCGGAAACCCTGCCTCGTCAAGTCCGCATGGTCGCTGAGGCGGGGCGGCATCTACAACCACCCCGCCCGTCATCCCATGTGACTGCGGCGACGATCCTTTCGGCGGCCGCAGGGTTCACGTTGCGTCTATGCCGGCTGGAATCCCTTCTTCTCGGACGGCACGCACAGCAGGTCGTAGGACGTCACGGTGAACATGTCCTGCTCGAACTGGTTGCGTGCACGGAATGTGGTGGCTGTGGTCCGTTGCGGGCCGAAGATCTCGTAGCAGGTGAGGTGCACCTGCCGCTCCACGATGCGCTCCGTCACGCCCGCGTAGGTCTTCTCGACGGGGTTGCAGAAGTACTTGGGTCGCTCTACGCGCACCTCGTCGGTGCCAAACTGGTCGTCCAGGGTCACGCTCTGACTGACCCGTGGCCCCTCGGCCTGGTAGCACCAGTAGTGGTTGAGTCGCTTGGGGAACCCGAGTTCCTCCTTCTCAGTGGGGACTAGCAGCATCCGGGCGCCCACGACCTCGAGGGTCCGTGCACCGAACTGGTCTTCGGTGAAGACGGTCAGATGCTCAGGCAGCTCGGCAGCCGCGCCGTACATGGTGAGGTGCTCTTCTGGCCTCAGGATCGGCAGCCCGTTCTTCGACGTCGGGGCACAGAACTCAAGCGGTTCGTCCACCGTCAGGGTCTGTGGCCCCATGAATTGATCGCGAAGGGTCACCGTCTTCGCGGGTTCAGGGGTCTGCTGGCTGATGACGTAACAGCGGAAGTGCGTTTCCGTCTCGAACTTGACCGGCTGGGCTTGCGTCGTCGGTGCGACAACAGCGGTGAGCAACAGGCCCAGCAGTCCGACAAGGACAACAACGAGACGCGGTTTTCGCGCCATTGCATACTCCTCTCCGACAGGGGATCTCTTGGCGATCACGGGAGGAGGCGGTGGAGCGCGAGCACCAGGCACTGCGCAGTCCGCGTGGCGAGCAACGCGGACACGAAGGAGATACCGACGGCCCTTGGCCATCACGCCCCTCGAGGCAACCTGAATCAGCTCACTGCTACCTGGTGCCTTCAGGACATTAGTCCTCGGCGAGGGTCCTGCCTATCCCTGGTGCATAGGGAGCGGCAACGTGTCCAGCAGTGCGTCGCAGACGGCGACGAGGCGCTCGCGCAGCGTGCGGGCGCGTTCGGCGAAGGCGCGCTGCGCGGCGGCGTAGGCGGCCTTGCCCTCGGGCGTCTCGATCGGGACCGGCTCGTAGCCAAGGCCGCGCAGGTCGTACGGCGAGGCGCGCATGTCGAGCTCGCGGACGTCCCGCGCCAGCTCGAAGCAGTCCAGCGTCAGGTCGCCTGGCGTGAACGGCGCCAGCTTGGTGGCCCACTTGTACAGATCCATGTTCGCGTGCAGGCAGCCGCCCTGCTCCAGGTCAGGCTGCGACGGCCGGGTCGGCCGCAGGACGTTGAGCGGCCGGGCCGGCTCGGTGAAGAACCGGAACGCGTCGAAGTGCGAGCACGCGATCCGGTGCGACTCGACGACGCCGTCCGTGCCGTCCGCGCCCAGCCGCAGCGGCCACGCGTCGTGCCGCACCTCGCTCTGGCTCTTCCGGTAGACCATCGCCCACTCGTGCATCCCGAAGCAGCCGAACTGCGCCGGCCGGTCCAGCGTCGCCGTCAGCAGCCGCCGGATCCAGGCGATCCCGTCCGCGCGTCGCTCGACCTCGGCCGGGTCCAGCTCGACACCGCCGCGGGTGCTGAGATACCCGCGCCGATCGGCGTACGACGGGGCGTCCAGCAACCGGATGCCGGGCCCGGGGTGCCAGATCCGCAGCTGGCTCGGCCGGGTCGGGTAGTACCTGAACAGGAAGTCCTCGACCGGGTGCGGCTCACGCCGGCGGCGGCGCGCCAGGTGACCGGCGACCAGCGCGTCGGCGCGGGCGCGGTGCTCCGCGGCCAGCGGCTGCCACTGCGCGGGGGTGAGCTCGATCACAGGTCCAGGGTGAAGGCGACCAGCTCGACGCCGGCGACCGGGGACCAGTCGCGGGCGGGGAGGCGGACGAATCCGAGCCGGGTGTAGAGCCGGTGCGCGGCGGCCATCGCCGAGCTGCTCGACAGCACCACCGCGTCGAGCCCGAGCTCGCGGGTGCGCTCGACGCAGTGCCTGGTCAGCAGCTCGCCGACGCCCAGACCGCGCGCCGCGGGCGCTACCGCGAGCATCCGGAACTCGCCCTCGCGGTCGGTGCTGATCTCGCGGTACGGCGACCCGAGCGGGCAGAACGTGACCGTACCCAGCAGCTCGTCGCCGTCCCGGGCGACCCACAGCTCGGCCTTCTCGGCGCGGCCGGCGGCGTCCCGCAGCACCGCCTCGTACCCGGATCCGGCGGGCACCAGACCGTCCATCTCGTAGGCTCCGGTGGTCAGCGCGCCGACCTCGTCGTACTCGTCCGCGGTGGCAAGGGTGATCGTGAACGTCACGGCACCACTGTCTCATCACCCCTGCACCGGTAGGCTCGGCATGTTCAGCACCCGAACCCGTGAGGTCTTCCCACCCGTGCGCATCGCCCGTTTCAGCGTCGACGACGAGCCCCGGTACGGCGTCGTGGAGTCGGCGGATCCCGATGGTCTCGACGGCACCGTGGCGGTGCTGGACTCCGACCCGCTCTACCGGCCCGTGCAACTGACCGGCGAGCGGGTGCCGCTGGCCGACGTCCGGCTGCTCGCGCCGGTGATCCCGCGCAGCAAGGTGGTCTGCGTCGGGCGGAACTACGCCGCGCACGCCAGCGAGTTGGGGCACGCGGTGCCGAAGCAGCCGCTGATCTTCCTGAAGCCGAACACCGCGGTGATCGGCCCGCGCGACGGCATCGTCTACCCGGAACAGACGCAGAACCTGCACTTCGAGGGCGAGCTGGCCGTGGTGATCGGGCGGATCTGCCGGGACCTGCCGCCGGAGCGGGCGAACGAGGTGATCTTCGGCTACACCGTCGCGAACGACGTGACCGCGCGCGACCTGCAGGAGTCCGACGGGCAGTGGGCCCGGGCCAAGGGGTTCGACACGTTCTGCCCGCTCGGCCCGTGGATCACCACCGAGCTGGACACCAGCGACCTCGCGGTGACCACGACCCTGAACGGCGAGACCAAGCAGAGCGGGCGGACGTCGGAGTTCATCTTCGACATCCCGGCGGTGCTCGCGTACATCACGAGTTTCACCACGTTGCTGCCCGGCGACGTGGTGCTCACCGGCACCCCCGCGGGTGTCGGCCCGATGCTGCCCGGCGACGAGGTCGCGGTCAGCATCGACGGCATCGGAACCCTGACGAACAAGGTGATACAGCGTGACTGACGACGTACTCGGTGGCCTCGAACCCTCGAAGGTGCGGGTGCGGTTCCCGCCGTCGCCGACCGGACTGCTGCACGTCGGCAACATCCGCAGTGCGCTGTTCAACTGGGCGTTCGCCCGGCACTTCGGCGGCACTCTGGTGCTGCGGCTCGAGGACACCGACCTCGCCCGCAACACGGCGGAGGGTTACACGTACACCCTCGAGTCGCTGCGCTGGCTCGGCATCGACTGGGACGAGGGCCCGGAGGTCGGCGGCGACTACGGGCCGTACCTGCAGTCGGAGCGGCTCGACATCTACGCCGACGTCGTGGCCAAGCTGCTCGAGGCGGGGAAGGCGTACCACTGCTACTGCTCGCAGGAGGAGCTCGACCAGCGCCGTGAGGCGGCTCGTGAGGCCGGCCAGCACAGCGGGTACGACGGGCACTGCCGCGCGCTGACGCCGGAGCAGGTCGCCAGCTACGCGGACGAGGGTCGGCGGCCCGTCGTACGGCTGCGGATGCCGGACCGGGCGATCACCTTCGACGACCTGGTGCGCGGCGAGATCACCTTCCTGCCGGAGAACCTCGGCGACTACGTGCTGGTGCGGGCCAACGGGCACCCGCTGTACCCGCTGGTGAACCCGGTCGACGACGCGCTGATGGGGATCACGCACGTGCTCCGCGGCGAGGACCTGCTGTCGTCCACGCCGCGGCAGATCGCGCTGTACGAGGCGCTCGGCGCGATCGGCGTCGGCGACGGCAGCGCGCCGCGATTCGGGCACCTGCCGATGGTGATGGGCGAGGGCAACCGGAGGCTGTCCAAGCGGGACAAGGGCTCCGGCCTCGGCGAGTACATGGAGCGCGGGTTCCTGCCCGAGGGGCTGCTGAACTACCTGGCGCTGCTCGGCTGGTCGATCGGCGACGACCGCGACGTGTTCACGTTGGCGGAGATGATCGAGAAGTTCGACGTCCGCCGGGTGAACGCGAACGCGGCCCGGTTCGACCCGAAGAAGTGCGAGGCGATCAACGCGGCGCACATGCGGCTGCTGGACGCCGGCGAGTTCGGCGCCCGGGTCGAGGAGTACCTGGTCAAGGCGCACCTGCTGCCCGCGCAGCCGACCGACGAGCAGAGGGCGCTGCTGCGGGCCGCCGTACCGCTGGTGCAGGAGCGGATGAACACGCTGTCCGAGGCACCGGACATGCTTGGCTTCCTGTTCGTCGACGAGCGGGACTTCCGGGTCGACCCGGACGACGCGGCGAAGGTGCTCGGGCCGGACGCCGACCCGGTGCTGGCGGCGTCCGCGGAGGCGCTCGGTGCGCTCGACCAGTGGACCGGCGAGGACATCGAGAAGGCGCTGCGCGCGGCCCTGATCGACGGGCTCGGCCGGAAGGCGAAGCACGCGTTCGGTCCGGTCCGGGTCGCGGTCAGCGGCCGCCGGGTGTCGCCGCCGCTGTTCGAGTCCCTCGAGCTGCTCGGCCGGGACCGGTCGCTACGCCGGATCGAGCAGGCGCGTACGACGGTCACGGCGGACTGACCCGATGGCGAACCACGCGATCCGGCCTCAGGACGCCGGAGCGGTCCCGTACCACCGGATGATGCGGACACCGGCGTTCCAGTGGTGGCGCCCGGTGTTCGGTTCGCTGGTGATCTTCGCCGGCTGGATCCTGGCCACGATGGTCGCCGTGTTCCCGGTGGTGGCGGTGTCGCCGGACGCCGAGGGCAAGGTGTCCTGGGCGACGCTGCTGGCGACGAACGTGTCGCTGGCGGCCCTCATACCGATCTGCATGGTCGTCTACAGCCGGTTGCACCAGCTGCCGTCCGGGCTGCTCGCCTCAGTCAGGCCGGGGCTTCGCTGGCGGCCGATGGTGCTTTTCGCGTGCCTGGCGTTCGCCGCCGAGCTGGTGCTGCTGGTGGTCGCGTTGCTGGCGCCCGTGGAGTTCGTGGGGGAGCTCTCCGGACCGGCCTCGGACGCGGCCGCGCTGATCGCGGTGACGTTGCTCACCTCGTGCTTCCAGGCGGCCGGTGAGGAGTTCCTCTTCCGCGGCTACCTGATGCAGGCGTTCGGCTCGATGGTCCGTAACCCCTGGTTCGCGGTCGTGACCACGTCGGTGCTGTTCACGATGGCGCACGCCCGGCTGCCGTGGGAGAGCCCCGGGCTCTTCGCCGACCGCTTCGCCTTCGGGCTGATCGCGGGCTGGCTGGTGCTGCGCACCGGCGGCCTGGAGGCCGGAATCGCGATGCACGCGGCGAACAACGTGGTGACCTTCGTGTTCGCGGCGCTGACCGACAGTGTCTCGGACAGTCTGCAGCCAGAAGACGCCGCGTGGTCGCTGGTCGCCGTGGACGTCACCAAGTTCGCCGCGTTCGGTCTGCTGGCGCTCTGGCTGGCCCGGCGCCAGCGGCTCCGCGCCGAGGTCGATCCGGCCCTGCTGGAGCCGCCGGCCGCCGCTCCGCCCGGCCTGCCGCCCGGGCCGGCGCCGGGACGCCGGCTGGCCTGACCCCCGTTTTGGTGCCCGGCACCATGCTCGGGTATCCTCTCCGAGGTTGCGGGGACGGCAACGGCCCGGCAACCGAGCAATGCCTTTGGGGTATGGGGTAATTGGCAGCCCGACTGATTCTGGTTCAGTTAGTCTAGGTTCGAGTCCTAGTACCCCAGCGATTGGACCGTATCGCTGGAACACAGGTACAGTTCATCCTCGTTGGGGGTAATTGGCAGCCCGACTGATTCTGGTTCAGTTAGTCTAGGTTCGAGTCCTAGTACCCCAGCGATTGGACCGTATCGCTGGAACACAGGTACAGTTCATCCTCGTTGCCGAGGCTCGCAAGAGTCTCAGCAGCACCCTCTGGCCCCGTTGTGTAGCGGCCTAGCACGCCGCCCTCTCAAGGCGGTAGCGCGGGTTCGAATCCCGTCGGGGCTACCAGGTCTGACCTGGGCAAATGCGGGCGGTCGGCTTCCGGGCCGACCGCCCGTGACATGTTTCGTGACACATATGGCGCTCGTCTTGGTCGACGCTGCGCCGGGCACATGCAGCTCTCGGGCCAGCGTGTCACTTTCTGTCACTCCTCACGGTTGCGCGTAGCCGCGGCGACGTCGATCAGACCAGGTGTACCGCAGCCGCGGTCGGCGTGGCCCACCACGCCGCGTGCCGGTCGACGTCGGTGCGCAGATGGTAGGCGACCGCCCGGCCGACCACCCGGTGCGCCGCGAGGTCGATCACGGTGGCCAGGTAGAGCCTGTCCCTGACCGATCACCGACCTCCTCGCCGTCCGCGCCGCCGGCACTTGTCCCTGCGGCCCTGGCGAAGATCGCCTGCGGCACCCCCTCACCCAACTCGATGACGAGATCCAGCAACTGTCCACCCTCCGCACCGAACTCGTCGGACTCCTCACCACGCTCCATCCGCCGCGTGCCGCGGCCAAGGACCCGACGGTTGGCCAACCGTCGGGGAGCTGCGCGGCCGCGGCGCCGACCCGGCACGACGAAGCTGGGCACCGGCAAGCTGAGCCTTGAGTGGGGGTGATGGTTTGTCCGTTAGGGGATCGGTCAACGGACACCCAGCGATCTGGATCGCGGCGCCAGCGCAGTCGCCCGGGCGCGCGAGCTCGCCGAGCTGGCCCGGCAGGTGGAAGCCTCAATGCTCGCCGCGATCCAGGCGGGCGATCAGGAGCGGTACACCCGGCTCAAGGCTCGGCAGGACCTCGGGATCAGCCGGGCGGGCGTCCGGCTGCAGACGCTGCGCGCCACCGAGGCGACCGGCGGAGTCCGGCTGGCCGAGCTGTTCAAGCAGCGGGCGACGATCAGCGTCACGCACTACACCGACCTCTTGGAGGAGGGGACCTCCACGACGGAGCAGGCCGCCCACGCGACGCTCGGGATCGCCGCCGGATTCCACACGGCAGCGGCGATCGCGAGTGCGGTGGCAGCGGGCATCCAGGGCTCGTACGCGGCCGGGCTGAGCGCGGGGACCGTCACGGCGGCCCTGGCGCCGCCCGTCTGGGCGTCGATGTCGTCATCGCTCGCGTCGTCGGCGTCCTCGGTCGCCGCGGGCCTGCAGACGGTGTCGTCCCTGCTGTCCATGCAGGCCGGGTTCGAGCGGGGGTTCCCGTTCGAGGGCAGTGGGCTGGACTGCCGCTGGACGCTGCGGCTGCCGCGGCCGGCGAACCCGTTCGACTTCGCGACCATCGGCGACGTGCTGATGACGATCGGGTTCACCGCGCTCACCGACGCCAATCTGCGCTCGCAGGTGATCGCCGGCCTGCGGCCGACGACCGAGGTGACGTTGCCGCTCAGCCTGCGCGGCCGCTACCCGGACCAGTGGTACCAGTTGCACAACCGGCTCGACCGGACGCCGCCGTTCAGGGTGACCCTTGACGTGTCGCCGCGGCTGTTGCCGCCGCACCTGCAGTCGATCCAGCTCAGTCACGTCGCTCTGCTGCTCGCGCACGACTCGGGCACGCTACCGGAACCGATTACGGTCGACATGCTCGGCCGTCCGTCGGCCACCGGCGTGACCGGTACGGGAGCGGTGGTGCCTCCTCCCGGCCTAGCCAGCAGCCGGAGTAACGCACAGGGATGGAATACCCTACCGCGGGACCCGGTCGGCAGCTGGGTGCTCCAGTTCACGGACGAGGCCGCCACCCGCGACCTCTTCGACTCGGGACAACTCAACGACGTCGTGCTCGCCCTCAGTCTCTCTGGACGGCCTCACTCCTGGTAAACGCCCGCGACCAAAGGGCGGGTGCGGTGCGAGAGCATCCAGACTATCCCGCCTGCTGGTGCACGACTCGCCGTCGACGCCGGCCGCCTGAGTCGGGGACGCTTCCACAAGCTCGAAACCCGCTTGGCCTCTCACTGGAGCCGTCCGTCGCAGAGGTCGGCCGTTCCGCAATGTCCACGGTTCAATTTATGGTGGCGGGGCAACGCGACGGTGTGTCCCCTTGGGACTTGAACCCACACGGTGTCCGAGGAGGGACACGCACCTTAACCACACGCGTGATGCTCAACGTCTGAGCGCGGGGGAGCGGCTATCTCGAACTCCGAATCCGCTGATTTGCAGCTGAGGATGCCGTCGTACACCTTGGTCGCCTCGAGAAGCCGCCGATAGAGGTCGGCCTCCAGCAGCTGCTGCGCGACCGGTTCGCCGGCCTTGGGTGGCGCGTTCCCGAGCTGCTGGACCAGGCCACCGCCGACGAGGGCTTCTACCTCGACTCGGTCAGCCAGGTCCGGATCCCGGCCTGGTCGCGCGGCCGGGTCACTCTGGTCGGGGACGCCGGCTACTGCGCGACGCTGCTGTCCGGCGCTGGCGCCAGCCTCGCGATCGAGGGCGCGTACCTGCTGGCCGGGGAGCTGGCCAAGGCCGGCGGCGGCCACATCGCTGCCTTCCGCGACTACGAGGCCGCATTCCGGCCGACGGTGAGGCAGCGCCAGCGCCAGGTGCGGGCGAGCGCGGCGATGCTGATCCCGGGCAGCCGGAGCGCGATCTGGACCCGCAACCAGCTCAGCCGGGTGATGGCGCTCCCGGCCGTCGCGTCCCTGTTCTACCGCCGTACGGCGTCGGTCCCGGATGACAGCCTCGGAGCCCGCCGGCGTGCGCACCTTCTCCATACCGCGCGGTAGGTCGTCCTGGAGAACGTGAGGGGCTGAGGTTGGTCGACGGCACACGCTGACGCCCTACCTCACCGGACCGGTCGAGCTCCGCACCACCAGCTCCGTCGGCAGCACCGTCGTCGGCGGCTCGGCGATGCGCTGGTAGGCCAGCTGCCCGAGCACCTGGATGGCGCGGGCGCCGGCGTCCTCGGTGCGCTCGGCCAGCGTGGTCAGCGCGGGCGAGCACAGCTCGGATCCGAAGATGTTGTCGAAGCCGACCACGCTGACGTCATCGGGTACGGCGACGCCGCGCGCGGCCAGCCGGCGCAGCACGCCGATGGCGAGCATGTCGTTGTGGCACACCACCGCTGTCGCCTTCGCCGCGACCGCGGCGTCGGCCGCGGCCGGCCCGCCGCCGAGCGTGGGGGCGTAGGGGCCGAACCGCGTGGCCGTCAGCCCGGCCCTGGCCGCCGCGCGCTGGAGGCCGGCCCAGCGCCGCGCTCCTGACCATGACCCGGGTGGGCCACCCAGGAAGACCAGCGACTCGTGCCCGAGTGAGGCGAGGTGGTCGACGATCTGGCGGGTGCCCGACTCGTAGTCCGCGACCACGCTGGCCAGTCCCCGCCGTGCCCGGTTGACCAGCGTGAGCGGGTTCAGCTCGGCGGCCCGGTGCAGCTCGTCGTCGGTCAGCCGGGAGGCGCTGAGCACGAAGCCGTCCACGGCCGGACCGAGGCGGCGTACCAGCTGCTCCTCGATGGCCGGGTTCTCCTGGGTGTCGCCGAGCACCAGGGTCTGGCTGGCCGCGGCGGCCGCCCGCTCCGCGCCCTTGATGATGCCGGCGAAGAACGGGTTGGTGATGTCGGGCACCAGCAGCGCGAAGGTGTTGGTACGGCCCGACTCCAGGGCCCGGGCCAGCGGGTTGGGGGAGTAGCCCAGCTCGGCGGCCACCGACAGCACGTGCTCGCGCGTCGCGTGGTTGACCCGGCCAGGGTTGGAGAAGGACCGGGACACCGTCGAGGGAGCCACCCCGGCAGCCTTCGCCACGTCGGTGATGTTGGCCCGTCTACGTGTTCGGTCGGTTGCCATGGCACCAGTATGGCAAATTTTGGCAAACGATTGCCGCGTGATGGATGCCACTCCTACCTTCGTGGGAAACCTGCCACACCGGAGGGCAATCAGATGTCTGACGCAACCTCGCTCCGCCGTACCCCGCGAAAGGCGGCCCTGGCCGCCTGGAGCGGTAGCGCGCTGGAGTACTACGACTTCGCGATCTATGGCACCGCCGCCGCACTCGTGTTCCCCAAGATCTTCTTCCCCGAGGGCAATCCCACCGCGGCCACCATCGCGTCGTTCGCCACGTTCGGGGTCGGGTACGTCGCCCGGCCGATCGGCTCCTTCTTCATGGGCCACATCGGCGACCGGCTGGGCCGACGGAAGGTGCTCATCGGCACCCTGCTCCTCATGGGCGCCTCGACCTTCCTGGTCGGCTGCCTGCCGACGTACCACCAGGTCGGGCTGCTCGCACCCGCGCTCCTCGTCGTGCTCCGGCTGCTGCAGGGCCTGTCCGCTTCCGGCGAGCAGGCCGGGGCCAACTCGATGTCGTTCGAGCACGCGCCGGACGACCGCCGGGGCTTCTTCACCAGCTTCACGCTCAGCGGCACCCAGGGTGGCCAGGTGCTCGCGCCGGCGGTCTTCCTGCCGCTGGCGGCCGCCCTGTCGGAGGACCAGCTGCTGTCCTGGGGGTGGCGGGTGCCGTTCCTGCTCAGCGCCCTCGTCATGGTGGTCGGCTTCGTGATCCGGCGGACCCTGGACGAGACCCCGGAGTTCCAGGCCGAGGTCGAGCAGCACGTCGTACGCCGGGCGCCGCTGCTCGTGCTCTTCCGGGACCACTGGGCCGGCGTGCTGCGGGTCTTCTTCGCCGCCTTCATCGCCATGGTCAACACCACGTTCGGGGTCTTCGCGCTGAGCTTCGCCACGTCCGACGACTACGGCATCGGCATCAGCAAGACCACCATGCTGTGGCTGGCGATCGTCGCCAACATCGTCGCCGTCTTCACCATCCCGGTCTGGGCGACGATCTCCGACCGCGTCGGCCGCAAGCCGGTGTTCGTGTCCGGCCTGGCCGGCAGCGCGGTCCTGGTCACCGCGTTCCTGTGGGCTATCCAGCGCGGCGACGCGGCGCTGACGGTGGTGTTCGGGATCCTGCTGGCCGGGATCGTGTACAGCATGGCGAACGCGGTATGGCCCTCGACGTACGCCGAGTACTTCCCGACCACCGTGCGGCTGTCCGGCATGGCCGTCGGAACCCAGTTCGGGTTCGCTCTCGCCGGGTTCACCCCCACCATCGCCGGCAGCCTGATGGCCGGTGACGCCGGCAACTGGTACAAGGTGGCGCTGTTCGCCGTCGCGGCCATCGGCATCTCCGCGGTCGCGGTGCTGACCGGGCCGGGCGGCACGCACAAGGCCGCCACTGCCGACCTCGGCATACGACGCGACCGGGTCCAGCGAGCCACGACCGTTCCGGTGGCCTGACCGATGGCGCTGACCATGGTGCCCACGATCGCCGTGCTGAACGGCCCCAACCTGAACCTGCTCGGCAGCCGTGAGCCCGCGCTCTACGGCACGGCGACGCTGGCCGATGTACGGGACCTGTGCCGGCGTACCGCCGCCGAGGTCGGGTACGACGTGGACTTCCGGCAGACCAACCACGAGGGCGAGCTGGTCGACTTCGTGCACGAGGTCCGCGAGACCGCGAGCGGGGTGGTGGTGAACGCCGCCGCCTACACGCACACGTCGATCGCGGTCCGCGACGCTCTGGCCATGGTCGCCGCGCCCGTCGTCGAGGTGCACCTGACCAACGTCCATGCCCGTGACGAGTTCCGGCGCCACTCGTACGTCGCCGGCGTGGCCACCGCGGTCATCGCGGGCTGCGGACCCGCGGGCTACGCGTTCGCGATCCGCCAGCTGGCCGCGCTCGACGCCCAGACCGCGTGGGCGCCCCGGATGCCGGAGGTGGACGGTGCACGCCAGCACGCCTGAGCGCACGTCGTACATCCTCGGCCTGGTGGGCGCCGGCATCAGCCGTTCGCTGACCCCCGCGATGCAGGAGCGGGAAGGCCGGGAGTCCGGCCTGGCGGTCAGCTACCGGATCGTCGACGCCCAGGAGGCCGGATTCGGGGCGGCGGACCTGCCCGACCTGCTCGCCTGGGCGCGCCGGCTCGGCTTCGACGGCCTGAACGTCACCCACCCGTTCAAGCAGCACGTGGTGCCGCTGCTCGACGAGGTCTCCGACGACGCGTACGACCTCGGCGCCGTCAACACGATCGTCTTCCGCGACGGCCGGGCCCTCGGCCACAACACCGACTGGTCGGGCTGGGGACGTGCCTTCCGCAGAGCACTCCCGGACGCGGTGACCGACCGGGTGGTACTGGTCGGTGCCGGCGGGGCGGGGGTGGCGGTCGGCTACGCCCTGCTCGACCAGGGCGCGGAGCACGTCAGCGTCGTCGACGTCGACGAGACCAAGGCGCACGCGTGCGTCGCCCGGCTGGCCAAGATCTACGGCGAGGACCGGGTCGCCGTTGCCACGGACCTGGCGGCCGCGCTCGCCACCGCGCAGGGTCTGGTGAACGCCACTCCCACCGGGATGGCCGGCCACGAGGGACTGCCGATGCCCGGCCACCTGGTGCGCCCCGACCTGTGGGTGTCCGACATCGTCTACTTCCCGCTCGAGACCCAGCTGGTCCGGCTGGCCCGGGAACGCGGGTGCCGGGTCGTGACCGGCGGCGGGATGGCGGTCTTCCAGGCCGT
>WNGB01006390.1_pt1 | contig 17330 bp, 10 predicted proteins | sample 5400681 | NCBI WGS metagenome assembly WNGB01 (sample SAMN13153367, study PRJNA577476) | soil metagenome | isolation source: 115 cm soil or saprolite under grassland replicate 2 | place: USA:California | collected 2016-06-15 | reverse complement strand
CAAGCAGCCCCTGGTCGAGGACCTGATCGATGCCAAGGACGTGGCCCGCGCCGCCCTCTTCCTCCTGGGCGACGACGCGAAGGCGATCACCGGCGACACCCTGGTGGTGGACGCTGGCTGGTGCGTCAGCGGCTAGGGGGTAGACTCCTCGCGACCATTCCCTCGGCATCGTGATCTCACAAAGGGCGGAGCAGGTCCACTCCCCGGTCCCGTACATGACTGAGCAACGCATTCAGGTACGTGCTAGGGGTGCACGGCGCCTCGGGATTCGCACTGCGGTACGCGGGCCCGGATGGGGCTGAAGCGATCAGGTTTCGGGGCAGCAAGCGGATCACGGAGTGCCCTGGCAGGCAACGCTGGCCCTGGCCGTGGTGTCGGACTAGTTGCGTACCGTCGTATTCAGGCGGCGTGGCGCTCCGGTTCCAGAGAGCACGTCCGGACCTTGAGCTGTTGAGACCTCCAGGCCCAAACGGGGCGCGAGTGGCCATTCGGGCAGCCTAGTTGCCGACTAGGTATTTTGATTCGACGATTGTCAAATCCCGCTCGACGAGATTGAGCTGCCGAGGAGAAAGGGAGAGAGGATCCACGTTCTTCGGGAACGCGATGAGACGAATGGCTCGTGGGCCCGTCGGGGGCGAGATCTGAAGCGCCGCTTCGCCTAAAGGTGGGACGGAGTACTCAACGCCTGCCTTAGCACGAGGAAATGGAGCGGACACGCTGGGAAAGAGCTGAATGACCACTCCTTCCGCCTGCTCTAGAACTAGTACGTTGCTCTCGTGTGCGATCTTGAAGCCAAGCCGCAGGCCTTCCCCAACGCGGTAGCTATGGGAGGCGCCACCTCTGTCCAGATGGAGATCGACTCCAAATGCCTGACGGGTGGGCAATGCGAAGAGCCGGCTCAGGATCTCCGCCCTGCCCGCCGCAACACTCGGTCGAGTGATCGGAGTGATTCCGGGGAGCGTCGAAGGTAGGGGCGTGGTGAGCATCCCGGGGCCCGGCGTGTGACCAGGTACTGGCGGCTGGTTGCCGAGACGGAGCCAAAGGACGCCTGCAACGAGAGCAGCAGTTGCAGCGGTCCCGGCAAGCCAAGGCCACGGCCTTGCCAACCAGGCCGCAAGCCGGTCCTTGAGGCTCGGTATTTCGAGGGCCTCCAAGAGCTCGCGGCGGAACGCCGGCTGACCCAGGAGTTCCCGTAGCGGCTGCTCGTCGGCCAGGGCGTCGAACACTTCCTGGTCGTCGAGCGCAGCCTCGAAGAGGCGGCGCTGCTCATCCTCGTTCAACGTGCCCGCCGAGTAGCCCCCCAGCAGCGCCTCGATCTCCGGCTTCACGAGGCCACCTCGCGCACCCAACTGCCGCCCAGCAGCTGCCGAAGACGCTCGCGGCAGCGGAACTCCCACGAGTAGACGGTGTTGACCGAGCCCGCGCCGAGCAAGTCCCTGATTTCGGCGAAGCCCCGGCCTTCGAGCTTCAGACGGAAGAGCTCCCTGCACCGTGCGCCGAGCTGCCGCAGCGCCGCCTTGAGCCTCTCCACTTCCTCATGCCTCTCGGCTAGGGTGTCGGGACTCGCGCTCTCGTCGCGCAGGTCGATGTCCTCGACGGCAACACTCGCATCCTCGCCTCGGCGATGCACCTTGCGGCGGTGGCTGAGGATCTTGAACCGCATGATCTTGAGGGACAACGGAAGGAGGGCGTTTAGGCCGGTCACCTCCGCGTACTTCGTGGTCAGGAGCAGCAGCGTCTCTTGAGCGAGATCTTCGGCCACGTCCCTCTGCACTCTCGAGGCGCCGAAGGAAACGAGCCGACGCCGCAGCCGGTCGAGGATCTCTGCACCGAGACGGTCTTCGCCCCCGGATCCCGGCTCCTGTCCCACCACGAGCAATGAATATACCGCCACGGGCCATCCCCGGAGCTCGGAGCGATCCGAGCCCTCCTGGATGGACATGCTGTCAGCCTGGGAGCTCTTGCGCCACCCGTTTCCAGGCCCCTCAAGCCCTATCTTTCCCGTGGGCATGGCGCACCCGGGCAGACAGTGAAAGGCAGCGCCGCATCGCGGCATCTCCCTGACAGAGGGCAAGGAGGAGGGTGGTGAAGAGAGTGCTTCGACGGGCATGGAAACGCTGTGAGGGTCACGGGGGCCTTTGCCATCGACTGGCACTTCACCGTTACCACGGCGGGGCAGTCTGTTGGGACCCTGGACACACCCTGTGCTTCCGATGTTATCGCGCTCTGCGCAACAGCCTGCGAGACGGGCTTGGCGGCCCAGCGGAGTCGATCGATGCGAGAAGGTGCGGCTAAGATGCTGACAAAGAGTAAGATAGCCGGCGGTCGCACTGCGCGGAGGAGATGACCCATGCCCTCGATTTTCTCGTTGCATCCTCGACGCCTGACCACTCGCATCCACCTTCTGCTGGGCGTGTCGATGGCTGTGGCGCTTGGCGCGCTGAGTGCAACTGCCGTAGGACAAGTCGTGCCGGGTGGCGAACTCAAGAGCTCTTTCGCCACTGAGAGCCGCATCGTCGTGACCCTCGAGGGGATCGACCAGGTCCTCTTCCCCCGCCCTGACGCCGAGTGGAAGCCGCGCGTTGCCCGCTTCCGAGGAGGCAGCGATCTCTATGGAAAGGTCGCGCCGGCTGTAGTCGTCGTGCGGACATCGGGGGGGCACGGCTCAGGCTTTCTGATCAGCCCTGACGGCTGGATCGTCACCAACCACCACGTCGTGAACTCCGGCCTCACCCACGATCCCGCCCGCCAGGCCTCCTACGCCATGGTCCATCTAGGGCGGCTCGGCGCGGATGGGACGATGACCCTTACGGCCGCGCCCTCCCGCGCTTACGTCTACAAGATGGACCCGTTGCGCGACCTCGCCCTTCTGAAGCTCGATCCCGCCCCGGCAGGGCTGCCCTTCCTTACGCTCTCGGCCATTTCGCCCCGACCAGGCATGAACGCGAGCATGGTCGGCCACCCCGCGTCTGGAATGCTGTGGACGTTCCGAGCAGGGCAGATCTCGGCCTCGGGCCGTTCGCCGGCCGACCTGGTCGATCTCGTGATGGCACGGCTGACCGGAACCTCCACCCAGCGGAACGACGTTGCGGAAGCGATCCGACAGCTGCCCTCGCGGCGCATCGTTCTCTCGTCCTGCGAGGCCAACCCCGGCGACTCAGGCGGGCCCTTGGTGGACGACAGCGGCCAGGTGGTTGCGGTGACCTTTGCCATCCCCGGCGATCCGACCCAGGCGAAGTTCACCTATCATGTGCACCTCGACGAAGCCAAGGCGTTCCTGGAGGCCCGGCCGAACCGCCCGATCCTAGTGGTGCCCGACCCCTGGGACGCGGGTCCGCGTGCGCAGTACAAGGACGTTGATGGCGACGGTCGAGCCGACATCCTGATCCTCGGCCGCCAAGAGCCCGAGATGATGCTCTTCGACCTCAGCGGTCGGACGTCCTTGGCCGGCATAACGAACGAAGACGAGGCCTACAACAGGCTTGTCGCTGAGAAGGGCTGGCGCTTCGATTTCGCTCTTCGGGTGGCTGGAGGTGAGAGTGTCGCCTATTACGACTCGGATCGTGATGGGATCATCGACCTGATCCTCATCGGCGCCGACCCTAAGAAGGCCGACACACGGATGAGCCGCAGTCCTGCGGGCGTGTGGACAGTTGCCGTCGCGGCGGGCCCAGTCTTTTCCTACGAGCATCTGGGTGACGCCCCTCGCCAGAAGCGCCTTAACGCGCTTCTGCAGAAGATCGAGCAAGGGGCGAAGACGCAGAAGTAACAATGCCACGGAGGAAGACCACGAAAGGCGTTATTTCGATCGTCCTCGGCTCGGCCCTCGGGTTCGGGGTTGCAGCTCTCGTGGCCCAAAGGGGAGCTCATCACCGCAAGGGCCCAGAAGACCCGGGGGGGCAGGTGCCGACGCCAATATTAAGAAGGACAACGCCGTCAACGACGAGGCAAGACTGCCCCGTGCCTCTGGGCAATGGTGGTGAGAAGAGCCGCGGAGTTCTGTCCGGAGTCGTCCTTGACAGGTGAACGCCCTGGTATGTGAAGTTCCTATGACGACGGCCTCTACTGGGGTGCAGCCGGGCCCTGGGGCGAGGTCAGCGGTCTGGCTTTTGCCGGCGGCACCCGGGTCTAGGCACGCGCGGACTTCGTCGACGGGTCGTTCCTCTACTGGGGCCCCCAGACCTTCAACTGTCGGCGAGACGAGATCTACCGCTGGAAGGTCCGCCAGTAGAAAAAGGCGGTCATGCTGGCACGCCGGCCCGTGGTGCAACAAGTTCTCCGTCTCGGGTTTCGTCACGAGCTGGCTACTGGTCACTGCCCTCGCCAACTCGGGAGAAGCGGCCACTCGCCGGGCACTTCTCGTAGGGATCGACAAGTACCGCCCGGCTATGGGTCAGACCAGGGAGCCGGCGTCGACGCCCGGCCGGCAAGAGCAGGTGGTCAGTGCGAAGCCGGCGCAACGCGCGCCGGCGTTCGGCCGTGGGACATGGACCGACCTCGACGGCGCCGTCAACGACGCCATCGCCTTCAAAGAGCTGCTCGTCGCCCGATTCGGTTTCAGGGCGACCGACATCATCCTCCTTACGAACGCGGAAGCCACGCGGGAAGGGATCCTTGGAGCCTTCCGGAAACACCTCGTGGAGCAAGCCCAGCGCGACGACGTTGCCCTCTTCTTTTACGCGGGGCACGGCTCTCGCGTGCGCAACTCCCGCACCGACGAACCGGACGGCATGGACGAGGCCCTCGTCCCAGAGGACTCGTACAAAGGGATGCCGGACATCCGTGACAAGGAGCTCAGTCGGCTCTTCAATGTGGCCCTCGATAAGGGCGTTAGCCTCACCGTGATCGCGGACAGCTGCCATAGCGGCTCGATCGCCCGCGGTCTCCCGCGGCCCGGGAAGTACCGCTACCTCCCGCCGGACTATCGGGACGTGGCCGATCCCCCTGACGGGGCCCCCCACCCCGAGGAGCGCGGCGCCCTTGTTTTCTCGGCCGCGCAGGACGATCAACTGGCGGGCGAGATGTCGGACGACAGCGGCAACTCCCACGGTGCCTTCAGCCTTGCCCTGTTCAAGACGCTGCAGACGGCTTCCCCCACCATGGCTGCCCAGGATGTGTTCCTCAAGGTGAAGGCGCTGATGCAGTCGGAGGGCCGGATGCAGGAGCCAGTGATCGCGGGCATACGCGAGAGGCGGCAAATGCCTCTCTTCGAGGGCGGCGGCGCGACACGGTACTACACTCGCGTGGCCGTGCTCCGTAAGGCGCCAGGTAACCGCATCACGCTGCAGGGCGGTCTGGCCGTCGGCCTGCGCGAAGGCTGTCAGCTGCGAGGAGTTCCTGCACCCGGAGAAACCCTTCGTGCCCGCCTCAGGATCTCCCGAGTGACCAGCCTCTCTTTCGCAGAGGCTGAGGTCATCGAGGGCAGCGCCGAGGGCGTGTCCGTGGGCGACATCTTCGAGGTCGACCGCTGGGTTGCTGGGGACTCGCCGCTACGCGTTTGGTGGCCTTCGCTTCTCCCGACCCGAAAGCAACTCAAAGTGGCAGTGGAGCGGCTCTCCCCGCTCGAGCGGTCATCGGAAGTCGACTGGGTCGACGACCCGACCGCCACGACTCCGACGCACGTCGTGGTCTGGAACGGCTCGGGATGGCAACTCAACACATCGGCCGGATTGCAGTCACTCGGGGTGACGCCCTCGAGCAGCGAGGTCCTCAAGTGCCTCAAGTCCGCTCCGAATCGGTCGCGGCTCTTCGTACAGATCCCCCCCGATCGCGAGTTCGCCGCACGCCTGAGGTTAGGAGAGGGGAGCACCAACGACGCAGTTCTGGTTGCGCACAAACCCTCTGATGCGCTCTATCTCTTGGTGGGCCGCGTGCGTGCAGGCGAGCCGGAGTACGCCTGGCTCATCCCCAACCTCACGCAGGAGGACACCGCCGGCGCACCCTTCGCCCTTCCGGTCCGCACGGATTGGCTTAAGGAGAGTGCCGACCTTGAGGAACAGGCTCTGCGGCTGCGCGGGCTGCGCGCGTGGCTGCAACTTGAGTCTCCCGCGGACCCAGGGATGTTTCCGTATCACCTCACACTGCGAAATGATAAGACGGGCCTTGCCCAGACTGATGGCATCGTCAGAGGGGGCGAGGGCTTCGGGGTAGTGCTGCGGGCGCGAGAAGAAGATGTCGCCCGAGGCATCGAGCGCCGCTACGTGTACGTCTTCGTTATCGACAGCTTCGGCAACAGCACTCTGCTCTTTCCGAGTGTCAGCCGCGGGAACGCCGAAAACCGGGTCCCGTACGAATCGACCAGCGATGCAGGCTTCCCGACCGAGATTAGCCTGGGCAAGTCTCACCTCTTCAAAGTAGGCCCGCCCTTCGGCGTGGACACTTACTTCTTGCTGTCGACCGTTCAGCCCATTCCAGACCCGACAGTCCTGCAATTCTCGGGTGTTCGAAAGCGCGCTGGCGCCGCAGACAGCCCCCTTGCCCGCCTCCTTGCCCGTGTCGGGTCCGCCAGGCGAGGCCTCCCCGCTCAAGCTCCCGCCGACTGGTCGGTCGATCGTCTCAGCCTGCGGAGCGCGCCCGTTCACCAGTGACTCTATGAATCGCCGGGTCTTCCTCGTCGCTGCGTCAATTGTGGTCAATGGTCGCACGCAGGCCACCAGCGGGGGGGCACTCCAGCCCGGAGTTGTTGTCCAGCTGGTGGCACCCGGCTCCGCCGCAGACCACGCTGACCTGGCCCTCGGTGTGTCCGCCGCGGGCGTTGAGGGTAATGCCGTGTCAGGGGGAGTCGTCGTGAGGCAAGTAGGGGCCCACGGCGCGGCCGAGCGCGCCGGCATTCGTCCCGGCGACATCCTGCTCGCTTGGTTGCGAGAGGCGAATCCACCGGGGAACCCTGCACCGGCCAAGGGTGCAATCCGGTCGGATTTCGAGTTGACCGAGGCTGAGATCGAGCAGGCGCCCCGTGGGCAGGTCACGCTTGAGGGATTGCGGGCTGACCACGAAAAGACGTGGCGTATGCCACCGGGAAAGTGGGAGCTCCAGGTGCATCCCCGCCTTTCGAACGACGCTGCAGTTGAGCTGGATCGCGCTGTTGCCCTTTTGCAGGCAGGGCACCCCCAGGAAGCAGCGGCCGCCTTCAAGGGCCTGAGCGGGCTCAATGGTGGCGGGGTGGCTCCTTCGGTAAAAGCGTGGCTAGAGCTCATGGCGTTTCTAAGCGCACTTCACGCTGGCGGCGGCGAGCTCTCGGACGTGGCGCACCTAGTGACGCTCCTGGAGAACGCCGGAAACACTGATCTGGCGCTGAAGACGGGAGTAGATCTCGGCGTTCTACTCGAGAACGCTGGGCGTCAGGCCGATGCGAGGACGCTCGTACAGCAGTTGATCGAGAAGCCGAGAGCATCTCCGTCGCTATTGCTTTCTTCGGTGCTGACCTGGTTCTCTTTGACGGCGGAACGGGCTGGCAACCACGAAGTTGCAGAGAGTCTGGCGAATGGCGCCCTAGCGATGCGTGAGAGCCTCGCGCCTTCGAGCCTGCCCCTTGCGGAAAGCCTAAGCCAGGCTGGTCGCCTTGCGAGGGCAAAGGGGGACTCGAAAACTGCCGAGGATCACTTCCGCCGGGCAGTGACGATCCAGTTGGAACTTGCCCCCGACAGCCTCGAGGTCGCGGCTATCCAGAACGCTATCGGTTCAATTGTCGCCTCTCGTGGCGACCTCGTGGAGGCAGAGAGGTTCCATCGGCAGGCTCTCAACATCCTCGAGAGAGTGGCTCCCGGGAGCTTGGAGCTGGCGGAGACCCTCTGTGGCCTAGCAGACGTCGCCTTCCAGCGAGGAGGCGATGACACGCCTGAGCCAATGTACCGCCGATGCCTAGCGATTCGCGAGAAGCTTGTCCCCGAGAGCTCGGAAACCGCTGCGACTCTTTATATCCTGGGCGTCTTGGCGGAAAAGGCGGGCGAGCTTCCCAAGGCGGAGGACCTGTACCGCCGTTCGCTCGAGATCCGCGAGAAGCTAGCACCCGACAGTGTGAACGTGGCTTGGAGCCTCAGCCGCCTTGGGGATGTGGCTCGCGGGAAAGGCGATTCAAGGGCCGCGGAACAGTGGTACCAGCGCGCTCTTGTGGTAGCCAAGAAGGCCCAGCCTGATGGACCGCTTGCTGCGACCGTACTCACGCAGCAGGCGTTCCTAGCGGACGCGCGAGGCGACACGGCGAGCGCGGAGGAGCTGCACCACCGTGCCCTGGCTATTCTGGAGAAGTTGGATCCCGAGAGCCTTGTGGTGGCCGGCACTCTCAATAGTCTCGGCCTCATCGCTGAGGGACGCGGCGATCTGGTCGGCGCCGAGAGGCTTTACAGGCGGTCATTATCACTGCGAGAGAAGCTCACACCTGACGGCGAGGAGGTGGCGTGGAGCTTGAGAAACCTCGGGGAGGTCGCTCGCAAGAAAGGCGATTCCACGGCGGCCGAGGAGTGGTATCGGCGCGCTCTGATGGTCGCCAATAAGGCCCAGCCTGATGGACCGCTTGCTGCGACCGTACTCACGCAGCAGGCGTTGCTGGCGGACGCGCGAGGCGACACGGCGACCGCGGAGGCGCTGCACCAGCGTGCCCTGGCTATTCTGGAGAAGTTGGATCCGGAGAGCCTTGTGGTGGCCAGCACTCTCAATAGTCTCGGCCTCATCGCTGAGGGACGCGGCGATCTGGTCGCCGCAGAGAGGCTTTACAGGCGGTCATTATCACTGCGAGAGAAGCTCACACCTAACAGTGACGACGTGGCGTGGAGCCTCAGTAACATTGGAGACGTTGCGTTAGCGCGGGGAGAAATCGCGCTTGCCGAGGACATGTACGGGCGGTGCCTGGCCATCCGGGAGAAGCTGGCGCCGGAGAGCCTGGACCTCGCAACCACGCTGAACGACCTGGCGCTCGTTGCGGAGCGAGGCGGTCAGGTGGCGGAAGCGGAGGCGTTTGTTCGCCGGTCTCTGGCCATCCGGGAGAGGGTCGCGCCCGGAAGTCTGGACGTGGCCGCCAGCCTCAGCAATTTGGCCATGGTACTCGAGCCGCAGGGGAAGCTGGCCGAGGCCCGTAGCGAGATGGAGCGCGCGTGGGAGCTGCAGCGCACCCACGAGGCTGACGGGGAGGACGCCGCGACGATGCTCAACAACTTGGGCATGATGGCGGTGTCGGCGCAGGACTTTGGCTCCGCTGCGCAGTACCTCCAACAAGCCCTCACCATCAGGCAGCGCCTCAAGCCCGAGAGTGCTGAAGTTGCCCAGACCCTCTCGAACCTGGCGATGCTGGCCCTAAAACGAGGCGACTTCGCTGCCGGCAGGCAGTTGCAGGTGCGCGCCATGTCGATTCAGAGCGCGGCGAGGCCCAACGATCCTCAGCTTGCTGCGATGCTGGGCAATCTCGCCCTCTTCGACATGCTTCAAGGGAATCTGGCCTTGGCAGAAGAGGATGAACGCAAGGCCCGCCGGCTGCGGCTGGAGCTGGGAGTCGGCGGAGGTGAGGCGGCGAGGGCCCTTTACAGGCTCGCGCTCCTCGCGGCCCAGAGGGGCGACGTGGCGAGAGCCCGCGAGTATCTCGAGGAGGCCCTGCGCATCGGCGAAGAGTCGGCACCCGACGGGAGCTTGACCCTGCTTATCCGCGCCGCACTTGGGATTGCGGCCTACGAGGCCGGCGAGAAGGATGAAGGCCGCCGCATCGTGTCCGAGGCTCTCGCGAAGGCGCGGGGCGAAGACGCCATGTCCCTGTTGTCTTTTCGGGCGTGGATCGCCAGGCGGGATGAAGACTGGTCGACCGCGGAGTCGCTGCTGCGCCGGGCCTTCGACCAGCAGCAACAAGCGGGCGTCGGGGGGGTGTCCGAAGCGAACGTGGTGGCACAGATCGGCACAGCGCTCGGGCATCAGGGGAAGCTGAGGGAGGCCGAAGTCAAACTGCGCCAGGGCTTGGCCGTCATCTCGTCGGTCCTGCCTGGTTCTCATGATGAGGCCTTCGCTCTCCACGATCTCGGGGCGGTGATCCGGAAGAGCGGGAGGCTCCCGGAGGCCGCGGAGCTCCTTTGCAGGGCGGCGGCAAACGTCGAGGCGCAACGCGCGAGGCTGGGAGGCTCGGACGACGCAAAGGCTCTTTTCACCGCTTCCGTGGCGGAGTACTACCGTGATTGCGAAGACGTTCTGTTGGAGCTTGGCCAGGGCGAGCGCGCGTTCCACGTGTTAGAGAGGTCACGTGCTAGGTCGCTGCTCGAGATGCTGGCCGAGCGGGACCTGCTTTTTGCGGTGGATGTACCGGAGGAGTTGAGTCGCGAGCGGCGAGTGACGGATGCGGAGTACGACCGCAGGCTCAATGCCCTTGGGGCCCTCAGCTCCGGCAAGGACGAGGTGAGGTTGAAGGAGCATCAAGCTAGCCTCCGGGAGCTTGCGCAGAAGCGAGAGGAGATTAAGGACCGTATCAAGGGCGCTTCTCCTCGGTTCGCGGCGTTGCAGTACCCAGAGGCGCTTGACCTACCCAGGGTCAGAGAGATTCTGGACCCGGGAACTATCTACTTGTCGTTCTCTATCGGGAAGGAGAAGAGCTCCCTCTATGTTGTCGAACCCCGAGGTAGTGGGCCTGCGGCTGGCATGGGATTGACCGTGATCCCACTGGCGATTGGGGAGAAGGCGCTTCGCGAGAAAGTGGACGGTCTCCGCTCGCTCATCTCGCGGGGAGCAGTTCTCGGCCGTGGTGTGCAGCTGGCAGGTGCAACGCAGGGGCCGGAGACTGGCTCTGGAGACCAAGGGAGCAAAGCGAAGGAGCTCTACGAGCTTCTGGTCAAACCGGCCGAAAAGCAGATCAGCGCCGCAGACCGGGTGCTGGTGTCGGCGGATGGCCCGTTGCACGTTCTACCTTTCGCAGCCCTGGTCCGGACCAAGGAGGACGGCGGAGAGGAATACCTGATCGAGTGGCGGCCGGTGCACATGGTCGTGTCGGGGACAGTGTACGCCGAGGTCAAGAAGGACCGGGAGAAGAAGCGACCGACCGTCGCCCGGGGCCCGGAGGTCGTGGCGTTTGGGGACCCGACCTACCCGCCTTTGAGGCAGGAGGAATCGGGGAGGTTCGCCGACGTCGAGGTTCGCCACGCAGTGCGGAGCGGAGTGAGTCTGTCGCCACTGCCGTTCACGCGGCTTGAGGTGGAGGAGATCGTCGGCCTGTACGGGGCGGGAGGGCGGAAGTGCCTGGGGAGTGAAGCCACGGAGGGCAGAGCCAAGGCCGTAGGGTCCGAGGGAGCTCGGTATGTGCACTTCGCCTGCCATGGCCTGCTGGATGAACGCTTTCCCCTGAACTCGGCACTGGCGCTGACGATCCCGGAGACGCCCAAGGAGGGAGAGGACAACGGCCTTCTGCAGGCGTGGGAGATTTTCGAGGGAGTGAGGATCGACGCGGATCTCGTCACGCTTTCTGCATGCGAGACCGCGTTGGGGAAGGAGATGGGGGGCGAGGGGCTGGTGGGGCTGACACGGGCGTTTCAATACGCTGGGGCGCGGTCAGTGCTGGCATCCGTGTGGAGCGTGGCGGACGAATCAACGGCCGTCCTGATGAAGGCATTCTACGGGGCGCTGAAGGCAGGCAAGGCGAAGGACGAGGCGTTGCGGGAGGCGCAGCTTGCTCTTCTGAAGAACCCGCGTACCGCACATCCCTTCCATTGGGCGGCCTTCCAGATCATCGGAGACTGGAAGTGAGAAGCCCGACGCGTCGTGTGGAACAAGGTGCGCGGGGTCGGCGCCAGGCGATCGTCGTCCAAGGGTCTATTCAGACCATTCTTACTCTGCTGCACTGCCTCACAGCTCCATTAAAAGCCGTTTGGGAGCATCTGGTTGACGCAACGCGACCGCTGTCCCCTGAAACAGCGCCAGCCCGCAGAATATGGGTCCCGGTGTGAAACTCGGTTTCACCACGGGCTGTTGGGGCGAGACGCCTGCGAGCAGAGACCGGCCATGACCTTCGTCCGCGCCGTGCTCGGCGACATCCCTCCGGGTTCCCTCGGGCGCTGCTATGCCCACGAGCACCTCGTCATCGAGCGCAGCTACGTGACCCAGGTCCTTCCCGAGATCCACCTGCCCTCCGCCGAGAACGCCGCTCGGGAGCTCATGGACGTCCGGAAGGCCGGGGGAGGAGCCGTGGTCGAGACCATGCCCTGCGACGCGGGCCGCAACGTCCTGAAGCTCGCCGAGATCTCGCGCCGGTCGAACGTTCACGTCATCGCCCCCACCGGCCTCCACGTCCCGCGCTTCTATCCGGAGGGCCACTGGCGGTTCCGGCTCGGGGTGGAGCAGCTGACGGACCTGTTCGTGGGCGAGATCGAGGAGGGGATCGACGCGAACGACTGCGCGGGGCCCACGGTTCGCCGCACCACCCACCAGGCGGGCGTGATCAAGCTCGCGAGCGCGACCTCCGGCCTCGACGACGCCGAGCGGATAGCCTTCGCGGCAGGGGCCGAGGCCCACCGCCGCACCGGCTGCCCCGTGATCACCCACGTGGAGCCGGGCCTGGGCCTGGACCAGGTGGAGCGGCTCACCTCGAATGGCGTTGCGCCTCGCCACCTGACCCTCTCGCACACCGACCGCACCCTCGACCGCGACTACCATCGGGCCCTGCTCCGCACCGGCGTCTTCCTGGAGTACGACCGGATGCTCCGCGGTCCCCTCGACGCCAGCAACCCCACCCTGCGCCTCGCCGCGGAGCTGGTCCCCGAATTCCCGGGACAGATCATGCTCGGGACCGACGGGGCGCGTCCCACCTTATGGCGCAGCTACGGAGGCAGCCCCGGGTTCGACTGGCTGCTCACGGGCTTCTGCGACCTCCTGCGCGCGGCCGGCCTCACCGAGGCCCACCTCGCGTCGGTCTTCGTCGACAACCCCGCACGGGCGTTCGCCTTCCGGCGCTGAGCAGATCGGGGCGGCTTGGGCGCTGCTCTCCCGAACCAATTAACTGTCTCCAGGGCACGGACCTGGTTTGACCCTTTCGAGAGACAGACTTACGCTGTGTCCAGAGGTCAGCAATGTCGCAGCCGGCTGCGCCCAGGGGAAGCGCCACCATCGAAGATCTTTACCGCGTGCCCGACAACGGCAAGGCGGAGATCGTCGAGGGGGAGCTCGTCCTGATGTCTCCCACCGGCTTCCTGCCCGGGCGCGCGAGCTGGGCCATCTGCGCCAGCTTGCGGAAATACGAGGAAGAGACCGGCCGAGGCTACGCCATCCCCGACAACGTGGGCTTCATCGTCGACCTTCCGAATCGGCGGTCCTTCAGCCCCGATGCCGCTTTCTACGTCGGCGAGCCGACCGGGGGGAAGTTCCTGCAGGGCGCTCCGATCTTCGCGGCCGAGGTGCGAAGCGAGGAAGATTACGGCACCGCCGCGGAGAAGAAGATGGCGGCCAAGAGAGCCGACTACTTCGCGGCGGGCACACGCATCGTGTGGGACGTGGACGTCCTTCGCAAGAGGCGGGTGCGGGTGTACGCCGCGGAGAAGCCGGCCGAGCCACGCGTCTACGGTCTCGGCGAGCGCGCGGAGGCCGAGCCCGTCCTTCCCGGTTGGTCTATGCCGGTCGACGACCTCCTGAAGGGAAACCCGAAGCGCTAAGCTCCCCCGCGGCGCCGTCCCGTTGACACCCCTGCGCGTCGGCCCATAGGCTCCCGCCAGGGGGGTGCCCATGACGAAGCGAGTCGTGGTGTGCGCGCTGCTCGGGGGCCTGGCGATGTTCCTCTGGTCGTCCTTGATCCACATGGCGTCGCCCCTGGGCGAGGCGGGGGTGCGGGAGATCCCCCGGGACAGGGAGGAAGCGGTCCTGCACGCGATGCGCGATGGCATCGCCGAGGAGGGGCTCTACCTGTTCCCGGGCTTCGGCTTGCCGCCCGGAGCGCCCCGCGACGAGGCGGCGCAGCAACGCTGGCAGGACCGCTATCCGACCGTTCCCCACGGCCTGCTGATCTACCATCCTCCGGGCGGCCCCCTGGACTTCCCGAGGCTGCTGGGAGTCGAGTTCCTGAGCGACGTGCTGCTGGCCGCGGTGGCGGCGATCCTGCTCGGCCGGGCAAGGCTCCGGGACTACGCCCAGCGCGTGCTGTTCGTCTCGCTGATGGGGCTCATGCCGTTCCTCGCCATCGACGTGTCGCTCTGGAACTGGTACGGCTTCCCGCTCGCCTATGCCCTGGCCAGCCTGGTCGACCAGCTCGGGTCGTTCATCCTGGCCGGCTTCGTGCTCGCCTGGCAGATGAAGCCGTGACCCGGGGCTAGAGACCCAGCTCCGCGCGGACGCGGGCCACGCCCTCGACCAGGTTCCGGAGCTTGGCCCGGGCCGCCCAGCGCGCGGTCTGGCTGAGGCCGCAGTCGGGCGCGAAGGCGAGGCGCTCGGGCGGGGCGTGGCGCAGGCAGGCCCGCACGCGGTCCGCAACCTCCTCGGGGGGCTCGATCCAATAGCTCTTCACGTCCACGATCCCCACCGCGACGTCCTTGCCGGCGGCCGCCACTTCGGAGATCCGAGGGAGCTCGGCCAGCTCGCGGCTCGCCATCTCCAGGTGGATCTCGTCCACCCGCGCGGAGAGGAAGGCGGGGAAGAGCGGGGCGTACCGCCGGGGGGCCACCGCGCGTCCCTTGTAGTTGCCGAAGCAGAGGTGGGTGTCGAGCCGGCAGCGGCCCACGACGGGCGCGATGGTCCGGTTGAGGACGTCGACCAGGCGGTCGGGGTCCTCGCGGTGCGCATAGCAGCTCATGGAGGGCTCGTCCACGCAGATCTCCCGGCAGCCCGCGGCGACCAGGGCAAGGAGCTCGGTTTGCACGACGGGGAGGAGAGCCTCCGCGAGGGCCCACCGGTCGGGGTAGAGCTCGCCGGGAAGGAGGCGGCCCGCGAGGGTGTAGGGCCCGGGAACGCTGGCCTTGAGCGAGGGCCCGGGGGGGGCCACGCTTCTCAGTCGCTCGAACTCCTTCACCACTCCGAGCCCCGCCCGCGCACGGATCTCGCCCGTCACCCGGTGGCGGCCCCGCTGATCGTGCCCCGGAGGGCCGAACCGGCGCGGGGCGGCCGCCTCCCGCTCGATCCCCTCGAGGTGGCCGTAGAAGGAGAGGTTGAAGTCCAGGCGCGTGGGCTCGCCGTCCGTGATCACGTCCAGGCCCGCCGCGGCCTGGTCGTGGACGGCCGCGATCACCGCGTCCGTCTGCAGCTCCTCGAGGTCGGCGGGGCCGAAGGCGTCGAGGTTGCGGCTGGCCAGCTCGAGCCAGCCCGGCAGCGGATAGCTCCCCACCACGGTGGTGCGCAGCGGGCGCTCCTTCATGGCTCCTTCTCCGCGCCCAGGTTCGCGTAGAGCCGGGCGAGGCGGCGGGCGTGCTCGTCGTACGCCGCCTCGAACAGGCGGGACGACTCCTCGGCCCCCACCAGGGCGGCCGCGGTCAGGACGGGCGGCGGGTGGCCGGCGCGGGTGAGGCGCGCCGCCACCTCGGCCTTGATCGCGTTCACGAGCAGGCAGCCGCCCACGGTGGAGCCCGGTGACACCGGAGTGGGCAGGCCGGGGACGGCCACCATGGCGTCGCCGGGAGGCGCTCCCGTGTCGAGGACGAGGTCGGCCGCGTCCGAGAGCTTGAGCCCCTGCGGGTGGCGGCTCGGCGTCGCCTCCGAGTGATCCCGGCTGAGGATGGCCACCACCCGGATCCCTCGCCGGCGGAAGCCCTCCGCCATCTCCACCGAGACCACGTTGCCCCCGCTGCTCGAGACCACGAGGGCGGAGTCGCGCGGCGACAGGTCGAAGTTCCGCAGGATGCGCTCGGCCAGGCCCGGGACGTTCTCCAGGAACATCGCCTGGCGCTGGCCGTTCGCCCCCACCACGAGGTTGTGGAAGGTGAGGGAGAGCTCCACGATCGGGTTGAAGCCGGGGAAGGAGCCGTAGCGCGGCCACATCTCCTCGACCAGGATGCGGCTGTGGCCGGAGCCGAAGACGTGCACCATTCTCCCGGCTCCGATCGTCTCCGCGAACCAGTCGGCGGCGCGGCCGATCGCCGCCTGCTGCGCGGCCACCGTCTCCAGGAGACGGCCGCCCTCCGCGAGGTAGCGGCCGGCGGGGGAGGCCGAGCGGGCCTGGAGCATCGCGTGGCGGGCGGCGCCGAGGGCGCCCGCGCGGTCGCCGAGCGCGGCGGGGACGACCCGCACCCGCTGGCCCCCCGGGCGCCACTCGACCTCGTCCAGGAAGCGGGCGAGCGGCTCGAAGAGCGCATCCCCGGCGAGGGCGATCCCCCCGCCCAGCACCACGACCTCGGGGTCGACCGCGTTGACAATGGAGGCGACCCCGCAGGCGAGGCGCCGGACCGACTGCAGCCAGACCGCAGTGGCCTGGGCGTCGCCGCGTCGGTGGGCCTCCACCAGCTCCCGCGTTTCGCGGAAACGCCCGCCCGAGCGCTCGGCCACCGTGCAGTTGCCGATCGCCCCCTCGAGGCTGCCCGGCATGCCGGTGACGTCCGGGTGGCCGTCGGGGTCCAGGCAGAGGTGGCCCAGGTGGCCGCCCCGGCCGAGGTGGCCGGTGAGGAGGCGGCCTCCGATCAGCACCGCTCCGCCGACGCCCGTGCCGAGGGTCAGGAGAGCGACGTCACGACCGCCGGCGGCGGCGCCCTTCCAGGCCTCGCCCAGCAGGGCCGCGTGGGCGTCGTTGAGGACGGCCACGGGCGCTCCCAGCGCCCGGGCCCAGTCGAAGCCTTCGAGGCCCCGCAGCCGGCCGGGCATGGACGCGATCGACCGGCCATCCGGAGCGGCCAAGCCAGGAGCCGCCAGGCCGATCCAGTCCGGAGGGCCGCCGCCGGACCGCTCGAGCTCGCGCACGATCTCCCGCGCGGCTTCCGCCCACCGGCCCTCGTCGTCACGGGTCTCGCGGGATGCGGCCGCGAGGATCTCCCCGTCCTCGGATGCCGACACCGCCTTGATGTGGGTGCCGCCCAGGTCGATGCCGAAAGCGTGGGTCAAGCCACCGGTCTCCCCATGAAACAGCACAAATCATATACTTTTTCTGCGGGGGAGGCCGGACGGCCCGTCGACTCTGTTCAGCGTTTCAGGCTCAACCCTCCCGATCCCACCTCGGCCATGAGCAGGGCCGCGCCCAGCATGGAGAGGTTCTTCATGAACATGACCTGCTGCATCATCGCGGCCTGCGAGTCGGTGAGGCCCCAGAAGCGATGCAGCAGCACGGTGACGGGCACGAGGAACAGGACGATCAACCAGGCTCCCCACCGGGCCTTGTAGCCGAGCGCGATGCTGAGCCCTCCCAGGATGGCGATCACGCCCGAGAGCGGGACCGCGAGAGCGGCCAGGGGGACGCCCTGCGCGGCGGA
>WNGB01009212.1_pt1 | contig 17335 bp, 17 predicted proteins | sample 5400681 | NCBI WGS metagenome assembly WNGB01 (sample SAMN13153367, study PRJNA577476) | soil metagenome | isolation source: 115 cm soil or saprolite under grassland replicate 2 | place: USA:California | collected 2016-06-15 | reverse complement strand
CTTCCCCTCGCTCACCCGTGGTGATCGTAGCTCAGTTGGTTAGAGCGTCGGGTTGTGGTCCCGAAGGCCGGGGGTTCGAGTCCCCTCGATCACCCTAGTGCCGCAGCCTGCCACGGGCCCGGTTCCCCGTTCCAGACCCTGTGGTAGCCTGCGCGCCGCGCCCACGCCGGGGAGGAATGAGCCGTCCCCCACCAGCGGGCATCACTGTTGGCGGTCGAGCTCGCCGCGGACCGCCGAACGTAGCGCCTCGAGAGTCGATCCCCGCGCTTCGACGAGCAGCTTGATCGCGTGGGGACCGTGGTCTGGCAGGCCAACCAGCGTGTGTGTCCGGCCTCTCGATGGGGTTCGTCTCGGTTTCCACCGGGTCCTCGGCGTCGTTCAGCTGCCCGAGCAGGAGGTGCTCGGGACCGACCTCCGGTCACGCGCGATCGCCTCCTGGGCGGCGATGCCAAGGCCCGGATCAAGACGGGCTGGCTGGATCGGAGCGCCCGAGATGCCGCGCAGGTCGTGCCGCTGTGCAGCACCAGCAGCATTCGCCGGTCGGTGACCACCGAGCCGAACATGGCGGTCGCTTCGTCCACCTCGCTGGGAAGATCAAGCCCAGGCAAGCCGAGCGCACGCAGGGACCGCCTGATCGCCCAGGGTGTCCTGGCAGGCCCGCAACCCAGCGACAGCGAGCTGCTCGCCACCCTCGGGATCGATCTGGACGCGGTCTCCAGCCGCGTGAACGAGACGTTCAGCGACGATGCGTACTGGCGGGTAGCACAGCGAGTGGCCGCCACGATGAGGCGATGGCCCCCTTGAGCGGAGCCTGACGATCAGTCAGGAACTCGGTGACCGCGATAGCGAGGCCATCAGCCTGGATGCCCTTGCCCTGCTCCTCAATATCAAGGGCGCTTCGACCGGGCCCTGGCATGCGACCAGGAGAGCAAGACCATCCTGCGGGAGCTGGGCTCCCATCCGGAACGGGCCATCGCCGCATATTGTGAGCACATTGGCCAGTGAGCAGCGATCCGAGAGTGGTCGGCGTGGGCACTTGCGCGTGGGGCATTACCCCGCTGTCGACGACACACGGCGCTCGGTCAAGATGCGAATGTGCGCACGCTTCGATCTGTGCCGCGGCCAGACCTACCCAGCGTCGCGGCGCCGAGCACCTCCATGTTGCTGCCCAGATGCCCTGCGCGAGGCGCGTCGTTGGAGCCGATCCCGAGGTGAGAGTCGGCGATGCGCTTCCCGGGCGCGGGCCCCGGAGGCGCCGTAGCGGCGAAGCATCGCCTCGGAGCGCCAGCCGGTGAGGCGCATGAGGTCGGCTCCCTCGCCGCCGGCGGCGCCACGGGTGCGCGAACGGCGGAGCTGGTGCGGATGCAGACCTTCGCTGTCGGCTTGGAGGCCGCGCCGGCGAACGATCTGCGCAAGACCCGAGTCGGTGATCGGACCCTTGGACCGATCCACAGCTCCGGCGAGGCCTTCTGCCGGTGGCGAGCTCGCGCCCGCACATACCGATCGAGCGGCTGCGCGGCCTTGCGGCCCGAACGGCACCGCGCGGTCCCGGCCACCCTTGCCCCGCACCCACGCGACGTTGTAGCCGAAGTCCACGTCCTCGAGCTGCATCGCGGCGACCTCGGCGCGCCGAGGCCCGGCATCGTGGAGTAGCAGGATCAGCGCGGTGTCCCGGCGGGACTCGAACTCCCATCCCGCGCAGGCATCAGGAGCCGATGCAGCGCTGTCTCATCCAGGACGGGGACGGGCTGCTCGGGGACCGCTGGCGGCTTGAGCTTGCCCCCGGGGTTGGCGGGGATCTCGTCCTCGTCCTCCAACCACTGGTAGAGGACCCGCAGGCTCCGGTACCGGTTCGCCGCCGTGCCGGGCTTGTGGCGCGCGAGCAGTCCACCGAGGAACGCTTCGACATCCTCGATGCGCGCGTCGGCCAGGCCGTCACGCTCTGCCGCTCGGAGGTGCGCGGCGGGTTGGCCGAGGGCCACCAGGAGGGTATGGATGGTGTGCTACACTGCCCGCCGCGATCGGCCGTGGTGAAACCGCAGGTCAACCGCCGTATCGCACGCGCCGCTAGCTCAATTGGCAGAGCAGCTGACTCTTAATCAGCGGGTTCGGGGTTCGAGTCCCTGGCGGCGCACTCCCCCACACCCCCGCTGACCTGCGGTGTCTCCGGGAGACAGCCTCGAAGGATCCTCGTCGGCGCGGCGTCGTGCATCCCTGGTGCGTCCATCGGTCGAGGGCTTGTCTGACCACGCTCATCGGTACCAGGCGCGACACCCTGGAAACCACACGTGGCCAAGCGTCGCGCGGGCGCGCGACGGTGCCGTCGCCAACGCGCGCTGGTGCTGATGCGTCGCACTGCCGGGCGGTCACCACCAACGGCCCCTCAAGTCCCGGACGACGGTCTGGGCAGGTCGCGGCTTGACTGTGGCCGGCAGGAGCTAGTGAATGTCCGTCACTTCAACCTAGTGCCCCGGCAGCGCGCCAACGCCCCGGGGCCGGCACCAGGAGGCAAAATCCTGATGCAGCGCAAGTCTCAAGGTTCCGCCGAACCGCTGTCTACCCACAGCAGCATCCAGATCCTCGCCAACGAGCACTCCCTGCCCGACGTCCGAGCGTACTGGTCGGTCGGCTCCGATGCCGGCGAGATCAGCGGCGTGCTGTTCCTCACCGTCGAGGCAGAGCACCGAACCGGAGCCTTCGACCACACCGCCACCTTCACGATCTCTGGAACGCCGACCGCGGTTGATCGTGTGCTGCTCGCCTTGCGTGCCGCCTACGCGGCGCAGATCGAGCCGTTGCTGGGCGAGTAGCCACAGGCGGCCCCACCGAGCCCTGAGGACCCCAGGCCGCGTGAGCAAGACCGCGGTGGGAACTACGCCAGGCTCGGTGGGGCCCTGCCCCCTGTTGCCATCGCCCGCCTGTGCAGTTGCCACGCCCGCCACGCCACAACGGTAGTGGCGCCGACTGCACCTGTGACCAAGGTCGGTGACCGCGAGAAATCCCTGGCCGCTGACGGATCTGTCGTAGTTCACGCCGTTGAGGCCGTACCGGCCCGTACGCGCGACCCGCCTGGCACCCGAACGTTGTCCAGTGTCATGGCGAGGTTCGTCGGACCTTCGTAGTCGATGCCAGCGCCTTTACAGGTCGCACCGGCGGCTCCCCACGGTTCCCGTTCCGTCCCCGCTTGGTCCCGATCATTGGCCGTGACATGCGCAAATGGATCGTCGGCAGCTTCAGTCCTGGCTTGGCGTCCCCCAACCGTTGCGCCCCGTCCCGCGCGGCCCGGCGTCGGGCGGAGCGATGGTGGAGCGAAATCCGGTTGGGCTGGCGCCGGTTACGTGGTCACGTGCTGGACTTGGCCGGTTGTCTTGACTCTCGCACCCGTTGGATGGTGGCTGCGCGGGTCTGGCAGTAGCAAGTAGGCGCCGCTCGTCGGCGTTGTTTGGTCGCCCGTCGGGGTCCGATCAGCCCGTCGTACTGGACGAAGTTCGCGCGAGTCTGTAGCCCAAGGGTCGTTGCGAGCAATCGACCCACCGCCAGGCAGGCTGCCTGCTGGGAAATGAACGGTACTGATGGCCGGTAGTCGTCGGCGGGGATCGAGGTGAGGCCAAGGGCGTTAGCCAACCCGCACGTGGGCTTGCCGAGGTGTTGGCGCAGCCGATTGCGCTGCTCGATCGAGAGGGTCGTCAGGTCTTTTTCTGTTAGAGGTTCGTCGCCGCGGGCGAGTCGCCTGATGGGCAGCCCGGTCTCCTGGGCGAGGCGTTCCAGGCTTGAGGGGCCGGCGGACGGCAGGGGGAGCAGGCACCTCAGGCATGGTCCATGGTCAGGAACGACGTGATGGAGCCCGAGCATCGTGTCGCCGGTGGCGGCGTCGATCAGGTGGTCGGGCCACAAACGCTGGGCATGGTGGCGCGCTTCGATGCTGTCGAGGCCAGCCAGCACGATCCGTGGCCATCGACGGGAACGCTGTTCAAGGGCGGTCTGGTACTGCTCGACGGTGGCCGAGATCCGGGTGAGGTCGTAGCCGGTGAGCGCGGACGCGGCGAGGTCGACCTTCCAAGGCTGCTCCTTGGTTTCACGGGCTCCGCCAAGTGAGTAGGTGCCCCGGTTTTCTGGGCTATAGCGCTCGGGGTCTACCAACGCGAGGACGCCGGTGGCGGGGAACTGCCCCAGGATCACGGCGGTGGCGGTGCCGACCGCGCCGAGCCCGATCAGGGAGAGGTCGAGGTGGAGGTCCGCTGGCGGGTCGGGCGCCCGGTCGAGATCGGTCGAGATGGTGACCGGGCAGAAGCGAAGATGGCGATGCAGGGCGCGGCGTGCCGGCAGGACGCCGGCGGTGTGCTTGAACGCCTCGGCCGCACCGAGGGCCGCTGCGTAGACGGCGCCAAGCGCATTGGCTGGGCGGTGGATGGGCACACCGGTGTGGTTGGCGCCGAGCAGGTGGGCGCCGTAGCCCTCCGGGATGACTCGGATGCAGGTCGTTGCCGCGTCGGATCCGATGTGGAGTCGCACCGAAGGGTCGGCGGGCGTGGTGCGTGAGACGGTGATGCCGCGCTCGGGGTCGACGGCCTCGACAGCGCCGACCAGTCGGTCCACCAGATCGGGTGGCGTCGCTTCGGGGTTCAGCTGCAGCCGTCCTGGTAGGCGGCGGAGGGTCGTGAGCAGGACCGTCGCGGTCAGTCGTGCTTCGGGCAGGTCCGGTGCCACGCTGACCACGGTCAGGCTGCGCTCCAACCGCCGTTCCAACGCGCTGACACCCGCGCCGGTGGCTTCCCGCGCGAGCAGCAGCGCACGGGAGTGTTCAAGCCGCACGGACGCCGCCTTCGTCGAACCGGACGATGCTTGCCGGTTGGGCATTGGAAGCGGAGGGGGCTGTTGGGCGCCAGATGCTGTCGTAGCGCCACCAGCCCCATGCGGACGGCGTGCGGGGCGGAGCGGCGAAACAGGGCACGATGGTGGCGAGAAAGCCTGGGACGTTGAGCCCGTGGCTTCGGTCGGTGTGGGAGAGGAACGCGGGGCCGCGGTGGGAGTGCAGTTGGGCCCGGACGCGCAGCTGGTGGTCCTCGGCCCAGCCGAACAGCCGCTCCAACGCGGCGCCGGCGACGATGAACTGGTCAGGACGGCGAGTGATGCCCTGGTGTCCGGCGAGCGCCACCACCCTGATGCGGTCGGGTGCCGTGGCCGGCGCCAAGAGGAACGCGCCAGTCTCAAGATCCTCGACGCCGAAGACCTTGATCTCGTCTATGAGACGGTCGACCGCGGAGTCGGGAAGCAACAGTTGGTCGCGGGTCATGCGGCGCGCCCCACATAGCTGGTGTCCAGGTCCTCCTGGAGGGTCTCGATGACCCAAAGGAACGGGTTGCCGGTGGTCGGCCATGCGGTCGGCCCGGCGCGCCACTCCGGGTGCAGGGCAAACCCCTCAGCGGTGAACGGCTTGCAGATGTCGAAGCTCGACGGGCGGTAGCCGGCGATCAGGGGCCAGGCGCTGGCGACCGTGAGGGATCCGCCGATCCGGTCGGCGAACTTCACCGACGGGGCCTGGTGGGGGTAGGTGATCCAGGCGACCCTGACGTAATAGGTCTCCTGCGGGGACCGCCGGGGGTGCACGGTGAGCCAATAGACACCCTCGATTTCGGGGTCGCTGCCGAGCGCACCGCCGCGCTCGGTGAGGAACGCGGCGGCGGGCTGCTCGTCCGCCTCAAGGTTGAGGCGGCTTTCCAGATCCATAGCTAGCGTCGGCCCTGGATGATCTGGCGGACCAGGCGGAAGCGGACTGCATGCGCGTGCCCGGCGACCCGGCCGACGGTCCGGTCGTCTGGCTGCCGCTCGCCCTGGTGCGTGAGGTAGTACTCGTGCTGGGGGTCGTCGGTGATGCCGAAGCTGGCCATCGCCGCGGCGCGGATGGTGCCGACCGGGGTCTCGGGGGTCAGGGCGGCGTGGTAGGGGTGTGCCGCGACCGGGAAGCTGACCGTGACCGCGATGGTCGTCGAGGCCTTGGTGGACTCGACCACTGGATCCTCCTCATGGACACGAGAGTGGGCGCCGTTCACCATAGTGGACGGCCCGAGTCGTCGTCAACTTTGGTGTATGTTCTTCACCGGGGTAACGCCAGTGGGGAGGCGCACGATGGCGGCCAAGCATCTGGGAGCCACCTTGTTCGAAGTCCGGCAGCTCCGCAAACGGTCACTGAAGTCTGTCGCCGATGAGGCGGAGATCTCCCCGGCGTACCTGCAGAAGCTGGAGCGCGGCGAGGTCAAGTCCCCCTCGCCGCATATCTTGGTCGCTCTTAGCGAAGCCTTGGACGTGCCGTATGACCGGCTCATGGAGTTGGCCGGGTACCTCGTGCCGCGCAGCAAGAGCCGAAGCTCTGGAGAGGCGGGCGTGCGCGTGCTCGCGCAAGCGCTTAACAGCGAGGAGCTCACCGAGGATGAGCTCGCAGCCCTTGCCCGCTTTCTGGCCTGGTACCGGGAGGACCAGGACCGACAAAGGAGTCGCGGTGCTGGAGGAACTTGAAAATGCCGGGGAGATCAAGAAGGCCACCGAGCGGCTGCTTGGCGCGGCGGCCGCGCGGGGACGGCTTCCCACCCCGGTCGACGATCTCGTGCGAGCTGCCGGGCTGACGGAACCGGCTGAGTCGATCCTGTCGGAGTCGGTGCTGCGGCGGGCTCCACAGCACATCCGAGATGCGGTCGTCCCGTTCAAGTTCAAGGTCAAGGCGCTCTTGGATCGCAAGGCCCGCGAGATCCACGTCGCGGAGGGTGTCGAGCATCGCGGCCAACGGGACTTCAAGCGCCTGCATGAGGTCGGCCACGACATCCTGCCGTCCCAGCGGAAGCTGGCCTACGCCGATGACAACCGAACTCTGTCGTGGACCGTCAACATGCGGTTCGAACAGGCGGCCAACCAGGCGGCCGCGGAACTGCTGTTTCAGGGCGAGCTGTTCCGCCGGATCGCCGCCGACTACCAGATCGGTCTGGCCTCGGTCGTCGACCTCTCTGAGCTGTTCGGCGCCTCGATCCACGCGACCTTCCGCCGCTATGTCGAGACCCATCGCAGCGCCATGGCCGGGATCGTCCTGGACTCCTCGCCGGTTCGCCGGATCCCGCTGACATACCACCGCCGGGAGGCCGTCCACTCACCGGCTTGGTCGAATCGCTTCGCCGCCCCGCGCTCCTGGCCGTCACACCTGCACGGATCCGACTATGCCTTCCTCGCCGCCGCCGACCAGACCCCAACCTGCGCCACGTCATCGCGCCTTGAGATCGCCTTGCCAAGCCTGGACGGTGACCGACCGAAGCTGCTGGTTGAGAGCTTCAGTAACTCCTACCGGCTGTTCGTCCTCCTGTGGCAGCCACGTCGTGAGGTGCTGAAGCGGCGCCGGACACTTGTCGCGTAATACCGGCGACCGGTCGACGAGGCCCCATCACCACTACGCACCGCCGCGACCACAACCCCAGGTGGCCACCGAAGGGAAATCGCGATCGAGGGGAGCATGCACGTTGTCCGCGGAAACTCCGCCGCTCGAGGAACTGGTCCGTCGCCTCATCCATGCCATCCGCGCCGATCCTCCCTTGTTCGACCAGCCCGCGACACCGGACGGTGCACAGCGCATCGCGGCAGTGGCCGGCCTCTTGCGAGCTACTCGGCTACTAGAGGATGTACTCGTCTGCGTCACCAACGGGGCCGACGAAGCGCCTCTACTGATCCTCAGGACGCTGGTTGAGATCAACATCAATGTGCGGTACCTGCTGACCCACGGCCAAGAAGGGCTCGAGCAGCTCGTCGCCAACCAAGAACGCAGAAAACTTGCCGTCGCCAACGCGTTGTTTGGACCAGACGACCCACGCAGCCGAGACCTCAAAGCCAATATCGACAGGGTGAAGTTGCCTCCCGAGCGCTCAATCGCGCTCCTAGCGACCGACTCCCCGCTAGGCGAGGAGTCCTACAACGGACTGTATCGATGGCTCTCCGGCTCTTCAGCCCACGGAGGAACACAGAGCTGGGAGCCCTACTGGTTCGAGATTGGAAAGCAGCTCCGTGGCGTGTTTCGCCCTCAACTCGATCCATCAAGGAACGAGGCACTGACAACCGCGGGGTTGATCGTCGGCGGGATCGCCAGCGTCGTCTTCAGCACCCTGGGCCTTCCACTACCCACCGGATGGGAAGATCTCGCCGCCGCATTCCAGGCACTCGAGAACGCCGAGAAGTGAAGTTGTGCCTGTGCCTCGCCCGCCGGCTGGCATGGGTACACGACCACCATCACCGGCACCACGCACGGCGCCGGCCCATGCCCCGCCCGGCCGCAATGGACCCAACGGGTTCACAGAGCGCGAGGGATCCTCGCTGCCGCGACCCAAGACAAGCCTGTCGAGCGAACACCTCCGAAACCGCGCCGCTGGCCGTCATCGTCTCCGGGTTGCGGATCGCGGAGGTAATGCAGCAATTGGCCGATATCCAGGCCAAGCACCACGAGGCGCGGTCCGGCGTGGCAACCGTAACCGATGGGAGATCTGGCGCGAATAACGCGCGCAGTGCCGAGCTTGCGCGACCGATGCACGTTGTGGGTACCAGGAGCACGGGAGCGGGGCAACAGATGCGCCGACCGGAACCGCAAGCCGAACATAGGGGCGATCGAGCCGGCGCTGGCGCGGACGATCGCCCCAAGCAAGAACCAGCAGCCCAATGGGGTTCAGGCTGCGTCGATCAGAACTGCGAGGCTGCCGAACAGTCCATTGCCCAATGGGATCTTGTACGGGTCGAAAGGAACCCTGAATGGCCGATGACGATCTTGAGCGCCTGCCACTGATCGATGTCCTGGCTGGAAGGCAGGCCGGCCCGCTGTCGCCACCGATGGCGCAGACGGTGCTGCTGCCGCTGCACGAGTTGGACCCTGGCGTGTTCGAACGAGTGGTCGTCGAACTTGCCTGGCGAGTGGAGAACGCCCGCGACGTACAGTTGTACGGCCGACGCGGGCAGAAGCAGTACGGGCTAGATGTCGTTGGGACCGACCGCAGCGGGGACCGATTTGTCTACCAGGCGCGACGGCTGGGAATGCTGACGCCGTCCGGAATACGGCAGGCGGTCGTCGACTATGCCGGCCCCCCTCGCACTCGTGAGTCGCTGGAACACCCTCCGCCGCGGCGTCTCGAGGCGAAACGATTCGTGCTGGCGACATCAGCCCAGCTGGATGTCGACGCGGCGCTTGTCGACGAACTCGAACGGCTTCGGGCAGAGTATCGAGGCGATCTGGAGGTCGACGTCTACGGCGCGGAGAAGATCAGCCACGCCCTCCGCGATGCGGTCGGGGTGGTCGCTGGGATCTTCGGGCCGGAGTGGGCCAGAGCGTTCTGCGGGATGGAGCCACCGGCCGTTGCTGCCGGCGAGCCAACCGCGTACGGCCTGCTTGAGGATCCCCTCACCGATCTGGGGTTGGCCGAGGTCGACATGCGTGCACAGCAACTCCGCACCGAGCAACCACAGCAGACAGCGCAGATCGAGCAGGAACTCGCCGCGCGACTCCAGAAAGCTGGCTACCCGGGGCACGCCGACCTACACCGCCGCCGCTACGCACTGGCGCTGCGCGCTGCGGGCGAACTCGCCGGCGCGTTCGACCAGCTGTGGGAGGAAGGCTTCGGCGACTTCGAGCGCGGCGCGACCCGCCTCGATGACACGCTAGAAGAGCAACTTGAGGAGATCAAGGACGAGCTGCCGCCGACAGCGGCCGCACGACTGACGGTATTGCGCTGCGCCCTCGAATGGTATGGACAGGGCAGCCAGCTCCCCCTAACGGTGTCGGCCCTCCAGAAGCTAGCAGCTGCCAGGGACCCGTGGGCCACGCAGCTGACATGCATCGTGCTAGAACAGGCCTTGGTCGACGGCCTTTATAGCAGCGATCCTCCTAGGCAGATAGTCGGCGGCAGCGACCACGACACTGACGGCAGCGGTGAGAAGGATTCCAACGGTCAGTGGGTGGACGCCGCAGCGTTGACCCGAGCGTTGCTGCTGATCGGCGAGGATGCCAGCAACGAACCAGACCGGACATGGCGGGCACGGCTGCAATGCGCGATCGCTGACGCCCGCCTTGAGCTGGCCCGCGCCAAAGGGTCACCGCTGCCAGTTGACGACGCGTACGGCGAACTGCAAGACGAAGCGTCCGCTGGCCGCTTCCCGCCTGGTGCCGGCGCACTTGTGCACGCGCGCGCCGCGCGCATGCATGCGCTTGCCAACAATGCCCGGTACGCCATTGATGCCTGTCGGCGCAGCATCATCGCCGCGAGCGCGGCCGGGCTCTACGGCGATGTCCGCAACGCCTTCCAGGATGTCGCACAAGCCGCCTTCGGCGAGGGCAATCTCAGCCAGATGCCCGACCTCGCGCTGATAGCACGCTCGCTGCCCAATCGCGATCGACTGCTTGCCGCCGCCCACGATCCGGCGCTGACCGCACTTGAGGCGGCGCGTCGAGGCAAGCTGCCGGATGCGTTCGAGGATGCCCGCCGCTACCTGTGGGAGACACGGCTATCTGGGCAGCTGCTCAGGGAGCGATGGGCACTGCACCTATTCGCCGATGTGCTTGCCGGCGCCAACCGCGAGGCCGAAGCCGTCGAACCGCTGGTTACGGCGGGTGAAGGCAACCGCGCGGCGGAGCTGGCGCGCACCCTGTCGACATGGGTTGACGTCACCGCCGCGGTTGGCTCGGCCGCGCCGTGGCAGGCAGCCGCCGCCGCCCAGGTCATCGCCGTACAGGTCGACCTCATACCCGACGCACAGGTGGAGCCACTTGCGCACCTGCTGCTGGAGCGAGCCCGGCCAGTTCTACAGGCGACAGGCATCGGGCCGCAGCCGGCCGTTGAGGCGCTCAAAGCTCTGGCGCGGCTTGGAGTGCGGTTGCCCGAGAGCGTGGCGGATCCGCTGCTGGAGATCGTCGGCCCAGCACTGAAGCAAGATCTGCGCGTGAGTGACAACGCTGTCGAGATCGTCGCCAATCTATACCGTGCCCTGCCGCACCGTCGTAGCGCTCTCGCGGCGCGGCTGATGGAGGCGACTGCCCTTTCGTCTTTTGCTGATGCCGCGTGGGATGCGATTCGGAGCCTACGCGGCCAGCGCCAGCCCTTGGACCCAGAGGTCCGGCGCCGCGCCGAGGACGGCGACCCCAGGGCAGTCATGACCCTTGCGGCATGGGGCGAGGCGACACCAGCAGTACGCCGGGCGGCTCGCCAGGCCGCAGCCGCCCTGCTGCGCACCCCCGTGGGGCATCCACGCACGATGTTCACCATGGACACGGTCCGCCGCGACACCGCGACCCTCGTCGCCGCACTCCTGGCCGGCGGTGACGCCGACGACGGCCTCATGGCAGAGGATCTTGCGCCTGTCGTACAGCCCCGGACCGGCCCTGGCCAAGAAGGCATGGCCGACACCAGGACTGCCGAAGCCAGCGTTGGCGCCGATGCTGGCGGGACCACCGATGATCGTGACCACGTGTCAGTTGCTGAGGAACCGGGCGAGGAGGCTGGCGTCACTGCGGGCGGGCCTCGCGTGGCCACCAAACCAGATCAGGCTGCAAATACCGCCGCAGGGCCGGTTGGGGCACTGGGGGATGCCGTCGCCGCCCAACTGCTTGACATGGCCGACGACGGCCACGACGCCGCGTTTCGTCGGCTTGACGCGATTCTTGCGCTTCGCAAGCTGATTCCATGGCTGCCTGCCAGTACGTGCTCGCTCATCACTCGCCGACTGCTGGCCCTGCACCTTGAACCGCGATTCTCCCCCACCGACGCCTCCGAGTTCGCCAGCCATGACCGCCTGAGCCGTGGCCACATCGAGACCGGCGCTAGGACAATGCCCGCCTGGGCGTTGCGGGTCGGCGCCGAGGCCTACGCGCGAGCACACGTTGGTGGCGCTGACGACGCGGCCCTGGCCAGCGAACTTGTGGCACGTGCTGAGCGTCTACTCCGCGACGACGATGTGGGCAACGCACGCCAGGCCGCATTAGCCCTCGCAGCCCTCGCGCCAGTTGCGACGGTTGATGCTCGAGTGCTCGCCACGCACGCCAACGAGCGAGTCCGCGCGGTCGCGGCCAAGGTATGGGCTAGTCGCAAAGCCGTGTAGTTAGCGCCAGGGTGCTGCTGTCAAGGGTCTGGCGGTATGAGAATGTTGATGTCCAGGGTGGCCTTGTAGCTGCGCCGGTTGATGTTGGGACCGCGGGCGTTGTACTTGGAGATGGCGCGTTTGACGATGCGGGGAGTGACCCTGAGGCGCCGGTCGGGCATCAGGTTGGCCAGCACGCGGCGGCCGATCGTGCCGACGAGGTCGATGACGGCCTCGGCGATGACGCCGGCGGCCTGCACGAGTTGGTCACGGGCGGCGTTGAGGGCGATGGTGAAGCTGCCCCGGTCGGGGTCGATTCCGCCGGTGGTCTGGATCGCGTCGGTGATAGCGATGCGCAGGATCTGGTAGCACACCAGCAGGGCGTAGACCTCTTGGGCGATGCCGGCTGGGGTGTGGGCGCGGAGCACCCGCCCGCCGAGGATGCTGGACTTCAACTCCAAATAGGCGGTTTCGATCTCCCACCGTTGGTGGTAGAGCGTGACCAGCCCGAACGCCGGATATTGGTGGTGGTCGAGCAGGGTGGTGGCCAGCCGGTAGACCCCGGTGACGCGGCCGGCGCTGGTGGTGATGGTGATCTCGGCTTGGACCACACGGACCTGGGTCGCGCCGATCTGCGACAGGTAGGACCCGTCGGGGTAGCGGGCCAGCACCGGCAGCTTGCGGTTGCGTTTGAGCCGCACCAGCACATGGGCCTTGGTGGCGGCGATCGCTTTGATCAGTTCGCCGTTGTCGAAGTTGCGGTCCAGCAACACGATCATGCCCGACCCCAGGCTGCGCAGCAGCCGACGGGTATAGCCTGGCTCGCCGCAGCTGGTGGGGCCAAACGCCGCGTCGATGATCGTCCGGGTGCCGCAGGCCACCAGGGCCACCAGCCGCAGCAGCGGGTACCCGGACCCACCGTGGTTGCCGGCCTGGGTGGTGTACACCGCCAGGTTGGGGTCATGGTCGGGCACGCTCATGGTGGTGCCGTCGATGGCGCACACCAGCAACCCGCACCAGCGCACCGGCCCGGTGGTGATCGCCACCGCCGGGCCGCGCAGCAGGTCGAACAGCCACCGCAGGGGCTCGGCCCCGACCCGGGCACGGGCCTGCCACAACGCGCTGGCTGTGGGGCAGGCCACAGGGAGATCGCCCAAGCCGGCGGTCAGCTTGTGCCATACCTGCCGCCAGCCCAGCTCGGCGAACAGGCACCCGGCCAGCAGCAGATACACCACCACCCGCGCCGGCAGCAGCCGAGTACGGGCCTGGACCGCGCGGGTGGCAGCCAACGCCGCATCGACCATCTCGAACGGGATGATCTGGGTCAGCTCTCCCAGATGGCCGGGGGCGAACACGCCCGCGGCGACCCTGCTCGTGGTGGTGATGGTCGCAACGGCAGGAGAGGGGGCAGAATAAGACGGCAACGGGGCTCCCGGGTAGACGCGGATCTTGGTCGACCACGTACTTACCGGAAGCCCCGTTCTCATGTCACCTCGCCACGCCGCACCCCTTGACACCAAGCCGGATCCCTTAACTACACGGCTTTGGGGCTAGTCGCGGCGGACAGCCGTCCGACCTAGTCGCCAGCCTCGCAGAAGATTCGTCGGCGCTGGTCCGAAGAAGCGTCGCCGCCTGCGCCGCCGAGGCTGCGCGGCTTGCGCCGGAGACGAACGACCGCCTCGCACAACTGCGCAACGACCGGAGCTTCAGCGTACGGGCAGTCCTCTCAGTCAACTCGCCGTCGAACAGTAGCTCGACAAGGTGAGCGCTGGTGCGCGTGATCTGCTGGACGGTCCCCTCGACTCGTGCCACGTGTCGCCGGCGGGATTGCCTGCCATGTTCCAGCTTCCAGGAGATGGTCGCGGGCGATACGCACGCACATTGGGGAACTCCTGGGTGACGGCAACAGCCGAGCCGGTAGATCCAGAAGGGCGGCTGCTCGGCGTGTAGTCGGGGTCTTGGACGGCGCGGGGCAGCCTCACGTTGAAGGCGAAGACCTTGGGACCGCGCTGACCAGCCGAACTGCGTCGTGCGCACGCTGGAGACGTACACCGAGATGCCGGCCCTGAGCATGCCGTACCAGCCGTTGCGGGTGCTCGGTGCCATCCACAGGCATGCGCTGGGTAACCTGGGGCCCAGTGAGTTCGCTCACGCCACAGCCCACCGCCTACCCAGAGCACGCGACCCAGACGGCGCTGGTCACCAGGCATCTTGATGCCGCTGATGAAGCTTGCCGGGGCCGGATACAGCGGCGTGACATGCTTGGCGGGCTCCTGCATGAGTACCCGCGAGTTGCATGAACGAGTTTCCGTACCCCACGCGCGGCGGCGAAGCCGGTGATGATGAACCCGGCCAGGTACATGTGGATCAGCTCGTGCCAGAAGAACGAGTTGGCGAACAGTGCCGAGAAAGGATGGACGTCCACCACCCTGCCGTCGCGCAGCGCAAAGCCGCCAGGGTGGTTCATCCAGCCGTTGACCGAGATGACGAACAGCGAGCCCGCGAAGCCCGCCACCACCACGGGAATGCCGGACAGCAGGTGCATGCGCGGCGAGAGCCGGTCCCAGCCGTAGACGTAGATGGCGATGAAGATCGCCTCGAGGAAGAACGAGAAGCCCTCGGCGGCGAAGGCCACACCGAAGACGTCGCCGAACGCGGCCATGAAGGCCGGCCACAGCAGCCCCAGCTCGAACGACAGCACCGTGCCGGTGACCACCCCCGCGGCGAACAGCGCGATCATCACCCTCGACCAGCGCCGGGCGATGGTGCGGTACAGCGGATCGCCGGTGCGCACGTACCGCCATTCGGTGAACACGACAAACGAGGGGAACGCAATCGCAAAGCACACCAGCGGGATGTGCACGGCAAACGACATCGCCTGCATCTGACGAGCCTGGAACAGGTAGTCCTGGCTCATCGGCGCCGACTCTTCGGGCAGGGCCCGCCATGCCACCGAAATGGCGCAGCGCAATGTTGTCCGGACGTCAGGGTCTGAGCCAACACGAATCCCTCGTTCGCCAGCCGACCAAGGATGCCGCGCAGGCGGGTACCCTCAGTCCCCTCCGGCATGCGCTTCCGGCACAGGTGTCATGGGTCATCGCTGCGCTGCTGGGCTCGCTTCGCCGGTTCCATTGCGAGCTGGGGCCCATGCGATGACCTGGCGCGCCTGCGGTCCTCGACCGCCAGGAGGGCGACGCTCAGCCAGCCGATGCCGACCAGGCCGATCAGAGTCAGCACCCGGTAGACGAGCACGGCCGCGCCGGCGTGGGCGCCTCGCACGCCATAGGCGACAAATGTGGCGACCAGTCCGGCCTCGACGATCCCGAGCCCGCCGGGGGTGATGCCGATGCTGCTCACCACCTTCGCCCCCGCAAAAGCCAGCAACACCGCCCCCCATGGGACCGGGGCGTGGACCGCCGCAAACGACAGTGCCAGGCAGGCGGCGTCCAGCAGCCAGTTGACCACCGACAGCCCCCAGGCCGCCGACCACAGCCCCATCGACGGGTGCACGTGCCCGAGCGAGCGGGCGGTCCGACAGAAGCCCTGCGTGAGCCTGCCCACGAGGCGGCCGACCTGCCCCAGGTGCACCTCGGTCCAGCCCACGGTGCGCAGCATGAACCGCGGATGGCGAAACAACAGCGCCGCCCCGCCCGAGCCGGCGACCACCACACCGAGCAGCGGCAGCAGGATCGACTCGGCGCCATCCCCGGCGATCACCGCACCGGCGAGTGCCAGCGTCGCCAGCGCGCAGAAGTTGATCGCCCCGATCGCCAGCTCACTCCAGGCCGCCACCGCGGTGTTGGCGCCAAAGCGCCGGTAGCGGACAAATGAGTAGCCTTCCGCCACGGCCACGCCCGCCGGCACCGACGCCGAGATGGCGTTGCTCGCAAGCGTGACCAGATTCATCCGCGCCCGGTCGGAGGCCACGCCGGCGGCGGCGAGCACCTTCCGCTGCGCCTCGGCCAGCGGCGGCACCGAGGCCAGCTCGGCGGCGAAGGCGACCACGACCCAGGCCCAGTTCAGGTGCCCCAGGGTGGCGCCGAAGCCGGCGAACAGCGCCCGCTCGCGGACGAAGAAGAACGCCGCCGCGGCCAAGGCGGCCAGCCCGAGCCCGTAGCGAAGCAGCATCGAGCGCCGCCCCGCCCGCCTGCCGGTGCGTTCGGACCCTGCCCGACGATCGGAGTCCATCCAGCAAGCCTAGAAGCTCATCGCCGCCCTGGCCGAGGCCTGTGAGCCACTGGCCGCACTCCTCCCTGCCGCCGGAGCGGCTGAATCCCTACCCAGGCTGAGCCGCTGTGGCATTCACGGCGGGTCACCGCGCTCCTGCCGCGGTCGCTCATGCGATCACTGGGACTCCCGGACGATGACCACGGGGCAGTGCGCGTGTTCCGAGACCCGTCGGCTGACTGAGCCGAGCAGCGACCCAGCCACGCCGCCGTGGCCATGCGAGCCCACGACGAGCAGGTCGGCACCAGCCGACGCGTCGATCAGGGCAGCGGCGGCCTTGCCGTGGACCGCGCGACTGTCGATGTTGGCGACGTTCATCGGTGGGCAGACCGGTGACCGCATCGGAGAGGATCTCGTTGGCCTGGCGCTCGAACGGCTCGTCTGAGCCGGAAGGAGGCGGGATCACTCCGATATTGGCCTCCCAGGCCTGGACGACCTCGAGGCCGCTGCCACGGGCACGCGCCTCTTTGGCCGCCCACCGAAGGGCGTGGGCTGAGGACTCGGAGCCGTCCACGCCAACCACGATCCGGCCACCGGCGACACTGTGTGAGGCGGTCATCATGACCTCCAAGAAAGGTAGTCGATCCATACGCGATGGGCATGGGCTGTCCGCACGTACCGTTCATGTAGTTCTTCGGTCCCAGGGCGCCGCTGTTGAGGCGGCGCGACGTCACCGCCCGGCGCGCACCCGCGACAGTGACCGCCGGGTTGACGGATACACGGGACCGCGGGGTGGTACCCGACACTGGGCGGCAGGGACCGTAGCGGGGTGACACCGGCGCGACCTCAAGCGGATCGACAAGATCCTCGTGGACGCGGTGCCCGTCTCGGGCCCGGTCCCCGAAGGCGTGTGACAAAGGGAGGGATCTGATGCCGAAGCTTGCGATTGTCGGCCTTGGGCCAGGGCCTCGGCTTGATCGTGTTTGGGGTGTTCGCGGGAGCTCATGGAAGGCCGAGGAACGCCAGCGCGCGGGCAGGATCACGACCGATGTGGCGCAACCCGGCAGCGATCCGGGTCTGTCCA
>WNGB01009068.1_pt1 | contig 17335 bp, 16 predicted proteins | sample 5400681 | NCBI WGS metagenome assembly WNGB01 (sample SAMN13153367, study PRJNA577476) | soil metagenome | isolation source: 115 cm soil or saprolite under grassland replicate 2 | place: USA:California | collected 2016-06-15 | reverse complement strand
TACGCGCCTCCTGCTACAAGGGCTGCAAACCTAGCGTTGGGCGTCGTCCCACAAATTCTCTCGACTGGGACCGATGGCCAGTAAACCCGGGACAACGGCTTGTAACGAGTCTTTGACCATCATCCCGCTCCTTTGTAAGAGCCATTGATCGATGCGCGATACAACGCATTTATATGGACCTGACCACTGTCGATCACAGGAAAACCACACTCGTATCCATCAAAAGCAAGAAAAAGATCCGTACCGGCTAATACGATGGTCTCAGCGCCCTGTTTTCGACACAAATCGTTCCCAATGGCGAAGAAAAACTCACGCTGATGTTCAGTAGCATGACCGGTAGTTGCCATGGCGACATATTCGTTATGCGTTGCATCGAAGCTATCCCCTTCGGGCACCACAACCTCTACTGCGGAAATACCGCCGTACAAACGGGATGCCATAACCACTCGTGTCCCCAACAGACCGACTCGGCGGAGCTTGCGATGCACGAGTTCTGCCTCAAGTTCCGGGATCGCGTTGATGATCGGTAATGGGGACAGTGTCTCGAACTCGCGCATGCAAAAATGTCCCGCTATTGAAGTCACCGCCACCACCTCTGCCCCCGCTGCTTGTAGACGCCGCGCCAGACGAAGAAACACCTGCGCTTGCCTGTGCGGCACATTATCGGTCATGTTCTGTATCAGCTCACGTACGTCGGCATGCACGATAGTGAGCTCCATCGCCCGGTTTACAGACACATGTGCTCGCACCAGGCTTCGGTAATAGAACTCAGTGGCAGCTGGTCCAATGCCACCAATTAGCCCAAGATGCATTCTTGACTCCTCCTTTACCCCGTGAAAATTCGGTGCGGACTACTCATTCAGAATGGCAAGCGACTCAGCCTGATATGTGAACCCAAGTTGCACAACGACGGCAATAGCTCATCGACGGACACTGTCCGAATGGAGAGAACGCTGCTAGCTCAGACGCCCAACGGCGTGGCGCTGAGCCGCCCAGCCCACCGGGTTCGCATGAGGCTCGCCCAGTTGCGCGGCGGTCGGCGCCAGCGCCTGGTTGGGCGGCACGTCATCCTCCGTCGATCTCGACCTCGGCCTCGCAGTTTACTGGGGCATTCAAGGGGATCAGCATCCCGATTGATGAGCGGGCGTGGAGGCCGGCATCCGGGCCATACAGCTCAAGAATGAGATCAGAATACCCATTGGTGACGAGTGGCGTTTGATTGAACTCCGGTGCGACATTGACCATGGCGAAGACGTGCAGCCAGGCGGTCACCCGGTCAAGGTCGCCCAGGGCGCGCTTTAAGCTCGCCAAGTGCGCAATAGCTACGCCGCGTGCGGACTGGTAGCCCTCCTCCACGGACACCTCAGCCCCCACCTTCCCAAGCGGCTGCGCAATCGAGCCATCGGGATTCACGGCAATATGGCCCGAGATGTACGCTCGATTCCCACGCACGCGGACCCAACTGAATGGGAGCCGCATGGCCGCTGGCGCCTGCATGGGCGCTGGAAGCACAAGGCCCAGGGCTTCGAGCCGAGCTTCGATCTGCATGGCGGCGCTCCTTACGCATCCAGGTCGGGCAACAGCACGACGCTTTCCTATCCGTTGGGATCTGTGCGTGCGAGGACCGTAATGGCCTCCGATCCGGCAGCACCTTGTGTGCTCCATTGTAGGGCTGAACCCACGGCCTTGTCATCTAACAAAGGTTCATTTTACGGTTCATGTGAGGTTCATGACCGCAGGAGCACGTGCCGATGCGGTTCAGGAAGCATGGACCGCGGATGCAACCGTGTGAGAAGCAGGTCAGCGACTTACAGCAGCCCGAGTTCGATGGCCCGTGCTACCGCCTGCACCCGGTTGCGCACGCCCAATTTCTCGTAAATATTGTGGGTGTGGGATTTGACGCTGCCAACGGCGATCGTGAGTTGTGCTGCGATCTCCTGATAGGAGAGGCCAGCAACGAGGAGGCGCAAGAGTTCGCGTTCCCGCGGCGTGAGTGGCTCGATCAGCGGTTGCGCGTCTGGTTGCGAGGAACGACCGGCGGGGGAGCCGATGTCGGGTTGCGCTTCCACTGCCGCTAATTCAGCCTGTAGCTGCGTTGTCAATGCTTCCAGATCGTTCACCTGGCCTCGCCCGCGGACACGTGGCGACATCCGGCCGCTGTGCTGTTCAAGCAGGCGCTGTGCGCGGTCCCGCGCCTCACGGGTGGTAGCCGCATGATCCCGAACAAAGAGAAGTACTTCTATCCCTCGTTCCTGACCACCGGTTTGCAGCAGGAGGTGCCCGATACTGATCAAGAGGGAAAGTCGGAGGGCAATGAAGTGCGCGTTCGTGGCGATGTGGAGCGCATCGTGCAAGTGCTGGGCTGCGGCTTGGACCTGGCCGCGGGCAGAGAGTGCCTGTCCCAAACCGTCCAGTGCGGTGACCAACCCGCCCTGGTCGTTAATGTCGCGGTAGATCGCGAGACTCTGCCGATAGCGGTCTTCGGCTGTCTCACTGTTCCCTTGCAGGAGCGCCACGGCCCCCAGGTGGGTCAGGGCAACAGCCATCCCCCCTGGATCGCCGAATTCCTCGCGCAGCGTGTAACTTGCCTGGTAGTAGCGCCTGGCTTGCTCATACGCGCCAAGGGCGCGGGCGGCATGTCCTAGCTCATGAAGGCAATAGGCCATGAACCAGCGATCCTGTGTCGCCTGCGCCACCGCATAGGCCGCCTGGGCGTGCTCGTGCGCCGCCTGATACTGTCCTTGCGCCAGATGGATACCAGCCAGAAAGTAGTCGGCGGTCCGTTGATTCCCGCGATGGCCGTCTCGTTCGCTCAGTTGGCGCACCTGTTCCAACAGGTGCTGTGCTTCGGCGTAGTCACCGCGCAGTGACGCCAGCAGGCCCAGGCCGAGGCGGGGATCGGAGACGTGTGCATACCTGGGTGGTTCATCGAGGTGATGATACACGGCGTGACAGCGCTCAAACAGCGACTGGGCCTGCTCAAGCCGGCCCAGTCGCACGCAGAGCCATCCCTGCTGGTAGAGCAGCAACGATGCACCGGGGTGCGCAGCCAGGGTTTCGTCAGAGAGGCCTTGCACCGCCCGCTCCCACAGCTGCGCTCCTTCCAGATAGCGACCGCGGAACTGACAGAACAGATACAGGGCATTCGCCGCGCCCACCAGGGCGCCGATGTTGCGACGCTCGACCGCCCAGTGCCAGGCCGCCCGCACATTGTCAAGCTCGGCGGCGATCTCGGCCACGGCTTGCAGTTGTTGACCACCATTCATATCGGCGTTGCGGTCACGCAGGAACGTGGTGTAGTAGGCACAATGCCGATCGCGCGTGTGGATGACCTCTTGTGACGAGGAGTGCGCCAGCCGTTCTTCGGCATACTGACGCAACAACTCGTGGATCTGGTACCGTCCGTCTGGTTCTAAGTACAGCAGGGATTTGCGGATGAGTGTCGCGAGGATAGGCAGCGCGGCGGCGGCAATGTGCTCGGCGGCCTCACGACGAAATCCACCGCGGAAGACCGCCAGGTGCCCAAAGACGCTGCGCTCGTCCGGGCTGAGCAGCGTCCACGACTGGTCGAACACAGCTTGCATGCTGCGGTGGCGGTCCGGGATGTTGCGCAGGTCGGTTTGGAGAAACTGCAACTTGCGTCCGATCTCGGCGGCGATGACGTCGCAGCGCAACACGTTTGTCCATGAGGCCGCCAGCTCGACCGCTAAAGGCACGCCCTCCACGCGTCGGCACACACGCACAACGCCAGCCTGCTCATCGGCCAAGGAAAAATCGCCACAGACCCGACTGGCGCGCTCGACGAAGAGTTGAATCACCCCATAGCTCTCCAGATCATCAACCTGTTCGCTCGTCGGTACCGGCATCGCGCCGACGCCATAGCGCCATTCTTCCTGCAGTTTGAGTGCTTCACGCGAGGTGACAAGCAGTTTGAGAGCCGGGGCCGCCTGGAGCAGGTCGGGCAGGAGCTCGGCGCCGCCTTCCTTGAGCAGGTGCTCGAAATTGTCCAGGATCAGCAGGAGTTCTTTATCGGACAGATAGTTGCGGAGCTGCGCCTTCGGATCAGTGGGAGTGGATAACGGAACCTCGAGCACATCTGCCACAGCGGTGACCAGCAATTCGGCCGATCTGACAGGCTGGAGGGCAACGAACCAAACGCCATGCGCGAAGGTATCCAGCACACCAGTAGCCGTTCGAATGGCGAGGCGAGTCTTGCCGATTCCCCCTGCACCGGTGAGGGTGAGCAGCCGACAGTTTGGATCAGTCAGGCGCTCAGTAATCTCGGCGATTTCAATTTGCCTTCCAAAGAACGGCGTGGGCTGAGACGGGACATGGTGAATGCGTATGGAGAACACGGATGCGTTCATACTGGTTCGCTGCCGCACGCGAGCGACCCTTTCCGTGATGTCGCCATGTGTCAGCCGCCTCCCGCAACCGTCGCACTGGGAGGTTGACCGTAGCCGAACCGGAACACGGGACACGGGCAACGGAACCGCACGGCATGAGGGGCAATGCTGAACAACGCCGGAGGCGAGTCCCTCTCCTATTCACCGAGCCGCATCTGTTTAGCGACCTCGTGAATAGCATCTACATAGGTGTCATCTTTACGTTGGACGCGCAGGGAAAGTTCCTTGAAAGGCAGAAGGTTACGACTCTCGGGCTCATGCTCGCTGGCCCATGCGGCCCAAGCATTATGTACGTCTTCTGCCGTTACGTCCTGCCCTTTGGCTAGTAGCAGGACGGCATAGAGGCGATATAGCGGCAAATCCTCGTCTGACGCAGCTGCCTCGGGGTCAGCGGTCCTCCGGATTTCTGCCGCGATCTTATCTAGGTAAGAGTATGTCGTTTGCATTTAGGCGGTCCTGGATGGCTGTCTTTTCGATGAGGGCATACGCTTACAACTATGCTCTTGATAGTTGGGCTTACTTAGCCCTAGGATACCAGCTTCGTCAAGGATCATGACAGCGTATATCAAGCTAGAACATCCTGGGCTGCTCGACTGGTTAACGTGTTGGGGCAATCTGGGGAGGCGCTGTTGTTGCGTAGTATGATAAACTACCACTACAATTGTTCGGCACCTAGCGGGAGGGGAAACCATGAGCGACTTCAATCAGGCCATCATCGCCGAGTTTCGCGCCAATGACGGCAAGGTCGGCGGGTATTTCGCCGGCGCTAACATGCTCCTGCTTCACACCGTCGGAGCCAAGAGCGGCCAAGCCCGCACGAATCCGTTGGTCTACGTCACCGATGGTGACCGCCTCGTAGTGACTGCGTCCAAGAGTGGAGCGGATACTAACCCCGACTGGTACTACGGGCACCGACGAGCAGCTATGCAACAGTGAGGTAGTACTATATGTTTAGCCCACAGGATGCCGGCGCGTGAGCTGCCTATGCCGTTTTTCTTTAATTGCTTTTTGTATTATCACCACTAAGCCTTACGAAGCCTTCAAAGACATACGCTGCCAGTTTACAAGTTGTGCCGAATCTCCAAGAAGCTGACGCGGTAGGATCGCTGAGCCGCTGACGGAATGAGGCCGCTGAGCAGATCGTGCTCAGCGGCCTCGTCGATATGTGGGTGACGTCTGTGGTATGCCCACATCAGTCACTATGGGCATCCGCTCAATTCGCTCCCGGAATCCACCGGCAGCTCCTCCACTACCCTTGCAGTCTTAACTTTTCGCCGGGTGGTGGGAGTGCAAAGATAGTGTACTCCTTCACGCCCCCACCTGATCCGCCGCCGCGCTTGGCGTACTCGGCGGGGCAGCTGGCGTCCCGTCCGGCGCCTGCTGTGGCACGACGGCCGGAGACGCGGGGATATCGGTGGGCAGCGCGGGGATATCGGTGGGCGGCACGGGGATATCGGTGGGCAGCGCGGGGATATCGATGGGCGGCGCGGGGATATCGGTGGGCGGCGCGGGGATATCGGTGGGCAGCGCGAGGATATCGGTGGGCAGCGCGGGGATATCGGTGGGTGGCGCGGGCGTATCCGTGGGCGGCACGGGCGTGCTTGCCGGAATCGCTGGCAGGGTACTGGTCGCGCGCGCTGCCGTAGTGCTGGTCGGCTGCGGCGACACGGCACTGGTTGGCTGCGCAGTTGCAGGCAGCGGAGCGTCCGCCGGCGCCTGAGCTGGGCGCGGTAGCCTGGTTGGGCGGGGAGTACCTGGCGAGCGGGCTGACGGCGTCGAGCGAGCGGGTCCGGCGATCGGTGCGGAATCGCCGGGCGACTGTTTCGGCGTCGCGGTCGCCGCCACGATCGGCCTGGGCGATTGCGTGACCTGCGCCGTTGGGGATCGGCGCGGGCCTGGTGTCGGGCTGGCCGGCGTGGGCAGCGCCAGGCCGAGCAGCGGCCCGCGTGTCTGCTCGGCGATCAGGTCGCGCAGTGTATCGCTGATCACGGCGCTCTCCAGCGGCGGAATCTGCTGGACGCGTGCGGCGCGCGGGTCGGCGCGGTAATCGGCGCTGATCCGCAGCGGCCGGCTCGCGGATGCCAGCACCGTCGTGTCGAAGGCCTGGCCGATCACCAGCAGCCCACATACGAACGCGAATGCCAGCAGCACCAGCCAGATCGCCGCGCCGGACCAGTCGATCTCACGCCGCATCGGCGTCCTCCCAGCACTCGACCGCATAGACGCGGACGCGCACGCTCTTGCCTTTGAGCTGCCGCAGGCCGCGGTCGATGGTGTGCAGGCCGGCCGGTCGCTCCAGCGCCTGGTAGGTCGCCTGGCTGATCAGGATGTCGGTGCCTAGCTTGCGGTTGAGCGTCTGGATGCGGGCGCTCAGGTTGACGGCGTCGCCGATCGCCGTGTACTCCATACGCCGCTCGGTGCCGATCAGGCCGGCGACCACGGTACCGGTGTTGATGCCCAGGCCGGCGACCAGCGATGGCGCTGCCGCGGCCGTGCGGCGCTCGTTCAGCTCGCGCAGGCCGGCGCGGATCGTCAGGGCCGCGCGCACGGCCGCGGATGCGCTGGCCCGCGGGTTGGCCTGCTCGTCGGTCAGTCCGAACAGCACCAGCGTCGAGTCGCCACCAAACTTGTTGACGATCCCGCCGTGGCGATCGGCCGCGTCGACGACGATCCGAAAGTAATCGTTCAGCCCCGCGATCACCACGGCCGGGTCTTCCTGCTCGGAGAGCGCTGTGAAATCGCGCAGGTCGGTGAACAGAATCGTGAGCAGCTTGGTCTCACCGCTGAGGTCGAGTGGGTGGCTGAGCACCAGCCGGGCCACTGTCGGACTGACGAAGCGGCCGAGGATGTCGTGCATGCGCTCGCGCTCGCGCAGGCCGCCGATCATCGTGTTGAACGAGGTTGTCAGCGCGCCGACCTCGTCGCGTGTGGTGACTGGAAGGGTATGATCGAGATCGCCCGCGGCCACGCCCTCTGCGGCGCTGACCAGCGCGGTAATCGGCCGTGTAATTCGCCGGGCGAGCACGATGCCGAGCATGAATGTCGCCACCAGCCCCAGGCCGAAGATCGGCAGCAGAGTCAGCTGATCCTGCTCGAACAGCCCATCCTGGCCGGCGGTCGAGAGCGCAACGCCGATGAACTGCGGTCGTGCGCTGCCGCGCAGCGTCAGCGGTGCGACGATCTCGCCGTAGTCCCGGCTGCCCAGCGTGATCGTGCGGTATTGTGGGCGCCCGGCACGTGCGGCCGAGTCGAGCGCGGCCGGCAGCTCCGCGCCGAGCGAGGTGGCCAGCGGCGTGCCGCCAGCCGCGTACAGCGTCACGTCGGCCAGGGTCGAGCCGCGCCAGCGCTCCACCAGCGTGCGCGCAGTCGTGCCGACCAGCAGCGCGCCGACCTGCGATGCGCCGTCGTAGATCGGGGCGACAGTGTAGAGCACCGGCTCGCCGCGATCGTCCGCCAGCTCGACGTACTTATCGCCCTGGGCGTCGCTGGCGTGCTGCAGCACCGCGACGACGCCCGGCCAGCCGGCAAGATCGGAGCTGTTCGCGACGGCGCTCATATCGGCGCCGTGGCTGTGGATCGTGGCCAGCGTGCGGCCGGCCGCGTCGACCACGACGATCCGCTCGATCGACTGGCTCACGGCGTACGGTGCGACCAGATTCAGCAGCCTCTTCGAATCGCCGGCCCGCACCGCCCCCGGCAAACCAATCAGCCGCGACAGCGTGCGCACGTCGGCGACCTGGGCTTGCTCGGTGCGCACTACGCTGTCGCCGACGCGCACGCGCGCGTCGTCGATCTGCCGGGCGAACTCGGTTGTCACCTTGGCTGCCTGGGTGCGGGCGACCACGTAGATTGTCGCGAGCGCGAGGATCAACGCCAGGACGACATATGGCAGCGTGATCTTAAAGCTCAGGCGCGGGGCGAAGAACGGACGTTGCGACACAACCATACGAGCTCCACGTTGGCGCGGCTTCGCGCTCTGGGAAGGCTTGAGCCATATGCGGCTGCGACGTAGCTGCGTATGGAAATAAGTGTACTCGCCGGATTTGTCGTCGGCAACGGTTTTTTATTAACGGCCGGTTACAGGGTCATCAAAGAATGTACAGATCGTGTTAACCCGTCGCGTAGGGGCGAGGTGACGGGACCCCTACCCGACGTCCTCGCGCGTCACCCCGGGGAACTCGAGGATGAAATCGGCGCCGTAGGCCGTCGCGGGGGTCTGAAAGCCGGCCGGCGCGTCCCCGGCCAGCACCCGCTGGACGATCGCCAGCGTTGTCATGGCGGTGAGGGTGTAGCCCTCCGGCGCGCGCAGCCGCGCGACGCAGCGCGCACCGGCAGCGTCCTCCACCTCGCCCCATAGCAGGCTTAGCCCGCGCGCGCGCTCGGCGTCGCTCGGGCCGGGCGGTTGGCGGCGGATCATACCCTTGAGGACGCGCTGGGCCGGGGCCGTGCCGAGCAGCCAGCCGAGGCGGCGGCTGGCCACCATCAGCCGGCGCATGCTCGCGGGCAGCGCGCTGTAGACCTCGATGTTCGGGATGCCGGTGCTGTAGAAGGCGGTGGACACGTCGCCCCAGGGGAGCGCGACCGCCGCGGCCGACCGATCGCCAAAGTCGATCGTGCGAGTCTTGTGTGCGGCCGGCACGGAGACGAGCTGCCCATCCTGGCGCACCAGCCCGCCGCGGTGGAGGTTTTCGACCGCCGTCGTGGCCGTGCCCCACGACACGCGGCTGAGCGTCAGAAAGGCCAGCGCCAGCCGGCATGCGCCGGGCAGCCGGCGCTTGAGGTGCGCCGCCAGGCAGTCCGACGGCACCACGTCGAAGCCCGCGCCGGGCAGCAGCATGATGCCGGCGGCTTTCGCCTGGGCGTCGCGCCGTGCCAGCGCCTCGAACACCGCGGCCTCGCCGGTGATGTCGAGATAGTGGGTCTTTTTGCGCAGGCACCCGTCGACCATCGGCCGGGCGGTGTGTGCAAACGGGCCGGCGCAGTGCAGCGCCACTGTGACACCGTCCAGCGCCACATCCAGCGCTGCCGCATCGTCCAGGGCGAAGACGCGGTACTCCAGCCCGAGAGCGCCGGCCTGCGCCACGATCGCGTCGCGGTTGCGTCCGGCCAGGATCGGGCGCATCCCGCGCTCCGCCGCCATCCGCGCAATCAGGGCGCCGGTGTAGCCGTTTGCCCCATAGATCAGACAAGGTGTCGATGGCACGCGTGCCTCCTGGATAAGCTTGGCAATCCGTATTGTCGCATGTTCGCCAGGGGCGTGCAATCGGCGCGCGCGAACGATTGGCAGATCTTAAAAAGATGTAATACGCATCGTCGATTTTCACATTGACGTCTCATGCATGTAGCACTATACTAGGTCGTATCGCGGAGGAGATTTCTACCAAAAATACACCAGGGCAGCTGCGCTCTGGTGTGTCTTCGTTTTGATCGTGTTTGGCAGAGGGCGCTCACTCCTTTCGCGCCCACGTGTGCAGCGACTCGCAGTTCATCGGAGCCGAACATTCGACAGGTTGTGAGGAATTCCATGATCGACCTCCAGAAGCTGTTTATCGACGTCTTCGACCCGCAGCCTGGCGAGATCGCGCTGGTGCTGCACGACGCGCCGCATGGTCTGCTGTGTGATACTTCTGCCTGGGCGCGTCGCCGCGCGATGGCCGCGCGATGGCATGCCGCGCTGCTCCAGCTCGGCGCACGGCGCAACTTCCGCGTGCTGCCGCTGACCAGCTATCCGGCCACCGGCGCGCACAACGCCCAGCTCCCCGAGCAGGGCTCCCAGGGCAGTGCGCCGGTCCGCCTGTCCGCCCTGGCGAGCCAGGCAACGCTGGTGCTGGCGCTGACGCAGTTCTCGGCGTCGGCGCCACTGATCGGCTGGACGCAGCGGTTCCCGCGGCTGCGCGTGGCCTCGCTACCGACGGTCGCCCCCGAGATGGAGGAGACCGCCCTGGCGGCCGACTATGCCCAGGTGGCGCGGTCGTGCGCGCTGCTGCGCGACCGGCTGAACGCGGCCGATTACGCGCGTCTCAGCTTTTCCAATGGCGATAAGCTGACGCTGGATCTGCGGTTTCGCGCAGCGCATGTGGACGACGGCCAGCTGCACTCGGACAAGGCACCGCCGCGGCTGGTCAATCTGCCGAGCGGTGAGGCGTACCAGGCGATCTACGAAGGTGAGCGGTCGGGCGTGCCGAGCGCGACACGAGGCGTGCTGCCGGTCGAGTGGCGCGGCGACGTGGTCCGGCTGGAGATCGACTGCAACCGCGTGGTCGACGTGCTCGGGCGCAACGAGGCAGCCGACGACCTGCGCAACTTCCTGGCGACCGACGGCGCGCGGCGCAACGTGGCCGAGCTGGGCCTGGGCTGCAACCCGAAGGCGCGGGTCTGGGGCAACGTGCTCGAAGACGAGAAGGCCGGCCCGCACATCGCCCTGGGACGCAGCGAGCATCTGGGCGGCGTGATCGGCCCCGATGCCTTCGAGGACCCGCGCCACGTCTGGCACCAGGATTTTGTGTATACCAGAGAGTGCGCGAACCACGTCGCCGAGATGATCCTGCTCGACTCCGGCGGCCAGCCCGACCTGCTGGTGGTCAATGGGCGCTACGTCGAGGCTCTGGAGGTCGGAATCTAGCCTGACACGGTGACGGGGTGACGGGGTGACAGGGTGACATTCATCCGGGAGCGTGTCACCTTGTCACCTTGTCACCTTGTCACGACTCTCAATCCACAGCTTCCTCCTCCACGGGGGTTGCCGGTTGACTGGGCACAACCTCGGCCTCCGGCTCCACGGATGCTCCCTTCCGCCCGATCCCCAGCGACGCGCCGGCCAGCATGAGCGCGGCGCGCGTCTGCGCGAGGATGTCGTCGAGCAGGCTGGGGTTCGGCTGCTCGACCGGCAGCTGCATTACGAAGTGGTTGAGCACCTCCGACTTTGCACGCAGCAGATCGTCCCACGTCGCGCCGGGGTGGTCGCGCTGAAGCGCCTCCAGGTGCAGCGCGGAGAACTCGCGCAGCTTCGATCGGGTGTCCTCGGTCAGGTGCGCCGCGGCGCCGGCGATGTAGTAGCGCCCGCTGGACGGCACCAGGTGCGCGACCATCACCTCGTCCACCAGGACGTGGCGAGAGCCGGCGTGATCTTCGACATCGATCTCGGGGGCGGTGTCGTCGTACAGATCGCGCGACCAGATCCCCTGGCCTTTCAGCACCCGCAGGGCAACGTACGGCCGCAGGCGCACGCCCGTCCAGCTCTTGAGCAGCTGGGCCTCCTCGTCGCTCAGATCGGGCAGCTCGTCGCCGTCGGCCAGCTGCTCGACCAGCGTGCGGCCGTCTTCGAGCACGTAGTCGAACGCGAACCAGGTCATAAAGCGCTCGGCGCCGCGCCCCTCGAGCTCGTCGAGATCGTCCATCTGGTCGAGCTGGTATTTGCTGTTCCAGAAGCGCTCGAACGCGGCGGGCATCGCGTCTGTGCGAGTCTGCGCCGCCGTCAGGATCTTCGGCATCAGCATGTCGATGGCCCTGCGCAGCCGGCGTCGCTCGGTCTCGGCGGCCTCCTCGATCGGCAGATGGCAGTGCTTATACTTCTTCCCGCTGCCGCATGGGCAAGGGTCGTTTCGTCCGACTTTGGGCATGGGACCTCCGTCCTATCAATCGATCAGTGGTGGGTGGTGGGGTGTGGGGAGGGCTGCGCCGCGCCCCCACACCCCACCCCTGTCCAGATTGTTATGTCGCCGAGCGCCCTGTCTTGACGAGTACCGGCGGCCAACGAGAAGCCGCCGCCGGCAAGGCTGCCGACGGCGGCAATAATAGCACAGATCGAGTTTCAGATATTCACATCTCGGCGGCAGATTGAGCCGCCAGGATCACGAGATCGCCCGCCGCCGCGCTGGCAGCGCCGGCGTCTCGCGTGGTGCGTCGTGGGCGCGGGTGGTCGGCAGCGCGAGCGCGAAGGTCGCGCCCTGGCCGGGCGCGCTGCGCACCGTCAGCGTACCACCGTAGCCCTCGACGATCGCGCGGCTGGTGCTCAGGCCCAGCCCGCCGCCGCCCTCGCGCGTGGTCGTGAAGGGCTGAAAGATCGCCCCCTGGTGCTCGCGTGCGATCCCCTGGCCGGTGTCGGTCACCTCGACCACCACACGCTCGTCGGCCAAGAAGCTGCGCAGCGTCAGCACGCCGCCGGCAGGCATTGCCGCGATCGCGTTGATGATCAGGTTGACCAGCACCTCGCGCAGCTCGGCGGCATACGCGCGCACCGGCGGGACCGGCCCCAGCGTCGTTCGCACGGCGATCTCCGGCCGGGCCTCCCAGAATGGCCGTGTCAGGCTGAGCGCGTCCTGCGCCAGCGCCGACAGCACGACCGACTGCGTGGTAGGGCCGGCGCTGGCCGGTCCTTTCACAGCCAGCATGCGGCGCATCAGGAAGTGACCGTCGCTGGCCGCCTGGACGATCGTCAGCAGGTCGCGCTGGAGCGCCGGCGGGGCGGCCAGCTGGATGATCTGCGCGTGGCCCATCACCGAGGCGAACAGATTGCCGATGTCGTGGGCCGCGCCGACGGCGAGCGTGGCGCGCAGCCGCACCTCCTCGTTCTCGCGCAGGCGTCGCTCGAGCGCGGCGGCGTGCTCGTCGCGCGCCGCGATCTCGTCGCGCGACTGGTCGTAGAGCAGGCGCAGGGCGATCAGCGCGGCGAGCTGCCCGGCCAGCGCCAGGGCGCCGGCGTCGAGCGGCGCGCGCGGGCGCGCCAGCACCAGCCAGCCGAGATGCTGCCCTGCGCCGCTCAGCGGCAGCGTTGTGACGGCCGCGAAGCCCTGCTTGCCCAACCACTCGCCGAAGCTGGCGGCGCTGCGCCCCGCCGCCCCAGGCGGGGCGTCGCCGGGCTCGCCCGCCAGCAACCGATGCGGGCCGCCGGACCAAGCGCTCGCGAGCAGGTCGACGCGTGTCGCAGGTAGCACCCTCGGGAGCGCCCGGCGCAGCGTCGCCAGGAACGACCGGCTATCGGTCGCCTCGGCGAGCAGCCGCAACAGGGAGGCCACATCGGCCGGGTCGGGGGTCGGATGTGTGCTGGATCCGGTTGTCATAGCTTGCCTCGATGATTTTAGATTTTGGATTTTGGATTTTAGATTGAGCTGCGCTGCGTAATCCAAAATCCGAAATCGCAAATCCAAAATCAGGCGGCGGCGCCGTCCACCACGTCGGCCAGGTCGGACAGAAACTCGCCGACGGTGCGGGCGCGCGCGCGGATATCGGCGAGCGTGGCGCGGTCGCGCGCGTCGAGCGCGAGCACGAAGTGTGGGTGCGCGGCCGCCGCGTCGAGCGGGTCGCGCAGCAGGCTCTCGGCCACCGACGGGTTGGCGGCGGCCAGCAGGGCCAGGCGTGTCAGCGCCGGCCGGGCGCTCTGGCCGGCGATCAGGTGCGCGCGCTGATCGGATGGCGCCGGGGCGGCGCGAAACGAGAGCATCGGTTGGTCCCTTTCTTCGCTTGCATGGCTACGAGCGTCGCCGACAGGACCACCACGTCCTTTGAGCCCATCAGCAGTGTTCCGGGAACGAAATTGTGACCGATGCGCGCCAGCGTGTCGGCGTGGATCGGCATCGCGCCGCCGTGGAACGCCATGACCAGCAGGTTCATGATCACGCCCACGGCGACGGTCGGCACGCCGGCGATCGACCAGTTGCACAGGCACCAGATGAAGATCGCGGCGACTGACACCAGGAACATGCCCGCTATCCAGATGCCGAACAGGCTGCCGAGCTGCGGCACGGCGGCGATCGCCAGCAGCAGCCAGTAGCGCGGCATCCGTGGCGGCCGCCAGATCGCCAGGGCGCCCCCGGCCACGGCGAGCGTCAGGTAGAGCGTCAGGACTGTCATACGCCTAGTTGCCCGAGAGGCGGATGGAGCTGCGGACTCCGGGCGGGCCATACGGCGCGGTGCCGGCAAGCAGCAGGGTGCCGATCACCAGGGCGGCGGCCAGGGCGCGCAAAATCTTCGACTTCATGAATCGTCCTCCTTCTTGTGTGCACGAGCTCTTCAGGCAAAGATGGAGTCTGGGCGGGGTTACAGGGGGAGGGCGACCCTCCCCTTGCCCCTGCCGATCCATTGGATGACACAACAGTAATGTAGGCGGTTGACTCGGAGTTGACGCCGTGTTGACTCTACGGGCCAGGGCAGTAGACGCTACGACAACCGTTGTTGTCACGAAATAGGATTCACGCACAATTTGACCTAGCATGCGCGTTCCCCACCCTTGCCCTCACCGGATGCGTCTGCTATACTGAAACCTGCCCGCGTTCCATCTATCTCCCGGCGCGCCCGATCCGCGGTGGCACGCCAGACGCACAAGGAGCGGCGCATGGCTCGGCTATCGGTAGAGATCAACGGCGAGCAGCGCACCTTCGCCCTGACCGATAAGGGCGTTCATATCGGCCGTGCGCTCGACAACGATATTGTGCTCAACCACGCGATCGTCTCCCGCCGCCACGCACAGGTTGAGCTGCGTGGCCGCTCCGCCTGGGTAACCGACCTCAACAGCCGCAACGGCATCTCCGTCAACCGGCTGCGCGTGAAGGAAGAGCATCTCCACGACGGCGATATCCTGCAGGTCGGGCCGTTCGAGATCCGCTTCGAGGACCGCGCTGCCCAGAGCGTGGTGCTGGACGACAACCGCTACTTCCCGCTGGCCGCCGAGGCCAAGGCCGTCAGTTTGAGCGACCTGCCCGAGCTGGCGCTCGACCTCAAAGAGTTCTACCGCATCAGCAAGCGGCTCAACAGCATCCTGAGCTTGCACGAGCTGCTCGACGCCGTGATGGAAGAGGTGCTGCAGGCCGTGCCGGCCCAGCGCGGCCTGCTGCTGCTGCGCAAGGGCAGCGAGCTGGTGCCGATGGTCATCCACCCCGCCAGCCAGGGCGATGTGGCGATCAGCTCGACGATCGCGCGCAAGGCGGTCGAGGCGAACGAGGCCGTGCTGACGCGCGACGCGCGGCTGGACTTCGCCGGCTCCCAGAGCATCATCAGCGCCAACATCCGATCGGCGATCTGCGCCCCGCTGCTCAGCGAGGGCACCGCGGTCGGTCTGATCTACGTCGACTCGCCGGGGCGCGACCAGTTCAACGAGCACCAGCGCGACCTGCTCGCGGCCGTCGCGAACCAGGCGGCCACGGCGATCGGGCGCGCGCAGCTGACCGAGGAGCTGCGCCAGCAGGCCCAGCTGCGCCAGAACTTCGAGCGCTTCATGTCGCCGAACGTCGCGCAGCTCATGGCCACCTACTTCGCGCAGCATGGCCAGCTCTGGGAGCCGCAGGAGCTGATTGTGAGCGTGCTCTTCGCCGACGTGAAGGGCTTCACCTCGCTCTCGGAGACGCTCTCGCCGCGCGACGTGCAGGATCTGCTGAACGAGTACTTCCACGAGATGACCGAGGTGATCTTTCAGTATGACGGCACGCTCGACAAATATATTGGCGACGGGATCATGGCGGTCTTCGGCGCGCCGCAGCTGGCCGCGCCGATCGATCCGGAGGTCTCGGCGGTGCAGGCGGTCGACGCGTCGCTCGGCATGATCGCGGCGCACCGGCGCCTGATCGAGCGGCTCGATCCGGCGAAGGCGTTTGCGTTTCGGATCGGCATCAACACCGGGCCGGTCTACGCCGGCTTCTTCGGCACGCGCCAGCGCCTGGAGTACACAGTCATGGGCGACACCGTCAACACCGCGTCGCGGCTGGAGGGCAAGTCCGACTTGAACAGCGTGCTGATCAGCGAGGCCACCCGCCGCGCGATCGGCGAGACGTTCGTGGTCCAGGAGATGGGCGACTTCCAGCTGAAGGGCAAGGCGCACCTGGTGCACACCTACAAGGTACTCAGGCGCGCCTGACCCGCAATCTTCGCGCAGCGCTGCCTGGTACGCCTGATCCTAAGGCGGGGGGGGGGGGGGGGGGGGGGGGGGGGGGGCACAGCCCCGCCCCCACCCCCACCCCAGCCCAGATTGTTAAGAGAAAAAGTACCGCCCTGCCGAAGGCGAAAAGCAGCGGCACGCGAGACCTGCTATAATGGTGCGGTCAACGCCCGCGATGGCGTTTATAGCATAGATTCAGCATTATCTGGCGCAAGATACCGCAGTCGTGTGTTGGAATCAGGATAGATGCACTGTCCGTCCGTTCGATCGAGGGTTTCGTAGATCCATTGCTGGCGCGCCGTTGCGCGCGCCATGCCAGTCGCCCGGCGACCTGATACACGTCCTGCGCCGCTATATCCTGCGCCTACCACGGAGCATCGACATGCCTGTTGTGGTAGGAATTCGTTTTAAGGACTCCGGCAAGACCTATTTCTTCGACCCCAATGGTGTAGAGACGCTCGAGCGTGGCGATTCGGTGATCGTCGAGACGGTGCGCGGCCTGGAGCTGGCCAAGGTCGCCCGTGAGCCGCACGAGGTCTCCGATGCCGACGTCGTCGGCGAGCTGAAGCCGGTGGTGCGCCGCGCCGAGGCGGCCGACTTCGAGCGGATGCGGCTGCTCGGCGCGCGCCACGACGAGGTGCTGGATCGCTGCGCCGAGAAGATCCACGAGCACAGCCTGCCGATGCGGCTGGTCAAGGCCGAGTACAGCTTCGACGGATCGCGCCTGACCTTCTACTTTACCTCCGAGAAACGAGTCGACTTCCGCATGCTGGTGCGCGATCTGGCGCGTACGTTCAAGACCCGGATCGAGCTGCGCCAGATCGGCCCCCGCGACGAGGCCAAGCTGCTCGGCGGCATCGGGCCGTGCGGCCGGCTGCTGTGCTGCGCGACCTTCCTGCCCGACTACGCGCGCGTCTCGATCAAGATGGCGAAGGACCAGGACCTGCCGCTGAATCCGACCAAGATCAGCGGGGTGTGCGGCCGGCTGCTCTGCTGCCTCTCCTACGAGCACGAGCAGTATCTTACGATCAAGTCCGAGCTGCCGAAGAAGGGTGCCTGGGTA
>WNGB01017402.1_pt1 | contig 17338 bp, 14 predicted proteins | sample 5400681 | NCBI WGS metagenome assembly WNGB01 (sample SAMN13153367, study PRJNA577476) | soil metagenome | isolation source: 115 cm soil or saprolite under grassland replicate 2 | place: USA:California | collected 2016-06-15 | reverse complement strand
CGCCACTGTGGTTCCGGCCTCGCTCCTGAGCCCCCCGGACCCCTTGTTGACCGGGGGGCTACCGCTCGGCTGTGCGTGGCCGCCCGCCACTGTGGTTCCGGCCTCGCTCCTGAGCCCCCCGGACCCCCGGCCGGGCTGCGAGCTCGACGTCTGGGTGATGGTGCCCTCCTCGCTCGGCGCGCCGCCGCGGGGCGGCGTGGGCCGCCCGACGCGCTTGGCGCGGTTCGATGGTACGCACGCCCGGGCGAAGGGACCATCGGTGAAGACCCTGACCCACCCCGCCGGACCTCCGGGGATCCCGGGGGTGATCACCGATGGTGCCCGCGAGCCCATACGGGCACGCTGTGCCCGGACCGGGTTCGCGGTCCGACGCCCCGGCGAGCCGGCGCCGGCCGGCGCGGGGGGCACGGCACCCGCGGGAACCCGGTCCGGGACTCGACTGACCGACCGAGGACGTGAGCAGCATGAGCGACAGGACCGAACCGCTTCCAGAGCAGCCGCCCCCTGGCCAACCGCCCGACGGGGAGCAGCCGACCGAGCGGCTGAGCCCACCCAGCTCCGCCGGGCCAGCCGCGCCGGCCCCGAGGGGCGGCGAGGAGCCGGCCGGCGTACGGGAGGCCGCCGGCCGGCCACTCCCGGCCGAGCCGGTCCCCGCTGGCCAGGCGCCGCGGGAAGGCTGGCGCCCGCCCGCCGCATCAGGGCCACCACCAGGCGCGGGGCCACCGCCACCGGGTGGCCCTCCTCCGGCGGGCGGTCCTCCCCCAGCGGGCGCGGAGCCGCCGGGCGGTCCTCCCCCAGCGGGCGCGGAGCCGCCGGGCGGTCCTCCCCCAGCGGGCGGTCCTCCCCCAGCGGGCGGCTACCAGCCACCGGGCGCGGAGCCGCCGGGCGGCCCTCCGCCACTGGGCGGCTACCAACCGCCGCCAGGGGCCGGCGGGCCACCGCCAGGTGGGACGTGGCGGCGGCTCACGCGCAGGATGGACCGGCGGGTGTTCGCCGGCGTGGCCAGCGGCCTCGGCGACTACTTCAACGTGGACCCGGTGGTGTTCCGGGTCGCCTTCGTGGTGCTCAGCTTCACCGGTGGCGTCGGGCTGCTGCTGTACGTGGGCCTCTGGATCATGGTCCCGCCCGCCGGCGCCAGCGAGTCGATCGGCCAGGCCGCTCTGCGCCGGCCGAACGCCCGCACCTGGATCGGCATCGGGCTTGTCCTGGTCGCCGTGCTGGTCCTCGGCGGCGAGCTGGGCGTGCAGCGCCCGGGGATCGCCTGGGGCCTGGTGCTGATCACCCTCGGGGTGGTGTTGCTGATCAGGGAACCGTCGGCCGGGTTGGGCGGCGGCGCCCAGGCGCCCGCCGGCGACCTGTCCGCCGGCGGACAGCGGCAGGCGGGCGCCATGGCCACCGGGCCGGCGCCGGCCGCGTGGGGCGGGGGGCCGGCGGCGGCCGGATGGGGACCCCCGCCCCCGGCCGGCGCCTCGCAGACCCCTGGCGGCCTGGGCGGCCCGCCCGCCGCCGGCACCGCAGCCTCGGACCGGACGTGGGGTGGCCCGCCGCCGGGTGGCACCGACGCCATGGCCACGTCCTGGGGCGAGCCGCCCCCGGAGGGCTGGACCGTGCGCCGCGGCCGCTCCAACCTCGGCTGGGTCACCCTCGCGGTCGCCTTCCTCGCCGTCGGGGTGGCCGCGTTCCTCGACAACGTCGGCATGGTAGAGCTGACCATCGGCCGGGTCGTGGCCCTGTTCCTTACCGTGATCGGTGTCGGCCTGATGGCCGGCGCAGTACTCCACCAGCGCTCCGTCCTGCTGGTCCTGCTCGGCGTGCTGCTGGTCCCGGTGGTCATGCTCGCGAGCGTGCTGGACGTGCCGCTGCGGGGCGGGGTCGGGCCGCAGCACTGGCAGCCGCGCTCGGTCGCCGATATCAAGGGCCAGTACGAGCTCGCCGGCGGCGACCTGGTGGTCGACCTCAGCGGAATCAAGTTCGGCAAGGAGCCCACCTCGCTCAACGCCCGCGTCGGCGCCGGCAGGGTGGCCGTCTACCTGCCGGAGGACGTCCCCGTCGAGATGGACGCCAAGACCGGCGTCGGCGTGGTCCAGTTCCCGGACCGCCAGGACGAGGGCGGCGTGCAGGTGAGCACGCACGCCAGCGCGGCGGGATCGGAGCGCGTCGGGCGCCTCAGCCTCGACCTCCAGGCCGGCTACGGCCTCGTCCAGGTGGTGCGCGGCCCGCCACCCCCGGACACGTGGAACTGGGACAAGCACGCGCGGGGCTGGAACGGCGCCCCGGCGGTGGAGGTGGGACGATGAGGAGCAGCCGCATTCCCGACCCGGGCTCGCTGATCGCCGGCATCGCCTTCGCCGGCATCGGCCTGATCTTCCTGGTCGGCGACGTGGAGCTGGCCGACCGCGCCCGTTGGGTGTGGCCCATCGCGCTGGTCGGCCTCGGCGCGGGCCTGCTCGCCGCCGTCCTGCGCCGGCCCGCGGGTGAGACCGCGGACGGCCCCGCCGCCACGACGACCACCGGCGGCGAGGCCGCCTTCCCGCCGGCCGAGCCGTCCACCTCCGCAACGGCGGAGTCTGGCCCGGCGGAGGGCAGCGCGGCCGCGGGTGGCGCGGAAGTGGGCAGCGCGGCGGAGCCTGACGCAGCGGAAGGCACCGCGCCCGGCGACTCGCCGGAGGGGAGGGAGCGGTCGTGACCTGGCCTCGGTCGTGACCGCGCAGCGGTCCTCGTCGGTGGTGGCCTAGCCCCGCCCGGGCGGGGCTAGGCGGCGCCGCGCCGGCTGCGGCGGGCGCGACGCTCGCGGAGGTCGTGCCAGACGGAGCGGAGCAGGGCGACCTGCTCTGGCGCGAACCCCATGGCGCCGACCAGGAGACGCGCGTCGACCAGGTCGATGGCGCCGTCCAGGTCGCCCGCGCGCAGCAGCCGGTCGACCGCCACCGCCGTGCCCGCGTCGACCAGGCGCGGGTCGGGCAGCGGCAGGGCGTCCGCCTCACCCGGTTCGAGCTCCAGGATGCCGCCACCGTAGCTGCGCCCCATCACCTCGCTGAAGGCGAAGGTGAGCGAGCTGGTCACGGCGGTGGCAAGCTGCTCGGCGGTGACCTCGCCGTGCAGGCGCACCCGGTGGACGGTGTCGGTCGAGGTCGCGGCGGTGAGGTTCGCGACCACCCTGGGACCGAGGTGGATCTGGCGCAGCATGAAAGCGTCAGGCCGCCACACCGACGGGGCCGACCACCAGGCGCGCCGGATGGAGCACTTGTAACCACGGTGCACCCCCTCCGCCTCGCCGAGGGCCACGTAGCGGGCCAGGGCCGCATCGGTCGCGGGCGGCAGGTCCTCCGGTACCGCCAGGAGCAGGCAGCGCATCTCCTCGGCCGCCTGCTTGCCGAAGTCCTCCTCGGTGTAGCGGATGCCGCGGAGCTGTGCCGAGCGGGCCACCAACGGCACGCACAGGTGCCCGAGCCCGCGCGCCTGCGCCTGCCCAGGGGTGAGGCAGAAGAAGGAGTTGCGGCCAGACACCACCCCGACGTCGACCGAGGCGACGTCGCCGAGCAGGCCAATATTCCCCTCGGTCCGGACGGCGCGGAGCACCTCGATCTGCTCGGGGCGGAGGTGGTACTTGGTCCACTTCTCGCGGTCGTGCTGCAGCGCCGGCTGCGGCGGCACCCCGTCCGCAAGCTGACCCGAGGCGGGCAGCGCGGCGGCGTCCTCGAACTCGATCGCGCGGACTCGTGCCGGGCCTTCGCCGCGCTCGCCGAGCAGCAGCACCACCTCCTGCAGCACGCCACCGAAGAGCAGCCGGCGGAAGCTCACGATGGTGAGGTCGGCCAACCGCTCGACCAGGAAGCTGCGGAGCTGGGCCGCATAGCCGACCTGCAGCAGTTCGGCGGGGAGCACCAGGGCGACCCGCCCGCCCGGCCGCAGCGCCAGTACCGACGCGACGGTGAACGGCAGCCAGGCGTTGGTGAGCCTGCTCGGCTGTAGCCCCGCCCCGCGCATCAGGGCGAACGCCCGTGCCCTGGTCGACTCCGTCCAGCTCCCGAAGCGGATGTAGGGCGGGTTGCCCACCACCGCGTCGAACGATCCTTGGTGTGCGCCGCCGAACCAGGCGAAGAAGTCGGCGGTCATCACCGGCAGCCCGTGGCGGGCTGCCTTGGCCGCCTCCACCGGGTTGAGCTCCACCCCGATGGCCTGGCTCGCCGGGCCGGCCCTCCCGAGGCACTCGGTCAGCATCGCCAGGACCGCTCCGTCACCGCAGCTCGGTTCGAGCACCCGCGGCCCGGCCGCGCTCGCCCAGCCGGCGATGAAGCGCGCCACCGCCGGCGGGGTGTAGTAGCCGCCCCGCAGCTTGTCGGCGGACGGCGCCGCCGGCGCCGGGAACGTCTGCACCACAGCAGTGAAGCACGTCCGGCAAGGCTCGCGCAGCGAGATCGCGGTCCCGCCGTGCGCTACCGTCGTGCCACTTTCCGTTCACGTACGGTTCGGGGGCTTCGCCCGCCCTCTTGGTCGAGCGGCAATCGTGCTGCTTGTTCTAGATGATCTACCCCGCATAGATCCGCTGGTTTGTCTCGACTAGACTGATGACTTCCGTAATTAGTTCCTCTGGCACTTCTGGCAGGACTGCGAATACCGCGGCAGGGCCGATCTTCCCGGCCGCCTGTTCCTACACAAGAGGATTCCTCTGGATACGGCACAGGGCTGAGCATCCCTGTTGACGGCGGTCTGTCCCTGCACACTTGGCATCCACGACAGGACGCGGGAGCTCAGCTGAGCACGGGTACTCGCCCGACGCGCTCAGGTCGGGCATCCTCGGTTCGGAGAGAGCGCGATGGCGATGAGCACGCGGCAGGTGTCTGACCTGCTCGGTCAGAGCGAGCTGTTCCACTCGCTCGACGAGCAGGCACGCCTGCACCTGGCGGAGCGTGCCTCGCAGCGCGGCTACCGCCGCGGCCAGGTCGTGTTCGTGCAGGAGGAGCGGGGCGACCGCATGTTCGTGGTCGCCGAGGGCGAGATCCGGGTGCTCATCCGCTCGTCCCAAGGGGACGAGGTCGAGCTTGCACGCCGTGCCCGCGGCGACGTGTTCGGCGAGGTCGCGTTGCTGGACGGCGGACCGCGCTCGGCGACCGCCGAGGCGATCACGCCGGCGGTGCTGATCGGCATCGGCCGTGAGGACCTGATCAAGCTCCTCCGCTCGGACGAGCAGATCGTGGACGCCTTCCTCCACCTCCTCGGCAGCCTCGTGCGCCGCGCCAACAGCCTGTCCAGCGCCCTCGTCTTCCACGACGTGCGCGGACGGGTGGCCGACAAGCTCCTGGAACTGGTCGGATGGAATCCGAACGCGGACGCGCTTTCGCCCAGGCTGATCGCCTCTCAGGTCAGCCAGAACGACCTGGCGCAGATGGTCGGGGGTGCGCGCCAGACGGTCAACCAGGTGCTGCGGCAGTTCGAGAAGCGCGGCTGGATCTACCTTCACCACCGGGCCTTCGAGGTGCTCGACCCGCAAGCCCTGAAACGCCAGGCCGAGAGCTGAGTCGCGGCGCTCCCGACCGCCCTTGCTCCTGAGTTCGCTCTGGGCCTCGGGAAGCTCGATACTTTCTGGCGCTGTGTCGGGCCCATCCTCGGGGGCTAGAAGGAGCGGGTAGCGGTGGACGCTCAGCAGGTCGCGTCGGTCTTGTCGAAGACGACGCTGTTCAGCGGGCTGGATGGGACGGCCTGCCTGGAACTGGCGGAGCGCACCACCCAGCGCGTCTACCGCCCTGGCCAGGTCGTGTTCGTGCAGGACGAGCCGGGTGACCGCATGTTCATCGTCGCCGAGGGCTCGGTGAAACTGCTGATCCGCTCCGCCCAGGGCGACGTCGTGGAGTTGGCCCGGCTCTGGCCCGTCGACGCGTTCGGTGAGGTGGCGCTGCTGGACGGTGGCCCGCGCTCGGCCACGGCCGAGGCTGTGGAGCGCAGTGTCTTGATCGCGATAGCCCGAAGCGAGTTGATCCGGTTGCTGCGCGCCAACGTGCTCGTGGTGGACGCCCTTCTGAACTCCCTCGGCCGGCTGGTGCGCCGCGCCAACAGCCAGTCCACCGACCTCATCTTCCTGGATCTTCGCGGCCGGGTCGCCAAGAAGCTGCTGGAGCTTGGCCAGGCCGGCGGTGCGGTGTCGGGGACGCTGCATCGCAGGATCACCCAGGGTGACCTGGCCCAGATGGTGGGGGGCGCACGGCAGACGGTCAACCAGGTGCTGAAGCAGTTCGAGGGGCAAGGCTTGATCAGCATGGCCAATCGCACCATCGAGATCGTCGGGTGGGAGGGCCTGCGGCGCGAGGCCAGCGGGTAACGTAAGTTCCCGTCCGGACGTCCCCAAGAACCGCCTGCTCCACCCGCTGCTCACCGAATTGACCAAGGGGCTCGTGCAGCACAACCGCAGCGCGAACGAGCGTGGCGTGACCGGGCGTGAGTGGATGCGATTGCGGATCGTCTTGCACGCGGGTGACCTGTGGAGCGACGAGCATGGGTACTTCGGTGAGGACCTCGACGAGGCGTTCGGCCTGCTCGACTCGAACTCGGTGGCCGCGACGTGCATCGGGCGGGTGATGCCGCGGTCACCCGCCCGATGGTCGTGGCCGAGCCGATCGTCTCCGTCGCGGCCAAGGTCGCCGGTGCGCGGCTCAGTAGTGCCCGCCCCGGTAGCCGTAGCGTGGGTAGAACATCGGGAAGGGAACGATCACGGCGAGCATGACGATACCGCCGAGGACCAGTGGCAGGATGAAGGACGAGGGTTGGGAGCTGGGTACGGGTTGGACGGCGGGCGCGACGTCCTTGTGGACGGCAGGCGCCGTTCGTGGTGCGGCGACCGCCGCGGTGGTCATGGCCCCGAGCAGGAGCAGGGCCGCGAGTGCGGACACAGCGGCCAGGCGGCGGAGCAGGAAGGGCCGGCGGGTGGAGTTCCGAGTCGTTGCTCCCATCGGTCTACCTCCTCGGTCTGTCGTCGAATGCACCGAGTAGGAATAGTCTGACCAATGTCGACGAACGGATTGGTCGAGAAGCGGCGGGTACCGTGTCAGATAACTGACACACTCAAATCTGCCAGGATCATCAGGGGACGCTCGCGCGCAAGGATCTCCAGCAACCGGCGCAACGCCCGGGCGATGTCGGCCTGTGCAAGCCGGAACGCCCATCTGGGGCGATTGCGTCAGACACCGCTTACTCCGCGAGTAGTTATCCTCCGCATCGCGCATCCTGCGCCACTGCCATCCGGCATCGCTGTCAGGAAAACGTCATTACCCATTCCCGCCATCTGAGCGCTGGAGCTACGAGAAAGGCCACGAGGCTCGTCCCGGCTAGGTGCAATGCCGGTGCCGTTCCACTACTTCACGGCGCGTAATAATACTACCCGGAATGCATCAGAAGCGGCATGCGGCAGGTGGAGTCGGCTACACGTCGAATGATGCGTCCTCGCCGACCCGGGACAGCCGGATCGCTCCAGGCGCAGCTCAGCGAGGCTCTCGGCCTGGGGGAGTCCCTCGCTCGGCTCCTGGGTCCGAGACGGGTCTGGGCAGGTCAGGCGGGTGGCCGGCGTGCTTGGCGGGTTTCGGAACGGTCACGATCCACAGAGTGTCATTTGGCGGACAGCCCAGGCCTCCGCCAGGCAGTAGGACAAAGGCTGCCGAGTCCGCGGACAGGAGCATTCAGCTTCAGGTGGCTACCCGAAATGCCGAATGAGCGCGTGCACGCACGTGGTATTCTGCGCGCGCGGTTGCGGGATGCCTCGGCTCCATCCAGCGGAACCAGCATTAGCAGGCATGTTTGCCATGTCCGGAGAGGTTGCTGGGAAGAAAGCAAGGTGGGATGAGCCCTTCTGAGGACCGTCGCCGCAAAGCGGCCGAGGACGTCGCGCCACGCAAGGTTCCATCGCATACAGGCCTCGACCGTGACAGCCACAGCTCCGGGCAACAGCCCGATGGCGGCCTCAACGGTCGCATGGCCGTGGTGACCGGCGGTGCCAGCGGTATCGGCCTCGCGATCGTGCGCCGGCTCGCTCGGGCGGGATCGAAGGTCCTCGTCATCGACGTCGACCAGGAGAAGCTCGACGAGGCGGAGCGCGACCTCGGCCGGGATGGCCTCGGCTTCCTACGGGTCGATGCCGACCTGAGTAGTCCGGATGCTGGGAGGTTGGCCGACGAGCTGGTCGCGGCGCACGGTAGCATCCCGCTGATCGTCAACAACGTCGGCATCTGCACCGGGACCGGCTATTACGAGACCGACGAGGAGCTCTTCGACCGCGTGTTCGCCACCAACCTGCGTGGCCCGTGGTTCTTCACCCGCCGGCTCACTGAGGAGCTGGTCCGGCGGCAGGAGTCCGGCTCGGTGGTGTTCATCTCCTCGCTTCACGACCACTTCGTGGTCTACCGGCCGCAGTACAGCGCGAGCAAGGCCGGGGTGAGCCAGCTCGTGCGTGAGCTCGCGGCACTGCTCGCACCCCACGGCATCCGGGTCAACGCGATCTCGCCCGGCCGTATCGACACCGACGTATCGCGGGGCAGGGAGGGGCAGCGCCTCACCGCCGACGACATGATCCCTCTGGGTCACGGTGGCACGCCCGACGACGTCGCCAAGATGGCGGAATTCCTGCTCAGCGAGGCCTGCTCGGGCTATATCACCGGGGCGAACATCCCGGTCGACGGTGGTCTCTCCCTCCACACGTGGCATTCCCGGAGGGTGCCGGCGTTCGGCTGAGCGCAGGCCGCGAACCAGGAACACCGGCGTCGTGCTCGGACCGTGCGGTCCGGAGACCGTCTACTCGGCCGCGAGCGCGGCCTGCTCCGAGCCCACTCGCCGAGTCATCCAGTCGCGGTCCCACAACGTGGCGAGTGCATGCAACCGGATGGGAAGCAGCAACAGGACATAGATGGCCCCGTAGGGCAGGAAGGTCGGGTCCTTCGTCTGGACGGTCACGAAGATGGCGTGCACGATCACCATGGCGGCCAGACGGTCGAAGTACGGGTAGAGGGCTTCATGCCCTGGCAGCATGGCCGTGCCGACGCAGATCGTGGCGGCCAGGACGAGCAGGAGCGGTAGCAGCAGGCGCGCGGTCACGTCCCAGGCAAGGTAGAACCGACGTCGGCGCCACAGGTTCGGGACGGTCCACAACAGCTCACGATAAAAGGTTCGGTTCCAGCGGAGTTGCTGGCGCGTAAATTCCCGAACGGATGTCGGAACGTTGGTGTACGCCTCGGCCCGGCGCTCGTAGATCGTCCGGTAGCCGGCCGCGAGTACGAGATTGGTCAGGTGGTTGTCGTCGCCGTGCAGCAGAGGACGGCGCCGTGAAAGCTCTGTGCGGCGCGTTCCTGCTCGCACAGCAGCCGGTATCGCGTCCGGATCAGGCGCGTCAGCCAGGTGGCCGAGGCGTTCAAGACCCCGACGTTCCCGGTGACGCCGCCGACGTCGCGCACGTTGGCGGCCGCGACCAGCCTGCGCACGCCGTCAGGGGCGATGACCGTGTCGGAGTCGACCGTGAGGACGAACTCGCCCGTTCCCTGCCAGAACCCGCTGGCCTGGGCGTTCCGCTTTCCTCGGTTGGTCTCGTGTCGCTCGACCGTCCAACCCGGCCGACGTTCGAGCGAGCGGTAGATCGGCTCGAGCTCGGCGCTGTTGGCTGAGCCGTCGTCGACGAGCCAGACGGAGAGCTCGCCCTGGTACGACTGCCGCTCGATCGACCCGCAGCACGCCGCGAGCACCTCGGGGTCCTCGTTGTAGCAGGGGATGAGGACGTCGACGCTGGGCCAGCGCCCTGCTCGAGGCGGCCCGGGCTCCCGTGCTCGACTGCGCCTGGTGCTCCGGTAGGCGTAGAAGCTCTGGACCGTCGATTGCCACAGGACGAGGACCAGGTACACCCAGAAGACAAAGCGCAAGCTGGTAAGGGAAAGAGAATGCATGGCCCCCAAGCGGCTCGTACCCCGACGCGGGCCGCCCTGGATCAGATCCTATTGGACCCGGGCGCGTTCGCCGCGCACCTTCCGTTCCTGCGGCTCTTGCTTGCCTGGCACTGTGCGTGCGCATTATATGGGACTAGGCCGTAGCGTCCAAGATGGCAGAAGAAGTCTGTTTGCGCTAGAAGTAACCTTCATCTTGGCCATGGGCGAAGCCAACCAGTCCAGCATCTGTGCGACACCTGAGCGTCCGCGACCAGACAGCGCCACGCTGCCTGCGCGTGGGAGCTTCGGACAGGACCCGTACCCGGAGTTGAGCGATGGCGAAGTGTAGGCACTGCGGTGCGGAGAACCCCGAGTCGGAGGCGGCCCGCTTCTGCATGGGATGCGGCAACGCTCTGCCAGGGCCGAGGCGCGAGTCGGCGTCCTCGGCGTCCAAGGTGGTCACGATCGTCTTCACCGACGTGGTCGGCTCCACCAGGCTCGGAGAGGAAAGGGACCAGGTCGTCTTCCGCAACGTGATGACCAGGTTCTTCGACCTGGCTCGCCAGGTAACCGAGCAGTACGGCGGAACCGTACAGAAATTCGTCGGCGACGCGATCGTCGCCGTGTTCGGCGTTCCCGTCCTCCACGAGAACGATCCGTATCGAGCCGTCAAGGCCGCCCACAGCCTCTACGCCAGGCTGCCCAGCCTGAACAGGGAGCTCGAGCGCGTCTACAGCGTCACCCTTCGGCTGCATACCGGGGTCAATACCGGCGAGCTCATCGTCGACGAGCCCGTTGGTGCCTATCCGGTCCTGGTCGGTGACGTCGTGAACGTCGCCGCCCGGCTTGCTGGCCTGGCCGGGGACGGGGAGATCCTGATCACCGACGCGACCTACCGGATGGTCCGCGACGCGACCGAGGCCGAGCGGCTCGCGGAGCCGATCACCCTGCGAGGCAGGAGCCAGGCGACCGTCGCGTGGCGGCTCCTCGCCGTCCACGACCATAGCGGCCGAGCAGCCGTGCCACGCCCCTCCTCACCCTTGGTGGGACGCGAGCTGGACCTTGCCGAGCTGGAACTGCAATACCGTCGCGTCGAGCGGGAGGGGCGCTGCCAGCTCGTGGTCGTCCGGGGCGACGCAGGCGTCGGCAAGTCACGTCTGGTCGAGGAGTTCACCCAGGTGGTGCGTCGGCGCAACGCGACCGTCCTGAGCCTGCGCTGCGCGCCGCCACACGGCGGGCCGGTCACGACCTGGCCGATCAGGGAGATGCTCCGCCAGGCCGCCCGCGCGCAGCAGACCGATCCTTCCGAGCAGATCCGTGACCGCTTGGGCGAGGTCGTCAGGGACGACCGGGTCACGATGCACTTGTCCTCCGTCCTTGGCATCGACGACAAGGAGCGCGCGCCGGACGAGGTCAATCGCTCGCTGCGCCAGGTCCTCGAGGTCCTCGCGGCGAGCGGCACGGTGGTCGTGGTGGTCGACGACCTCCACTACGCGGAGAGGAGCCTGCTCGACTTCATCGCGCACGTCGTCACCGCGCCTCGTGAGGCGCCCATCCTCCTGCTCTGCCTCACCCGCCTCGAGTTCTATGACGAGCATCCCCACTGGGCGACCAACCTGGGCAACCAGATCCCCCTTCGACCCTTGACGGCCACGGACACCGAGCGGCTGGTCCGCAACCTGCTGAGCGGCGGCGAGGTCGATCCGCAGGTCAGCGAGCGGATCGTGCAGGCTGCGGAGGGGAATCCACTGTTCGTGGAAGAGCTCGTCACCATGCTGACCGAGCAGGGATCGTTGCGGCTGGTCGACAACCGCTGGGAGGCCGCGGCCGACCTGGACGCCATCGAGACGCCGACGCAGATCCGCTACGTGCTCGGTGCGCGCCTCGATCGCCTGAGCGAGACGGAGCGGGCGGTGATCGACAGCGCCGCGGTGATCGGTAGGCAGTTCGCCGCCCACGACGTGGTGGCGCTGGTGCCCGCACTCGAGGAGCAGCAGGCCACGGAGGTCCTGACCAGCCTCGCTCGCAAGGAGCTGTTGCGAGTCGTGGCGGCCTCGGGCGCCTCCCTCGACGGTGGCCGCGACCGGTTCCGCTTCCGGCACGGGCTGATCCAGGAGGTCACCTACCGCACGATCGACAAGGAGACCCGCGCCGAGCTGCACGAGCGCTACGCCGACTGGCTCGACGAGGCGTCGCGGTCCGACCGCACCATCGCCCTGCACCTCGAGCGTGCCTACGAGTACCGGACCGAGCTGGGTGGCGACAACGAGACCACCCGCGCGCTCGCGCGCCGCGCCGGAGAGCGGCTGGCGGCGGCCGGCGGCCGGAGGAGCGGTCGCGGGGAGCCGTCGGCGGACGCTGCGACCCTGCTGGCTCGGGCGGTCGAGTTGCTGCCGGAGAGCCACCCGAGCTGGCTGGGGACCTACCTCGACCTCGCGCACGCACTCCGCGACCGGGACCTCAGCAAGGCGATCGAGACCTACGATCGCGTGGTCGAGCTGGCGCACGCCGCCGGCGACGAGCGCACCGCCATGCACGCGGCGCTCGGGCGCCTCGAGGTGCAGTGGTACAACGGCCTGCGCAGCAACTGGGACCAGGGCCGCCCGGACATCGACCGGGCGGTACGGGTGTTCTCCAGCCCCAATCCCGAGCTGCGTGACGATCTTGGCCTGGCCAAGGCCAGGCGGCTGCTCGCCTACATGTACGCCGCCAAGGGCGAGTCGACCATCGCCCGGGAGGAGGCCGAAGAGGCCATCGAGGTAGTACAGCGCGTCGGGGACGACCGGCTCGAAGCGCAGATACGGCGCTTGTACGGCGTGATCCTGTTCTGGGGTCCGGCGCCCCTCGATGAGGTCGTCAGCATCAATGAACAGGCCCTCGACTGGGCTAGACGCAAAGGCATGTACAGCCTCGAGGTCGGCGCCCTGAGCCTGGCTGCCCGCGCCGCGGCGATGCGCGGCGAGATGGCGGCGGCAAGGGACCTGAGCGAGCAGGCGCGCAGCGCCGTCGGGGCGGACGAGGCCGAGCTGCTGACGGCGGCGGCGGACTCCATCTCGCAGGGTCTGATCGAGCTGTTGGACGACGAGGTCGCGGACGCCGAGCGAGCGCTCCGCCGCGGATACGACGCGTTGGAGCGGCGCCACGCGACAGCATCCCGTGCCAACGTCGCTGCGCTGCTCGCTCGTGCGCTCCTGCGGCAGGGCCGTGACCCGGAGGCGGAGCACTACACGCAGATCTGCGAGTCGCTCGCTGCCCTCGGGCAGCTCGACACCCGTATCAAATGGCGCGGGATCCGCGCGGTCGTCATGGCACACCGGGGCGAGATCAAGGCGGCGGAGGAACTTGCCCGGTTCGCAGTCAAGCTCGCGAAAGGCTCCGAGCAGCTCGACTCCCAGGCGGAGGCGCTGACCGACCTCGCCGAGGTCCTGCGCGTCACGAACGATCCAGCCAAGCACGCTGAGGCCGACGAGCTGATCGAGCAAGCGATCGAGCTGTACGGGAAGAAGGGCAACGTGACAGCTCAGAAGAAGCTCAGGCCGCCAACGTAGGCAACCTGACGCGAGCAAGTGTCAGCAATCTGACAGCCGCTTCGTCGCTCTCTGGGCGAGCATGGCACCCTCGAAGTCGTCATTATGCTGAGGGTACGACCGTGCCGTGGCATCCCTCGGAGGACGACGGATGCGGACTCTGCTATTTGATCTGCGCTTCGCTGGCTTTGTTGCGTTCGTGCTTCTGACCAGGCTGTTTGCTCCGCTCTTGGGGCGCGGGCTCCATCTGCTTGCCCACGTGCAGCACCGGACGGCCGCGCCGAAGCCATCCTGACGCGCGTGACCCAGTGGTGGGCTGAGCGCGCCTGGCTCGGGGGCGAGCACGTCGCCGAGCGGGTGCTGATCCAGGCCGACGGCGAGCGGGTGACCGCGGTGGAGACCGGCCGGGACGCCCCGGCGGGTGCTCGGCGGCTCTCGGGTCTGGTCCTTCCGGGGCTGGCCAACGCGCACTCGCATGCCTTCCACCGTGCCCTGCGGGGCCGTACGCATGCCGGCCAGGGAGACTTCTGGTCCTGGCGGGAGCGGATGTACGAGCTGGCGGCACGGCTGCAGCCCGACAGCTACCTCGCGCTCGCCCGCGCCGTGTACGCGGAGATGGCCCTCGCCGGCATCACCGCCGTCGGCGAGTTCCACTACCTGCACCATCCTCCTGGTGGGGGCCGCTACGCCGACCCCAACGCCTTCGGCGCGGCCCTGGCGGCTGCCGCCGCCGAAGCCGGCGTCCGCCTCACCCTGCTCGACGCCTGCTACCTCCAGGCCGACGTGGACGGCAGCCCGCTCGAAGGGCCACAGCTCCGCTTCGGCGACGGTGATGCGGACGACTGGGCCGCGAGGGTCTCCGCCTTGGGTGACGGCGCCGTGCTCCTCGGCGCGGCGATCCACTCGGTGCGGGCCGTGCCGGCCGCCGCCATGCGGGTGGTCGCGGCCTGGGCCACGGAGCGGGATGCCCCGCTCCACCTGCACCTGTCGGAGCAGCGCCGTGAGAACCAGGCGTGCCTGGCCGCCACCGGGCTGACGCCGGCCGCGCTCTGCGCCGAGAACGGCGTGCTCGGCCCGCGCGCCACCGCGGTGCACGCCACCCACCTGGACGACGGTGACGTGGGGCTGCTCGGTAGCAGCGCCACCGCCGTCTGCATGTGCCCCACGACCGAGCGCGACCTGGCCGACGGCATCGGCCCGGCCGGCCGCCTGGCCGCGGCCGGGTCGCCGCTCGCCCTCGGCTCGGACAGCCACGCGGTGGTCGACCTGTTCGAGGAGGCCCGTGCCGTCGAGATGGACGAGCGCCTGGCGACCGGGCGGCGCGGCCACCACCGCCCGAGCGACCTGCTCACCGCCGCCACCGAGGGCGGCATGCGCGCCCTCGGCCGGCCTGAGGGCGGCGCCATCGCCCCGGGCAGGCTGGCCGACCTGGTGGCCGTGCGGCTCGACACGCCCCGCCTCGCCGGCGCTCCCGTCGACGACCTGCCCGCCGCCGTCGTGTTCGCCGCCAGCGCCGCCGACGTCTCGGACGTGGTCGTCGGCGGCCGCCAGATCGTGGCCGGCGGCCACCACCTCCTGGTCGGCGACGTTGCCGCCACCCTGGACAAGGCCATCCGCGCCGTGACGGACTGATCCCCTCGGCCCCGGCAGGACACCGAGCGTTTCTGCTGAGAGCTATTGGCACGAGCCGCCCGGTCTCCCTATGGTTCAGGGGCCTCGTCCGCGGCCCCGGTAGGGGCGCGGGCAGCGGACGCCATACCGACCGGGAGGAGGCATCGCCGTGCAGGTGCGCAACTTGATGAAGGTCCCCGTGGTGTCGATCGAGCCAGACCGCTCGGTCCGGGAGGCCGCCCAGCTCATGCAGGACAACGTGATCGGTTCGGTGGTGGTGCAGGAGGGCGGCCGCACGATCGGCATCATGACCGAGCGGGACGTGCTCCGCGCCGTGGCCGAGGGCCGCGAAGTCGAGCAGACCAGGGTCGACGACCTCATGACCAAGAACCTCGTCAGCGTCGGACCGAACTTCGACGTGGTGGTGGCCGCGAGCGTGATGACCGCGCACCGCATCCGCCACCTGGTGGTGCAGGAGGAGGACCGCGTGATCGGCGTGCTCTCCCTGCGTGACGTGCTCTCCACCTTCCTGCCGGAGCAGGTGCACGACCAGGCCTGAGGTACGCGCCCTGCTCCTTAGGCCTACTGCGGGGCCTCGGGCAGGCGGATCACGTCGAAGACCGCGCCCTGCGGGTCGCGCAGCAGGGCGAAGCGGCCGTAGGGGGAGTCGGTCGGAGGCAGGTTCACCCCGGCGCCAAGCTCGGTGGCCTGCTTCACCACGGCGTCGGTGTCGGCGACGGCGAAGTACGGCGCCCAGTGGGACGGTACCTCGGCCGGCCAGTCCGCGGTCATCTGCATGACGCCCCCGGCCATGCTGCCCTTGACCGAGAAGGTCGCGTAGGGCGGGCCGCCCTCGCCGGTGTCGACGTCGTCCCAGCCGTGGCCGAACACGGCCGTGTAGAAGCCCTTGGCGGCGTCGATGTCGCGGGTTGCCAGCTCGTGCCACGAGATCGCGCCGGGCTCGTTGACCAGCTGCGCGCCGAGGTGGCGGCCGGCCTGCCACAGGCCGAAGACGGCGCCGGTCGGGTCGGTGGCGACCGCCATGCGCCCCTCCTCGCCGATGTCCATCGGCGGCATGTTGACCGTGCCATGGGCCTCGGTCACGCGCCCGACGGCCGCGTCGACGTCGTCGACGGCGAAGTAGGTCGTCCAGGCGCTCGGCATGCCCTCACGGGCGGGCTCGCCACTGATGCCGGCGACCGGCTTCCCGCGCACCTCACACGTCGTGTAGTAGCCGAACTCGGCGGTGCCGACCTGCAGCTCCCAGCCGAACAGCTCGCCGTAGAACCGCCGCGCCGCGGCCGGGTCGCTGGTCATGAGGTCGGTCCACGACGGCGTGCCCGGCTCGTACGAACGCACCTCGGCCATCTCTACCTCCCGGTGGTGGTCGAACACCAGTTCGAGTTATTGGGAGCATAGCTGAACCGCGCGACAGGTTCATCCCCGCCACCATCTCACCTTCGCCTGTCGGGCTCACTCCCCCGGACGGGCCATCCGGCGCACGTCAGTACACCCGGCCGCCTGGCCTGGCCGGCCGGCTCGGGACGAGCAGGGAGAGGCCGCCGTCCTGTGCCGGCACGCCGAGCAGCAGCACCTCGGAGTTGAAGCCGGCGACGTTCTTCGGGTGCAGGTTGACGACCGCGACGAGCTGGCGGCCGAGCAGCTCGTCGGCCCGGTAGTCACGCTTGGCCTGGGCGCTCGACCACTTCAGGCCGATCTCGGGGCCGAAGTCGAGCTGCACCCGGTAGCTCGGCGTGCGCGCCCGGGGGAATTCCTCGACCGCCCGGACCAGGCCGGTGCGCATGTCCACCATGTCGAAGTCGGCGTACTCGATCGGCATTGCTCAACCTCCGCCTGGGTCGAAGACCCGCCACTCGACCACCAGACCGTCCGCGACCACGCTCGCCATCGTGCCGGTCCGGCGAGCGCGGCCACGGAGCACTCCGAGCGACCGAGCACCTCGACGATCCCGGCCGGACCGCTGCGAACGCTGTCGAACACGATGCGGTAGTCAGGGAAGGATCCGACCTCCTCTCGATGAGGGCGGCGCTACGCTACCGGCTGACCGGGGAGAGGACCTACAGGGGGGACGAGGTGGCCACGCCGAAGTTGCAGCTCGCGCAGGACCCGGAGGCCGACGGGCTGCTCGCCCGCGACCCGCTCGCGCTGCTGGTCGGGATGCTGCTCGACCAGCAGTTCCCGATGGAGCGTGCCTTCGCGGCGCCCTGGCTATTGGCGCAGCGGCTGGGCGTTACGGAGCTGGACCCGGCCGCGATCGCGGCCAACGACCCGGAGGACTTCGCCAGG